>Ga0136613_10001149_pt1 | contig 13377 bp, 12 predicted proteins | sample AntDrymUQ2722106_2_FD_106649 | JGI IMG/M metagenome (GOLD analysis project Ga0136613, IMG submission 106649) | Polar desert sand microbial communities from Dry Valleys, Antarctica - metaG UQ272 (21.06) | ecosystem: Environmental > Terrestrial > Soil > Desert | place: Antarctica: Dry Valley... | reverse complement strand
GGATGGAGACCAATCGCCTGATGGCGCCGTCGGCCTGAGTGGCGACGAAATGCTGAAACTGTTCTCCTGGCTCGTGCTCCTGCGCACATTCGACGAGCGGGCGGTCGCCCTGCAGCGTCAGGGCCGGATCGGCACCTATCCGACTTTCTGGGGCGAGGAGGCGACCCAAGCCGGCCCCCTTTTCGCTCTGCGGGACGAGGACTGGGTCTTCCCCTCCTACCGGCAGAACGCCGTCGGGCTGCTGCGGGGGCTGCCGGCGTCGGTCCCGCTCGCCTACCGGCGAGGCTACGGCGGCAGCCATGGTTTCTGGAACCCTCGGCGCTATAGCGTCGCCCCCATGTGTGTCCCGATCGGCACCCACCTCCCCCATGCCGTCGGCCTGGCCTGGGCGGCCAAACTGCGAGGCGAGGATCTCTGCTCCTTGGTGTGGTTCGGAGACGGCGCCACCTCCGAAGGAGACTTCCACGAGGCCATGAACTTCGCTTCGGTGTTCGCGGCCCCCGTGATCTTCTTCTGCGTCAACAATCAGTGGGCGATCTCGACGCCCTTCTCCCGCCAGAGCGGCACGGCGACCGTGGCCGAGAAGGCGGCCGCCTATGCCATGCCCGCCCTGCGCGTGGACGGCTTCGACCCGTTGGCGTGCTGGTCGGCCACTCATGAGGCGCTGGAGCGGGCGCGCGCCGGGGACGGCCCGACTCTCATCGAGGGGGTGACCTACCGTGTCGGCCCCCATGCCACCGCCGACGACCCGACCCTCTACCGGGACGAGTCCGAGGCGGCCCGCTATCGCGCCCTCGAGCCCGTGGGCCGCATGACCGCGTATCTCCGCCGGCACGAGCTGCTGCCGGCAGAGCTGGAGGAAGAGATCAGGGCCGAGGCCCGGGCGGTCCTGGACCAGGCGGTGGCCGACATGGAGTCGATCCCCCAACCGGGGGCCGAGATCATGTTCGAGCACCTCTACGCGGCCCCGCCCCTCAACCGACGCTAATGGTGGTCGATCGCCCAAGGTGTGCGATCAGCCACTGTTCCGGTGGTTACACGCCCATGTTGGGCGATCCGCTACCTGAGCCCAGCTTGGTGCAGTGCCCTCTCGACCAGCTTCAGCGTCTCCCGCGGCCGCCGGTGACCGTCATCCCAGGTGATGTAGAGGACTGACCACAGAGCGTGAGTAAGCGCGTTCATGCGAGCGAGGTCACGTTCGAATGAGGTTTTGTCGGCGTGATGAGTGCGGCTCTGCGCCTCGACGGCGACCCTGTACTGGGGCCAGGCAAAGTCCACTCGAGCCACGAAGCGGCCGTCACAGATGATTGGGTGCTGGCGCACCGGTTGCGGAAGCGAGGAGCTCCTGAACAGCCGGGCGAGCAGAGTCTCGAGCCGGCTTTCAGTCGGCGCACCCACTCTCTCGGAGAGGACGGCGTGGAGTCGGGCCGCGCCGCGAGGGCCGCGGCCCCCGTAGGCGGCGATGTATTTCACCAAGTCCCGCTCGCTCGTGCACCTGCGGCGCAGGGCCTCGTCCACCAAACCCTCGAGACCCTGTGGGTCCAAGGTTCCGGCTAAGTCGGCGATCGTGCGTTCAGCTCCCGTGACCCGGAGTCCTCGATGAGCCACGATCTCGCCTTCCATCCACGGCCTTACCCGGTGAACGAGCAGTTGTGCGGAGCGGAGATAACGACTCGTCGACAGCTCGATCGGGCCCGGGCCGAAGCCCTCGAAGGCCCAAACGAACGCGGCCGAGCCGCCCGACAGGGCGCCCCCCTGGCCGGCCCACAACTCGGCCGCCTTCGCTCGTTGCCACCACGAGCGGGGAAAATCGGCGAGCGCGTAGATGGCCGGAAGCTCGATCCGCCACTCGCTCGAGGCCAAGCAGCCGTCTATCTGTCGACGGGACATGCCTTCAGCAAGGGCCTGGCGACGAGCGATGGCTCCCCATTGTCCGGCAGCAAGCCTTCTACAGGCTTGTGGAGACTTCATAGCTCTGCATAGAAGAGGTTCCGGGCGGGACCCGAAGTGGTGCGCGCCACAATTGGACACGAATCCATGAAATGGTGAATCGCCCAACTTGTGCATCTAGCCACCAAAACGGTGGTCACAAGCCCAACTTGTGCGATTGGCCACGGCCGCTGGAATGGCGCCGGCACCTGCTACGGTGGGGCTGACCTTTCGAGTGTTTACTCAGGAGTGATGACTTGCACGATTGGCGGCGGTTCGATGACTACGAGGACATCTACTACGACACCCTCGAGGGCATAGCCAAGATAACTATCAACCGCCCCGAGGTCCGCAACGCCTTTCGGCCCAAGACCCTCTTCGAGCTGGCGGCCGCGTTCGAGAGGGCGAGGGACGACAGCACGATCGGCGTGATCATTTTGACCGGAGAGGGGCCGGACGCGTTCTGCTCCGGCGGCGACCAGAAGGTCAGGGGCGACGACGGCTACAAGGACGAGCAAGGGGTGGGCCGGCTCAACGTCTTGGACCTCCAGATCCAGATGCGCCGCCTCCCCAAGCCGATCGTGGCCATGGTCGCCGGCTACGCCATCGGGGGCGGGCACGTGTTGCACCTTGTGTGCGATCTGACCATCGCCGCCGACAACGCCCGGTTCGGCCAGACCGGCCCCCTGGTCGGGTCCTTCGACGGAGGTTATGGAGCCGGACTTCTCGCGCGCACCGTGGGCCAGAAGAAGGCGCGCGAGATTTGGTTTTTGTGCCGGCAATACGACGCTCAACAAGCGCTCGACATGGGACTCATCAACACGGTGGTGCCGCTCGATCGCCTGGAGGATGAGACCGTCGAGTGGTGCCGGCGCATTCTAGAGATGAGCCCCTTGGCGCTGCGGCTCTTGAAGGCCGCCTTCAACGCCGAAAGCGATGGGCTCGCCGGCATACAGCAGCTCGCCGGTGATGCCACACTCCTCTATTACATGTCAGAGGAAGCTCAGGAGGGTCGCAACGCCTACGTGGAGAAGCGACGGCCCAACTTCGAGCAGTTCCCCCGCCGGCCCTGAGCTTGCCGGCCCTGAGCCAGTGAACCTCTGGGTCGAGGCGGCCCGTCCCAAGACCCTGGTCGCAGCGGTGGCGCCGGTGCTGGTGGGGACAGCGGCCGCCGATCGCTTCCTTCCGTGGCGCTTCGGCCTCACCTTGGTGGTGGCGCTGGCGCTTCAGGTCGCGGTCAACTACGCCAACGACCTCTCGGATGCAGCCCGCGGCGTCGATGCGCTCCGGCACGGCCCCCGTCGCGCCGTCTCGTCCGGCTTGATCTCGCCGGGCTCGATGAAGCTCGGCATCGCCTGTGCCCTCGGCGTCGCTTGCGCCGCCGGGCTCGTGCTGGTGTTTCAGGTCGGGCCCGAGCTCGTGGGCTTGGGCGGCGCCAGCATCATCGCCGCCCTCGCCTACTCGGGCGGGCCTCGGCCTTACGCCTCCGAAGGGCTCGGCGAGGTCTTCGTGTTCGTCTTCTTCGGACTCGTGGCCACCGCCGGCTCCGCCTACGTGCAGGAGGAGCAGATCACGATGGTGGCGCTGGCGGCCGCGGTTCCGATGGGGCTCCTGGCCAGCGCCATCCTGGTAGTCAACAACCTGCGCGACATCGACAGCGACGCAGCTGCGGGAAAGCGCACACTGGCCGTTCGCATCGGCGATCGGGCCACTCGAGGGCTCTACCGCCGGCTGGTGCTGGGGGCCTTCGCCCTGCTTCCCGTGGTGGCCGGAGCGGCACAGTCGATCGGCCCGCTCGTCGCCTTCGTCACGCTCCACCTGGGGCTCCGTGCTCTGCGACTGGGTGACGATGCGCTGGCTCAGACGGCTCGGCTCGAGCTCGTCTTCGCAATCCTGCTGGCCGCCGGACTCGGCCTCTCGACGTGAGCCGGGCCTTTCGCATCCCCCTCCGCACTCGTTTCCGGGGCCAGGAAGAGCGTCGGGGCCTGCTGCTCCACGGCCCCTGCGGATGGGGCGAGTTCTCGCCTTTCCCCGAGTACCCCCCGAAGGTGGCGCGTCGGTGGCTTCAGGCCGCTCACGAGGCAATCTCGACGCCGTGGCCGGAGCCAAAGCGACGCGCGATTTCGGTCAACGTCACCGTGCCGGCGGTCTCTGCCGAGCAGGCCCATGCCCTGGTGGCGTCGTCGGGCTGCGACACGGCGAAGGTCAAGGTAGCCGAAGGCGACGACGAAGCCCGGGTGGAGGCCGTCCGGGATGCGCTCGGGTCCTCGGGCAAGCTGCGCATCGATGCCAACGGCGCCTGGAGTGTGGAGGAGGCGAGGGCCGCGCTGGCGCGACTCGGCCGCTACGACCTCGAGTACGCCGAGCAGCCGGTCGCCTCGCTCGCCGAGATGGCGCGCTTACGGCGCATCGTGGACGTCCCTTTGGCGGCGGACGAGCCGGTGCGCACGGCCGCTGCTCCCGGCAGCCTGAAGCTGGCGGAGGCGGCCGATATCGTGGTGCTCAAGGTGCAGCCGCTGGGCGGAGTATGGGCCGCCCTCGAGGTCGCCGAGCAAAGCGGGTTGCCGGCCGTCGTATCGAGTGCGCTCGAGACCTCCGTAGGCATCTCGGCAGGGCTGGCGCTGGCGGCCGCTCTGCACGAGCTTCCTTACGCCTGCGGGCTCGCCACCGTCGCACTGCTTTCGGGCGACGTCGTGGCGAATCCCCTGTTGCCGCACAACGGCGTCATCGAGCTGCGCCGGCCCGAGGTCTCGGAGGATGCGCTGAGCCGCTGGGAGATCGAACCCGCGGCGTGGTTAAAACGCGTGCTTGCGGCCGAGGAGGCTTCCTGATCCCGTCTGCGGTCCTCGCCGGGCTCCTGGTCGACGAGTTACGCCGCGCCGGGCTGCAGCACGCGGTGTTGGCGCCGGGCTCGCGCTCCGCTCCCCTGGCCCTCGCTCTCCACACCGAGACCTGCATAACAGTCCACGTCGTGATCGACGAGCGTTCGGCCGCCTTCATGGCGCTGGGCATCGCTCGGGCCACACGGGCCCCCGCTCTCGTCCTCTGTACCTCGGGAACGGCGGCCGCCAACTTCCACCCCGCGGTGATCGAAGCCGAGCAGGCCCGGGTCCCGCTGCTCGTCGTGACCGCAGATAGGCCGGAGGAGCTGCGGGCTACCGGAGCCAACCAGACCATCGACCAGACCCGCCTATACGGGGCCGCGGTCCGCTTCTTCGCCGAGATAGCCGCGCCCCACGACTCCTCTGGAAAAGAGGCGCCGCGCTGGCGTTCGGTCGTAGGCCAGGCGTATGCGGCCGCCGTCGGCTCACCCATGGGCCCGGTCCATCTCAACGTCGCCTTCCGGGAGCCTCTGGTCGAGCCGGGAGGCGAGCCCGCCGCTGTTGCCCTCGCAGGACGGCCGGAGGGGCGGGCTTGGACCGAGGCGGTGGTGGCCCCGCGACGCCCCTCTCCCGAACTCGCAGCCGGGCTCGCCGGGGAGATTGCCGCGGTCGAACGTGGCCTCATCATCGCCGGCGACTGCGATCTCGACCCGGGTCCGGTGGTGGAGCTGGCAGCCAAGTCGGGGTGGCCGCTACTGGCCGAGCCGACCTCGGGCGCCCGCCGGGGACCGAATGCCATCACTACCTTCGACGCCCTCCTGCGCCACCAGCCCTTCGCCGGCACCCATCGGCCGGAGCTCGTCCTGCGCCTCGGCAAGCCCGGGCTCTCGCGCGCGCTGGCGGGGATGCTCTCCCCGGAGGTGCCGCAGGTGCTGGTCGAGCGCGACGGTGTCCGCCTCGATCCGGAGCGTGCCCTGAGCCGAATCATCGTCTCCGACGAGGCCCTGCTGTGCGAGGCGTTGTGCGAGCGGCTCGAGCTGCGAGAGGAATCCCCTTGGCTGAGGTCGTGGTGGGAAGCAGAGGAAGCGGCACGCGCCGCCGTCGACGACGTGCTCGACTCAGACGATTCCCCCACCGAGCCGAGGGTGGCGCGCGATCTCGCCGCCCTCGTGCCGGACGGCGGCGTGCTCGTGGCCGCCTCGAGCATGCCCATCCGCGACCTCAACTCGTTCATGGCAGCGCGCAGGGGGTCGAGGGTGCTCGGCAATCGCGGCGCCAGCGGCATCGACGGCTTCGTCTCCAGCGCGGTGGGCGTGGCGCTGGTCTCCCCCGGCCGTACCTACGCCCTTGCCGGCGATCTTTCCCTGCTGCACGACCAGAACGGGCTCATCGGGCGGGGAGATGTCGACCTCGCGCTGGTCGTGCTCAACAACGACGGCGGGGGCATCTTCTCGCTGCTGCCCCAGGCGGGGCTCGGCTCCGGCTTCGAGGAGCTGTTCGGGACTCCCCACGGGCTCGACTTGGCCGCGCTGGCGCGCCTGTACGGTCTCGACTACCGCCGCTTGGAGCGGGCCGGCGACCTAGCCGCGGCGATCTCGGGTGAGGGCCCGACGCTGATCGAGGTCCGGACCGAGCGGGCGGCCAACGCGCAGCTGCACCACCGCCTGTGGGCGGCCGTAGCCGCCGCCCTCGGCTAGGTGCCGTCGTGCGAAGGTACTAAAAGGCCCAAGTTGGGCGATCGACTACCGGGAGTCGGGCCGAGCAGGATCTCTAGCCCTCGAGCGCGGCCTGCATCGCCCGCAGCTTGAGGCGAGTCTCTTCGAGCTCCGCCTCCGGCAGAGAACCCATGACGATGCCCGAACCGGCAAAGAGGCGGCCTCGACCCCCATTGAGCTCGGCACATCTCAGGGCGATCCCCCACTCGCCGTCGCCCGAGGCCGATACCCAGCCCACCGGCCCGCTGTAGCGGGAGCGCTCCATGCCCTCGAGCGAGTGGATCAACTCGAGAGCCACAGGCGTTGGCGACCCGCAGATGGCGGCGGTCGGATGCAGCCTGCCGGCCAGCTCCAGCGCGGAGACCGGAGACGATAGGCGACCCTGCAGCTTGGTGGCGAGATGCTGCACATTGGCGAGCTTGAGCAGAAACGGCTCGACATCGGACTCGAGCTCGGAGCACACCTCGCTCAGGACCGACCTCACCGACTCCACCGCCGGGTGGTGCTCGTGCAGGTCCTTTGCCGAGTGGAGCAGAGCCCCCCCCAGTGCCTCGTCGGCCCCCTCGTCTCGGCCCCGGGCCGCGGATCCGGCCAGCACAAGTGACTCGACGTCGCTACCGCACCGCCGCACCAACAGCTCAGGAGTGGCGCCGACGAGTACGTCGAACGCGAATGTGAAGCACTGCGGGTAGCGGGCGGCCAGCCTGGCAGCCAGGACGCGCACATCGAATCCGGCCTTCGACCACACCAACAGGTCGCGCGCCAGGACCACCTTGTCGAGCTTGCCCTCCTCGATCGCGTCGATGGCTTCGGCGACAATCTCGAGCCACCTCAGCTCCGACATGGTCGAGCCCGCGTAGCGAATGCGTTCGGTGGAGGCCTCGGCGGGCGGCGCAGGGCGCAGGGGCGGCGCGGTGGCGCCGTCCATCGTCGTGACCCAGCGGCGGCCCCGGCGGGATCCGAGCACTACCTGTGGCACCACCAGGGCCGAGCCCGCCGCGTCCCTGTCGAAGGTCAAGGCGCCGAACGCCACCGGACCCGAGCCCAATTCCTCGACCTCGTCGTGCACCTCGCAGGAGGAGAAGAAGTTCGCCAACTCGGCTTGGGCGCGCTCGAACCGACCCGGCCCCGGAGGGATATCGAAGCGCGCCACCTCCCCCATGCCCACGAGGCCACCCCCCTGATGTAGCCACATCGGTCCGGACCCGTCTGGGACGGTGCCGAGGAGGTCGAAGGGCTCGTCGACCTCCCTGCTATGGACCGAATGCGCGCTCATGCCCTGGTGGCGGTTATGAGCTGAGCGGCTCCCAGCGCAAACAGCCGCCGACGGACGCGCCCGAAGCCCGCCTCCTCCAGCAAGTGTTGGAGCGCGGGGGGATCGGGGAGGTAGGCGGCCGACTCGGGAAGGTAGCGGTAGGCGGCTTTGTCGGAGAGGGCGCCTCCGAGCAGGGGCACGATACGGTTGAAGTAGAGAGAGTGGCCGGTCCTCAGCAAGGTGCCCTCGGGACGAGCTACCTCGAGCAGCGCAAGCCGTCCCCCACGCTCTAGCACCCGGGCAAGCTCTCCCAGCAGGGCGCCGATGTCGGTCACGTTGCGCAGGGCGAAGCCGCACGTGACGCCTGCGGCCGAGCCGTTGCCAAAGGGAAGCCGCAGCGCGTCCGCCTGCACGAGGGGCGCTTCCGTCCGGGCCGACGCCAGCATGCCCCAGGAGAAGTCGACTCCCACGGCGCCGTAACCGGCCGAGGACAGCTCACGGCAGAAGTCCCCTGTGCCGCAGGCCACATCCACGACGGTCGAGCCGCGCGGCTGTCCCAGGGCTTCGACTGCTGCCCTGCGCCACGAACGGTCGAGACCGAAGGTCATGACCCTGTTCACGAGGTCGTAGCGGGGGGCGATAGCGTCGAACATCGAGCGCACCGCACCGGCCTTGTCCTGTGGCTCGGGGAGAGGGCTCACGACGCTCCGGGGGTGGCTTCGAGCCCCTCGACCCCCTCTCGCTCCATGCGAGCGCGAGCGATCTGGAGGAGCCGCCGTCGGAAGTGGTGGGCAACCAGAGCAGCCGTGGCGGGCAGCATCGTGTTGAAGGACTCCACGATGCGCTCGGCCGCAGAGTCGTCGGCGGGGGCCGAGGCACGGAGCGGGTCGCGCACGAAGCGCACGAACACGTCCACCGCCTGCTCGGCGATGGCCGTCATGGCGGCGTCGTGACGACGGGCGAGGTCGAGCAACTCGCTCAAGGGGAGCCCTGCCTCGAGCAGCTTCAGTCCGGCCCGAACGGCGTCGGCATCGGCGCTCGTGTAACCGCCCTCGCCGGCGTCGGACAACAACAACCCGGTGCGGGCGATCGCCTCTAGAAGGGTCTCGGAGACCCCGGTGTGGGCGGCGAGTTGCTCCAGAGTCATCAGCTCGCCGCCCTCGGAGTCCTCGCCCGGCAGGGGCCCCGAGACCGCCGCCGCGAGGGCGGCGTCGATCGGGTCGAGCTCCCCCGTCAGAAGGCGTCGAATGAAGTCGAGCGTGAATCCCCGCTCCTTGAGCGCCCGCACCCGCTCGAGCTGCTCGAGGTGGGCCTTCGAGTACCACGCGATGCGGCCCTCCCGCTCGGGCTGGCCCAGCAGTCCCTTGGACTGGTAGAAGCGCACGGTATCGACGCTGAGCCCGCTGCGGGCGGCGAGCTCATCAACCCTCAATCTCATGAGTTATCACTCTATGAGTGTTTGCTTGAAAGATCAAAGCGGCGGCTGGGCCGATGAGCACACCTTGCGACTCAACCCGCTATCTGAAACCGGGCCCGGCGCGTGCCGACTTGACAGGCGCGTGGGAGACTCGGCCCTATGACCGTTCACCCTCAGGCGCAAGCAGTGCTGGACAAGACGGCCACCATGGATGCACCGCCCTTCTACCGGTTGTCGCCCACGGAGGCACGGCTCGTTTACGACTCCTCCCCCGACTTCTCGGCGGCCCCGGAGCCGGTGGCCCACGTCGAGGACGTCACGATCCCAGGTCCCGGAGGTCCGCTCGAGGCTCGCATCTACCGCTCGGGTGCTGGAGCCGTAGAGGCGCCTCCGTTGCTTCTCTACCTTCACGGTGGGGGTTGGGTGATGGGCGGGATCGACCCCGTCGATTCTCCGCTGCGGGCACTCGCCAACCGCTCGGGTGCGGTGATCTGCTCGCTGGCATACCGACTCGCTCCCGAAACGCCTTTCCCCGGCCCCCTGGAGGACGTCCTGGCGGCCCTGTCGTGGCTCTCCGGAGAGGCGCCGGGTCTGGGCGCCGACGGGGAAAGGATCGTGGTGGGGGGTGACAGCGCCGGCGGCAACCTCGCCGCCGCTGCCGCGCTGTCGGCGAGACAGGGGCGGGGGCCGCGGCCGGCGGGGCAGATTCTGATCTACCCGGTCATGGATTTCGACTTCGACACCGCGTCTTATCGGGAGCACGCCGAGGGTTTCGGGCTCACCCGAGAATCGATGCGCTGGTATTGGGATTGCTACGCCTCCACGGAGGCCCGGAGCGACCCCCTGGCGGCGCCGCTTCAGGCCGCAGACCTTGCCGGCCTGCCTCCTGCGCTGGTCATCTCGGCCGAGCACGACGTGCTGCGGGACGAAGCCGAGGCTTACGCGCGTCGGCTGGAAGCCGCCGGGGTACCGGTAACGCTGAGCCGCTACGACGGGATGGTCCACGGCTTCTTCCGTATGGCCGGGGCGGTGGACGCAGGCTCGGAGCTGATCGACGAGATCGCCGGTTGGTTGCGGGCCCTGCCCGGCGCTTAGGTCAGCCACAAGCCTTCAGCCACAAGCCTTCGTGGAGGAGGTGGTGAGCCCGGCGGCCCGGCACCACGACTGCTAGGTGGCCGACCGCGTCCACCGCCCCACTGAGCGTGCTAGCTCTGCTTAGAACTTGCGAGCTCGGGGCGCAGCCTCCCTTCGTCGTCGAGGTAGTCGCGCCACGAGCGCGTGGGCGCGTAGCCCAGCAGCCGCGCTGCCTTGGCGTTTGAGATACCGGAGGCGTCGGGGCGGGACAGCTCGCGCACCTCGATGTTGTCGCCGTAGTGGCGGCGCGTCGCCTCCTCAAAGTCGCGGCCCCCTGCGTTGTCCGGCGACGCTATGTAGAAGACCTCGTGGCCCTGGAGCTCCGACTCGGCCGCCAGACACATGGCATCGGCGAGGTCGTAGACGTCGATATAGCTCCACAGACTCTCGGTTAGCTCGCCCGGGTCGCGCACCAGGGGGCCGAGATTGCGCTCGTAGTTGCCCTCGTGCTGGACCCAAGACGGCCGGATCGAGATGCAGCGGATGTCCGAGCGTCGCACCGCAGCATCCATGAGCTGCTCGCCGAAGTGCTTCGAGAGCGCGTAGGGGTCCTGCGGACGGATGGGGTGTTCCTCGTCGACGGGCACGTAGTCGGGTAGGAACTTGCGCTCAGGAAAGAAGAAGCCCGGAACCGTCTCGCTCGAGGTGTTGACGAAGCGGGGGACGCCCCAGCGCACTGCGGCCTCGAGGGTGTTGAAGGTGGCCATGAGGTTATTGCCGAATACCACGTGCGGTGGGTTGTGGTTGGGGTCGGGGATGGCGGCGGTGTGAACGACCGCGTCGACGCCGCGCACCACCGCATAGGCATCGCCCGCGTTGGTGAGGTCGGCCTCCATGTAGTCGGGCTCGCCCGGCTCGGGGCGCTCGAACGCGCCGCGCTGGAGATCGGTGGCGCGGACCTCGTGACCGCGCTCCTGCAACGCAACTACGGTGGCGGAGCCCACCTTCCCGTTGGCGCCGGTAACGAGCACGAGCATGTCAGGTCCTCCTCTTAGTGCCGAGTGGTCGTGAGATGTCGCTATACAGCATCCTGCGACCACTCGACGGATGTGAGGGCTCGGATCGCCCCGGAGAAGGCTTCGAAGCGTTCGGCGGCTCGCGCATAAGCCTCTCTCAACTCGGCCCGGGGCTCGTAGACGTGCCCCTTTCCCGGCGGCGTGGGGGCGTCCTCGAGGGAGTCGATCTCGCCCTCCGCCTTCAGCGCGAGCACCGCGGCCCCCCAGGCGGTGCCCTCGACGCTCGGCGCCACCGTCACCGGCAGCCCGAACATGTCGGCCATCATCTGACTCCACAGCTCCGAGTGAGCGAAGCCGCCGGTGGCCAGCACCTCACTTGCGTCCCCCGCCAGCGGCTGAAGCGTGCGCGCAACGGTCAAGAGCTGAAGCAGCACCCCCTCGAAGGCGGCCCGCACCAGCGAGCTGCGGTCGTGTCGGATCGTGAGCCCGAACCAGCCTCCCGTCCCCCCCGGCTTCCAGTGAGGAGCTCGTTCGCCCAGGAGGTGCGGCAGGAACACCACGCCATCGGCCCCCGGGGGTGCCTGGGCGGCGATATCGTCGAGCGCAGAGACTTCGTCCACATCGGTGAATACGTGCTGGAGCAGCCAGTCGAGCACCACTCCCCCGTTGTTGACCGGGCCCCCGATGACCCACAGACCCTCATCGAGCGAGTAGCAAAAGGTTCTCCCCGACTCGTCGGTGCGGATCTCGGGCACCGTCGCCCGCACGGCAGCGCTGGTGCCGATCGAGCAAACCAGAAGCTCCGGGGTCAGCGCGCCCACGCCGAGGTTCGCCAGCACGCCGTCGGCGGCGCCCGGAACCACCATGAGATCGGATCCGCTCCCCGGGAGCATCTCCACCGGCGACACGAGTGTTGCCAGCCGATCACGCTCGATTCCCGCCGCGGCAAGGGCGCCATCGTCCCAGTCCCCGCTGGCGAGATTCAGCAGGCCGCCGGCGGAAGCAATCGAGCGGTCGACCACCCACTCGCCCGTAAGCCGGTGCAGCAAGAGCTCCTTGATCGAGACCCAGCGAACCGCTTTGCGGAACACCTCCGGCTCCTCCTCGGCGAACCACAGCAGCTTGGTGAGAGGCGACATTGGATGCAGCGGGACCCCTGTGCGCTGGTACAGGGCGAGAGCGTCCGCTCCTTTTGCCAACCGGATGGTCTGCGGAGCCGAGCGGGCGTCCGCCCACGTCACCAACCGGGTCAGGGGGCGGTCGTGCTCGTCGAGAGCCAAGAGGCTGTGCATGAAGGTGCTGAGAGCGACCGCCCGCACCGCCATGTGCGAGCGGATCTCCGCCAGGGCGGCGCAGGCGGCGTCGGTGACCACTTGTGGGTCGAGCTCGGCCCTTCCCGGGCCGGGATGAATGAGCTCATAAGAACGCGCCGCAGAGGCGAGCAGCCGGCCATCGCCGTCGAAGGCCAGCGCGCGCGCACTCGAGGTGCCGACATCCAAACCGACCACGGCCCCCGAGCTCATGGGAAAGCGATCGAGAGGCGGTCCGACACCTGTTCGAAGCCTGCTTCGGCTTGGGCGCGCTCGAGATCGACTGCCTTGAGCCTCTGCTTGGGGATGCCCAACACCAGGGTCGCGAGGTCTCCGGCGCGCTGGAGAGGCGAGATCGTTAGCCTCAGGTCCTGGATGTTGGGCAAGGCAACGAACGAGGTCTGGCGCACGAGGACACCGCGCCGGACGACCAGGTGCGGCCGGTCGATGCGATGCCCGAGTGCGCGCCACGCCGCCCACGCTGCCCACGCCGCCGGTGCCGCCACTGCAAAGGCGGCCGCACCGCGGGCATCGAGCCCAACGATTCCTGCGATCCCTGCGGCCGCGGCCACCAGCGCGGCGTACGCCAGCCTGCGCCAGAGCGCGGCCCGAGGGGCCGAAACGAGATTCTCGGCCAGCCCGGAGGGGTCGGCGCCGAGCACCTCGGCGATAAGTGCGAGGGCCGTGTCCCGCGTGCCGGTGGGGAGCAGCAGGCTGGTCTCGTGCTGCTCCTCTCTTGGGCCTGCCCTGCCGGCCACCACGACCGTGACCGAGGCCAGCCCGAGCGCACGCCTCAGCACGTTCTCCTGCATCGTCACCGCCTGAAGTCGGTGCAGCGC
>Ga0136613_10001147_pt1 | contig 13384 bp, 16 predicted proteins | sample AntDrymUQ2722106_2_FD_106649 | JGI IMG/M metagenome (GOLD analysis project Ga0136613, IMG submission 106649) | Polar desert sand microbial communities from Dry Valleys, Antarctica - metaG UQ272 (21.06) | ecosystem: Environmental > Terrestrial > Soil > Desert | place: Antarctica: Dry Valley... | reverse complement strand
TGCTCTCAAGCCAGGTCACCCACCAGGCGAACATCGCGGCGCTGAAGGAGCGCGGCGCCGACGCGATCCTGTCGGTGACCGTCTGCGGTGCGCTCGATTCCTCCCTGGCGCTCGGCACCCTCGTCGTGTTCGACGACCTGCACTTCCTCGCCAACCGCCTGCCCGACGGGTCGATCTGCACGCTCTTCACCGAGCCGGGCGAGCAACGGCGCGGCCACTGGATCTACGACCGCCCGTTCTCCGAGCCGCTGCGCCAAGCGCTCGTGCAGGGCGCAAAGGAGGCGGGCCACCACGTGCGCGACAGCGGCTGCTACGGCCACGTCGACGGTCCGCGATTCAACACGAAGAGCGAGATTCGGATGCTGCGCAACGCCGGCGTGACCGTTGTCAGCCAGACGGCCGGACCCGAGACGGTGCTGGCCGGCGAGGCCGAGATCCCGTACGCACTGATCGGCTACGCGACCGATTACGCCAACGGCGTCTCGACCGAATCGACACCTGTCGAGGAGCTCGTCCGGCTGATCGACGCCAGCGCCAAGGCGTTCGCGAGCACGCTCACGGCCGCGGTTTCAAAGATCGACGCGGACGCACTCGAGCCGGTCGGAACGTTCTTTCGCTTCGACTGAGCGGTGGTCTGGAGGGACGACAGCTGGCTGGAGGCCATCGTTCGCATCGCTCCCGTACTTGTCGTGGCGTTCATCCTGCGACGAGGACGCTCCCCCGGAGCCGCCCGCTGACCGGTAGGCGCGACGCAGCGGATGGTGAAGAGCTGGGGAGCCAGGATTTGAACCCGGTCTTCGCGGACCAAAACCGCGCGTGCGGCCAAATACACCACTCCCCAATAGCTTCGGGCGCGTGGCCCGCGGCAAGGGTACCCCTAGGATGCGCGAATGCCAGGCCTCACCGTTGTGATCCTCGCCGCCGGCCAGGGCACCCGCATGCGCTCGCAGACACCGAAGGTCCTGCACGACCTCTGCGGGCGCCCGCTGCTGCGTTGGCCGATCGCGGCGGCGCTCGAGGCAGGAGCGGAGAAGATCGTCGTCGTCGACTCGCCCCGCCGCGCACTCGAGGGCCATCTGCCCGACGGCGTTGCGCTGGCGGTGCAGGCGAAGCCCAACGGCACCGGTGGCGCCGTGCAGGCGGGCATGGGAGAGGTGCAGCCCGGTGCGACCCTCGTCGTGTTGCATGGCGACGTACCGCTCGTCACGGCGGACACGATCGCCGAGCTCGTCGGCGCGCACAGCGAGCAGGGCGTCGCCGCCACGATGGTGACGATGGTGCTCGAGGACCCGACGGGCTACGGCCGCGTCGTTCGCGACGCGCAGGGCGCCGTCGAGGCCGTCGTCGAGACCAAGCAGCCCAGTGACGCGACCGCGCAGCAGATCGCGATCAACGAGGTCAACGCTGGGGTCTTCGCCTTCGACGGCGACGCCCTGCGCGAGGTGCTCGGCGAGCTGCAGCCCCACGGCGAGGGCGAGCTCTACCTGCCCGACGTCCTGCCCGCGCTGCGTGCCACCGGTCGCGCCGTCGCCGCGCATCCGATCAGCGACAACGATCAGACCCTCGGCGTCAACGATCGCGTCCAGCTCGTCCAGGTGCGCGCCGTCGCGCAGGAGCGCATGCACGCCGAGCACGGCCGCAACGGCGTCACGATCGTCGATCCCCGATCAACGGTGATCGAGGTCGGCGTCCAGATCGGCGAGGACACGGTCGTCGAGCCGAGCTCGTTCCTGCGCGGCTCCACGAGCGTCGGGCGTGGCTGCAGGATCGGCCCGCTCACGACCCTGATCGACGCCACGATCGGTGACGCGGTGAGGATCCCGCACTCCTATCTCATCCAGTGCGAGGTCCGCGACGGCGCGACGATCGGTCCCTTCGCCTACCTGCGGCCGGGCGCGCTGCTGCGCGAGAGGTCCAAGGCCGGCACGTTCGTCGAGATCAAGAACTCCGACATCGGCGCCGGCAGCAAGGTCCCGCACCTGTCCTACATCGGCGACGCCGACATCGGCGAGAACGTCAACCTCGGCGCGGCGACGATCACGGCCAACTACGACGGGGTCGACAAGCACCGCACGACGATCGGCGATCGCGTGCGCACGGGCGTCGACACCACGCTGATCGCGCCGGTCACGCTCAACGACGACGCCTACACCGCGGCGAACTCGGCGATCACGAAGGATGTCCCGCCCGGCGGTCTGGGCATCGCGCGCGAGAAGCAGTCCAACATCGAGGGTTACGCAGACCGCAAGCGCCGGGACGCCGATTAGACTTGGCGTTCGGATGAGCGCAGTGCACACGCAGCCCCAGTCTCTGCCTTCGACTCGCCTGGAGCTCGGTTACGACAAGAACCTGATGCTCTTCTCGGGTCGGGCGAACCCGGCGCTGGCCGCGAAGATCGGCGACAAGCTCGGCGTCTCGCCCGGCCCGGTCGAACTCAAGACGTTCTCCAACGGCGAGGTCTACTGCCGCTACGGCGAATCGATCCGGGGCGCCGACGTCTTCCTCGTCCAGCCGACGTGCGCCAACCCCGCCCTCGGCCTGTCGCCGAACGATGCCTTCATGGAGCTGCTGCTGATGGTCGACGCCGCCGTCGGCGCCAGCGCGCATCGCGTGATTGCGGTCATGCCGTGGTTCGGCTACAGCCGTCAGGACAAGAAGTCCGCGCCGCGCGAGCCGATCTCGTCCCGTCTCGTCGCACGCATGCTCGAGCGAGCCGGGGCTGACCGCGTCCTGACGATGGACCTGCATGCCGGCCAGATCCAGGGGTTCTTCTCCAAGCCGGTCGATCACATGACCGCGCTGTTCATCCTCACCCAGCACTTCCGCGACCTCGGGCTCGAGGATCTCGTCGTCGTCGCGCCGGATGCCGGTCGCGTCAAGCTCAACAAGAAGTTCGCCTCCAAGCTCGGCGCCGACCTCGCGATCCTCGACAAGGAGCGCCCCGCCCACCAGGTCGCCGAGATCGGTTACGTCATCGGTGACGTCAAGGGCAGGACGGCCGTCATCGTCGACGACATGATCGACACGGCCGGCACGCTGAAGGTCGCCGGCCAGACCGTCCTGGATGCCGGCGCGAAGGCCGTCTACGCCGCCGCCACGCATCCGATCCTCAGCGGCAACGCCTACGACAACCTCGCCGCCGGCGCCTTCGAGCAGATCGTGGTCACCGACACGATCCCGCTGCGCCCCGGCGCGCCGGAGAACATCACCGTCCTCTCGTGCGCCGAGCTGCTGACCGACTCGATCCGCAGCATCTTCAGCGACAGCTCGGTCAGCGACGTCTTCGGCGGGGAGAACCAGCTCTTCTAGCCGAACGCCCGGAAACGCTGGCCGCTGGATGCTTGCGCGCCAGTTGGCGCGCCAGTTCAGTCGAGCTTGACTTTGGCCAGGCCGGATCTTGTTGCCGACCGGATCAACGGTGCGGGGTGTTCGAGTAGCGCCTCGATCGACCGCCATCGAGTCATCAGAACCTCGAGCTGTGCCCAGGTACCGATCGCCTCGCTGCCAGACAGCGAAACCATCCTTGCTCCGTTGTCTCGCACGGCGGCTATCTCAGCCCTACGCTCCTGGATCCTGCGGTCACGAGTGATGATCAGCCACCCTTCTGCCGCTACAGCAGGGATCCAGATGTCGTCGTCTGTCTCTGGGTCGGTGATGATGCAGGGTGGACGCCCGCGCTTGTGCACCACACCGCCGGGATCCCCCGGATACGTCACGTCCGCGCGCAGGCGCGCCACGGCCTTGCCGAGCCCGAGGACATCGGCGTCGAAGTAGAAGCGAACCTCGGCGGGTTTGATCTTCGTCAAGCAGCGGCGCGATTAGGGATCTCATAGGCGAGAGCCCACTTCACGTCTACTACTTGGAGATCGAATGCGTCCGCGATCTCGTCGGGGCTCTCGCCGGCTTCACTGTGCTCCCAAACGACCTCGGTGCTGATCCCGCCGACCGACGGACGGCCGAATCTGCGGTTCGGCGCGACGCGGATGGGCGAGCGTTCGTCCTCGTGCGGGCGCCACGCCACCGGTTCATCGCCCTGCCAGTCCACCCGCTCGATGTATGCGCGTGCTGCTGACGTCAAGACGAACTGCTCGCGCACCGTGGCGACGAGGCAATACTCCGGATCAAGTCCTGCGGCGTCCTGGGCCGCGCTCAGCAGCTCCTTGCCGTAGACGAACGGCCTGCGGTGAGCAAGCGGATAGGGAACGCCCGTGCCATCCCGCAAGGAATCGACGAAGTCGCGGATCTCCGCCATCGGCACTTCGTGATCCCGGCGGTACTGCCGCAGAAGTGTCGCCTCCACGAACTCGCCCCAGTTCAACGTGCGCGTTCCTCGAGGCTCAACGCGGAGCACAGGGCGATATTGCTTTCCCCTACGGACACCGCCCTCGAGCCAGTAGTGCAACGTTCCCTGCGGGACGCGAAGTAAGCGCGCGGCTTCAGCCTCGGAGAACACTTCTCGATCAAGAATCGTCAGGCTCACGGTCTCGCCAGTGTCGCAGTTCGTCATTAAGCCACGATCTCCCGCTCGAGGTAGATGTCAAGCAGCATCGCCGCGTCGGCCTCGTTGCCCGGCATCATGTGGCCGTAGCGGTCGAGCGTGATCGACACGCTCGAGTGCCCCATGTACGTCGAGAGCGCCTTCGCGTTGACTCCGGCGGCGATCGCGAAGCTCGCGAATGTGTGTCGGCAGTCGTGGAGCGTCAGCCGCTCGAGCTTCGCCGCCTTCCACGCGTCGTCGGCGCGTTGCTGTAGCCGATCGACGCGGAACGGCCGGTTCGGGGCGAGCCCGAAGCACAGCTCGACGCCGGGAAGCTGACGCAGGCGCTCGGCGGCCAGGTGCTCGCGTAGCGTCGCGATGATCGGCACGCGGCGTCGGTTACGGCTCTTCGTGTCAGCTGGGCAGCCCTCGCCGAGGTCCCATGATCGCGCGACGTCGATCGTCCCTGCCTTCAGGTCGATGTCGGTCCAGCGGAGCGCCATGATCTCGCCGCGGCGCAAGCCGGCGTACATCGCGGTCGCCCAGACAGCGCGGTCGCGCTCGGGGACGGCGGCCAGGAGCTTGACGGCCTCGTCCGGCGTGGCGAAGCGCTCACGGCCGTTGCGGGCCGCCGGCACCCTCACGCCGGTCGTCGGGCTCACGTCGAGCTCGTCGCGGTGAACGGCGCGGCTGTAGATGGCGCCGAGCGCGCCGACTGTCGTGTTGATGGTCGCCGGCGCGACGCCGGCGGCGACGAGCTGGTCGACGAGATCCTGTAGGTGCACGCGACGCACGCGGTAGAACGCGACATCGGCGAGCGTGGGGTAGACGCGGAGCCGTAGCGCCTGGTCGTACGCGCGGACGGTCGACGGCTTGAATGGGTCGCCGCTACGCGGGCGGACGATGCCCTTGCGAGCGTCGGCGATCCACGCGTCGCACGCCTCGCGCATGCTGGTCTTCGGCTGCGCCTCGGCGAGCTTGCCGTTTCTGACGGCCACGAGCGCGTCCTGACGCCACGTGCGCGCCGCGGCCTTGCTCGCGAACGTCTTGCGGATCTTGCGGCCCTCGCGGGCGTCGAACACGCTCGCCTGGTAGGTCGGTGAGCAGTTGCAGCGCCCACCCCCGCCGCGTGAGCGGCAGGAGCGGGCGTGACGGGTGTCGATGCCGGTCGCGGGCATCAGGACCCCCCCTGCTCGTCCTCGGCGACCCACATGACGCGGACGACCGCGCGATCTATCGAAGTGAGCTCGTCGGCCATCAGGACACCCCAGCGGCGCGCAGCCGGCAGCGCACCTCGTCGTCCCTGTCGACGCGATCGCGTTCGTCGAGGGCATCCTGTAACGCTGCGCGGACAAGCGCGACCGACGCGCCCCCGTCGAGCGCGGCCGTTACTGCCGCGCCGATGATGCCTCGCACGAAGGTGTCCTCCGCGACGTCGTGGCCGTGGAACTGGCGCAGGCAGCACTCGCAGATCGACGTTTGGTTCGTGCCGGGCTTGCTGAGCTGGTACGCGGTCGGGTGCTCGAGGCAGCCGGGGCACGTAGAGCCGTCTGTGAGCGCCACGGCGTGCATGTGGCGCAGGTAGTCCTCGAAGTAGTGCGGGATCAGTCGGGCCATGCGGGTGTCTCCCTTCGGTTGTGTGACGCCGAGAGAGGTCGCTGAGGCGAGGAAGCAGCGCAGCCCTGGTGGCGGGTAGCGTTGCCAGCGCGCCGGGAGTCGATAGCTCTCGGTGCCACGGGGCCGGACGTTTGCGCGTCGCGGCCCCACTTGGTTGTGGTTCGGTCCGCGCACCCTACGCCGCCGCGGGCCCGTCGTCCACTGGGGAGGTACGCGCGGCCTGTGCCGCGTCTCGCTTCGCCCAATGGGCGTCCATCCGCGCCCGCCAAGCGATCTGCGCCTGGCGTTTTTCTTCTTGTTCGCGTTCGTGTTCTTCGGGCGTGAGAGGTCGACGTGCGACGAGTAGGCGTCGTTGCCGCGTCCAGTAGCCATCCGCGCCGCCGAGCTTGACCGTGTTCCAGTGCTGGAGTTGTACTTCGGCGCGGTCGAGGTCGGCGAGCCGCTTCGCGGCGCGTCGGCTCGCTTCGACGTGCGCGCGCGTGGGCGTCGGCGTGGCGTAGCAGCCGGCGGCGAGCGTTGCGATCGGCTGCCATTCGGTGGTCAGCAGGGCTTCGAGGTGCCGCATGGTGGTGCCTGGCCCTCGGCTCATAAGTGTTGAGTGTAGCGCGAGCTCTTTTCGGCGTAAGCGTTGAGTGTGGGACGAGCGCGACTGGTGATTCCAAGGACCATCACGGCGCCTCCAGCTCATCCTCATACCAAGCGCTCGGCCTCTCGTCGTCGATCGTGAGGACCAGCAGGCCGCGCTCCTCATAGACCGACGTCCTCGCATCGCGGTCGACGCCGACACTCAGGACCATCGCCGCGGCGATCAGCGCGTCGATCGGCCGGCGGCGCTTGACGAACCGCCACGACCCGCTTGGCGCGGCCTTCGGCGCCGCGGCCAAGACGTGCGCGGTGAAGTCGGGGTGCGCCGGGTGTTCCATCCGGCCGGCGCGCAGCTCAGCCGCGAAGCGTTGCGCGGCGAGGCTCATTGGTTCCGGGCGTTGCGAATGCGCGACAACCTCAACGCCGAGCTCGGACTCGACGCGCTGCGCCAAGTGTTCCCCGTCGGCGGACGGGTCCAACACGAGCCGGCCCACGTCCCAGCGATCGCACATCGCCTCCACGGCGCCGAACACTTCGTGAACCGACAGGCTGGTCCCGTCGCGCGGCGGAACGAGAATCGACGGGGCACCAAAGCGCCACCGCTGCTCCTCGGTGCGCCACAGCGGCACGATCGCCGTCGTGTCCCACTTCCAGCCGAGATCGACGCCGACCGCGATCGTCTCGCCGGCCGGGATGACCGCATCCGGGACGGCGGCCGCCGCCCACTCAACCGGGCTGATCGCGGTGTCCTCGCCCTGAGCCCACACGCCGCACGCGAAGCGCGCCCACTGCCACGATTCCATCGACGGCGAGGCGTGACGCTCGCGCAGCGCCTCGACCGTCTGCCACGAGGCCGGGTTGGCCTGCTTGACGAGGTCGAGGTCGTCGAGATCCTGGTCAGCGTCCAATGCCCACTCATGCAGCACGAACATCGCGTTCGCTGATCGCGCGTAGCGGTACGCGCCGTCGCGGCGAACGTGCGGGAGCCGGTATGCCTCGGAGCGCATCCGCCCCAGCGGCGTCAGCTCGTCATCACCGGCCGTGCTGATCGTGAGCATGCGGCCGTGGCGCGGGCCGAGACTGTCGCGCAGCAGTCCGTGAAGCTCCGCGCTCTTCGCGCGGTGAAGCTCATCGACGAGCGCGAGCGACGGCGGCAGCAGGCCATCCGCCGTGTCCACGTCGGCAGCCAGCACCACGAGCCGGCCACCATCCACGAGCGAGGAGATCACCCGCTGCGTCACTCTCATTCGCGCCCCGAGCCCGTCGGATCGGCGAATGAACCCGGCCGCTTGGTCAGCCATCCTGGACGCCTGGTCGCGCGCCGACGCCGCGATCACGACCGACGCGTCCCTCGTCGTCGTGACGTGAAACAGCGCGAGCGCCGCGAGCAGCGTCGTCTTGCCCGCCTTCTTCGGCAACAGGATCAGCGTCTCCGCCGCGCCGGCGAAATAGTCGGCGAGCATCGTCCTCTGGAACGGCTCGAGGATGAACGGCGAGCCATCCTCGAGGCGCAGATGGCGCTCGCAGAACGCCGCGAAGCGCGCGAGCTCAGCCTCGGCCGGCACGCCGCCCCGCCAGCTGGTCGTACTCCGTGAACGCGTCATCCGCCGGCGCGCCGTCCGCGCCGCGCAGCGCCCGCTCCAGCGAGATCGCCGCCGGCATCTTCCCGTCCCGCGCGCCGGCGGTCAGGATTGCCAGCGCCTCTGTGTGCGTCGCGACGTCGCCTCCCGTGGGGCCCGCCGCGCGCAACAATGCCCGCATGAGCGCCGACCGTGACAGCGCGCCGCGGATCTCGTCGACCTTCGCCAGTTCGACGTCGTTCAATCGCACAGTGATCTGCGTCGAGCGATTCATGACCGCGAAATCCACGCTTCGGCCGTCGCCCGCGGAGAGGGGGCGGTTGTCCGTGGGTGCGTCACTGTAAAAAACACGGCTCTCATCCTTTCTCGAGGTTGCAGTTCGCGCAGAGTGCGCGAAGGTTGCCTGGGTGCTCGGTGCCGCCGCTCGCGACGGGTGTGATGTGGTCGACGTGCGCCGCGGGCTTGCCGCAGATCCGGCAGCGGTGGCGGTCGCGGGCGAGGATCTGCTCGCGTAGCTGGCGCCATGCGCGGGTTGAGCCGTGGCGTCTGATCCGGGGCGGGAAGTGCGTCACCATGGCGCCGGCTGACCCCATTCGCGCTGATAGTGGTCGCGTCTTTCCTGTAGGTCGCGGCGTGACTGCTCGCGGCCTTCGTCGGTGTCGACCCATACGACGTCCTTCGGCTTCGCATCGTCGCCTCCGAGGTGCTCGCGCTGCGCCGGGGTCATGGCATCCGCGAGCAGCGCGGCGTCACGGCGGAACAGGTCGAGTAGGCGGGCGGCGATGAGTTGCGGCGCGGGTCGGAGTCCGAGCAGGTCGGTGACCGGCGCCGCGAGGCCGCGTGCGATCGTCGCGGTCGGTGTCTTGCCTGAGGCTGAGGCGTCGGGGTAGCAGCGCGCCCACGTCGCCTCTGTTCGGCACTCGATGAGCATGGCGCGGCTGACCTCGAGTTCGTCGATGATCGCAAGCATGCGCTCGCGCGCCGCTTCGGTCTGCTGATCGGCGACAGCGGCGAGGCGGTCGCGGTGCTTGTCGACGAAGCTCGCCCGCTCCTCGAGCACCACATCGCCGGCACGCTCGAGCGCGTCGCGCGCCAACGCGGCGTCGGCGACCTCGCGGTCGAGCGTGTCAGCGGTCGGCGCCGGCCTGGCGCCTTTGCGGCCGCCGAGCTCCCACGCCGCCAACGCGTCGGCGTCGGCGGCCGGCGCCTCGGCGCGCTGCTGCGCGAGGTCGCGCACCGCTTCGCATGCCTCGCCGTGGCGGCGTGCGAGCTCGCCGATGCGCTCGTCGAGCGCGTCGAGAGCGGGCCACGCGGAGCGGCGCGGGACGCCGATGCCGAGCATCGCGCGCCGTTCGGTTCGGCCGAGATCGGCGCGGGGCGGCATTCCCGTCCGGTCGCTGCCGTCGAAGGGGATCGCCCCGTCGCGTGGTGACCGCAGTCGCGCGGCGATCTCGGCCTCGACCGGAGTCGTAGGTGTCTGGCGGGCCATCAGCGCCCACCGCCCAGCGCGCTTAGGTGGCGCGCGACGCTGTCGCGATGATTCTTCAGGTGGAGGTCGCCGGCGGCCAGGCGCGCGTCGAGGCGCTTCAGCTTGGTCGCGACGCGGCCTCGATCGGCCTCCACGATTAGCCGGACGGACTCCGCCGCGGCGGCTACACGTTGGTTGGAACTCATCCTCATTGTCTCTTTCTCCTTTGGTCTTGGCACACGGTTGGGTTGGCTCATGCGGCGGTCCTGTCGGGAAGGGTTCGTTCGGCGTTGAGCTCGCACCAGCGCTCGAGTTCCACGGTTGGGATTAGCACGAGTCGGCCGCGACGGATGACTCGGAGGTCGGGAAGGACGTAACGCTCGAGCGAGTCGATTGAGACGCTGAGCAGTGCGGCGGCTTGGGGCTTGGTGACAGCGACGGGCCGCGTGCTGATCGTGAGGTCGGCGCTCATGCCGCACGTCCATTTTCATCCACAGCGAGGGGTCCACAGTGACGCTCTCCGGACACCACGGACACCACGGACGGCAGTTGCGGCTTTCTCCCCATAGAGCCTCTCGCGGGGGACTCTCGGGAACTGGTGTCTTTGGTGTCCGTGGTGTCCGGAGCACCGTGTGGAGCAAGCCGGATTCCGGCCCATCCGCGGGCCTCGCGCTGCTTCTCCGGACGGCAGCCGAGGGCCCGGAGGGCGGCCTCGAGGCGGCGTGGCGTGAGCCGGTCGTCGTGGCCGTGGTCGACCGCCCAGTCGGCGTAGCGGCGGCGCAGGTCACGTGTGGCGACCCACACGCCTTGCCCGATGTGGCAGCGGTCCTCGACGAACTGCTCGAACGGGCTGGAGTCGCTGCGGTAGGAGCGTGTGGCGTCCTCGACGGCGGTGCACGTGCCGAGCCCTTCCGCTTGCCATGCCCGGCAGCCGCGCACGCACCACGCGAGGATGCCGACAAGCTCGCGCGCGAGCTTGTCGCCGAGTCGGTGGTCGGGGTGCGTCACACGTACGCTGAACGGGATCGGCCGTAGCCGGCGCCACATCGCCTCGTCGTTGCCGTCGGCACCGGGCAGGTGGTTACACGCGACCCATAGCGCGAACGCGGGCTCGTACTCGACCGGCTCGCGGTAGAGCTGCCGCGCGACGATGCGATCGCCGCCGCTGACGGCCTTGACTAGTCGTGCGTCGAAGCTGCGGTCGGGTGTCGTCTCGCTCGTGAACACAGCGCGGACGGCGCGCAGTCGCACGAGGTCGGGGCGTGGGCCGCCGCCGTCGCGCCGGCCGGTCAGGAACGTCTCGACGTCGGCGGTCGCGGCGTAGCCGCCCAGCGCCGAGCTCAGCGCCCGGACGGCGACGCTCTTGCCGTTGGCGCCGGGTCCGAACGGCAGGAAGACGACGTGTTCCTCGGTTGAGCCCGTGATCGTGTAGCCGACCGCGCGGGCGAAGTACGCCGCGAGTTCGTCGTCTCCGCCGAACACCTCGCCCAGGAACCGCTCCCAGCGCGGCGCCTCGGCGCCGGGGTCGTACTCGACGGGCGCCAGGAGCGAGAGGAAGTCGGCGGGGTCGTGGTCGCGTAGTTCGCCGGTCCGCAGGTCGACGGTGCCGTTGGCGACGTTGATAAGCATCGGGTCGGCGTCGAGGTGCTCTGAGTGCAGCACGAACCGCCGGTCGGTCTTGGCGAGGTCGATCATCGCCTCGAGGCGGGAGCGGTTCTCCGACTGCCCGGCGAACGTGAGGCGCTTGGTCTTGGCGTCCTGGTCGAGCGTGTTCGCCTCGCTCCGAATCCCGAACGCCGTCTTCCGCGCGCGCCGCATCATCTCGCCGTCGGCGTCAGGCGCCCAGCGTCCGCCCGTGTGGTGGTACCAGCCGCCGCCGGGCACATAGATCGCGTCGCCGGCGTGGTCGAGTGCGAAGCGGTCGGCGTTGCCCGAGTCGCTGAGCTTGCGCGCCTGGCGCAAGCTGGCGACCGTGTCCGGACCGAAATCGCGTAGACCGCGCCACGTCTTGATGAGGCTCTCGGGCGTGCCGGTCGCCGTAGCCTTGGGCTCGCTCATGCCGCGACCGCCAAGTCGTCGAGGCCGAGGTACGCGGCCATCTCATCGTCAATGAGAACCTCGACGTTGAGGTAACCGCGCCGGCCCCCGACCTCCACGCGCCCGTCACGGGCGAGGTCGTCGAGTGATTGGTCGACGCGGGCGCGCGTCCACGCGCTGTAGGGGTCGCGGCAGCGCAATTCCTCGTATAGCCACTCGACCGCATCGAAGCCGGAGACCGCGAGGTGGTGGTAGAGCACGTCGGCTCGAGCTCGACGGACGGCGCTCATGACGCGTCGTCCACACACACGTGTGTGTCGACGCCCGGCTGGTCCGATGGGTCCGCCGCGACCGCGTGAAGGCGAGCTGCGGTGCTAGCCTGAGTCGGGAGCGCCGTCATCGCTCGCCTTTCCGACAGCCGCCTTACCCGGGCGGCTGTCGTCGTTGTGAGCGGCGCTCATCGGCCGCGGTCGTTCTTGAGGGTGGCCGCAGGCATCGCGGTCAGCGGTGCCAATTCCGCGCGCTCAGCGTCGCTGAGCGCGCGGTCGATGCGTTCGATCACGGCGCTGCGATGCGGGCGGTAACCCCGGTCGATCAGGCCGACCATCGCGGGGCTGCAGTCGGCGCGCAGCGCGACATCTAGCTGTGAGAGATCGGCGGCCTCACGGCGCTTGCGGAGGTCGCCGACAGCGTCACTAGTATTCATGCTGATTATGCTCCCGCGCCCAGATCCCAGCGAGAGCCGACTTAAGCCCCGCGCTCACCGCCGATCCGCCGCGGCAGCCGCCATCGCATTTGAGGATCTGACGCCGGCCGAGCGAGCTGCGGCGACGTGTGCCTACGCTGGCGAACTTGTCGCGTTGCGGCTGCTCCGCGATAAGGACTTCCAGGCAGCCGTCGCGACTGACGCACCCGCGGACGTGGCGAAGCGCTACTGCCCGCGTCCCGGCCAGGGGCGAGCCGCGATCAGGTGCCTCGCGCAGTGGAGCGCGGCCGCGCGCGAGCTCTACCCGGCCAATCCGGTCGCGGTGGTTGAGGCACGCGTCAGCGGGTGGTTCGCTTGGACCGACGAGCCGGTCGACAAGGCGTCACGACTGCGGCTCGCCGAGGTCGAACGCGGCGCCGAAATCCTCGCTCGCTATGGCGCCCGCCGGTGCATCCACCTGAATGATCTCGGTGACCCTGACTGCGGCGTACAGATCGCTCGCGATCGTGCGGGACAGCGACTGTGCGAACCGCACGATCGGGCCGCGGCCGGCTCTAACGCCAGTGTCCGTGCGGCGGACGAGCGGCGGATCATGCGCTCGAGGGCGCGCGCGCTCGAGGCGCTCGGCCGCCGCACGCGGAGACAGAGAGCGGAGATTCCCCGCGAGCAGTAGGGCAGTCCCGGGCCTCGGGTGCGCGCCAGTTGCGCGCCAGTCGCCCCCCTATTCCGAGCGGTCCGGAGCGGTTGACAGCGGCACGAAACCCAGCGCACGCCGCTATTCTGCGCATTATCCGGGACCCTTCTGAGAACCAGCTCTTCTGAGCGCAGCCCCGTAACTACGGGCTACCACGCCGCCGCGCTGCACTGAGCGCTGCGGCGGATAGGATCCGCAGCGTGTTCACCGCCGACGACAT
>Ga0136613_10001146_pt1 | contig 13384 bp, 13 predicted proteins | sample AntDrymUQ2722106_2_FD_106649 | JGI IMG/M metagenome (GOLD analysis project Ga0136613, IMG submission 106649) | Polar desert sand microbial communities from Dry Valleys, Antarctica - metaG UQ272 (21.06) | ecosystem: Environmental > Terrestrial > Soil > Desert | place: Antarctica: Dry Valley... | reverse complement strand
TCAGTCGGGAACGAGCTCGCGGCGGCGCTGGAGTTCCTTCGGGATCTCCATCACCTTCCAGGCGAGGCCCAGGCGGCGCATCAGCCGGATCGCGAGGCCGCCGATGTCGAGCTCCCAGGGCTTGAGGCCGTGAAAGGCCGACGAGGGGAACGCGTGGTGGTTGTGGTGCCAAGACTCGCCGAGCGAGATCCACGAGAGCCACCAGACGTTGCGCGACTCGTCCTTCACGCGGAAGCGGCGCGAGCCGACGAAGTGGCAGACGGAGTTGACAGACCAGGTGATGTGGTGCAACAGGAAGACCCGGATCAGGCCGCCCCAGAAGAGCGCCTGCAGCCCGGCGCCGAACGTGCCGCCCCAGAGCCAGCCGACGGCGAAGGGCAGGAGCAGCGAGAGCGCCACCCACGCCGGGAACCAGCGCGAGATGAAGACCATGCCGCGCTCGGCGAGCAAGTCCTTCGCGTACTTCGTCCATTCGGCCCTGCCGACATTGCGGAAGAGCCACCCGATATGGGCGTGCCAGAGCCCGGCGAGCTTGCCTCGCAGACCCGGCTCGAAGCCCGCATGCGGCGAGTGCGGATCCCCCTCGCGGTCGGCGAAGTTGTGATGCTTGCGGTGGTCGGAGACCCAACGGATCACGGGGCCCTGCACGGCCATCGAGCCGAGCACCGCCAGGCTGTAGCGGATCGGCTTGAACGTCTCGTAGGAGCGGTGAGTGAACAGCCGGTGGAACCCGATCGAGATGCCGAGGCACGTCAGGAGGTAGCCAACGACGAGGATCGTGATGTCGCGCCAGGTCACGAGGCTGCCCCAGAGGAAGAAGATCGAGGCGACGAAACCAACGAAGGGAATGGAGACTCCCAGCAGGTTCGTCGTCTTCTGGCCCCGGCTCATCGCCGTCAGCTCGGTCTCGGCGGGGGGGCTGCCGGCTCTGAGTGTGCTCACGCTTCGATCCCCTTCGACGAGCGGCGCGGCTGACCTCCGCCGACGGGAGGAGAGTAGCGGGGTTGCCCGGCTTCTGTCTCGACCCGTAGGGTACGCCGACCCGATGGCCCTCCTCTCGCTGCGGAACGTGACGCGCCGCTTCGGTGGCATCGTCGCACTCGACGGAGTCTCGTTCGACGTCGACGAGGGGCAGATCGTCGGGCTCATCGGCCCGAACGGTGCCGGCAAGACGACCGCATTCAACGTGATCACGCGGCTCTACACGCCGAACGAAGGGGTGGTGGAGTTCGCCGGCGACAACCTCCTGAAGGCGCCGGTGCACGGCATCGTCAGCCGCGGCATCGCCCGAACCTTCCAGAACGTCGAGCTCTTCAAGACGATGACCGTGCTCGACAACGTGCTCGTCGGCGCCCACACTCGGGAGCGCGCCGGCGAGCGGGAGGCGCTCGAGGCGATCGACTACGTCGGGCTCGGGAGCGTGGCGGGACGCCCTGTCGCCGGGCTCCCGTTCGGAACGCTGAAACGCGTCGAGCTGGCTCGTGCACTCGTGTCCGAACCGAAGCTGCTCCTGCTCGACGAGCCGGCGGGTGGCTTGAATCACGAGGAGGTCGAGGAGCTTGGAAGGTTCATCAGGCAGATCAGGGACGACCGCAAGTTGACGGTGCTCCTCGTGGAGCACCACATGAACCTCGTGATGGGGATCTCCGACCACGTCCATGTGCTCAACTTCGGGAAGAAGATCGCGGAGGGCCCGCCTGCCGAGGTGCGGGCGAACCCGGCGGTGATCGAGGCCTATCTCGGAACGGACGACGACGGCCATCCCGACACCCGCACGGCCGAACGGCCCGTCGAGGTGCACGAGGTGAAGGAGTCTGATGGCGCTGCTTGAGCTGCGCGACGTCGAGGCCCGCTACGGGCCCGTGCGCGCGCTGCAGGGGGTCTCGCTGGCCGTAAAGGAGGGGCAGATCGTCGCGGTGCTCGGCGCAAACGGGGCGGGCAAGACGACGACGCTGCGCGCGATCTCGGGCACCGTCCGCCGCAGCGGCGACATCACGTTCGAGGGCAAGAAGCTCGGTCGCCGGGGTCCGGAGACGGTGGCGAAGCTCGGGGTGGCGCACGTGCCCGAGGGGCGCGGCACCTTCGCCGAGCTGTCGGTGGAGGAGAATCTGCGGCTCGGGGCCTATACGCGCCGAGGCTCGATCGACGCCGACATCGAGCGTATGGGCACCTATTTCCCTTGGATCCAGGAGCGCAAGAGCCAGCACGCCGGCACCCTGTCCGGCGGCGAGCAGCAGATGCTCGCGCTCGCCCGGGCGCTCATGAGCCGCCCCAAGCTCCTGCTGCTCGACGAGCCCTCGCTCGGGCTCGCCCCGCTCGTCACGCGTGAGATTTTCCGCATTGTCTCCGAGCTGAACGAGAAGGAGGGCCTGACCGTGCTCGTCGTCGAGCAGAACGCCGCGATCGCGCTCCAGGTTGCGTCGCACGCGTATGTGCTTGAGGTGGGGGCGGTAGCCGTGTCCGGGACCAGCGAGGAGCTCGCCCGTGACGAATCCGTCCGTCGCAGCTACCTTGGCTATTGAGTACGTTGGCCCCTGACGCGTGACCGAGTTCTTCCAACAGGTCGTCTCAGGTCTCGCCCTCGGCTCAATCTACGCTGCGCTCGCGCTCGCGCTCGTCCTCATCCATCGCGCTACGGGCGTGATCAACTTCGCACAGGGTGAGATGGCGATGTTTACGACCTACATCGCCTGGACGCTGACGACGAACCACGGCTGGAACGACTGGCTTGCGTACGCAGCGACGCTCGCGCTCGCGTTCATCGGGGGCGTTGGGATCCAGCGAATTGTGATCCGGCCCGTCGAGCGCGCCTCGATCTTGACGATCGTGATCGTCACGATCGGGCTCGTGCTGGTCTTTAACGGCGCCGCCGCCTGGATCTGGACAGCCGAGGTCCAGTTCTTCCCGAGCCCCTTCCCGAACGAGACCGTCTCGATCGGCGACGTGGCGATCTCCGTGATCGACCTCGGCACGATCGCCGTCGTGTCCGTCCTCGTCGTCCTGCTCTGGGCGTTCTTCCGGTTCACGAAGATCGGGCTCGCTCTCCGCGCCTCGGCTCTCAACCCCGACGCGAGCCGCCTCGTCGGCGTCCGGGTGGGGTGGATGCTCGCGATCGGCTGGGGGCTCGCGGCGATGCTCGGCGCCGTCGCCGGGATCCTCACGGCGCCCACGACCACACTCGACCCGACGATGATGCAGGCGATCCTGATCTACGCCTTCGCCGCTGCCGTGCTCGGCGGTATCGATTCCCCCTTGGGAGCGGTCGTCGGTGGGCTGCTGCTCGGCGTCGGCCTCAACCTGATCGGGAACTACGTCGACTTCGTCGGCGCCGACCTGCGACTCCCCGTCGCGCTCCTGATCATCCTCGTCGTCCTGCTCGTGCGTCCTGCCGGTCTCTTCGGCAAGCAAGTCCTGGGGCGCGTGTGAGCCGGCTCGGACTCAGACCGCGGGACGCCGTGGGTGTCGGGCTCTTCGCGCTCGCTACGGTGGTCGTCCTCTTCCTGCCGCGCTTCATCAGCGACTTCCGCGCGCAGCAGTTTGCCTACGTCGGCATCTACTTCATCGCCCTGATCGGGCTCAACGTCCTCACCGGCTACACCGGCCAGATCTCCCTCGGCCACGGAGCGTTCATGGCGATCGGCGGCTACACAACCGCGATCCTCATCTCGAACCAGGGGCTCGAGATCGGTGGGCACGTGTTCGCCGGCGACCTGAGGGACATCTGGACGCTCCCGATCGCCGGGCTCGTCGCCGGACTCGCCGGCTTCCTGTTCGGGTTCCCCGCCCTGCGACTGACCGGCCTGTACCTCGCGCTCGCCACGTTTGCCGTCGCCGTCGCGACGCCTGCGGTGATGCGGAAGTTCGAGAGCTTCACGGGGGGCGGCGCGGGCATCAACCTCTTCGAGTCACCGCGACTGACGGGCGTGTCGACGACCGATCCGATCACCTTCGAGACCACCGAGGGCGTGGACATCCTGGGTTTCCACATCCCGACCTTCAACGAGTGGCTCTACTACCTCAGCTGGACGGTCGCGCTCGCCCTGTTCGCGGTTGCCTGGCTGATTCTGCGCGGACGCGTCGGTCGTACGCTCCGGGCGATCCGCGACAGCGAGGTCGCCGCCGCCTCGGCGGGAATCAACCTCGCGCGGTACAAGACACTCGCGTTCGGGATCAGCGCCTTCTACGCGGGCGTCGCCGGAGCGCTCCTCGGGATCGCGACCACCTTCGTCAATCCCGACGTCTTCGCCGTCACGCTCTCGATCTTCCTGCTCGTGGGCGTCGTCGTGGGTGGACTCGGCTCGCTCTGGCCCCTGGTCGCGGGAGCGATCTTCATCCACTTCATGCAGATCGAGTGGGCGCAGAACGCCGACAGTGCGATCCCGGACTGGCTGCCGGTTCTGGGCGACGTCAACACGAACGTTCCCGGAGCACCGTCCGTCGCTTTCGGGGTGATCCTGATCCTCGTCATGCTCGCCCTGCCGGGCGGAGCGGCCGGCCTCGTCCGCCGCCTCACCGCGCTCGTGCGTCGCTGAGGCCTCTGGGCGTTTCGACCGGACCTGCGCTCGGGGGGCCGGCGGCGAGGCCGGCCCCCCGCCTATTGAACCTGACCTGTTGAACCAACGTCCCCTGAACCAGGGTCTACGATCGGTTGCGGCACTGGCTCGAGGAGATCGCCCAGCTTGCTCACGCGCCGAACGGACGATCGGACTCTCTGCGAGCATGCCTGGATGGATCTGTTGACGGCGCCGCTCGACGAGCTGCTGGGTGAGGCACGCGCGCGCCGGCGTGGCGACGGGCTCGTCACGTACTCGCCGAAGGTCTTCATCCCGCTGACCACTCTCTGCCGCGATGTGTGCGGCTACTGCACCTTCGCCCGGCCACCACGGCGCGGCGAGCGTGCGTATCTGAGCGAGGAGGAGGTGCTCGCGATCGCGCGCGCGGGCGCTGCTGCCGGCTGCACGGAAGCGCTTTTCACCCTCGGCGACAAGCCGGAGCTGCGCTACCGGTCGGCCCGGGACGAGCTACAGGCGTTCGGCTGCGCGACGACGATCGAGTACCTCGCTCGCGTCGCGGAGCTCGTGCTCGACGAGACCGGCCTGCTGCCGCACCTGAATCCCGGCGTGATGACGCGTGAAGAGCTCGAGCTGTTGCGGCCCGTGTCGGCGTCGATGGGGATCATGCTCGAGACGACGGCCGACCGGCTCGGCGCCAGGGGAGGGCCGCACTGGGCCTCGCCCGACAAGGTGCCCGCGCGACGCCTGGAGACGATCGAGCTTGCAGGGGAGCTGCGCATCCCCTTCACGAGCGGGATCCTGATCGGAATCGGCGAGACGCGCACGGAGCGGCTCGACGCGCTCGCTGCGCTCTCCGGCTCCCACGAGCGTCACGGTCACCTCCAGGAGGTGATCGTCCAGAACTTTCGCGCCAAGGCCGGGACGAGGATGGCGGACGAGCCCGAGCCCGAGCTCGAGGATCAGCTCTGGACGATCGCCGCGGCGCGGCTGCTGCTTCCCGAGGACGTTTCGGTGCAGGCGCCGCCGAATCTCGCCTACGGCGAGTTCCCGCGCCTCCTCGACGCCGGCATCGACGACTGGGGCGGCGTCTCGCCCGTCACGATCGACCATGTCAATCCCGAAGCGCCCTGGCCGGATTGCGACCGCCTAGCGGAGGCGACGCGCTCGCGCGGCCTCGAGCTCGCGCCGCGGCTCCCGGTCTACCCCCGCTACCTCGACCGGCGCTGGCTCGACGCTCGCGTGCTTCCGGCTGCTCTGCGCGCGTCCGACGCGCTCGGGCTCGCCCGCGAGGATCGCTGGCATCCGGGCGAGAGCGGCCCAGTACCGTTCGTCGTCGGGCGCGACTCACTTCCGCTCGGCACGTCCGATGCTCTCGGCGAGGAGGAGCTCGTCCGCCTCTTCCGCGCGCGGGGTGACGAGCGGCAGCGGGTCTTCGCAGCGGCCGACCGGCTCCGTCGGGACGTCTGCGGCGACGAGGTGTCCTACGTGGTGACGCGGAACATCCAGTACACGAACGTGTGTTACTTCCGCTGCGGCTTCTGCGCCTTCTCGAAGGGCAAGCTGGCCGCGAACCTTCGGGGAGCGCCGTACCTCGTGCCGCTCGAGGAGATCGTGCGGCGTGCACGCGAGGCGTGGGAGCGCGGCGCGACGGAGGTCTGCCTCCAGGGCGGAATCCACCCTGCGTTCACCGGCGACTACTACGCCGAGGTCGTGGCCGCGATCCACACGGAGCTCCCCGGCCTGCACATCCACGCCTTCTCGGCGCTCGAGGTCTGGCAAGGAGCGGCGACACTCGGCGTACCGGTCGCGGAGTACCTCGAGCGCCTGCGCGCCCTCGGCCTGGGATCGTTGCCCGGCACGGCCGCCGAGGTCCTCGACGACGAGGTTCGGGCTGCGATCTGCCCGGACAAGGTGAGCACGACGCAGTGGCTCGCGGTGCACGACGCGGCCCACCGTGTGGGCCTCCGCTCGAACGTGACGATGATGTTCGGGCACGTCGAGGCGCCGCGTCACTGGGCCCGCCACCTGCTGCGAGCGGTCGAGCAGCAACGCCGATCTTCCGTGCATCAGGGCGGCGGGTTCACCGAGTTCGTCCCGCTCCCGTTCATCCACATGGAGGCCCCGATCTGGCTCGCGGGAAGAGCGCGTTCCGGCCCCACCTTCGGGGAGACGCTCCTCGTCCACGCGGTTGCCCGCCTGGCGCTCCACCCCGAGATCACGAACATCCAGGCTTCGTGGGTGAAGCTCGGCCCCGAGGGGGTGCGTGCGGCGCTCGCGGCGGGCGTCAACGACCTCGGCGGGACACTGATGAACGAATCGATCTCGCGCGCCGCCGGGTCTGGCCACGGGCAGGAGCTGCCGCCCGAGTCGATGGAGGCGCTGATCCGTTCGAGCGGGCGCACGCCTCGGCAGCGGACGACTCTCTACGCGGATGCTCCCCCCGAGCGCCGGGCGGCATCGTTCGGTGCACCCCCGCTGTCCGAGCCGTTGAACCCGTCGATCCGGGACTCGAAGCTGAAGGCGCCGCCGCGCCTCGTGCGCCCCGGTCTGCTCGCCCAGGCTCGCTAATCCGAGCTAGCCGTGCCGGCGCAGGGCGGCCGGCAGGCCGACGAGCCAGCGCGGGATGCGGCGGCGTGCATGGCGCACCGCCTCGTCGACCGCTGAAGCGGCACCTGTGTCGAGCCCGCCTCCATGACCGACGAGGAGGTGCTCCGGGTCTAGGCCCAGCAGTGACTGCGGTGGCCGGAGCCGCAGCAGCGGGTGGACGCCGGCGGGTTCACGGCCTGCCCGGAAGAAGGGAATGGTGCCGAGTACGTCAGCGCAGACGAGGGCGCTGCGCTCCGGCCACCAGAGGGCGACCTCGCGCCAGAACCGGTTCCGAAGTACCGGTCGGAACTCGAACGGTGTACCCGGAAGTTCCCGAGGCACCACGTGGAGCGGCACGCCGAGCCTGGCGGCAATAGCTGCGGAGTCCCGTTCGTGGCGGTCGAGCAGCTGAATGATGCCGGCGGGCTCTCCCAGGGCCAGGATGCGCTCCTCGAGCTCGCGCGGCTCGATCGGGTCGACGAGCCACAACCGACCCTCGTGCACGAGCGCATGCGAAGTCCGCGCCAGACTCGTCTCCTCGAGCCACCCGAGACCGAAGTCGGTCTCGTCGACGATGCGCATCTCAGGCGGCACCGAGCTGCTCGAAGGCGCGTTCGAACGTCTCCTCGGATTGCGCCCCGAGTACGAGGAGGCGCCGCTCGAGGAGGAAGGCGGGAACGGCGTTCGCGCCGATCGAGACCGCTTGCTGCGTCGAAGCCGCGACGCGATCTCGGTAGCGGTCGCCGGTCAGGACGTCGTCCACCTCGTCCGCCGGCAGCCCGAGCTCGGCTGCGAGCGCGCAGAGGACATTGCCGTCGCCGATGTCCTGTCCCTCGCTCCAGTAGGCATCCATCAGCCGGTCGTGGGTCTCCTCGTGTCGACCGAGGTCACGAGCGAGCTCCGTCAGGCGGAGCGGGCTCTGCGTGTTCGGGACGACGCCGGGGTGCGGGTTGTACGAGAGCTCGCGCTCACCGAAGAACTCGCGCATGCGATCGGCCATGCCCCGACCGTAGCGGGCCAGCAGCTGTTCTCGTGGCAGGCCGTCGGCCGGGTACTCCGGGTGCAGGTCGAACGGGAGCCAGACCACGGTGGCGCCGAACCGGCGCCGGAGCCACGCGACCGTTGGCTGGGCCGCGCGACAGAAGGGTCAGATGTAGTCGCTCCAGATCTCGATGTGTCTCTCGGTCATGTCTGCAGGCTAACCGCCTGAGCAAGCGTGAAACGGTCTCGCCAGAGCGCGCTGCCGACGACGGCGCCCTCGCAGCCGAGCTGCCGGATCGACCCGAGGTCGTCGAGCGAGGCGATTCCGCCGGCGGCGAGCACTGGGAGGCCGGACGCATCGCGCACCTCGTGGAGGAGCGGAAGGTCTGGGCCGGCGAGCGAGCCGTCGCGCTGCGTGCTCGTGACGAGCAGCCGCCGGACGCCCTCGTCGCGACAACGCCTTGCGAGCTCGGCAGGCCCGAGGTCGGCCGCGCGCGTCCAGCCATCGACGGCGACCCGGCCGTCGCGCGCGTCGACCGCGACGACGAGACGCTCTTCGAAGAGCGCTACGGCCTCTTGCAGAAACGCCTGGTCGAGCGCGGCCGTCCCCACTATCACCCGCGTCGCGCCGGCCTCGAGGGCGGCCTCGATCCTGGGTAGCGTGCGGTAGCCCCCGCCGACCTGAACCGGGATTGCGGCCGCGTCGACGACGCGCCGCACGAGCTCGAGCGAGGGCTCGGCCGACAGCGCGCCGTCTAGGTCGACGAGATGGAGCCAGGAGGCTCCGCCGTCGGCGAATCTTGCGGCCGCGTCGACAGGATCCCCGCCTTCGACGGTGACCCGCTCCGGGTCACCCTCTGCGAGCCGCACGACTCGGCCCGCGAGCACGTCGATGGCGGGAAAGATGGTGAACTTCTGTGTTAGCACATTAGCATGCTAACATAGAGGCATGGACCTTAGCGAGAGCATCCAGCGCCGGGAGGTCGAGCCGATTGCCGGCCTGGACGCCCTGGCGGATTGCGTGATCGGCCTACGCACGCGCGACGAGGCGCGGCGCTTCCTCCGCGACCTCTGCACGCTGCCTGAGCTGGAGGCCCTCGCACACCGCTGGCAGACAGTCCAGCTGCTCGAGCAGAGCGTTCCGTACCTCGAGATCGCGCAGCGCGTGCCAACCAGCACGGCGACCGTGACGCGGGTCGCTCAATGGCTGCGGCACGGGACGGGGGGCTACCGGATCGCGCTCGACCGTGCGAAGCGGCGGCGGAGTTCGTGAATCGGCTTCCAGTCACGAACGGCTCTGACCGCGCCGGCGCCGATGGCCGATTGACGCTCGCCGTGCCGTCGAAGGGACGGATGGCCGAGCCTGCCCTGAAGCTGTGCGCGGACGCGGGCCTCGCCTTCGAGGCGACGGAGCGGGCGCTCGTCGTACCGTGCGCGAATGCTCCTGTCGACCTGCTGCTCGTCCGCGCACACGACATTCCGGAGTACGTCGGGGACGGGGTCGTCCACCTGGGCATCACGGGCGCGAACCTCGTCGTGGAGGCGGCGGCCGAGGTGCAGATCCTCGCCGAGCTCGGCTTCGCGCGCTGCAGCTTGCAAGCGGCGGTGCCCGAGGACGCAACGCAGGCGGAGATCGCCGACCTCGACGGGCTGCGCGTCGCGACCGCGTACCCGGTTTCGACGAAGTCCTACCTGGAGCGTCTCGGCGTGAAGGTGGAGCTCGTCCCTGTCTCAGGCTCCGTCGAGGCCGCGCCGCGGCTCGGTCTCTCGGACGCGATCGTCGACCTGGTCTCGACCGGATCGACGGCCAGTGCCAACGGGCTCCGCCTGATCGGGACACTGCTCGTTTCCCAGGCCGTCCTGATCGGGAGCGACGCAGCCTTGGCGGAGCAGTCCGACGCGATCGGCAGGCTCGAGCTGATGCTCTCGGCCGTCGTCGCCGCACGGCGTCGGCGCTACCTGATGATGAACGCTCCGGTCTCGGCGCTGACAGCGATCAGGAACGTGCTGCCGAGCATGGGCGCACCCTCGGTGCTGAATCTGGCCGACGACGGCGAGATCGCCGTTCACGCCGCAGTCGACGCCGATGACGTCTGGAACCTGCTGCCGTCGCTCAAGGCCGCCGGCGCCTCGTCCATCCTCGTGCTTCCGGTCGAGCGGCTCGTCCCATGAGAGCGCAGGGGCTGGACGACGTGCTGCCGGAGGTGGCGGCGATCCTTGCGGACATACGCGCCAGCGGCGACGCCGCTCTCCTCGACTGGACGGAGCGGCTCGACGGCGAGCGGCCCGAGTTGCGCGTCCCGGCCGAGGCGCTCGCGGTCGCACGCCTCGAGGACGATGTGCTCGTGGCCGTGCGGGAGATGATCGCCGCCGTGGCGGCCTTCTGCGCCTCGCAACGCCCGCCGGACACGAAGGTCGAGGCGGTGCCGGGCATCCTCGCAGAGCGCCGCTGGCTGCCGCTCTCCTCGGTCGGCATCTACGTCCCTGGCGGACGGGCCGCGTATCCGTCATCGCTCGTCATGGCGGCCGTGCCCGCGCTGGCGGCCGGGGTGGAGCGGATCGCCGTGGTCACGCCGCGGCCTGCCGAGGCGACGCTCGCCACCGCGCGCGAGCTTGGGCTGAAGGAGGTCTACGCGGTCGGCGGCGCCCAGGCGGTCGCCGCGCTCGCCTTCGGCACTGAGACGATCGCGCCGGTCGACAAGATCGTCGGTCCCGGCAATCGCTGGGTGACCGCCGCGAAGCTCCTCGTGTCGAGCCGCGTCGCGATTGATCTACCCGCCGGACCGAGCGAGGTGATGATCGTCGCCGACTCGGTCGCCGACGCCGCGCAGTGCGCTGCAGATCTGCTGGCGCAGGCCGAGCACGGTCCCGACAGCGAGGCGATCCTGCTCAGTCTCGACCACTCGCTGTCCGAGGCCGTCGGAACGCTTGTTGCCAAATATAACAACGTAACCGTCGAGGACATGTCCACGCTCGACGAGGCTCTCGCCCGCGCGGAGGCGTACGCGCCGGAGCATCTCGAGCTCTGGTTGTCCGATGCGGAGACGGTCGCGCAGCGGGTGCGCAACGCCGGCACGGTCTTCGTGCGCACGTCCGCGGTCGTCGGGGACTACGCCGCGGGAGCCACGCACGTCCTCCCGACCGGAGGCCTCGCACGCGGGGCCGGCGGGCTCGGGCTCGAGAGCTTCCTCAAGCCGGTGCAGATCGTCCGTGCGACCCAGGAGGGGCTCCGCCGCGCGCGGCGCATCGTCGGGCCGCTGGCACGTGCCGAGGGCCTTCCACTGCATGCGGCTGCGGTGGAGGCGCGATGAACCCCCGCGCCCTCCCCGAGGGCTTCGCGCCCTACGCGTGGTCGCCGAGCTCCCGCGAGGTGGCGGAGCGGCACGGCCTCCGCCCCGAGCAGGTGCTCCGCTACGACCAGAACACGCCGCCGGTGCCCGGCGTTCCGCAGGTACCGCTCGCGGAGAGCCTGGCGCGGCTCAACGAGTACCCGGACGGAACCTATCGCGAACTGCGGGAGGCGGCCGCCTCCTACTGCGGCGTGAAGGCCGAGCAGGTCGTCGTCGGCGCGGGTGCCGACGATCTGATCGCGCTCTGCGCGCGGACCTACCTCGGGCCCGGCCGTGCAGCCTGCCTCTCGCCGCCGACCTACGCGCTCTACGGCCTCGTGACCCAGCTCGAGGGAGCAGAGGTGACGACCGAGCCGGAGGGGGCAGCGCTCATCTGGATCTGCAACCCGAACAACCCGACCGGCGAGCTGCTCGATCCGGCCGACATCGCCGAGCTAGGGCGCGCTCACCCGGACGCGGCGGTCGTGGTCGACGAGGCGTACTTCGAATACTGCGGCCGGACCTGCGTCCCGCTGGTGGCCGACCAGCCGAACCTGATCGTGCTCCGGACGCTGTCGAAGGCGTTCGGGCTCGCGTCGCTCAGGATCGGCTACGCGGTTGCGTCTCTCGAGGTCGCGGGCGAGCTGGAGAGACGGCGCGCGCCGGCAAACGTCACCGGTCCCTCCGCGAGGATCGCCGCGGCCGCGCTCAGAGAGCCTCGGCTCGACGTCGAGGAGACGGTCGCGGAGCGCGTGCGTGTGCGGGCGGCGCTCGTCTCGGCCGGCTACGACTGCCCGGAGACGGCGACGAACTTCGTCTACGTTCGGACGGATGAGCCTCTGGGCGCGGGGCTGGAGGAGCTCGGACTCGTCGTACGCATTTTTTCGGACGGCATCCGGATCACCCTCCGCCGCCCGCACGAGAACGACGTGCTGCTCGCGGCGATCGGCGCTACTTCCGCGCCCGCGACGCCTCGGTCGGGCTTCGTCTCCCGCACCACGTCCGAGACTGCCGTCCGCGTGTCTCTCGACCTCGACGGCCGTGGCCGGGTGCGCGTGCAGACCGGAATCGGGTTCCTCGACCACCTCCTGACGCTGTGCGCGTTCCACGCCGAAGTCGATCTCGAGCTCCTCGCCGGAGGCGACCTGGAAGTCGACGAGCATCACACTGTCGAGGACGTCCTGTCGGCGTTCGGCGATGCCCTCTCGCAGGCTCTCGGCACGCGAGAGGGGCTCGCACGCTACGGGTCTGCGACGGTCCCGATGGACGAGGCGCGCGCGATGGCGGCCGTCGACCTCGTCCGGCGGCCACACGCCGAGGTCGATCTGCGCTTCGGCGGCGATCGGGTCGGTGGGCTCGCTCTCACCCTGCTCCCCCACGCACTCGAACGTCTAGCGATGCAGGGCGGCTTCACCCTGCACGTCGAGTCCTCGGGCGCCGACGATCACCACGTCGCGGAAGCGGCCTTCAAGGCGCTCGGGCAAGCGCTGCGCCAAGCGTGCGCAGCGGGAACCGCAGGCGTCCGCTCGACGAAAGGCCTCTCGTGAAGCGTCCTGCGTCAAAGCCCTACGCCCGCGCGTTCCTCGGCGAGGGGCGCGCGTGAATCGCCCAGACGTGGTGCTGTGCGACTACGGGGCGGGAAACCTGCGCAGCGTGTCGGCCGCCTTCGCTCGGGCGGGTGCGACCACCGTCGTCTCGACGGATCCGGCCGAGGTGCTCGAGGCGCCGCTTGCCGTGATCGCCGGAGTCGGTCACGTCGAGAGCGCCGCCCGCGGCCTTCAGCAGGTGGCCGCAGCTCTCCGCGAGCGCGCCGCCAGGGAGCGCCCGACGCTCGGCATCTGTGTCGGCATGCAGCTCCTGTTCGACGAGAGCGAGGAGGGCGGCCGCGGCCTGGGCCTGCTACGCGGCCCGGTTCGCCGGCTGCGCGCCCGTCGCGTGCCGCACATGGGGTGGAACTCGCTGGAGCTCCGGCGC
>Ga0136613_10001144_pt1 | contig 13391 bp, 12 predicted proteins | sample AntDrymUQ2722106_2_FD_106649 | JGI IMG/M metagenome (GOLD analysis project Ga0136613, IMG submission 106649) | Polar desert sand microbial communities from Dry Valleys, Antarctica - metaG UQ272 (21.06) | ecosystem: Environmental > Terrestrial > Soil > Desert | place: Antarctica: Dry Valley... | reverse complement strand
TCCCGAGAAGATCGGCATGGTCATCGGCAAGGGCGGCGAGACGATCCGCGCGCTCGAGGCCGACTACGACGTGCAGATCGACATCGAAGAGGACGGCACCATCCTCATCTACGCCACCGAGGGCACGAAGGCGGAGGCCGCCATCTCGGCCGTCACCGCGCTCACCAAGTCGCCTGAGGTCGGCGATAGCTACACCGGCAAGGTCGTGAAGACGACGCAGTTCGGAGCCTTCGTCGAGCTCAAGAAGGGAACCGACGGCCTGCTTCACGTCTCGAACGTGGGACCGGGCCGCGTCGCGCACATCGAAGACGTGATGGCGCGCGGCGACGTCGTCGACGTGGTCGTGCAGGAGGTCGACAAGGACCGGGGCCGGATCGGCCTCAAGCTCGTCGCCAAGCACGAGAACGGCGGGCTGGTCATGCCCGAGGAGCTCATCGAGCGGGCGAAGGACGCGCCGCCTCGCGAGGAGCCCGAGGAGCGCCCTCGCGGACGCGGCGGCGACCGTGGCGGCCGCCCGCGCGAGCGCGAGCGGCGGTAGCTCGTAGGGCGAGGCTAGCCTCGCCCACTGGGGTCAGACCCGCTCGGGTCTGACCCCAGTACGATCAACCCGTGTCCAAGCACGAGCTGACCGAGCTCTCCACCGGCGAGCGCGTCATCTCCGAGCGCGTTCCCGGTGTCCGCTCGGTCGCGCTCGGGTTCTGGATCGGATCGGGCTCGCGGGACGAGCCGGACGCGCGCGCCGGAGTCTCGCACTTCATCGAGCACCTGCTCTTCAAGGGCTCTTCCCGCTACACAGCCCAGGAGATCGCCGAGGTCTTCGACGAGCTCGGCGGAGAGCTGAATGCTGCGACCTCGAGAGAGACGACAGTCGTCTATGCCCGCGTCCCGGATGACCGGCTCGAGACCGCCCTCGACGTCATGGCGGACATGGTCTACCGGCCGTCGTTCGACGAGCTCGACTCGGAGCGCGAGGTCGTGCTCGAGGAGATCGCGATGGTCGAGGACACACCGCACGATCTCGTCCACGACATCGCGGCCGAGGCCGTCTTCGGTGGCCATCCGCTCGGCAGGCCGGTGATCGGGCGCGCCGAGGTGATCTCGAGCGTGTCACGGCGCGCGCTGTCCGCGTACCACGGGCGCGCGTATCGGGGCGATCAGCTGGTCGTCTCGGCGGCCGGGAACATCCGGCACGGGCGACTCGTCGCGATGCTCCAGGAACGACGGAACGGTGCGCGGGACGGCGCCCGCCTCGCCGCGCGCAAGCCCGTCCGACGGGTGCCGCCGCCGCAGCTGCGCTTCCAGCGCAAGGACACCGAGCAGTACCACGTTTGCCTGAGCGCGCCGGGTATCGCGCGGATGGACGAACGTCGCTTTGCCGCCTCCATCCTCGATGCGATCGTCGGCGGGTCGGCGTCGTCGCGCCTCTTCCAGGAGATCCGCGAGAAGCGGGGGATGGCGTACTCGGTCTACAGCTACGCGTCCCAGTACTCGGACGCGGGCCAGATCGGGCTGTACGTCGGAACCCGCGAGGAGAACCTGGGAACCTGCCTGGAGATCGCCGTCGCCGAGCTCTCGGACGTCGCGGCCGGGAACGTGCGTCCGGAGGAGCTCCAGAGGGCGAAGGAGAACCTCAAGGGGCGGCTGCTTCTCTCGCTCGAGTCGACCTCGAACAGGATGACGCGCCTGGGCAAGGCGACGATCACCGACACTCCACTGCTCGAGGTCGACGAGATCGTCAGCCGTCTCGAGTCGGTGACCGCCCCCGAGATCTCCGCACTGGCCGACGAGCTGCTGGCCGTGGAGCGCCTTTCGGCAGCGGGGATCGGGCCTGACGAGAGCCGCTTCCGCGAAGCCGTCTCGCGCGTGAGCCCGGGGCTCGCCGAAGCGGCGTGAAGGTCGCGCTCTTCGGGGCAGGCGGAAAGGTCGGTTCGGAGCTCGGTCCGGCGCTGGAAGCTGCCGGCCACGAGGTCGTCGCCGGCCCTTCGCCGGATCCCGGCGATTGCGCCGCAGCGGTCGACTTCACCGTCCCCGACGCGGTCGCCGCGAACGTGTCGCGCTGTCTTGCCGCGGGCGTCCCGGTGGTGATCGGGACGACCGGGTTCGATCACTCGGCAATCGACCGGGCAGCGCGCGACGCCGGCGTGCCCTGCTTCCACGCCCCGAACTTCTCGCAAGGAGCGGTGCTCATGATGCGCTTCGCAGAGGAGGCCGCGAAGATCTTCCCACGGGCGGAGATCGTCGAGCTCCATAGCGAGGCGAAGCGCGATGCGCCCTCCGGAACGGCGAAGGCAACCGCCGAGCGGATGGGCACGACGCCGCCGATTCATTCGATCCGCCTACCGGGCCTCGTGGCTCATCAGGAAGTGATCTTCGGGGCACCGGGGGAGACTCTCACGATCCGGCACGACACGACCTCGCGCGAGGCATTCGTTCCCGGTGTCCTGCTCGCCCTGGAGAAGGTGCGTGAGCTTCCCGCCGGGCTGACGGTCGGACTCGACGCCATCCTGTAACGTCACTTGCGGCTCGGACGTGGGCGCGACAATCGTCGCTCGACCATCTCCACAGTCGCTCGAGAAGCTGGGTGGTTCGACGCTCGCCGTCGTGCCGCGCGGACTCGGCGGGCTCATACGGCGGCGCGGATTCGAGCGGGTCGTGGAAGTGGAGGTGGGGGAGCGCCTGACGGTCGGCGAGGTGACGGTGGAGGCGACCCACGTGGAGCACAGAGGCGATCGCCCGTTCGGCGCGCGTGCACGGGCGCTCGGGTACCTGATCACCGGCTCGCATCGGCTCTACTTTCCAGGCGATACCGAGCTTTTCGACGGGATGAGCTCGCTGGCAGGCGAACTCGACGTCGCCTTCATCCCGATCTGGGGCTGGGGACCCACGCTGGGACGGGGTGGTCACCTCGACCCAGAGCAAACTGCCGAGGCGCTCGCCCTCCTGCGGCCACGCATCGCCGTGCCGATCCACTGGGGCACGTACCACCCGCTTCATCTCGGGATCCGCGAAGCGCCGGCATTCATGCGCGATCCTCCGGCGCAGTTCGTTCGAGCTGCTGTCTTGTCGGCACCAGAGGTAAAAGTTTCGCGTCCTTCAGCCCGGCGCGACGCTCGAGCTCTCGGAAACGTCGTGACCTCCGGGCTCGTCTCGTAGAATCGTGACGGTGCAGGGCGAGATCCTGACAGCGATCGTCACCCCGTTCAAAGCGGACGGGTCTGTCGATCTCGGTCGATTCCGCGACCTCGCCGCGCATCTCGTCGAGAACGGCTCCGACGGGCTCGTAGTCACCGGAACGACCGGCGAGTCGCCGACTCTCTCGGATTCCGAGCGCTTCGAGCTGTACGAGGCGGCGGTCGACGAGGTCGGGGGCCGGGCGACGGTCGTAGCCGGCACGGGGACCTACTCGACCGAGCACTCCGTTCATCTCACCGAGCGCGCGCACGAGATCGGCGTCGACGGCTTCCTGATCGTGACGCCGTACTACAACAAGCCTCCGGTGAGAGGGATCGTCGAGCACTTCAGGGCCGTGGCCGCAGTCTCGGATCGCCCGCTCGTCGTCTACAACATTCCCGGGCGCGTCGTCTTGAACCTCGAAACGGAGGCGATCGCCGAGCTCGCCGAGATTCCGACCGTGCAGGCGGTGAAGCAGGCCAACGACGATCTGGATCAGGCACGGCGGATCGTCGAGCTCGGGCTCGACCTCTACGCCGGCGACGACGACCTGATCTTCCCCTTCCTCGGCATCGGCGGTCTCGGCGGGGTGTGCGTCCACACGCACGTGGTGGGACCACAGGTGAAGGAGATGGTGCAGCGCTTCCGAGCCCGTGACGTCGAGGGGGCGCAGGCGCTGGACGAGGAGCTACGGCCGTCGATCGACTTGCTCCGGGTTGCGCCCAACCCGATCGCGATCAAGTGCGCGCTCAATCTGCTCGGACACGAGGTCGGCGGCCTGCGTCTCCCGCTCGTTGAAGCCACGGCCGAAGAGCGCCGGGCGGTACGCGGCTGCCTCGAACGGCTCGGGCTGCTGCAGCCGGCCGCAGCGTAGTGTCCAGGGGTCGCGAGCTCGACGGAGACCTGTTCGCGGTCGACGTCTTCTCGCTCTGAGCTCGGCCACGGGCGCCGAGCCGGCCGCGCATACACTCAGTCGAGATGAGCGACACCCTCAGGATCATCCCGCTCGGCGGCCTCGGCGAGGTCGGCAAGAACATGACCGTGTACGAAACCGGGGGAGAGGTGCTCGTGGTCGACGCGGGCCTTGCGTTCCCGCGCGACGAGCATCTGGGGGTCGACCTGCTCCTTCCGGACGTCGGCTACCTCGCGGGACGACGCGTGCGCGCGGTGATCCTCACGCACGGGCACGAGGATCACGTCGGTGGCCTGCCATACCTGCTCCGCGAGGTCGAGGTCGAGACGGTGGTAGCGACGCGACTTACGCTCGGCCTCATCAAGTCGAAGCTCGACGAGCACGGTCTCGGGCAGGCGGCGGAGCTGGTCGAGGGAGATCCCGAAGGCGCGCCGCTCGATCTCGGCCCGTTTCACATCGAGCTCATCCGCGTTGCGCACTCGATCCCCGACTCGGTCGCGCTCGTCATCGAGACGAGAGCGGGGCGCGTGGTGCACACGGGCGATTGGAAGCTCGACCACACCCCGGTGGATGGGCTCCGCACGGACGTCGGCAAGCTCGCGGAGGTCGGAAATCGCGGGGTCGACCTCCTGCTCGGAGACTCCACGAACGCCGAGCGGCCGGGGTCGACCGGCTCCGAGCGGCTGGTCGGAGAGGCTTTCCGCACGCTGTTTCCGCTCCGCACCGGGAAGATTCTCGTCGCCTCCTTCGCGTCGAACATCCACCGCATGCAGCAGGCAGCCGATGTCGCGGTGGAGAGCGGTCGTAAGATCACCGTGATCGGCCGCTCCATGCGCAAGAATCTGAACATCGCGCGGAATCTCGGCTACGTCGAGATCCCCGAGTCCGAGATCATCAGTCCGGGCGAAGCCGCCCAGCTCCCGCCGCACAAGGTGCTCGCGCTCTGCACGGGAAGCCAGGGGGAGCCGCTCTCCGCGCTGACCCGGATCGCGTACGGCGATCACCCGGCCCTGTCGGTGGAGCCAGGCGACACGGTCATCATCTCCGCCAAGCCCGTGCCCGGGAACGAGCTCCGGGTCCATGACTCGATCAACCAGCTCGCGCGCGCCGGAGCCGAGGTCCTGCACGAGGAGATAGCGCCCGTGCACGTGTCGGGACATGCGTGCCAGGAGGAGCTGAGGACGATGCTCTCGCTCATCCGGCCGCGCTACGTGATGCCGATCCACGGCGAGTACCGCATGCTCGCCGCGCACGCGAAGCTCGCTCGCGAGGCGGGAGTGGGTGAGGACCGGATCATCCTGGCCGACAACGGCTCGGTCGTCGAGCTTGCGCGCGGCGGCGCGCGCCTGGTGGACAACGTCGAAGCGGGAATCACCTTCGTCGACGGCCTCCGGGTCGGGGACATCCAGGACGTTGCCCTGCGCGATCGTCGCCGGCTCGCCGACGACGGCGTTCTGATCGTGGTCACGACCCTCGCATCCTCCGATGGCGGCGAGATCGCTCCACCCGAGCTGATCGCGCGCGGCTTCGTGGAGTCGGACGAGCTGCTCGAGGAGCTACGGAGCGAAGCCGAGCGCGTCGTCCGCGAGCTCGCAGCGCAACACGTGAACGAGATCAAGCTCCTCCAGGAGCACATCCACGATGCGATCGGCCAGGTGGTCTACGACCGGACACGCCGACGGCCGATGATCCTTCCCGTGGTGATCGAGGTCTAGGCATGCTTGCTGTCATACGCAAACCCCGCGGCCGCGAAGCGGACGCCTTTAGGGATCTTCGCGCGCGAAGGTTGGCGTGCGATCGGAATCCGCGTTCGCGGATTCCGATCATGCACACGAGGCGAATCTGCGCTAGCGGATTCCGCTCTTGCGCATCGCCATGAGCTGGGCGCGCGTGATCGAGGACAACGCCTCGAGCAAGGCGGGCGGCGTGCGGCTGGTCGGTCAGCTCCGGGCGTGCGAGGTAGCGGCGCTGGCCTTCTGTCGGCTCCTCGAGCGCTGGGGACGCGGAGACGCCATGCCAGCGACCGCTGGAGGTCGGCAGGCGGCGCTTCGTCACGCAGCAGACCGGGTCGAGACCGCAATCGCCGGCCTCGAGCAGCCGCTTTCGCGCTATCTGCTCGAGCTCGAGCCCGAGCTGGCCGAAGGTCGCTCGTGGTATGGGGGACCGGGTGCGGCCGAGCTGGTCGAATGGCGTCCCGTGCTCGACCGTGCAGGTGTGCGCGCATGTCCGAACCGTGTGGCGGCCGTCTACCTCGAGCTTGCCGTGCTCGTGCGTGCGCTCGAAGGCCTGGCCACGGCGGCCAGCCTCGATGCGGCTCCCGATCGCTCGTCTCTCTGGGCGGGACTCTTCGATCTGCGGGACACCCTTCTGAGCTCGACGGTGGACGACCTCCGCGCCCTAGCGGCGTGAAGCCGCGAATCGCGGTCGTCGGCTCGATCAATCTCGATCTCGTAGCGCGCTGCGAACGTCTGCCGAGGGCAGGCGAGACCGTGACCAGGGCCACGTTCTCCCGCGTACCTGGGGGAAAGGGCGCGAACCAGGCGGTCGCGTGCGCACGGCTCGGTGCGGACGTGACGTTGATCGGCGCCGTCGGCCGCGATTCGTTCGCGGAGGAAGCGCTAGCCGGGCTGCGGGAAGCCGGCGTGAACCTGATGGTGAGCGCGGTCGACGAGCCCACGGGAGTCGCTCTCATCCTCGTCGACGCGGCGGGCGCCAACCAGATCATCGTCGCGCCAGGCGCGAACGCGATGCTCGGGGAGGTCGAGCTTCCCGATCACGACGCGGTTCTCTGCCAGCTCGAAGTATCGGACGAGGCCGTGTTCTCCGCCTGGGAGGGTTGCTCCGGCTTCTTCTGCCTGAACGCCGCTCCGGCCCGACCGGTCGTGGTGGATCCGGACTTGACCGTCGTGAACCGCTACGAGCTCGAGTCACTCTCCCGCCGCGACGGCCTCGTCGCGGTCACCTTCGGAGCCGACGGTGCAACGCTGCTCGAAGACGGCGAGGAGATCGCCAGCGCGCGGCCTCCGCGGGTCGACGCGGTCGACGGAACCGCAGCGGGCGACGCCTTCACGGCGTGCCTGCTCATATCGCTGCTCGAGGAGCTCCTCCCGAAGGAGGCGCTCGCCCGGGCCTGCGCGGCGGGCGCGCTGGCTGCCTCCCGGTTCGGAGCGCAGCCTTCGCTGCCGACCGCGGCAGAGATCGACACGCTCGCCTAGCGTGCAAGACCGGAATCCGCTCGCGCGGGTTCCGGCCGCGAAATCCCTGAAGCCGGTCGCGTAGTCACCTCGTTGATGAGGAGGAGCGTCGATGACGCCGCGCCCGCTCCACCGGCAAGCGTCGTCAAGAACGTGAGGCTGACGAGTGCTACGAAGACGCAGAGAAACCTAGACGCCCGGTCACGAGCTCGGGTCATGAGGTCCCCCCTGGGAACCCGACGTTGACGTGCCGGAGCGTATCCGGCGATGTTCCGTTCCGACATCACCCAGGACGTGGGAATGTGGTGTCGAGCTGGCTGACGAGGCGCTTCGGCGCGACGATGCGGTAGCTCTCCTCGACCCAGTCTCGGAGCAGCGCGATGGTCACGCCCTGTGCTCGTAGCGGCAGCGTGACCCAGCCGGACTTCCCGAGACCGTACCCGGTTGGTTCGGCCGTTTCGATCGAGAGCGCATGCGCGTGCGACTCCTCGAGTTTGACCGTGATGCGACGCGAGCTCGCCGGGCCGAGGAAGACGAAGATCTTGCCGCGTACCTTCGCGACGTCCTCGCCCCAAGGGTGGTCCTCGGATGCCTCCGGAAGGGAGAGAGCGAACGCTCGGACTTTCTCGTGGAGGTCGGCCATCGCCTGGGCGGCAACCCTAGAGTACGCCCGTGGCGACGCCGATTCCGATCGTCCTCGACTGCGATCCCGGCCACGACGACGCCATCGCGCTCCTGCTCGCTCTTGCGAGCCCGGAAGTCGAGGTGCTCGGGGTCACGACGACCTATGGCAATCAGACCCTCGAGAAGACGACCGAGAACGCGCTGCGCGTGCTCGAGCTCGTGGGCAAGGCCGATGTCGAGGTCGCAGCCGGCGCCGACCGTCCGCTGAAGCGCGAACTCGTGGTCGCGGCGCACGTCCACGGCGAGAGCGGGCTCGATGGTCCTGCACTGCCTCCGGCGAGTACGAAGACGGTGACCCCCGACGCCTCCGCGTTCATCGCCGACTGCATCCGCCGAACCGAGGCGGACGTCACGCTGGTTCCCACCGGCCCGCTCACGAACGTCGCCCGCTATCTCGAGGAGTACGGCACCGGAGGAATCGCTCGTATCGTGCTGATGGGAGGATCGATCGCCGAGGGGAACTTCACGCCTGCAGCCGAGTTCAACATCTGGTGCGATCCGGAGGCAGCGCGGACGGTGTTCGCGAGCGGCCTGAATGTGACGATGATCGGGCTCGACGTCACGCACAAGGCCATCCTCGATGCCGAGATCGAGGAGCGGCTTCGCGTCGCGGGACGGATCGGAACCTTCGTCGCCGAGCTCAACGTCTTCTTCAGCCAGTACCACCGTGCGACGTACGGTTGGGATGGGGCGCCAATCCACGACGCCGTCGCGGTCGCGTACGTCGTCAGGCCCGGTCTTCTCCGGACACGACACTGCAACGTCGAGATCGAGCTCGAGTCGGAGCTCTGCCGTGGGCGCACCGTGGTCGATCGCTGGGGAAGAACCGACCACGCGCCGAACGCGCACGTCGGGATCGATCTCGACCCCTCCGGCTTCTTCGACCTGCTCGTCGAGCGGATCGCGAGCCTCGGATGAGTCGGGTACCCGAGCTCGCTGCGCTCGACGGGAGCTTGGTCGAAGATCGAGCACTCGCCGCAGCCGGGGAAGGTGTGCTCGCCTGGACGCGTGTCAACATGCCACTCCTCGCCGGGCTCCGTGCGGAGTTCGAGAGCGAGCGCCCGCTCGAGGGGCGTCGCATCGGCATGTGCCTGCACGTCGAGGCCAAGACCGCGGTGCTCGTGGAGGTGCTGCGGGCCGGGGGTGGCGAGGTCGTGCTCACCGGCAGCCCTCGGACGACGGACGATCGTGTAGCCGCCATGCTCACGCGGGACGAAAGGGTGCGTGTCTACGCCAGGAAAGCGGACACCATCGACGATCATTACGAACACGTCGAGCGAGTGCTGACATCCATGCCCGACCTGCTACTCGACAACGGCGCCGACCTCATTGCCGCAACTGTCGCCGCGCCGGGCAGTCGGGTGCTGGCGGCGACGGAGGAGACGACTTCCGGCCGCCACCGCCTGCTCGGGGAGCTGGCCAGCCGGATTCCCTTCCCGGTGATCGTGATCAACGACAGCCCGATCAAGCTCAGGTTCGAGAACGAGCACGGAATCGGCCCCGCGGTGGTGGATGGCTTCCTCCGCTCGACCAACAGTCTCGTCGCCGCGAAGACGTTCGCGGTTGTGGGATTCGGGTCGTGCGGTCGCAGCCTGGCGCGCACGCTGCGTGCCCTCGGCGCGAGCGTGATCGTCGTCGAGCGAGACCCGGTGCGCGCCCTCGAGGCCGCCTTCGAGGGAATGCGGGTGACTACGATCGACCGCGCAGCCGAGCTCGTCGACGTCCTGATCACGGTTACCGGCCGACCGGCCGCGCTCACCACCGAGGTCATGACGTCGCTCCGTGACGGCGTGGTGCTCGCGAACGTGGGCCACTTCTCGACGGAGATCGACGTGGCCGGTCTCGAGCAACTTGCAGTCAGCCGTCACGAGATTCGAGAGGATGTGACCGCGTTCGTATTGGCGAACGGGCGGACCGTGTATCTCCTCGCTGGCGGCGAGATGCTGAATCTGGCGGCCGCGAGCGGCCATCAGATCCAGATCATGGATCTGGGCTTCGCGCTCCAGGCGCATTCGCTGCGTGCGCTCGCACTCGATCCGGACGTATTCGCCGCTGGTTACAACCCCGTGCCGCCGGAGATCGACCGTGCGGTCGCGGAGGCGGCGCTGAAGACGCTCTCGACCGTCGACCTGAGCCGTTAGCCTCCGGCCCGTGATGGACGACGTGATCGCGGAGGACGGGCGAGAGCGCGCCTCGGAGAACGTCGGCGACACCGAGATCCGAGTGCTCCACTCGAGGTCAAGCGCTAGATGGCCCCCGCGACCGTGGTCGTCTTCGTGGAGGTGCCATCGGGGTCGCGGAACAAGTACGAGCTCGACCCGGAGCTCGATGCCATCGTCCTCGACCGGCGGCTCTTCACCTCGATGGCATATCCGGCGGACTACGGGTTCATCGAGGGGACGATGGGCGGCGACGGCGATCCGCTGGACGCGTTGGCGCTCGTAGGCGACCCGACGTTCCCCGGCTGCCGGATTCGCGCACGCGTCGTGGGTGTCTTCCACATGGCCGACGAGAAGGGCCCTGACGAGAAGATCATCTGCGTGCCGCTCAAGGATCCGGCCTGGATGCGCATCGGGGACATCCACGACATCCCGGCCGAGCTCAGAAACGAGATCGAGCACTTCTTCCAGGTGTACAAGGATCTCGAGGAGGCGAAGGTCGAGACGCTCGGCTATGGGAATCGGGCCCAGGCCGAGCGGGTCGTAGCAGAGGCCCGGGCGCGCGCGACCACGTAGGACCCCCGAAGGAGCGGGCCGCGCGGCGGCGAATCGACGCACCATGGCGCGCCGCAGGAGGAAGCGGTCGCTTCGGCCACGCGTCTCCGCACGCGTCAAGAAACGGACGAAGCGCTCCCGCTCGCATCGCGAGAACGAGCTCTTCGGGCTCGCGCTGACTGCGCTCGGCCTCGTGCTGGCGGTGATCCTGTATCTCGGCCTTGACGGAGGCACGGTCGGATCGTGGCTCGCAGACGCTCTTCGTGAGGTGCTCGGTCAGGCTGCGTACGCCCTGCCCTTGGCGCTCCTGGCCGTGGGAGGCCTGATGCTCGCGCGGAGCGAGCTCCTCGACGTGCGCCCGTTCCGGCTCGGCCTCGGCGTGGGCTTCCTCGGCTTGATGACGCTCCTCGGCAGGGACAGCGGAGGCTGGACCGGGCTCGCGCTCGGCGGAGCGCTTGCAGGGCTGGTCGGCGAGACCGGCGCGGCGATCATCGGCGGCACGCTCCTGCTCGGCGGCGCCCTGCTCGTCAGCGGAGCCTCGACCGGCGCGATCTTGCGCCACACCGGTCACGTCGTACGGCGGGCTGGTTCGGGTGCCCGACGCGCGCTCGACTCCATCGACCACTGGGCGTCGAGCGAGACGCAGACGGGAGAGACGTTCGCTCCACCCGTGGAGCGGGCCGAGGCTGCCACCGGCAAGCACGTGGTCGACGGAGCGGAGGCGTATCCCGACCTCGTCAGCTCGACCGCGGCCTCGATCGGAGAGCGCGAGCCGCTCGTCCCCCAGGCGTCCGAGCTCGAGCACGAGAGCCTCGACTCCGTGTTCGAGCATTCGTCCGAGCATTCGGCCGAGCACTCCGAGTACCGCCTTCCAGACCGTGACATCCTCCGGAAGTCCCCGGCGACGCCTGTGACCAACAAGGACACGGGCGCCCGCACCGCCGAGTTGCTCGTGCGCACGCTCTCCGAGTTCGGAATCGACGCGAGCGTCCTCGGTCAGATCTCGGGCCCGCGCGTCACCCGATACGAGCTCCAGCTCGCCCCGGGGACGAAGGTGGCCAAGGTCGCTGCCCTCAAGGACGACCTCTCCTACGCCCTCGCGACCACCGAGATCCGGATTCTTGCCCCGATTCCCGGAAAGCAGGCGGTCGGTGTCGAGGTGCCGAACCTCTCCCCGCGGCTCGTCACGCTGGGCGACATCTACGGCGAGCTTCCTGCCACCGCGAGCCCGCTCTCTGTCTGGCTCGGGAAGGACATCTCCGGCAACGCGGTCTGGACCGACCTCGCCCGTATGCCACACCTCTTGATCGCGGGAACGACCGGATCGGGCAAGTCCGGCTGCATCAACACGATCCTCACTTCGACGCTCCTCCGCTCGACCCCCGACGAGGTGCGGATGATCCTGATCGACCCGAAGCGGATCGAGCTCGGGTACTACGAGTCGATCCCACACCTCCTGACGTCGGTCGTGTCGAGCCCCAAAGAGGCCGCGACCGTGCTCATGAACGTGGTCGCCGAGATGGAACGCCGCTACGAGCGCCTGTCCCTCGTGCGCGCCCGCAGCCTCCCCGAGGCGAATCGCGCGTTTCGTGCCCGCGGGGAGGCGCCATTGCCGTTCCTGCTCGTCGTCATCGATGAGCTCGCGGACCTGATGATGGTCTCTCCGCAGGCGGTCGAGGACTGCGTGATCCGGCTCGCCCAGAAATCCCGCGCGGTCGGCATCCATCTCGTGCTCGCGACCCAGCGCCCGTCGGTGGACGTCATCACCGGGATGATCAAGGCCAACGTCCCGTCCCGCATCGCCTTCGCCGTCTCGAGCCAGACGGATTCCCGCGTGATTCTCGACACCGCCGGCGCAGAGAGCCTGCTCGGCCAGGGCGACATGCTGTTCAAGCCGCTCGGAACGTCGCGGCTGCAGCGCTTGCAGGGCGCGTACGTGACCGAGGAGGAGGTCGCGCTGGTGGTCGAGCAGTGCCGTTCGCAGCGTGGGCAGGAGCTGGATGAGTCGCTGCTCGAAGCGCCGGAGGTCGCGTACGAGGAGTCGAACGAAGACGGCGAGTTCGACCCCGACGAGGATCCGCTGCTCGACAAGGCGATCGAGATCGTCGTCCAGACCCAGACCGCATCGGTCTCGCTCCTCCAGCGCCGCCTCCGGGTCGGCTACACGCGGGCCGGACGCCTCGTCGACATGCTCGAGCGCCGCGGGATCATCTCGGGCTACGAGGGCTCGAAGCCCCGTCGCGTCCTCGTCTCCGAGGGAGACCTCGAGCGTGTCGTAGCGCACTGAGCGGGAACTCTGCGCCGAGCGCTTCCGTTCGACCGAGACTCTCGACTCGCTCCGCGAAAGCGGGTTAGTATCACCTGCTCAGGCGCTATCGACGGCGGATCAATACAGATAGAGGAGGAAGCGTGACATCACGGAAGTGGCTGGTACGGCTGGCGGCGATGCTCGCCGTCGGCGTCGTGGCGTTCGGTGTCGTCGGCTGTGGAGGCGACGACGACGACGCCGGTGGAAGCGAGTTCAGCGTCGGGCTCGTGACCGATACGGCCGGGCCGAACGACCGCGGCTTCAACGAGTTCTCGATCGCTGGCCTCGAGCAGGCGGGCGACGAGCTCGGCGTCGACACGCGGGTCTACGTCTCGGCGGTCGAGGACGACTACCTCGCGAGCCTCACCGCCGCCGCGGAGGACGGCCACGACCTCGTGATCGGCGTC
>Ga0136613_10001143_pt1 | contig 13394 bp, 9 predicted proteins | sample AntDrymUQ2722106_2_FD_106649 | JGI IMG/M metagenome (GOLD analysis project Ga0136613, IMG submission 106649) | Polar desert sand microbial communities from Dry Valleys, Antarctica - metaG UQ272 (21.06) | ecosystem: Environmental > Terrestrial > Soil > Desert | place: Antarctica: Dry Valley... | reverse complement strand
GCACTGGTGGACATCGGGGAGGACACCGAGGAGGAGTTCGCGCAGGAGGTGGCCGAGCTGGTTGCCGACGAGGCACCGCGGGTGTTCGCGCTGGTCGAGGAGTACGGCGAGCGGGTCGACGGACGCGTGATCGCGTGGGGGATGACCTTCGACGACCATGCCGAGGTCGTCAGTGTCGGTCACGGCCTGCGTGGGACCTTCCCCTCCGCCGAGCGTGCCCGCCGGGCGTTCTCCCGCCGCGCTAAAATCCGACTGGTATGGACCGACGCCGAGACGGCTCCCCGTGACGACGACGACCATGCCGCTGGGCACGAGCCGGCCCAGCAGCCTGACGCTTGATCGGACCACGGCGGCCTCGCCACCCCTACCCTCGTCGTGCAGGTCGTGGGCAAACCCGAAGGGCAACGCCGCTTCGCCGCGCTGCCACGGCGTTGGGTGGTCGAACGCACCTTGTCCTGGCTGCTCGCGCACCGGCGCCTGGCGCGGGACTACGAACGCCGACCTGAGCACTCCGAGGCTTAGGTCAAGTGGACCATGATCGGCCTCATGAGCTGCCAGCCGGCCCCCACACCCGGCCGCCGACCCTGGCAATAGGCACTTTCCGACACGCTCTCAGTCAGGGGGCTGCCCGCTCTATTGCCGCGCAGACCGAGCCCTCCGCTCGAGCCTCCCGTCCTCGGGGTCTACTCGGGTCGACGGGCGTCCCGCTTGGCCCCCGTCACCGGGACATATCACCGGACGGCCCTTACGGGCCGGTCCGGCCGGCGCCGTGGCCGACGTGGCCGGCAGAGGATTCCTCTTACGGAACACGGGAGGGGACCTGATCTTGCGCGCAGCGGTGCTCGCGCCACCCGCGGCGAGAGCAACTGCGAGACGGTCGATGTGAGCACGCGCGGTAGAACGAGTGCGTGCTGACGAGGTAACCGAGGTGTACGTTTCGGGTGGCGCCTGGAACTGGCCGTGCTGGCCCGCGGACTGCTCGAAGGTGTCAAGGCCACCCGCCGACACCCCTGACGGCCAACTAGATGGTCTCCGAGTGTTCGACGGAACGTTGCATCGCCACGCGCGAGACGGCGGGTGGCGTCTACTTGTCGCAGCGCGGCCGTAACGTAGTCAACAAAGGTGACCGCGAGAAGGCCAAGGATCGGTGTGGCGATGACATTTCTTCAGACGCCTGACTACAACGATGCTGTTGTGAACTTCGTCCAGCGGGGAGTTCAGGCCCTCATGTCGGCGGCCGATCCCATCTACGACTCCTTGCGGCATGTGCCGTTGCCGGAAGGAGTCGCTGACGTCCGCGTCGAGGTCGACGATGCCATTATCAGCAGCCCGACAGTGCACATGCGGGAACTGGTCGAGATCTCCCCGCAGGATATCGTTTCCGGCAACCTGGAACGGTTCCACGAAGTTCTCGCACAGATCGCAGACTCTCACCTACAGCAGTTCATGGTACCGTTCTTCGAGCATGTCGGTGACGCGGCAGAGGCTGTGGGAAACTCGGTCGAACTGGACGGTCAAAGCCTTACCTGGGACCACGTGCTCGACTGGCACCAGCAGGTCGAGTGGACGCCCGACGATCTCGGCTTCGTCCGTCCACCACAAATCGTGGCTGGCGTAACGGCCGGTGACAGACTTCGGAACCTGCCGGAGATGACTCCGGCGCAGCAAGAGCGGGCGATGCTCATCATGATCGGGAAGCAGGAGGAGCATGTTTCTAGTCGACGCAGTCGCCGGCTACGTTGAAAACCTGACGGAGCGCGAGTTTGACGCTCCGTTTATCGCCCTTCTTTACCGGCTCGGATACACGCGCGTGCACCTTGTCCACGGCCCGTACGAGTTCGGCAAAGACTTCATCGCGCAGCGCGAGGAGAACGGGACGCTCCACCAGTACTGCTTCCAGTCGAAAGCGGGGGATCTTGGCACATCGGGGTGGCGCGATGTCAGCCAGCAGGTAGAGGCGATGCGGACCGGCAGCGTTGTCCATCCAGACTTCGACCCTGCACTGCACCGAAGGCTCGTAGTCGTGACAAATGGTCGCCTGAAAGGGGGTGCTGGAACAGAGTTCCAGAACTACAACGAATACCACTCAGGCCGTGGCGAGTCCCCAGCCGAACTCTGGGACATTGACCACCTCGTCCCGCAATTTGAAGCCATCTTCATCGAGGGTGTTCCGGTCCGAGCGCGCGCGAGAACTCTGGAGATGCTTGGACGCCTCGGACAAGGGACGGGTGACAGGCGAGCCCTGAGGGAGTTCTCACGCGAGTGGTTCGCCCCCGCTCTCGGTCCGAAGGAGCGATGGGGACACGTACTCACTGGAGCGCTGCTCGCGAAAGAGGCCTTCGACCACGGCAGGGAAGACTTGGCAAGCCAAGTTGCATTCCTGCTCATCAGAGCAGCTTGGGAGAACCCGTCAAGTGCGCAGCCGAACCCTGCCGAGCTCGACGTGGCCCGTCGACTGTTTTCCACCCATGCGCAGCAGTTCTGGGAGGAAGTGCAGGTACTCGATGTGCTTGAGGTGACTACGCGCTCCCAATCGGGGTTGGACGCCTTCGTCACGCATCCAGTGAAGGCGGCGCGACTGTCGGAATGCCTGTCGCTTCTCGGAATCCTGTCCTGCCTCGATGGTGACGCGAACACCGCAGAGAGCATCGCAGACTATCTCGCAGCTTTCACCGATGTCTCACCTGGTGGTGCGCACATGATCTCGGACGAATGGGCGTTCTCACTGCTCGTCACAACACTTCTTTTCGTGATTACGAATCAAATTGACCTCGCTGCCAAGGTCCTCCGGACGGCGGCCGTCTGGCTGCTCGACAAGATTGAGTTCGGCAAGGGCATCGCCGGAGTTGGCGAGCCAGCCGAAGCGGCCGTGAAGCAGCTGATGGGTCCTGTCTACTCGCACGTGCGGCTCGCGCACCAGGCCAGTTCCTACGGGTTCACCGTCATCCTCGACCTAGCGCACATCTGCGGCCTCCGTGACCTTTACGAAGATCTACTCAACGACCTCCATGCCTTGAGTGCAATGGCAACGGTCGTGATTCAACGTTCGGTGGGTGAGGCGGAGTTGGCCGTCCGGCTGTCGTATTCACTGACTGACCCAACACCTGCCGTGCATCACGACGTGCCCATAGACAGCATGCCGGCCGCGCGGAACGGCAAGTACTTCGATTGCCTCGCTAGTTGGGCCACCATGCGCGACCGGCACGTACCAGCTTTGCTTCGGCGCCTCGCGTCGCTTGGCTGCGCGCCCCCGACCTCGCACTAGCCACGAAAGTACGTCACGCTTGAGAGTCAGGACCACGGCGCGCCACCATCCTGAAGCGCTACAGCCGGCATTGGCACAGTTCTTCTGCCCCCAACGTCCTCACCACTGCACTGCTCTCCGGGCAGTTCACCCCTGGTGGTCCGACACCCAGGCAGCGGCCGGACCCAACGACGTGAGACCGTAACCAGCTATCTCGTATATTCGGAAGAAACCGGATTATTCACTGCCTAGCGTCACGGACCATCTCAATCGTCTCCGTCGGTCGGCCTTACGTCGGACTCGCGAAGGGCGCGGAGTAACCACTCCCGGCTCGCATCGGTTTCGCTTCTGCAGAGATGCACAAGTGCTGTGTCGCCGAGCGCGTGGGCGTCGATGAAGGCGAGTCGCCTCAGCAGTCGAGCAGTGACGTCGCGAATGAGGGGCCTGCGGCCGGTGCCGGCGGGCGTGTGGTCCACGATGGATCGCGCGAGAGCGCAGATGATTCGTGGGTCTCCACCCATGGTTCTGCGTTCGAGGAGTTGGTTGAGATCGCTCTCAGTCAGGGCGTCAAGCAACGCGGAGTCGCGTGCAAATACTACGGCCTGCCACCAGATCCGCGCCCAAGTGTGTCGGGTGAGGTCGGTCGCGATCCACCGTTCTGGGTTGTTGGTTCCAAATCTCCACCTTGTCAGGTGGGGCAGTGCGACGAGGGCGAGGAAGGACCACGTGTCGCGCTGTCCGGCCTCGGACCAGTTCAGCTCGATGGCGTCGTGCAGGAGCGTGGTGGCTCGACGGTCGAAGGCGATTCGTACGTGGTCGGGAGCGGCCTGCGGGTAGCCGTGCTCGGAGGCGAGTTCGGTGAGGCGGGTGATCACGGAACGGATCTCGGCGTCGGTGGCTCGGCGGCCCCCCACCGGTGTGTAGACCTGGGCGGGGTGGTGGACCCGGGAATCGCCCGGTCCGTTCGATCTGACGCGCTTGAACTCCTCCCCGGCGACCGCCGCCGGGAGTCGTGGCCACAGCACGGTCATCGCAGCTGGCGTCCGTATCCGGCGGCGCGGACCGCGGCCGAGATCCGAGTGCGGCTGTCGGCGAGCACGTGCGGACCGGTGGGAGGGGGGACCGTCCCGGACCTTTCGGTGGCCCGGTGCAAGACGCGGGCGAGCGTGTCGCCCACGCTTCCGGCAGGCCAGTTGTCGCATTCGGCCAACTCCGTACGGAGGTGAGTGGCGAGTTCGAGGAGAAGGGCAGCTACCCCCTGTTCGAGTTCGTCGAGGAGGGCTTCCTGACGTGAGTCCTTCCGGCCCCCGTTTGACCGCAGCGGCGAGTTCGGTGTCGCGCTGGTTCAGCAACAAGAGGAAGGAGCCGAGGAACGGCGCGGGCAGATCGGTGGTCGTCTCGAGGTGCCAGCTGGCGTTGGGGTCGAGCCGGGTTGCCGCGAAGTCGATCTGGTGGACGGGGAACCTGTCGTGGTTGTGCTCGAGAACCAGCCGGTGCCGGTCCTCGACGAGGACGGAACCGGGAAACCGCGCGACACCGACCAATGGCGTCATGGTGGGGGCGAGCAGGGTGAGCGTAGTGCGCAACTCCAGGGTCCCACCGATGTGATCACCGGGCAGCGTCACGTCGAGTCGGGTGATCCCTGACGGGTCGAGTGGCACGGTGGGGACGCCGCCACGCATGGCGCTCGTGGAGCTTGTCCAGGACACGGTGAGACCGAGCCGGACCTCACGCCCGAGTTGCGTCTCCTCGCCCAGTCGGTCGAGATCGGTGGTCACTGATCGATGCAGGTGCAGCTGCATGGACGGATCCCAGTCCGGCAGGTCCGGCGGAAGGGGGTCCGACGTGTCGTGTACGACCCAGTGCCAGGGCGCCATGGTGACCGTTCCGGGACCGGGCACGAGGAATGGTTTGACCTCAGCTGGCACGGTGACGTCCTGATGCGGTACGGACCCGAAACGCTACGACCGCGTCCGGGACATGGTTGGCCGATACCCACCACTCCACGTCAGGCCCAGGCGGTATGCGGAGAACGGGTCCGGCCACAGGTTCGGCACCACCGGTAACCGGCGACCAGCCGAGGACGGAGGGGGTGATCGCGCCGATCGGCGGAGTCTGCTCGCGGCCACCGCCGTCGACGATGACGTGCACCTCAGCGGCTACACCACGTTCTGTGTCCGATGCTCGGATCAGAACCCGCGCCCGAAGCACAGGACCGACGTCATGCATCTGCAGAACCGGGTCGCCGAGCAAGCGTGGAGCTCCGGCACGACCACCACTGCCCGCGGCGCCCCCTCGTCCCCCGGCGCTGCCCCCTTCGTTGCCGTTGCCGCCGTCGAGATGGGGTAGTGACGGGGGTACGAGGCCGGCGAGCCGGGCGGAGAGCTCGCCGAGGCTCGTCGTGGTATCGCCGGCTGTCGGTACGGCGGGCGCGAAGGCGGACTCGATCTGCTTGTGAACGAAACGGCGGGCATGCTGGACAACTCCTCGGGTGGTCCCGGTGAGTCCTGTCTCGACCCAGGAGTCGTGGGTGGGTGGTTCCGCGGCGGCAAAGTGCTCGTCGGCATCCTCGGTGGCCTTGAACACGGCGCCATAGCACAGAAAGGGGTTGGGGTGCGGCACGCCCTCGAGGTAGTCGACGACCAGCTCGGCGGTGCGCATGCGCGCGACGTGCCGTGATGGCCCGCTGAAGGGCTGCGCGGCATCGATCAACGGATCCGTCGGGCCGGTGTCCGCGGCTTCGGGCTCCAGCGCGAACGACCCGGCGTGGCGTGGTGACACCGTTCGTCGGAACTCGGCTGCGTCCCTTTCACGCACGCGCTGCAGTGCGCGGACGAAGGGCTGGAGGACGGGCGCGTCCGCGGGATCGGGCACCCTCACCGGTTCACCGTCGACGTCGACGGTGAACCCCATGTGCCTGCCGTCCTGGTCGGGGACCATCTTGGGCCACAGGTGCCACAGCAGGGACGAGGCGAGGAAGGTGACCGCCTCCGCCGGTGTCCGCGGGCGGGGGTCGGCGCCGCCGGTCGATCCGAGGTCGGGTGCGAGGACGACAACGTCGGTGCCAGTGTGTTCGTCTCGGAATCCGGGGAGTCCGAGTTGCTCAGCGACGGCCGCAGCGTGGTCGCCGAGGAGTGGGTCGGGTACGTCGTCGATCACCGATCCCCACCAGTGTCGGCCGGTGTACCGGCGGTCGTCGGCGTCAAACCAACTGGGGCCGAGGCTGCTGCCCATCAGCCGGCGGGCGGTGGGTCCGCTCTCGCGATTGCGGGTGTCGACGAGGATCGTCGAGATCTGGCTGACACGGTAATAGATACCCTTGCCGAAGCCGTAGGTGCCGCCACCGAACTGGTTGTCGTTGGGTTCGCCGATGTTGCGCATGAACTGGACGAAGTCGGGACGTTCCCCGGCCGGCGGCCGATGCCCAGCCCGTAGCGGACCACCGAGCCCGACGGTGTCGCGATCGGAGACCACGAGCACGAGCGAGTCCGGGGACAGGGCGTCGGTGAGAGTGATGTCAGCCCGCGGGTCCGGGGGCGGGAGCAGCTGGCGGCGCCAGGTTTCGGCGACGTCGCCGAGTCGTCGCAGGCTGAGGCCGAACCGGACCGAAGTGTGGCCGAGTCGGGCGTCCCAACTGTTCTGGGCGGCCTCGCGGATCAGGACGGTGAGCGGGTCGAGCGAGGGCCTGCCGAGCTGTTTCACGATGCCCTCGGCCGCGGCCGACCCTTCCGGCGCGAACGGTTGGGACCACCAGGTGGGCGTCATCGGACCGCGTCCGCGGCGATGTCGGCGATGGTGCCTGTGGCTGCGTGTGCGGTCAGCGCGCGGCGATCGACCCTGTAGGAGACGTCGGAGACGCCGTTGGGCAGCGCGCCCGCGGCGAGTGTGGCGGGGACGAGCCGGGGCGTCGAGGCGGTGACCGGCACCCGCAGCACCTCACCGATGACGAAGGCATCGGTGTCGGAAGCGCGGGGGTCGGGCTGCCAGCCCAGGTTTCGCAGCCGCTGCCCGAACCCGGCCGCGTTCCCGGTCACCGTTTGAACAATGTCGACTTGTTCGGTGAGCGTGGTGCCCTCCGGATCGGGAAGCACGGTCAGGACCAGCAGCTCGAGTAGGCGTCCGTCGTGGGTGTCGAGCTGCTCGATGCCGTTGATGGTGACCGGGTCCCGGTGTGCTCCGGTGGCCTTGATCTCGAGGCAGCGGGTGGGTGCCTCGATATCATGCGGTTGCCCCAGCGGCCCGGTCCACACCTCGACCGGGAGCGAGGGGTCGACCTCGAGGAGCGCGCGCAGGACGGTGAGCTCGGCGAACAGACCGAGTCGGGCCTGTGCACTGAGTCCGCGCACGAGCCGGGTGCGGAACAACCGACGCCACCGGGACAGGCCGGACAGCGCGGCCGCACCGGGCATTGCGGCGCCGTCGACGCAGTCGAGGAGATCGTCGATCACGTCGTCGAACTCGGCGTGCAGGTCCGGCTCGGTGCACCCGATGTCGACGTAACTCGTCGTCACTCCGTCGAACCTCAGGGGGCGGACGGTGCTGGACAGAACCGACGGCCGGCAGTCGGGCGACAAGGTCTCCCCGGGCGCCGGGATGAGCAGGTGCCTGAGAGCGGAGCGGTCCACGGCAACCCGGCAGACCGAACCAACAGCGGTGACCTCGACTGGGAACGAGGACAGCTCCGTCGTCCTCGGCGTAGACAGGACCGCCCAGGCGCGTTGCAGGCGGCCGGGCATTTCGCCGTCGCTCACTCGGCGTCGTCCTCGGTGTCGGTGTTGAGGATCTCGTCGAGGTTCTCGATCTCGACGTCGGCGAGACTGACCGCCATGTGACGGGCCTTGATGCGGTTGCGGGCGTCTGACTCGCCCGGAAACACCATCCCGATTCCGATGACGGTGTCAACGGCGTTCAACGCGACGCGATCGGGACGCGGTTTTGTCGGATCCGGGGGGCGGACTGGAGCGCTGTGAGCCTCGATCGGGTACAGCACGAGAAGCCCACGATCGCGGTGGACCTGGTCTATCTGGCGAAGCTCGGCGAGCCTCTGCTCGCTGACCGCCCTCGCTTCGGCAGAAGTGACATCGAGATCAAGCACTCGGTCCTGCTTGCTCATCAGGGTCTTGATGTCGGCCCGGTCCGGGTTCTCGTCGTTGAGCCGGGATCGGACCACGGCGCCGACGTCCAGTCCTCCGATGTTCACCGGGTTATGTTCACCGCCGACGAGTGCGACAGTCCACTTCTCCAGCGACGGCTTGTCGGCGTCTAGCTGCTTGTCGATGTAGGCGAGCAGCAGCTCCCGTTCGAGGTCGGGCGAGTCGGCGTGAACCTGGTAGCGGTCCAGGAAGGTGCGGACCACACCGACCGGCACGTCCCGGAACAGGTGCACGAACTCTCCCGGATCAGGAGGTTGGTGGATGCCCTGCCGCGACGCGTTCTGGATCGTGGTTTCCGCGGCATCGAGGTTGCCGGCCAACCAGTCGGCGTCGTCGACCGGGAAGAAGCGGGTCTGCAGCCGACGCCCTGCGTAGGACACGTATGCCCACTGAGCTGCACCCATCTTCGCCGTGATTCGTAGCGACGGGTGCGTCTGGATCCGCACTGCGAGCTGTGACGGTGTCAGGTTTTCCCGCTGGTAGCGATCGATGTCGTCGCGCATCTCGTGCTCGACCGTGGCGAGATGGCGGAAGTTGTCGCGCAGCGAGGCGGTCATCCAGATCCGCGGCAGGTCCTCGTAGCCGGCGCGGAAACCGAACCAGCGGCCCATCTGCAGCAGGGTGTCGTACGCGTTGGCGTTGCGGACGAAGAAGCTGGCGACCAGACCGTTGAGCGTGAGGCCGCGCGACAGAGTGTTTGCGCCGACCGCGATCGCGACCACGGGTTCGCCGGAGTAGTCCAAGCGCTCCTTGCTCTTCGAATTGTCCAATACCACCCGGGTGGCCGCCACAACCGGCCGGAGGTGGGGCGCCACCTCCTCCCATGTGTTTTGCTCACGACCCCAGTCGACCGCCGGTACTCGCAGTGACTCCTTCTCCCACAGGTTTCGGAAGCGATCCATGACCTCGGCATCGTCGGCTCGGAGCCCCTCAAGCGCCCGTTCCTGTAGGGCATGCAGCAACGGCCGGTACGAGTCGTGCACCACGGTGTCGACCACTGTGTGCAAGAGCATCGTGCTGTGGTCGCGGTCCCCGCGGGCATACCGCGCGGCGGTCGCCAGCCAGAACCATTCCACCGCGTGCACCAGCTCGTCGGTCGCGGACGGGGTGAAGGTCGGCGCATCCTTGCGGCTCGGCCGCAGGAGTGGAAGGTCGTCGTCGGGGACGATGCGGATCATGTCGTACCCGTCGGGCGCCGGCCCGTCGTCCTCGCTCTCGACGAGATCCCGCCCGAACAGGACCTCCGGCCCGAAGTACCCCTCCGGCCGGGGCAGGTTGAGGATGAAGTCCTTCGGGTACAAATCCTCGCTGTTCGGATCGATGAATACGTTCGCGAAGGGCGTCGCCGTGTACCCGATGTAGGTGCACAGCGGCATGATCTTCATGAGCCTTGTGATGAGTGGGTTGATGCTGGTGGTGGCGACCGACGCCTGGTCGGCCTCGTCGTCCACGATCAGCACCCTGGCGGTTTGCAGCGCCCGCCTGCCGTCCGGACGCTCCAACCAGCGGACGAGCTTCTTCAACACTGTGGTGTTCTTCTTCACCACGGCCAGCGCGATCTTGTCCGCACCCAGGGCCGCCGACGGGTGCTGCGTCGGACTCCGGAAGTCGTGGTCCTCCGCCGTGAGTGTGTTCCACTTGTCCGGGTTCAGCTCCTTGAGCTGCCGGTCCAGCCGCTCTTGTGTCTGCCTCCGCAACCCATTGTGCAACCCCGACAGCACGATGACCAACTGGTAGTCCTCGTCCGCGAGCTTGGCGATCACAGCGGTGAAGTTGGTGGTCTTGCCGCTCTGGACGTACCCGACGACGAGGCCCCTCGCGTCCCACCGTCCCGTCCGGCTCGGCCGTGGGGTGTGGGCGACCACCCTGCTCGAGGCGTTGTCCAACGACTCCAACCGATCTGGAGGCCAGCCCTGCTTGTCGATGTCGGCCTTCAGCGCGTTCCAGTAGCGGCTGCCGTCGTTGGGCCCGCTGTACCAGTCCTCCAGGCCCGCGGTGATGATCGCCGGTCCACCGGTCTGCACCTTCGCGCGGTCCGCCAGGAACTGGCGGCGGAATTCCTCGACCCGTCCCGCACTGAGCTCCACCGAGAACTTCGTGAACGTGACGTCCAGGCCGTACTTCTTCGCGTGGTCGGCGAAGATCGGGTACATGCTCACCTGCGGCCCCTCCGCTGCTCGCTGATCCGTTGCCGGAGGTAACGCTAGGTCCGGGCCGCCATGACACGCCAGACCGTCAAGTCCAGACACCTCCTCGGTATGATGCCGTAGCCTGTCGCCTGTGGCACGGCCGGTCGCGAGCTCACCCGCCGTCACCAGGAGGATGAGCCGGCAGCGACGTAGCGACACCGCACCCGAGATCGCTCTACGCCGCCTCCTTCACGCACGAGGCATGCGCTACCGCGTCACGTGGCCGATCCCTGGCCTGCCCCGCCGGACCATTGATATTGTGTTCACCCGGGCCCGCATCGCCGTGTTCGTCGACGGTTGCTTCTGGCACGGCTGCCCCGAACACGCCACATCACCCACCGCGAATGGTGTCTGGTGGGCTGCCAAGCTCTCCGCGAACCGCGAGCGCGACCGGACAACGACGGAACACCTCCGCGAGAACGGCTGGACCGTGGTCCGGATGTGGGAACACGAGGAGCCCGACCACGTAGCCGCCCACATCGAGCACCTCATCCGCACCCCACTCTCGGCCAGCGCGCCTACCGTCTCATCGAACCCCTGTTCGATAGCGTCACCCTGACTGCGGGCGGGATGTGGACAACGGTAGGGAGGGCCGGTGAAGGACACCAGCGGCCGACTACGTACGGTCCCGCCCGTGCCGCAGCCGCTCCGCATGATCGACTTGTTCGCTGGCTGCGGAGGACTCACCGCAGGCTTCATGGCCACCGGCCACTACGCACCCGTCGCCGCGGTCGAACACGACCTCGCCGCAGCTGCCACCTATGCCGTTAACTTCGGCGAGGACCACGTCCACTGGGGCGACATCGAGGACTGGGTCACCGGTGACATCCCCGCTGCCGATGTCGTCGTCGGCGGGCCGCCCTGTCAGGGCTTCTCCAACCTTGGCGCACGCCGGAACCGCGACCCACGCAACTCATTGTGGCGCCGCTACGTCGACACCCTTGTCGCGATCGAGCCCCAGGCATTCCTACTGGAGAACGTCGACCGCTTCGCCACCAGCGGCCAGTTCCGCGGCCTCGTCCGTGAGACTCACCGCAGTGGACGACTCCGCGATTACCGCCTTGACCGCCATATCGTGCGGACCACCGACTTCGGCGCCGCTCAACTTCGCCGACGCATCATCGTCATCGGCACCCACCGCGACCTCAACAAGATCGAGGTACCCCGACTACAGACTCCCAAAGATCAATGGAGCACCGTCCAGAACGCCATCGGAGACCTCGAAGCGCACGTCGACCCTGACAACAAAGACCTCCCCGACTTCACCACCGAGACCTTCGGACAGGTCGTCCCCGGCGTCTACAAGTCCTCCGACCTCCACATCACACGCAACTACACCGACATCTCGCTCCAGCGGTTCGCCCACATCCCTACCGGCGGAAACCGCCTCAACCTTCCCGACCATCTCAAAGCCCCCTGCTGGCGCGGCCACGACACCGGCTCCCTCGACGTCATGGGCCGCATGCACTGGCACAAGCCCTCCGTCACCATCCGCACAGAGTTCTTCAAACCCGAGAAGGGCCGCTACCTGCACCCCGACGAGAACAGGGCTATCACTCACCACGAGGCGGCTCGCCTACAGGGCTTTCCAGACGACTTCCAGTGGTGCGGAACGAAGCTTCAGATCGCCCGGCAGATCGGCAACGCCGTACCAGTACCCCTTGCACAGGCCCTCGGCCTCCACCTCCGGTACAAACTCGGCTGAGACGCGCCCCGCGAGGAAGAGGCGACCGGCACAACGGCCAGCATACCCTCGAGATTGAGCTCCAAGGTCATTTGGTCGTGGGCGACTGGTGAGTCAATTGGGACGCCACAGGCCGCTCATCGCCTCGCCACTTGGTGGGTTCGCAACCGCGCCCGGCAGCGTTCAGGTCTTCGGATCGCCTGCCATGGGCATGACCTCGCCTGACCAGCCCGAGTCCTCGCTCACCAGGAACGACACCGCTCGGCGATGTCTTCCGGCTTGTCGACTTCATCACCGGCACCCATGTCGCCGCCCTCACTCACATTCTCCACACGAGACCAGGCGGAACTCTCTTTGAGATCTGCCACTCCGCCGCCATCCACCCCGGCTACTGTCCCTCGCGGTCCTGGCCGGTTGGAAGCACCGGCTGGTCGCCGGAGCTGGTGTACCAGCTGAACACCGCGCTGCGGCTGCACCTCGGGCTGTAGGGTGATGTGGTGGCCTGGTTTCAGGGCGGCGCCGAGTTGGGGCGCGCGCTCGGTGGTAGGAGCATCTTCGCGCGGGTGGACGACGTGCAGTTGGGGGACCGGATGAACTGTCCCGCAAGCAGAATGGCTGCTTGCACGCACCAGCGCGGCACCTGCCCGATCTGATCTTGTGCTGTAGCCGGATCGGCGTGCGGTGCGGTGTTGGCGTGACGGGCTATCGCCGACGTCGCCTAGAGTAGTACAGTACAGAGAAGGAGCCGGGTACGGCCCTGCTGGTTCGCAACCAGAGGTTCCACAGAAGCGGGAGATCCGGGTTCGAGTCCCGGCGGCCCTGAGGGGCTGTAGCTCAATCGGTAGAGCCCCGCTTTTTCTCGCGGAAGGGCCGCCCATCGCGGGCGGCCCTTCCGGTATCATGAGTTCAGGCGACGTAGGCGGGCGTCACCGAGCTCGCTGTCGGTGAGCTTCAGCCGCCCGTAGTGGAACTTGGCCAGTCCCCGAGCTCTGCGCAGGAAGTCAGGTGCGCGGAGCACGTGCGGGTCCGCCTTCACGAGGTCGTCGATGAGCATGTCGGCCCACTGGTCTCGGGGGAGGGTGGGCTGCAGCAGCTGGTTGGCCTCTCGGGCGAGAACCTTGGTC
>Ga0136613_10001141_pt1 | contig 13418 bp, 9 predicted proteins | sample AntDrymUQ2722106_2_FD_106649 | JGI IMG/M metagenome (GOLD analysis project Ga0136613, IMG submission 106649) | Polar desert sand microbial communities from Dry Valleys, Antarctica - metaG UQ272 (21.06) | ecosystem: Environmental > Terrestrial > Soil > Desert | place: Antarctica: Dry Valley... | reverse complement strand
TCTCGCCCTACTGCGGCATCGACGCCGCACCCGAGCACTGACGGCAGAGGTCACCCTCGACCCCCCGTCGGCTCGCGCAGAGGGGCGGGTGCTGTGCTGCCTAGCCTCGGCTTGATCTCTTGGTCCTCAGCATCGCCTCGTCCGCCGCGCGCATCGTTGCCGCGAGCTCACCCCCCGGCGTCGAGGTGGCGAACCCCAAAGACGCCGTGATGTCCTGGGCGGCGAGGGCGGCCTCGAGACGCTCCACAAGGGCGCCTGCGGCGTCGCGATCGCAATCCACGGCAAGCACAGCAAACTCGTCGCCCCCGATGCGGCCGACGATGTCGAGGTCCCTGCTGGCAGAGCGCAGAATCTCCGCCGTTTTAATCAAGGCGGCATCGCCGGCCGCATGGCCCTCAGCGTCGTTTATCTGCTTGAGGTGATCGAGATCGACGACGACGATGCTCGCCGGGGTGCCGTACCTCCTGCTGCGTTCCTGTTCGACCTCGACGAACCGGTCCCACGCCCGCCGGTTGCTAACCCCCGTCAATGAGTCGACGAGGGACTCTTCCTCGGCGCGCCGCGTCCGGTCGCGTTCGACCTCGAGGCGCTGCTCGCCTGCGAGCACCGTCGAAAGCAACGCCGCCATCCCCTCAACCAGCGGGAGGTCACGGCGCATGTGCTCCGGCTTCGCCTGCCTGTCGATGCCACAAAGCGTCCCGAAGGGGCGCCTCTCCGGCATGATTATGGGCGCTCCGATATAGGAGGTGACTGGAGCGGGTTCCGTCGTCTGTGCAAAGAAGGGATCGTCGTCGACGTGGGGGGCGAAGCGCGTTGCCCTGTCGACGAGCATTGAGTAGCACGGCCACCCCTGGTCAAGCGCCCGGCCCTCGGCGATGCTGTAGGGCTCACCGCCGGACTCACCGACTGCGGCAAGGACGACGAGTCGCCCGTCCACGGATTCCGCGACGAACCAGAGGTCGAAGTCGAGCCGGTCGCTGAGGAGCATGAGCGCGATGCGGGCGGTCGAAAGGAACTCGGGGGAGGGCCGAGCCGTCTCCCCTCCCTCATACATCCCCATCGCTGTCATAGCGTCGTCCGTCACCGCTTTCGTCTCTCGTGCTCGCTCCCACGGCCCCTTCACGGCCCCCGTCGTTCTACCCATTGGCGACCTGCGGTCCCGCCCCACCCGGGGCGCGGCCTCCCTGGGGAACATTACCAGGCGGGGGAATAAGAGAGTGATGGTAGCGGCGGGTGGAGGTTTGATCGAGGGCCTTGGCTTGGCGTCTACGAGCTCAGGCGAGCAGCACCCAGAGGTTGTCGGCGAGGTGGGCACCCACGGGGACCGGGTGGCCGTCGACGGCAACCGAGAGGGTGCCGTCGGGCGCCTCTGCGACGAGGGACAGCCGAGCCCCCGGCATGAGGCCGTTGTCCTCGAGGAACTTCAAGACATCGTGGTTGAGCTCGACGTCTTCGAGGAGGCGTTTGAGTACCCCGCTGTCGCCCGGCGACATCGCCGCGACTGGAACAAGCGACGACCACGGCACCGCCGAGCTCGCGCCGGGGATGGGGTTGCCGTGCGGGCAGGTTGGCTCGCCCTCGAGCTTGGCGAGGATCGCCTCCTCGACCTCGGGGGTCATGACCTTCTCCCAGTCCTCCGCCTGCTCGTGACAGAGATGCCAGGCCATACCGAGGATGTCGGTGAGCATCCGTTCCGCGAGCCTGTGGCGGCGGACCAACGCCTCGGCGATGGCGTGGCCCTCGTGGGTGAGGACGACGTCGCGCGCTCCTCTGATGGTGATGTAGCCGTCGCCGACGAGGCGTTTCATGCCCTCCGACACCGTGGCGGGCGCCAACCCGAGACGCTCGCCGATGCGCGCCTGCAGTATGCGCGTGCCCTCTTCCCCAAGCTCGTAGATCGACTCGAGGTACTCCTTCGAAGCAGGGTTGAGATCTCTGAGGTCAGGCGACGGCGGCTCCATAGATGGGGATTGTAAGCTCGCCCTACATGCCCCCCTCTCGCCCCAAGCTTCTTCTCCTCGACGGTCACTCGCTCGCCTTCCGAGCCTTTTATGCGCTGCCCGAAGACCTCACGACCACCGACGGAACGCACACCAACGCCGTGTACGGGTTTACTTCGATGTTGATCAAGTTGTTTCAGGAGCAGCGCCCCGACTATCTCGCCTGCTGTTTCGATCTCGGAGCGCCGCTTGAGCGAACCGAGGCCTTCGCGGACTACAAGAGCAACCGCTCCGAAGCGCCCGATAACTTCTCATCGCAGATGCCGCTCATCCATGAAGTCTTGCGCGTCATGCGCATACCGATCTTCAAGCTCGAGGGCCACGAGGCGGACGACATCATCTCGTGGCTCGCGAAGCGCTTCGCGGCGCAAGACGTCGACGTGATGATCGTTACCGGGGACAGGGACTTCTTTCAGCTCGTCGGCGGCCGCATAAAGGTTCTCTACAATCGCAGGGGGATCACCGACATCATCGTCATGGACGCCAAGGCGGTCGAGCAGCGCTACGGCGTGCCCCCCTCAAAGTATGTCGACCTCAAGGCCCTCGAAGGAGACACCTCGGACAACCTGCCGGGCGTGCCTGGGGTCGGCACAAAGACAGCGGCGCGCCTCGTGCAGAAGTACGGGAGTGCGGAGAGCGCCGTCGCCCACGCGTCCGAGCAGACCCCCAAGCTTGCCGCCAACCTCGCCGAGCACGCCGATCAGGTCGGAATCAACAAGAAGCTTTCGACCCTGGTTGAGGTGCCCCTCGAGGCCGAGCTCGACGATCTCGCCATGGGGGCCTGGAACCTCGGCGAGGTCGAAGAGCTGTTCAAGTCGCTCGAGTTCAGGAGCCTGCTCGAGAGGTTGCTTGCCGACCTGCCCGAGGCGGCAGAGGGTCAGGGCACACCGTTCGAGCTCGACGTCGAGGTCTATGACGCGCCGGGTCGCCTCGACGAGCTGGCCGGGGAGCTTGCCGGCGCAGGCGACTTCTCGATCGATCTCGTGGCGCCTTCGGAGCGCGCGGGCCCGCGCTCACTGGCTTTCTCGTGGGGCGATGGACGGGTCGGTTTCGTGCCACTCGGGGCCGCCTCGCCGGGCCCGAAGGACAGGAGGGGGGCTGCCTCGGCGGGACCGCAGAGCGAGCTTGGCCAGGCCCTCGGGCCCGACGAGGTCGGGGCCTTCCTGGGGCCCGTGCTCAGAGACGGGGACGTGTCCAAGATCGCTCACGGGGGGCGCGCCGTCATCCTGTCGCTCGCGGCCATCGGCGTCCCCCTCGCGGGCCTGCGCCTCGACACGCGCGTGGCCGCCTACCTGCTCGACCCCGGCGCGGCCGGCTACCCGCTCGAGGAAGTCGCGCGCAAGTACACGGGGCGCGAGCTCAAGGCCGTTGAGGGCGTCGAGCGCGCGGAGGAGGAGCAGCCCACCCTCGACCTGGGGACTGGAGAAGAGGGGGGCGGGGGAGGAGCAATCGAGGCCGAGGACGCTTGCCTTCGGGCGCTTGCCGTCGCGGAGATCGCCGCAGCAACCGAGCCCGAGCTGAAACGCCTCGGGATGGAGGGGCTCTACCGGGACATCGAGCATCCCCTGGTTGCAGTGCTTGCGCACATGGAGCAGTTGGGTGTCGAGGTCGACCTCGACTACCTCACCGACATGGCGCGCGACCTCGACAAGCGCGTCGCCGAGCTCGAGACCGAGTGCTACGAGCTTGCCGGCGAGCGGCTCAACCTCGGCTCACCGCCGCAGCTGCGCGTTCTCCTCTACGACAAGCTCGGGCTCAAGACCACGCGCCGCACGAAGACGGGGCTTTCGACCGATGCGCGCGCCCTCCAGCAGCTCGTCGATCAGCACCCTTTCGTGGGCAAGCTCCTCGAGTACAGAGAGCTCGCCAAGCTCAAGAACACCTACATCGATGCCCTGCCGCCGCTGATCGACCGCAGGGACGGGCGGCTGCACACGACCTACGATCAGACGATTGCGTCGACAGGCCGGCTGTCTTCGACGAATCCCAACCTGATGAACATCCCCATCAGAAGCGACCTCGGGCGCCAGATCAGGCGCGCCTTCGTGGCCCCCGAAGGACATGGCCTCCTGTCGGCCGATTACTCCCAGATCGAGCTGCGCGTAATGACGCATCTATCGGGAGATCCGGTCCTCATCGAGGTCTTCGAGGCGGGCGAGGACGTGCACGCTGCGACCGCAGCCCGCATCTACGGCAGGGCGGTCGAAGAGCTTGAGACCAGGCACCGGGTCGTGGCAAAGATGGTCAACTACGGATTGGCCTACGGCATGGGCGCGCCCGGGCTCGCCGAGCGCCTCAACGTTGAAGTGGCCGAGGCCCAAAAGGTCATGGACGCCTACTTCGAGCAGTTCGGCGAGGTTGCGAAGTTCCTCGATCGGGTCGTGACGCAGGCGCACGCTGACGGCTTCACCACGACGATGTTTGGGCGGCGCCGCTACTTGCCCGAACTCGGCAGCGGCAACCCGCGCGTTCGGGCCATTGGGGAGCGCCAGGCCCTCAATGCCCCGATCCAGGGCTCGGCGGCCGACATCATGAAGCTGGCGATGATCGAGGTCGAGCGCCGCCTGCGCGCGGCCGACCTCGACACCGAGATGATCCTCACGGTCCACGACGAGCTCGTCTTCGAGGTCCCGGCGGCCGAACGCTCAGGCGCTTCTGACCTCGTGACCGACGCCATGACGGGCGTCGCCGAGATGAAGGTCCCACTTGCGGTCGACCTGTCGTGGGGGCGGAACTGGGCCGAGGCGAAGGGCGCCTGACCCGAGCAGGAGGCCGGCGTACCGACGTCTAATCGGCGAGCCGGGCGCGTGGCGTCCCGGCCGCCCACAAGAAGGGCCCCGCCGTGTGAACCTCCACCTCCCAGCCCAAGCTGCGCAGTTTCGCCTCGAGCTCCGCCCCGTAGGCCGCAAGCCGGTCGCCCGGAAGCGCCGAGGTGACGTCGTAGGTGGGCGCGCGCGACCTGTAGTAGATGATCTGCTCCTGGAGGAGCCCGCGGTCGTCCACGGGCTCCATTCCACCACGCTGACCCGCGCCCTCAAGGGATCCCATGCTTGGTCTGATGACGCTACGCGTTCGAAAGATGCCCAAGTCCTTGCTTTCCCCTCACCTTACGTAGTCGGTATACCGGAAAGTGAGGGGTCCCGCTTCTTTCTTCCTTTTCCGGGACTTTTTGCCAGTTCCCTGTTACTCTCTGTAAACAGTCCCATGACATCTAGTAATCGCAAACTACAGAGAGTGGTCGAAAATGGCGGAAGCGGCGAGGCGAGCGATCGGCTGGAGAGAACTCGAGCCTGGGCGGGCGACGCAAGGGCGCGGGTCGAGGCTCATTGCCGCTGCGGCCCTGGCTGCGGTTGCGATGCTCGCCTCTGTGGTTATAGCGGGACCGGCGGCCGCCCACCACGGGACCGGCTACCGCTTCGTGCACGACGGCCCGAGGGTGAGGATGGAGATCCTGGACTCGACCGTCCGGACCGACGTGGCCACGGGGGCTTCGCTGTGGGAGGGGGCGCGCGGCGTCCACCTCGACGTCACGCCCGCGCGCAACGGAGCGGCCATCCGGCGCGCCTGCCCGCAGCCGAAGGAGCGAGGACAGGTCCGGATCTGCACCTACCCGTACGGGTGGTCGCGCGACGACGCGCGGGCGGCACCGTGGACCGAGGGCGACGCGGCAACCGGCCATGCGGTCACGGCCACCATCCGGATCGACACCAAGGGGTGCTGCACCGTCAGAGTGATGAAGGCCTTGATCTGCCACGAGCTGGGCCATGTGCTCGGGCTATGGCACCGCCCCTACGGCGCCGGTTCGTGCATGACCACGCCGGTCGACCAGGCACAGCCCGATCGCCACGACTACCGGGCCGTGGAGGGAATGTATGCGGACCACGACCACAGCGTGGAGGACGGCGCGGAGCCGTTGCCGCTGCCGCTCGCGCTCGAGGGCGATTGGACGCAGCTGGCTGTGTGAGAGAGATGCTCAGACCACTTCTGGGGGGGCGCGCACGAGGAGGGCCGGGCGGCATAGCCCGGCCCTCCTCGTTGTTCCGAAGGGTCAGTTCATTCGGGCGGTGACTAGCGGCGGCGCCGTTTCACGGTCTTGGACCTGGCCTTGGTGCAGTTGATGATGTTGCCGTTCTTGGCCACCTCACGGTGCTTCATCTTGGTGTAGTAGCGGCCCTTGGCGCGACGCTTGAAGATCTTGTACACGCCCCTGCGATTGGTCTTGTCCCGGCCGACCGTACGGTCGCGCCCCTTCTTGACCTTCTTCAGGACGACCTTGCGCTTCTTCTTGCAGACGCTCTTGCCGGCGCGCACGCGCCCCTTGAACCGCTTCTCTAACGTGAGCCGCGACTTGACCCTTTTGATCGTGGCCGCCGCTCCGAGGAACTGTGCGTGGATGCGGTCCCGCGGTGCGCCCACCTCGGGGCCGGAAGTTGCCGGGTTCAGGTCTACGAAGCCGACGATGGTGTCGGTTCCCGGCGGCGAGACCGCGCCGGTGGCGTCCGTGTAGCTGCAGCGCGCCGTACCGTCGGCGTCGGTGACGCCACAGGACGTCGTCTCGACCTCCTCGGCATTCGGGCCCTCGACGACGTCGAAGGCGATCAAAGCGCCGGTGACGCCCGTACCCGCGGCGTCGCCGGCGACGCACCGGAAGTTGTGGACCGAGCCCCCCGGGAGGAGGTCGTTCTGGGGCGAGCAGTTGACGGACGTCACCGTCTCTGCGGCGCCCTCGATCGGGTCGCCGCTCCCCAGCCTCTCGTCTGTGCCGAACCTGGGCTCGGACCCATTGGGGTCGTCGTCGCCCGCGCCCTCCTCGACGAACACGAGAAAGTCGAACTCGGCCGCGTCAAGGGGAGACTGAATCCCAAAGGTGAGGATCCCATTGCCGAGGATGGTCGGATCCCCAATAGTCGTTTCCTCGCCCCCGATGGTCCCGTCGGACTCGATCGGGCCGGGGCCGAGGTCTCCGGTGGTCGGATCGATCAGCACGGGGTTGACAACGCCCGGCGCGGCACTCGGGTCACAGAATTGCACATCTGCAGCGGACTCGTTCAGGATGATCTTGGTGCTGCGCACCTCGACGTCGACGAGGGCGTTCGTGGGGCTCGTTCCCCCCGTGGTCTGCACCACGATCGGCTCGCACTGTTCGGCGGCAACTACCGTAGTGGCCGGCGTGACCGTCACGGTCGCGACGTGGCCGGCCACGGCCGTTCCCGACAGGGGAACGACTAGAGCGGAACCATCGCGAGCGCCGTCGACGCGCCCACGGGCTTGCTGTTGAAACGGGTCACTCCAAACGACATGGCCTCAACCTTTCGGTAGCTGGGCTACCTCGGCGAGGCCCCATGGCTTTGCGCCCCCGCCTCGCGACGAGTTCGCCTTTCTCAGGGAGAGTTCAGGCCCCCTTCTACCCTTGTGCCTCGGCAGGCATTCCCAGAAGCTTTAGCCTGCGGCTCTCGGACGGCAGAGCTGTTGTTCGAGCGGCGCGCCCGGCCCCCGTATACTTTCGCGGCTCCCCTCCGGGAGCAATCTTTGATGAGGAGGAACCCCATTTCGATGACGCAGGACACCGAGGAGGCTGCTCAAGCCTCGACGCAGAATGCAGTGCAGGCCCCCGACGCGACTCAAGGGTCCAACGGAAGCGGGAGCGAAGGCGCGACGCCCGAGGTCACCCTTCCCGACGGCCACGGGGGGGTCATCACCAGGACGGCGCCCTCTACGAGCGGTGAAAGCTTCGCCGGGGGAGTGATCGTCGAGAACGACGTCGGCGACTCGGAAGCCGAGCTCATCGCGGCGATCGAAGCGACAATCAAGCCCTTCGAGGAGGGCGACTTGGTGACCGGAACGATCGTCAAGCTGGACAAGGACGAGACCCTCGTCGACATCGGCTACAAGTCCGAGGGCGTCATCCCCGTGCGCGAGCTTTCGATCCGCAACGACGTCGACCCGTCAGACGTGGTCACCGTGGGCGAGACGGTTGAAACCTTGGTCCTCCAGAAAGAGGACAAAGAAGGGCGGCTCATCCTGTCCAAGAAGCGCGCACAGTACGAGCGCGCCTGGGGCCGCATCGAAGAGGTCAAGTCGCGCGACGGCACGGTGATAGGTCCCGTGATCGAAGTCGTGAAGGGCGGTTTGATCATAGACATCGGGCTGCGGGGGTTCCTGCCTGCTTCTCTCGTGGAGATGCGCAGGGTCCGCGACCTTCAGCCCTACGTCGGCAAGGACCTCGAATGCCGAATCATCGAGCTTGACAAGAACCGAAACAACGTCGTGCTGTCGAGGCGCAAGTTCCTCGAGGAGTCTCAGGCCGAGCAACGTCAGGAGTTCCTCACCTCGCTCGACAAGGGCGAGGTCCGCACCGGGACGGTGTCCTCGATCGTCAACTTCGGTGCCTTCGTCGATCTTGGAGGTGTCGACGGCCTCGTTCACGTCTCTGAGCTTTCCTGGAAGCACGTCGATCACCCCGGCGAGGTCGTCGAAGTAGGCGAGCAGCTTCAGGTCGAGGTACTCGATGTCGACCTCGAGCGCGAGCGAGTCTCGCTCAGCCTCAAGGCGACGCAAGAGGACCCCTGGCTGCAGTTCGCAAGGTCCCACGAGGTCGGCGACACCATCGAGGGCCGGGTGACCAAGCTCGTGCCCTTCGGTGCGTTCGTTGAGGTCGATGAGGCTATCGAGGGCCTGGTTCACATCTCCGAGCTCGCCGAGCATCACGTCGAAAGGGCCGAGGATGAGCTTTCCGTCCACGATCGCATTCCCGTCAAGATCATCGACATCGATCTCGACAGGCGGCGCATAAGCCTGTCCCGCAAGCAAGCAATGAGAGACGAGCAGGCTGCTGCCCGGCCCGTGGTGGCCGAAGCCGAGGCCGAAGCCGAGGATCTCGCCCCCGTGCCGGAATCCGGCGACATGGAGCTCGAGTCCGCAGAAGAGATCGTGTCGCCGGCCGCCGATGCCGCCGCCGAGGCAGTTGAGGCCGGCGACGGCTCGGTTGTGCCTCCCGAGGAGGTCGAGGAGGCCGAGCAGATCGAGCTCATGTCTCCCGACCACTCGCCCGAGGGCCGCGAGGGCCTGACCGCAGCCGAGCCAGACACCGACAACCTCGAGACTCGCCTGCTCAGGGACGAGCCCGATCCGGGTGCAGCACCGGGTGAGGCGGTCGCCGAGGTCACCGCCCAAGAGGAGGAGGTCCCCCCGCGCGAGGGGGCCGAGCCGGAGCAGTCGATCGAATCGATCCTCGAGGACCTCAAGCGGGAGCGCGGTCAGTCCTGACACGTTGCCCTCGCCCTCGCCCACAGGAAGGACGCCGGTGCTGATCGTCGGCCTGACCGGAGGAATAGGGAGCGGCAAGTCGACTCTCGGCGCGCTGCTTGCCGAGCGGGGGGCCCGCATAGTCGACGCCGACGCCATCGGCCGCGCCGCGCTGCGCCCCGAAGAGCCGGCCTGGCGCTCCGTCGTAAGGGAATTCGGGGACGGGATCCTCGACCCCGACTCGAAGGAGATCGACCGCCCGCGCCTGGCGGCGATCGTCTTCTCGGAGCGCGACAAGCTGGCTGCGCTGAACGAGATCGTTCACCCCGTGATCCTTTCCGGCGTGGCCGACGCCCTCGAGACGCTACGCCCAACCGACCGGGTGGTGGTCGTCGATGCCGCTCTTATCGTCGACCTCGGCCTCGAGGACGAGGTCGAGGTGTTGATCGTTGTGACTGCGGACGAGGGGTCGCGCTCCGAGCGGGTGATGCGTGCACGCGGGATGTCGTATCACGAGGTGCGCCAGCGCATAACCGCGCAAGCGGCCCCTGAGGAGCTGCTTGCTAAGGCGGACATCGTCGTGCCGAACGACGGCAGCGTCGACGAGCTTGCATCCGAGGCTGACCGAGTGTGGGCGGTCCTCGAGGACGCGCACATGGCCCAGAGAAAGCAAAAGGGGCAGAGGAGGGGCGAGACGCAGCCAAGCGAGGACGCGTGATCGACATCGTCTTCCTCGACGCCGGCGAGACCATCCTTCGCCCTCACCCCTCGTTCGAGGAGCTCTTCTCTGCCACGGCCGGGGCGCGTGGATACAAGATCACTGCCCGAGAGGTGTCTGACGTCCGCGAACGCATCGCCCCCCACCTCGTCGACCTCGCGGCGGAGGACGACGATTCGGAGCCCGTCGTCACCGCGCGCGGGACGAGCGTGTCGGCGACCGAGTCTCGGAGCTTCTGGACCCATCTCTATGGCAGCTTCCTCGACGAGCTTGGCATCGTCGACGACGCGCTCGCAGGTGCTTTATACGAGGTCTTTTCAAGCGCCGCTTCCTACAAGCTCTACGACGACGTGCTCCCTGCGCTGCACGACATAACCGCAGCCGGGCATCGCCTTGGCCTCATCTCCAACTTCGAGCGCTGGCTCGAGGACATGCTCGTTGAGCTCGAAGTCGGAGGCGTCTTCGACGTTGCAGTCATCTCCGGCATCGAGGGGGTCGAGAAGCCGGACCCCGGCATCTACGAGCTTGCCCTTGAGCGTGCCGGCGCTGATGCCGCTGCCGCCGTCCACGTGGGGGATTCGGTGGGGCTCGATATCGAGCCTGCGGGCGCCGTTGGAATGCACACCGTGCTCCTCGACAGGGCCGGGCGCTACACCTCGGTGGCGGTCCCCGCAGGGGCGACCATCGCTTCGCTCGGCGAGCTCCCCGACATCCTCGACCGCCTCTAGCCCAATCGCCCGCGCCCGGCCGGGGGGAGCGCGGGGAGACCGAAGGAAGAGGGAGCGGTGCATACCATGCTGGTATGCTCAGCGCATGGCGAGTGAACAGATCGCAGTGAGGCTTCCAAGGGAGCTTCTTCACGAGCTCGACGAGCTTGTGCGAAGCGGTCTCTACGCCAGCCGGGCAGCAGCCGTCCGAGCGGGCCTGCAAGCGATCGCCGAGATTGAGCGACGGCGTGAGGTGGACCGGTCGATAGTCGATGGTTACACGCGCCGGCCACCACTGCCGGCCGAGGACGCCGCCGCCCTCGAGTCGCTTCGTGACGCGATCGCGTTGGAGCCGTGGTAGCTACACCTCGACGAGGAGAGGTCTGGTGGGGCGAGCTGCCCAATGTTGGCCGCCGCCCGTTTCTCGTCATGACCCGGGACGCTGCGATCCCAGTTCTCAAGTCAGTGCTGGCCGCGCCCATCACGCGAACGGTGCGGATGATCCCAACGGAGCTCAGGCTGGGGCCGGAGGATGGCCTGCCAGCGGAGTGTGCAGCCAGCTTTGACAACCTACGCGTGGTTTCGAAGGGGCATCTAGTTCAGCGCGAGTGCACCCTTGGAGCGGCCCGCCTCCTCGAAGCCTGCGGGGCCATGCGCATCGCCGTCGACTGTTAGCGGACCGATAGCCGATCTTCCGGTAATCACGGAGCCCAAGTCCATGTCTTGATGTGGCCGGAATCCTGCCAGAGGTCGGGCCCACGCTTGGCGGGGCGCAGAACAAAGGCCGTCGCACCTCGCCTCTAGACTGGACGCCATGCCGCCCTTCAAAGTCGAATCGTTGTTCTCACCGGCCGGTGACCAGCCGCGCGCCATAGCCGGCATCGTCGACAACGTCTTATCAGGCAACCCTTTCACCACCCTTTTGGGGGCCACAGGAACGGGCAAGACGGCGACGATAGCCTGGGCGCTCGAGCAGATTCAGCGGCCGACGCTGGTGCTTGCCCCCAACAAGTCCCTGGCCGCCCAGCTCTGCAACGAGTTCAAGGGGTTCTTTCCGAGCAACTCGGTCGAGTACTTCGTCTCCTACTACGATTATTACCAGCCCGAGGCCTACGTGCCGTCGTCGGACACCTACATCGAAAAGGACTCTTCGATCAACGACGAGATCGAGCGCCTTCGCCACTCGGCGACCTCGGCGCTCCTTCAGCGCGACGACGTTCTCATTGTTGCGAGTGTGTCGGCGATCTTCGGGCTCGGCTCCCCCGAGGAGTACCTCAGCCAAACCGTAAGCCTGGCGCGCGGGGGGACCGCAGACCGGGACTTCATCATCCAGCGGCTCGTCGACATTCAGTACGAACGCAACGACGTCAATTTCGTCCGGGGGAAGTTCAGGGTCAGGGGCGACACGGTCGAAGTCTTCCCCGCCTACGAGGAGAGCGCGGTGCGCATCGAGCTCTTCGGCGACGAGGTCGACAGGATCGTGCAGCTCGACACCCTCACCGGCGAGCTCATCGGTGAGCTCGATCACGTCGAGATCTATCCTGCGTCGCACTACGTGGCTTCGAAAGAGCGCATGGAGCGCGCCATCATCGCAATCGAGGACGAGCTTGGGGGGCGCCTCGCCCAGCTCGAGAAGCAGCAGAAGCTGCTCGAAGCGCAGCGCTTGAGGATGCGCACTCAATACGATCTCGAGATGATGCGCGAGATCGGCTTCTGCTCGGGGATCGAGAACTATGCCCGTCACATCGAGGGGCGCGCAGAGGGGTCAAGGCCCAACACGCTGCTCGACTACTTTCCCGATGACTACCTCGTGGTGGTCGACGAATCGCACGTCGGCGTCCCTCAGCTCCACGGCATGTACGAGGGCGACATGAGCCGCAAGCGGACGCTGGTCGAGCACGGGTTCCGGCTCCCGAGCGCGCTCGACAACCGCCCGCTGCGCTTCGACGAGTTCCTCGACAAGGTGAACCAGGTCGTGTTCATGAGCGCAACCCCCGGCCCCTACGAGCTGCGCGTGTCGGGTACGCCGGTCGAGCAGCTCGTGCGGCCGACGGGTCTTGTCGACCCGCAGGTGAGGATCCAGCCGACCAGGGGCCAGATCGACCACCTCATGGAGGAGATACGCAAGCGCACGGACGTCGGTGCCCGGGTGCTCGTGACGACCCTCACCAAGAAGATGGCAGAAGACCTCACCGACTACCTGCTCGAGTCTGGCGTGCGGGTCCGCTACCTCCACGCCGACATCAACACCGTCGAGCGCATCGAGATCCTGCGCGACCTCAGGCTCGGCGAGTTCGACGTGCTCGTCGGCATCAACCTGTTGCGTGAGGGGCTCGACCTTCCCGAGGTCTCCCTCGTTGCGATCCTCGACGCCGACAAGGAGGGCTACCTGCGCTCGCAGACGTCTCTGATCCAGACCATCGGGCGCGCCGCTCGCAACGTCGACGGCGCAGTCATCCTCTACGCCGACGAGGTCACGGATTCCATGCGCAGGGCCATTTCCGAGACCGAGCGGCGCAGGAAGATCCAGCTCGATTACAACGCCGCGAACGGCATCGACCCGCAGAGCGTGCGCAAAGCGGTCAGCGACATCCTCATCGAGGGCTTCGGCGGGCGCGACTCGACCGTCCCGGCGAAGTCCAAGAGCCACAGGCGCGAGCCCGTCGGCGGAAGCCCGGACGAGCTTAGGCGCCTGATCATGCAGCTCGAGGAGGAGATGCACCAGGCGGCCTCCGACCTGCGCTTCGA
>Ga0136613_10001140_pt1 | contig 13424 bp, 15 predicted proteins | sample AntDrymUQ2722106_2_FD_106649 | JGI IMG/M metagenome (GOLD analysis project Ga0136613, IMG submission 106649) | Polar desert sand microbial communities from Dry Valleys, Antarctica - metaG UQ272 (21.06) | ecosystem: Environmental > Terrestrial > Soil > Desert | place: Antarctica: Dry Valley... | reverse complement strand
TCTCGAACTCCCACGCGAGGCGCGACTTGCCGATCCCGGCGATGCCGTTGACGATCACCAGTTGGGCGCGGCCCTCGTCGGCCGACGCGTGGAAGAGGTCCTTGACGGCGCGGAGCTCGCGGTCGCGGCCGACGAACGGCGCCTCGAGCCCCTCAACCTTGAGGGCACCGCGGCGACCGGCTATGACGCGCTGGGCCAGCCAGAGAGTGACCGGCTCAGCCTTGCCCTTCAGGGTGGCGGTGCGCGGCTCGGCGTAGCTGATGGCCGCCTCGGTGGCGTGGCGGGTGCGGTCACTGACGAGCACGGTGCCGGGCTCGGCTGCCGCCTGTACACGCGATGCCGTGTTGACCAGGTCGCCGGCGACCATGCCCTGACCGACGGCGCCGAGCGTGACGACGGCGGTGCCGGTGACCACCCCCGCGCGCACTCTCAGGTCTGGGGTGCCCATCTCCTGACCGAGCGCTGCTACCGCCGCGACGAGCTCGAGGGCGGTGCGCACGGCGCGTTCGGCGTCATCTTCCTGGACTCGTGGAGTTCCCCAGACCGCCATGACAGCGTCGCCAATGAACTTTTCGATGCTGCCGCCATAACGCTCGACCACCTGGCGGCACACGTCAAAGTAGCGGCTGAGGATGTCGCGTACGTCCTCGGCGTCTCGCTGCTCGGAGAGGGTGGTGAAGCCAACGAGGTCTGCGAACAATACGGACACCAGCCGGCGTTCGGTCAATGGCCCTGCTGGCGAGGTAGTCGGTCGATAGGGCACCGGGTCGGCTGGCGGCAAGTTGCTGGCAAGGAGCGATGTGCCGCACTCGTCGCAGAACCGACTACCGGGAGCGTTGACCGTCCCGCATCGCGGGCAGCCGCTCACAAGTGGCGACCCGCACTCGACGCAGAACTTCGCCTCCGGGCGGTTCTCGGCACCACAATGAGAACAGGCCATCTGTCATCCCTCCCCCGGGTGGTCGGTGCGTGAGCTTAGAATCTGCCACAAGCCCTGGCCGAGGCACGCCGACCGAGCCTTCGCCGGGCTTTCTCACAGCTGCTCGCTCAGGTGTCGGCTGAAGCGGTCGTTCCACAACCCGAGAGCCGGCCAGCGCTCGGCGACGAACGCCGTCGCTCCCTCGGCGCTCAACAGTGGCTTGCCGGTGAGCGCCGCAGCCAGGTCGTCGATGCCGCAGACGACCTGGCCAGCGGGACCCGGGTGGCCCTCGTCCCGCTGTTGCATGACACCGCCGAAAACAGCCCTCTGGACAACGGGGCCTCGTGAGCAGCGTACGAGACGGCGAGCACGCCAAACCCGAACGAAGCACCCTCAACTTGTCGCGCATTGGGATCCCGCTGCGAGACAGAATCCGAGTCCCGTCGAGACCGAGCCCAGGGATGGAGAGTGGGGTCCGGGTAGAGGTGAGTCTACCGGAGTGCAGCATCTGGGCGCTCGAGGAGAGCTCGTCGGCAACGCCTGCTGCTGGCAGCGCCGACACATCTGAGCCTGTGGCTGCGTGCGCTTCTCAGGCGTACCTTGAGGTAGGCACGGGCCTCTCGGCCGTCTGCCTCACGCTCGGCCTCTCGATCCGGTGGTGGATGACTTCTGACGCCCCAGGAGGTCTATAACAATCCCGGCGAGCCGGGAGGACGGACGTGCGAGAGCCAGAACGCGGGCACGTCCCCTGGAGTGGTGTAGCTCCGGCTCCTGATCTTGACCTTGGTTCGTGTCGGTCACGGACGTGAGGGGGCCATCGCGTGAGGCTCTGTGAGAACCGTCCAAAGAACTCACAGAAGGAGTCACACACGCGATGGCCCTTGACCAGTCTGCCCTGATCGAGCTGCTCGAAATGATGCGAAGCGCCGATGAGAACGACCTGATGCGCCGGCTACTCGGGACGATGTTGCAGGCGCTTGTGGACGCGGAGGCCACGGCGTTCATCGGCGCGGAGCCCCATGAGCGCACTGAGACCCGCACGACCCAGCGCAACGGGACCCGGGACAAGACGGTCACCACCGCCGCGGGGGACCTCACGGTCGCGATCCCGAAGGTTCGCTCCGGTTCGTTCTTCCTGGCCCTGCTGGCGCCTCGGCGGCGGATCGACGTGGCCTTGCACGCGGTGGTGATGCAGGCCTACGTCGAGGGCGTGAGCACCCGCCGGGTCGATGACCTGGTCGTCGCGATGGGAGGCACCGGGATCAGCAAGAGCGAGGTCTCACGGATCTGCGCCGAGCTCGACACCGAGGTCGCGGCCTGGCGCAGCCGCCCGCTCGACGAGCAGGCGTTCCCCTATGTGTTTCCTGGACGCGACCTACTGCAAGGCCCGGGTGAACAAGCGCGTGGTGTCCCAGGCCGTGGTGATCGCCACCGGAGTCAGCGCCCAGGGCCGCCGTGAGGTTCTGGGATGCGCGGTCGGGGACAGCGAGACCGAGGCGTTTTGGACGGAGTTCCTGCGCGACCTGCGCGAGCGCGGCCTGGGCGGGGTGCAGCTGGTCATCAGCGACAGCCACCGCGGCCTCACCAACGCCGTCAGAACCGTCCTGCAAGGCACCTCGTGGCAGCGCTGCCGGGTCCATTTCATGCGCAACGCGCTGGCCAAGGTCTCCAAGGGCCACGCCGAGCTGGTCGCCGCGACCATCCGCACGATCTTCGCCCAGCCCACCGCTGACCTCGCCCGGGCCCACGTCGACACCGTCGCCGCCATGCTGGCGGCAGAGTTCCCGGCGGTGGCCGAGCTGCTGCGCGACGCCAAGGAAGACCTCACCGCATACGCCGATTTCCCGCACGCCCACTGGCGCAAGCTGTGGTCGACGAACCCGATCGAACGGCTCAACCGGGAGGTCAAACGCCGCACCGACGTCGTCGGGATCTTCCCCAACACCGACGCCCTGCTCCGCCTCTCGGCGTGCGTCCTGATCGAGGCCCACGACGAGTGGCAGGACAGCGACCGCCGCTACCTGTCCGAGGAGTCCATGGCCCTGCTCAACCCACCCGCCCCGACCCTCCTCGAACCCCAGAACACGGCAGGAAGCGAGGTGACCGCGCAACCAGCACTCGCTACGGCATAGTTGCCCTCAACGCAGAGCAACACGCGAACGAGTTACACCACGCCATGGGGCGCGATCCCAGAACGCGAAAAAGATCAAGTCGAACTGCCGACGCGGCAGCCAATCGAGGACGTCTGCGCAGACGAATTCGACGGTCGATGGGCATGTGCCGTCGCTATGGCCAAAGCTTCGGGCGCTGCGTCGACAGCGGTGAGCTCCGCCGTCCGGCTGGCCAGCGACTGCGTCCACATGCCGGTTCGGCCGGCCGCCGGGCGCCGGCAGGCCGCAGCGGCGTAAGCGCGCTGGCGCGGCCCCGTGGAGTCCGGTCGATCCTGACCGTCGGCGCCGGCGTCCCGCGGCCCACCGCGCAGGGCCAGGCCCCTGGACATCGCCCGCCTCAACGGGTTCACCCCGCCCGCACTGGCCGCCGACCTGCCGCCGACCGCCGGGACCGCGAGGACGGCCCGCGAGTCCGCCCGGACCGGCGGCTGATGCGGCTCGACACGGCGGGAGCGCCTCGACGCCGTCCACGGACCGATCAGCTTCACCGTCACCGTGTCCTACGCCGGAACGCCCAGCCACCCGTCCGACGACTTCTGGCTCAGCGACCTGTCCAACATCGGGGTTCGCGGCGACGCGGGCTTCAGCGACAGGTTCTGCGATGTCATGACTGCCGACCTGACCTGACGGAACACCGCCCCCCTATGAGGTACGGGCGGCCCCGGTCAGCTTGCCGATGAGCTCGTGGCATTGCTGTGCCCGCTGCGCGTCGTCGTCGGCACACTGCTGGAAGAAGGCTTTGACGTCGTCGTGCTCCTCGGCATCGGTCTTGAACTTCTCGTACAGCTGCGCTCCGTTCAGGGCGTGGTACTGGACGCTGACCAAGTCGTAGATGACGTCATCGGTCGGGGTGTGGTGCTCGGCCATGGGGCTCTCCTTCGGTTGGTTGCTGTTGCGTACCCCGTCGTCGGTCGGCCATTCCGATCCGCCATGACCGGAGACCTCTGGCACCCTCTAATCGTGAAGCACGGCGGCGCTGGGTGGGCCTACTCCGAGCGCGGCTGCCGCTGCGGGGAGTGTGTCGAGGCGTGGAACGCACGGCACCGTGAGCTGCGAGCACGACGCGCCGCGACAGTCGCCGACCGTAGTGACCTCGAGCACGGCACCCGCTCGACATACAGCAACCACGGCTGCCGGTGCGAAGCGTGCTTTGAGGCACGGGCCGAGTGGAACAGGCGTCGCCCAAGCCGGGCACGGCGGAGATGAGGATCACCCCCGCACGCAACTGGCCCGAGCGCCTGGTCATCACCGTGGGTGCAGCGATCAGCCTTGCGTGCGTGGTCCTGCTCGTCATCCTGCTGCTGAGCTAGACCGGGTGATGACTCCACGTTGTCTAAGCCGGGCCATAGACATCGGAGGAAGTCCGAGGCTGCAGGACCTTTGCTTGACTCTCAACTAGCGTGCCGGGCGTTCAAGATCCGGTGGCAATCGCGAGGCGTGAGCTCGCGTGGCGACTGCATCAGCGCGTTGGCCTTGCCTGGCGTCTTCGGGTGGCCGGCCGCTAGGCCAGGAGGGACAGGGCCGGCGGGACGACAGGGAGGGCTACGTGAGGCTGCCATCTGGCCCGGCCCTATCTCTCCTCCCCCCTCCAGTACAGACAGAGAGGAGGCCTGGCCCTAGGCGTCCCTGCCGTCCCTGCCGTCACTGTCCTTGTCCCGTGATCGCCTGTGCCGATGGTTCACGGGCCTGGGTGGCGTCCCTTTCACAGCAGGAAGGTGTCCCTCCGGCACCTCATCGACACCGTGGCCCACCTTGAGGGCCAAGGTGTGGCGTTCCACAGCCTCACAGAGAACATCGACACGGCCACACCAGGCGGGAAGCTCGTGTTCCACCTGTTCGGCGCGCTGGCTGAGTTCGAGCGAGCCCTGATCCGGGAGCGCACGATGGCCGGCCTAGCCGCGGCTCGGGCTCGGGGCCGAACCGGTTGACGCCCAAGCGTCTGGACAGAGGACAAGCTCCGAGCGACCCGAGCGATGTTGCGGTCCGGCGAGCAGGATGTCTCCGCCATCGCCCGTGCCCTGGGAGTCAGCCGCGCATCCGTGTACCGAGCCATAACCCGCGATCTCGGCGCATAGACGACTCGCCCCTCTGCCGAGGATCGCGACGACGGGCCTGGTGTACCGCCGGCCGTCCGGGACCAGATCTTCGAGCGGTGCGTCCGGGCAGACCCGGCCAGGAGCCGGGACGCCTCCGGGGCGGGTCTCGGGCTGTCGATCGTCGCTTTCGTCGCGGCCCGCTTTCGTGATGACGCTGCCCGCGGCCCCGGACCCGGGCCCGGACGCCGACCCGGACTGACCCGGACCCGGACCCGGACCCGGACTGACCCGGACCCGGACCCGGACTGACCGGCCGGTCAGGCGGTAGGAATCCGGCGCGCGGCCAGCGACTCGGTCCGGGTCATCAGCTCGGTGTCGCCGGACATGGCGGCGAGGAAGTCCTCGCGCTCGATGGCGTGCAGGACGCTGTCCTCCAGCGCTGTCACGGAGGCGGTGCGGGGCACGTCGCGGAGCAGCGCGATCTCGCCGAAGCACTCGCCACGAGTCATCGTGCTCAACGGCTTCCCGGCAAAGGTCGCCGCGAGGGAACCGCTCTCGATGACGTAGAAGCGGTCGCCAACATCGCCCTCCCGCACCACCTGCGTGCCCGCGGGGACCTCGACCCGCACCAGCTTGGCGGCCATCGCCTCCAGGAGTGGACGGGCCAGCGGCGCGAACAGCGGCGTGCCGCTAAGCAGCGCGACGCCCTCGGGCTCGGCCACGGTGCGGTCCAGGTGGCGCAGCCGCGGCAGCCCGACCAGTCCGATGGTGACGATCGGCAGCGACAGCACCACCAGTCCCCACCGCAGGCCGGGCCCCGCGATGAGCAACGGCATGGCGAGCGCACCGAGGGCCATCGTAGCGATCAGGCCGCTCTCCAGCGCGCCGAAGACCCTGCCGAGCACGGCGTCGGGGGTCACGCGCTGGATGATCGTGGTGGCGTTGATGTCCACGACCGGGTTGGCGGCCCCGATGATCGCCATCGCGATGAACGCCGCGGCTGCCGTGGGCCAGACGGCGATGAGCAGCAGCGGCAGGGCCCAGAAGATGACCCCCCAGCCGAAGTCCGACGCAAGCTTCTTGCGCGATGCCAGGCCGATCGCGAGGAAGCCGCCGAAGACCGCCCCGACGCCGAGCGTCGAGTCCAGCCAGCCGAGGCCGGCGGCGCCGAGGTCAGTCAGGTCGAACGCGATCGCGACGCCGAACACCAGCGACGCGCCCGCGACCACGGTCTGCGCGCAGTAGATGGCCATCACCAGCCGCAGGTCCGGATTGCGGCCGACCACGCGGAAGCCCTCCATCGCCTCGGAGAGGAACGACGCCTTCGGCTCCGGCGGAGCGTCGGGGTCGGCGTCGGGAGCGTCGGTCGTGACCCCCCGAGTCAACCTGATCCCGCTCACCAGCACGGCCGAGAGCAGGAACGTCCCGGCGTTGAGCACGAAGACGGTGGCGACGTCGGCGACGGCCAGGAGGAAGCCGGCGATGGCGGGGCCGACGAAGAAGGCGAGGCTCTCCAGGGTGCTGCCGACCCCGTTGGCGGCGGTCAGCTCCCGCGGGTCCTCGACCAGCGACGGTGTCAGCGCCATCTGGGCCGGCCGGAACGCCGTGCCCAGCAACGGCGACAGGGTGGCCAGGACGAAGACGGCTGCCACCGGCCCGTCCCACTCGACCAGCGCCGCGGCAGCGAGCACCAGCACCGTGCGTGCCAGGTCGCAGGCGATCATCACCTTCTTGCGCGAGATCCGGTCGGCGAGGGCCGCACCGAACGGCGCGCCGACGGCCATCAGCGCCAGTCGGGCGGTCCCCCAGACACCCACGGCGGTGGCGCCGCCGACGCCGTAGGCCCAGACGGCTACCGCCGTCCCGTAGGCCCAGTCACCGATCTGGGACCCGGCCAGCGCGAGGTTCAGCCGCCGCAGCGAGGGCCGGCGGAAGACGGTGGACAGCGACGTCCCGGTCTCCCGGACAGCCGACCCGATGCTCGCCAACGCTCACCTCTCGACCGCTCCACGCGGGTAGCAGAACCCGCTCAGCAGGCAACTTCCCTCATCCGGCGCGCGGGCGCAAGAGGATGGTCGCCCGAGGAGTACCGGTCCGTCCACTGCTGGGGCTTTGCATCGGCGAAGGCTTGCACCTCAGAGGCGGAACGCCACCCGCAGATTGACGCGGCGGCCGGTCGGCGGCCGTCAGCAGGGCCGCGTCGCCGGCCCCGTCCCACTGCTCCTGTCCGGCAGCATCCCGGCAAAGGATTCAATTGGGACGGCTACTGGTCTGCCTCTGACTTGGGATCCTGCCGGTCGAGGCGGCTCTCAAGTCGGTCGCTGAACTCGACCTGGAGCGGCATGGCCGCCAGCTTCCGGCAGCACCTCCACCCCGTGCCCTCGTAGAAGAGCGGCAAGCTCCAACCACTCCCGCCGGAGACCTGCGACGGTGCTGTCAACCACCCCGTTGCGCACAGACTGAGTCAACCCCTCTCGGGACAACAACGACCAGGTGTCCTTCCCCTCAATGCCAAAGCCGAAGGTGACCATCGAGCAACCGCGGTCGTCGTCACGCCAGGGGATCTCAGTTCCATCGTCCAGTTGCACGACTGCCGTGAGGGCGAAGGAGGCCCGATTCTCGAACCCTGCAAGTTCGTGGTCGATCTGATGCGACGGGAAAGCCATCGCCTCGAGCTTGGCCCGGTACTCGTCCCGCGTGACCAGATCGCACCGCGCCAGTAGCGCACTCACGCCCATGCCAGCAGTTTGGCCTTGAAGCGGCACGTAGCGAATCCTGATGGTCAGACTTGCGCGGCTCGGTAGCCGGCCGCCTCCGCCTCGGCGGCTGTCGCGAAGCACTCCTCGGCCACCGTGATCTTATAGTACTTCTGGCCGGGCAGGTGGTAGATCATCGAGTTCGCGTTCCCCTTGATGGGAGCGCCTGACGGGCACTCGCCGCTGATGGGGGCCACGCTTCCGCCGGCACCGCCGGACGAGGTGGTGTCCGCGCAGCCGTAATCCTGGTGACCGGTGTCGGCCCGGTGGTAAGCGGCCTCCGGACGGTGCCACTGGTAGCCGTCCCGGCTGTCGTAGCGGGCGCGTGCACCGTCGCGGATCTGGGCGAGTCCGAGGTCGCGGCCGGTCACCGTGACGACGTAGCGCAGCTTCCGCCCGTACTTGTCGCGGTCGATGACGCTGGCCGGGTTGCCAGCGCTGTGCGACGAAATATCTTGGACTCGGCCGAAGATTCACGTCCCCTTGTGCCCGGATTGAGGACTAACGCGAGCACGTGAATCTTGACCCTTCAGGCACCTGCCAGTGGACCGCTGGATGTTGTTGATGGTCACTGGTCATCTACGGCGATGACGACCGCTTTCTCAAGCTTGCGCACTTCTCGCTCTGGGACACGCGGCAGACCGAGTTTGCCAAGGAGGTCAGCACAGCCGGCGGGCCGCGCTAAGCCTGGATCCACCGTTCGCTCGGGGTGAGGGGCGGGTCGTGACGGACGAATGCCCTGCTGTGCAAAGAGAATGTGGCTTGCGAAGGTCAACAAACTCAGCGCACAGAAGGGCATCCGTGGGATGCGAGTCTGCCATGGCGTCACCGCCACGTTCGATGATCCCAACCTCGTGTCGTGCGCGGGTCTGGCGCCGGTCCTGGAGCTCGCCGAACGGGCCGGTCTGCAGGACCTGGTCGGTGAGCATGTCCGGATCGACAAGCCGGGCGGTAGGAACGCCTGCCTGAAGATCCTGGCGCTGGTCGCGGGCATGATCGCCAGGGCCGACTCGATCGAGGACATGGGCCTGTTGCGGCACGGCGGGTTGGGCCGGTTGTTCGCCGGTGTTCGGGCTCCCTCGACGCTGGGGACGTTCCTTCGGTCGTTCACGTTCGGGCATGTCCGGCAGCTCGACGCGGTCGCTTCTCGGTTGCTGATCCAGCTGTGCAGGTGGGGGCCGCTGCTGTCCGGCGGCGACAAGCTGGCCTATGTCGAAGTGGACGACACCGTGAAGCCGACCTTCGGCTATGTCAAGCAGGGCGCCGGGCGTGGCTACACCGGCGTCAAGGGGCTGAACGTGCTGCTGGCGATCATCAGCACCCCCAGACCAGCCGGCAGGTGATCGCCGCCGCCCGGTTGCGGAAGGGGTCCACGAACAGCGCGAAGGGCGCCCACCGGTTCGTGGCCGACGCCCTGATCACCGCCAAGGCCGCCGGCGCGACCGGGACGTTGGTGTTGCGGGCGGACTCGGCGTTCTACTCCTCCGACGTGATCGCCGCGGTGGGGCGGCGCAAGGCGTGTTTCTCGATCACCGCCCGGCTGCTTCCGCCGGTGCGCAAGGCGATCGAGGCAATCGCCGCGGATGCTTGGACGCCGATCAAGTACACCAACGCGGTCTACGACGAGACCGCCCAAGCCTGGATCAGTGACGCGGAGGTCGCCGAGATCGGTTTCACCGCGTTCACGTCCCTGGCCAAGGGCAAGCAGGTCAGCGCCCGGCTGATCGTGCGGCGCGTCCCCGACGTCAACCCCCACAATCAGAGCCCGCAGTTCACCGTCTACCGCTACCACGCGGTGTTCACCAACAGCCCACTGTCGATGCTCGGTGCCGAGTCCGCGCACCGCGGGCACGCGATCGTCGAGCAGGCCATCGCCGACCTGAAGAACGGACCGCTGGCGCACCTGCCCTCCGGATCGTTCGCCGCGAACAGCGCCTGGCTGGTCTGCGCCGCTATGGCGTTCGACCTCACCCGCACCGCAGGCGCCCTCGCGTCGGTGTTTCACGCCAACGCGACCACCGGCACGATCCGGGCGCAGCTGATCACCGTGCCCGGCCGGCTCGCCCGCTCCGCCCGACAACTCACGCGGCACCTGCCGACCGGCTGGCCGTGGGAAACCGCCTGGGAGCAGCTGGCCACCGCTGCCTGACACGCACCCCAGCCGTCGTCTGCCCATCCACCCAGTCCGCCCAGGGACCGACCCGAACACCACGTGGAGACCACCGGCCAGCCCGGCCCCACAGGCACGGCCCTCAACCCCGCGACGGCTCCGCCGCCGTCCCACAAGAACTCAACCGTCCATGACGGTGGATCCGGGCTAAGCAGCGGTATCGGGCGGTGTTGGAGGCGCGTCGGAGACTGAGGTGGCATGTACAAGTCGTTGGGTGACGTTTGGCTTCGGCAGGTGACCGAGGAACAGCCGCATCCCAGAACACAGCTTGTGGTGGCAGAAAAGATCTCGTAACGCCTTACGCGCGCCACTTCGACGGCGTGACTTCCGGCTGTTGATTTATGCCGTTCTCGTCGACCAGATCGGTAGCTGGTCCTACAACGTCGTCCTCATCGTTTACGTGTACGACCGCACCGCCTCACCGGCCCGGATCGCCGCGACAACTGCAGCCGCCTGGTGCCCGCACACTGCTCTCGACGGATGCGGGTGTGCTTGCCGACCGGTACGAGCGCACCCGGGTGCTTGTAGTCTCCGCGTTGGCGGTGTTCATCGTCATGGCGGTGAGCTGGCGCCCGACTCCGTACTCATCCGCGAGGGCGACCAGGCGGACGCACTCTGAGTGATCGTGTCTAGTGAAGTGGATGTAACCGCGCTGGCGGGGCAAGCCGCGCCCCGGGTGCTGCGGACACTGGGCCTTGGGCACCAATCTCTGTGAAATCGGCCTGTTGCATCAGCTGTCGCTTACAGCCACGGTGACAGCACCCTGCCGACAAGGGCCAGGTGGATCCAAGCGGCAGACTTCTTTGCCGCCCTGCATGGCGCCGGGATCAGCTCCCCCGCTGCTCCTCGGCTTGGCTGGCGTTCAGCCACCCTCACCTTGCGTCGACGACGCTGGCGCCGGAGGACCGCGACAGCCAGGAATGAGTGGAGCCTCGTCATGGTGACACCGGCCTGAGTCACTCGGCGTCGCGGCTGATGCGTGCGGAATCGGCGGTTCGCCAGTCGTCAACGGTGGCGCGTGCGGCTAGGGCAGCGCTCCGGTGACCTGTGACGGCTGCCACGAAGGACGCGGTGTCGATGCACAGCAACTGGCAACGCTCGGCAGCTGTGACGGTGGCAGTGCGCGGAACGACGTCCAGGAGGGCTATCTCGCCGAAGGAATCATCGGGGCCGAGTCGGCGCAGCTCACGGCCGTCCTGGCTGACGGTGAACTCACCAGACACGACCACGAAGAAGCCATCACCTGCTTCACCTTGGCGTACGACGGTTTCGCCTTGCTGAATATCCACTCGACGCGCTGATCGGGCTAGGTGCTCGATTCCGAGTGCCGACATAGGGCTGAGGATGGGAACGCCCCGCAACAAGTCGAGGTCTGCATGGTCCACACCGGCAAGGGGGTTAACTGTTCGCAGCCAAGGCCATAGCAGCAAAGGAGCAACCGAGAGCGCCGCTCCCGTCGCGACCATCGACGAAGCCAGTCCCATTGAGGAGATCAGCAGCGGTGCGCATAGCGAACCGAGGGCCACCGCCGCCGCCGCACTACTTTGGAACGCACCGAACGCACGACCGGCGACGTGGTCTGGCACCAGCCGATTGAGCACGGTGTAGCCGTAAACGTCCTCGACGGCGTTCCCGAGTCCGAGGACGAGCAGAGCCCACCAGGCCACCTCAGGCGTTGACCACACACCAATCACGAGTACGGGTGCACCCCAAAGGGACACGCCCACCGCGAACCGGCGGACAGCCTTGTCGCCTCCGCCGGCGCCGAAGGTGGCCATGGCTCCGATCAGACCGCCCACACCGATGGCGGCGAAAAGGCTGGCCGTCGTCGTGTCGCCGTCAGCACCTTCGAGCGCCAGCACGACGACGAATACGTTGACGAGCCCCCGCATCAGGGACTGGGCGGTGAACAATGCGAACACCAGGCGCGTCCCGGGCTGGACGAGGACGATGAAGCCGCGAAGTGACTCCGTCAGAATCGACCGACGCCTAGCTTGTATGACCCGCGCGGGTTGTGAGTCCGTGCAAATTGCCAGCGATGCCGCCGCGCCGCCGATGAACAAGACAGCCATACCCAAGAAGGTCCCTGTAGGCGCCAAAGTGGCCAACAAGAGGCCGGCAAGGAGCGGCCCAGCGACGGTACCGGCCGCCTCGACGGCGCTGTACGCCGAGTTGGCGGCGACAAGCTCTCTGGTATCACGTACGAGTTGTTGAAGGAGCGCGTTGACGCACGCTTTGAACACCGAGGCGGATACCGCTCCCAAGCCGGTGACGGCCAGGAGCATCCCAAGCGGCGCCCCAGCGGCTGCCACCCAAGCAAGGGCTAGTGCAGACAGACACCAGGACGCATGCACTCCGGCCGCTACCTGCGGACGCGGAAGCCGATCGGTCACCAAAGAAGCGAACGGGCCCAATACCGCGGCCGGCAACACGCGCGCCGCACCTACCAGGCCGACGGCTATGGCGCCGCCGATATCGAAGGCCACTACCGACAGACCGATAAGCACGGCCCATTCCGTCGTAACCCACAACCCCCAACTCAGCATCAGCCAGCGCAGCGCCACGTTGCCCAGTACTGGACGGGTATCCTTTAACCAACTGGGCACTAAGCAACCTCCACGCGATAGCGCAGTACCTCAGCCATGAAGCGTACGCCTCACATGGGCTCTAGTGAACGCCCCCGGGTTTGCTAGACGGTCTGGTGTGTCCCGGGTTCGACGGCGTCTGTGTTTCTTGGATTCTGGTGCCTGACACCAGGAGGTGCACATGGGACGACCGGGCTACCCGGCCGAGTTCCGCCGCAAGGTTCTTGACCTACTCGCGGAGGGACGAAGCGTCGCCAGTGTCGCGCACGATCTCGACGTCAGCGACCAGACGATTTGCAACTGGCGCCGCCAGGACCTGGTCGACCGCGGCCTTCAGCTGGCTTGACCACCGCGGAGACGGGCGAGCTCGCGGCAGCGAAGAAGCGGATCGCCGAGCTGGAGACCGAGCTCGCCATCGCCCAGCAGGCCGTCGACTTGCTCAAGGAGGAGACAACCCCAAAAGCAGGTACGCGGCGGTCGAAGTGATCGCCGCGAAGAACCAACCCGTGCAGGTCGCCTGCCGGATCATCGGGGTCTCGGAGTCGGGTTTCTACGAGCAACGCAAGCGGCCGCCGTCCGAACGCGCGATTCGGCACGCGATGCTGACCGATCTGATCGCTCCGAGCTGACCATGGGCCAAGGTGTCGAAGTCGGTCACAACCAGGTCGGGCTGCTGATGCGCCGGGCCGGGCTGCAGGGCGCCGCCGGCCGCCGGAAGTGGAAGCGGATCAGACCCGACACCATCGCCACCGATCTCGTCGAACGAACCTTCGCCCGCAGCGGCCCG
>Ga0136613_10001139_pt1 | contig 13427 bp, 13 predicted proteins | sample AntDrymUQ2722106_2_FD_106649 | JGI IMG/M metagenome (GOLD analysis project Ga0136613, IMG submission 106649) | Polar desert sand microbial communities from Dry Valleys, Antarctica - metaG UQ272 (21.06) | ecosystem: Environmental > Terrestrial > Soil > Desert | place: Antarctica: Dry Valley... | reverse complement strand
ATGATCGCGGTCTCGAACTTCATCGGCCTGCCACTCCTCTTCCTCTCCTCGACCTTGATCGCCGAGGAGCTGATGCCCTCGTGGATGCGCTGGGGTGCGCGGTTCAACCCGGTCGAGTGGGGCGTCGTCGCGTCGCGCGAGGCGGTGACGGAGGGGACGGACTGGGGTCGCGTGGGGCTCTACCTGGCGCTGCTCGCCGGGGTCTCGATCGCGACCGCCGCCTTGGCGACGTGGTCGTTCTGCGCCTATCGGCGCACGCTCTAGGGGCGTCGCCCGCACCGATCCCTCCTAGACTGCCGCGCACCCCTTCGAAAGGAGCCGCATGTCCAGCCTGAACGACGACGAGATCCGCACCGAGGGAGCATCCGCCCAGGGCGGCCAGACGGCGGGCGACGAGGATCAGACGGACCAGGACGTCGACGCAGACGACGCCGACTCCGACTCCTCGGACTCCGACTCCTCCGACGCCGACTCCGACTCCTCGGACGCCGACGCCGACACCGTCGACCCCAGCTGACCGCGCCCTAACGCGGGCGCTCGAGCCCCTCGCCCACGGGGAGTTCCTCGCCTCCTACTGGGAGCGGCGTCCGTTCGTTTCCGCGCGTGACGAGGCGGGGCGATTCGACGACCTGCTCTCCGAGTCGGACGTCGAACGGGTCGTCTGTGCGACCGGCGTCCGGTATCCGGCCTTCCGGCTCGTCCGCGAGGGGGCAAAGCTCGACCCGGCCGACTACACGGTCGACCTTCCCTGGCGACCGAGCCCCTTCACCGGCACGGTCGACCTCGACCGGGTCTTCGCCGAGTGGGAGGCCGGCGCGACCATCGTCCTCCAGGGACTGCACCTCCACTGGCCGCCGCTCGTCGAGTTCTGCCGTGACCTGGAACGAGAGCTCGGACACCCCGCACAGGCAAACGCCTACTACACGCCTCGCTCGGCGCAGGGCCTCCCCGTGCACCACGACACGCACGAGGTGTTCTCGCTCCAGGTCGCGGGCGAGAAGCGCTGGCTCGTCTACGAGCCGGTGCTCGAGCTTCCTCTCAGGGATCAGCGCTACCGCTCCGGGCTCGGCGCTCCGGGTGAGCCGGTGCTCGACGTGACGCTCCGGGCAGGCGACACGCTCTACCTCCCCCGCGGCTGGCTGCACCAGGCGATGACCTCGGGCTCGGACTCGCTCCACATCACGGTCGGCGTCAACGTCTACACCTGGCTCGACGCCGTCCGGGCGGCGCTCGAGGCCTGCGCCCAGGACGTCGAGTTCCGCCGCGCCGCGCGGCCCGAGGACGCGAAGGCCCCCGAGGGCTTGCTCGCGCGCCTCCTGGAGCGGCTCGGCCCGGACGATCTCCGCCGGCGGCAGCGCAGGCGGCTCCTGCGTTCGCGCCGGCCGGTCCGCGACGGGCAGATCACGTCGCTTCGCGCGCTCGAGGAGCTGACGGCCGACACCCACGTCGAGCCCCGCCGAACCGTCCTCGCCGAGATCACGGCCGTCGACGGCTCGGTCAGCCTCGCCTTCGAGGGGAAGACGCTCGTGCTCCCGGCGCACGCGCGCGAGGAGCTGGAAGCGCTGGCGGGCGCGGACGGGCCCGTGCGCGCGAGCGACCTGCCGGGCGACCTCGACGAGGCCGGCCGGCTCGTCCTCGTTCGTCGTCTCGTGCGCGAGGGCTTCCTGCGCGTCAGCGACTGAGGACGCGGTGATCCGTGACCCGGTGGCGCTGCGGGCGCTCGGGAGCCGGGGCGGAGCAGGTGAGGTAGACGGCGTCTTCGGCGGGCTCGCGCAGGACGTCGAGCTCGTAGAGGGCGCCCAGGCTCGGAACACGAAACCGGATCGTCCAGGCTCCCTCTCCCGTGCGCTCGAAGGCCTCGAGTCCCAGGTCGTCGATCCCGGTGAGCCCCGCGACCTCCCGCACGCGACGCTCCGCGGCCTGGACGGCGAAGCCGTAGCAGGAACGGCCGCGGTAGTGCTCGAGCTCGATCCGGCCCGCGAGGTATTCGTCCAGCAGGCCCCAGACGTCCGGACGGCCCACCCGCCCGAAGAAGAGCCCTTCGGGCAGGCAGACGAGGTTGCCGGCGAAGCGGTCGCCTCCGACGTGCGTCGACTGCCAGACCCATTCGGGATCGGCCTCCGCGACGAGCTCGTCGTAGAGGGGGCGGCCGTATTTCGCGCAGCAGCGGTCGCGCTTGCCGTGCGTGCAGACGACGAGGAGCGGATGCTCGAGCGGTGCCCCCACAGGGTCTCCGCCGCCGAGCGCGGCTGCGAGGTCGAGCCCGACGAGCTCGAGGTAGGAGTCGACCTCGACCTGGAAGAAGCGCCGCTCCGCCTCGGTCGAGCGCCCGAAGAAGACGGAGAACGCCGGGACGTCGCGCCGGTCCGGCCGCCGGACGAAGAGGAGGCGCGAGCTCGGGAGCGCCCGCACCTGCTCGCGCAGGTGGCGCTTCACCTCGTCGGGCAGGCCGCTCCCGGCGACGGGGTCTCGGCCCCAGAGATGGCGGTACTCGACGAGCACCCAGTGATCGACCCGGCTCGCCGTGGCCTCGAGGGGCTCGGCGCGCTCGCGCGAGAGGTCGGCGCAGAGCGCGCGGCCGCGCTCGAAAGAGCGCGAGCGGACGGGAGCGATCTCGGCCACAGGGCCACGATACCCCGGCTGTAAGGCCCGCCTTACAGGGGGCCGGAATCGGTCCCGCCGCCCCCGTTCGCGCTCACGATGCAGAGGACCTGCCCGGTCTTCACCGCATCGCCGGGGGCAACCGAGAGCTGCGTCACGCGGCCGTCCCGATGCGCCTTGATCTCGTTCTCCATCTTCATCGCCTCGACGGTGCAGATGACCCGGCCCGCCTCGACGGCCTCCCCGTCGGACACGTCGACCGCGAGCACCGTGCCCTGCATCGGGCTGACGACGGCTTCGGTGGCCGCACCGTGCGAAAGCCCATCGGCGCCGGCTTCGCGCTCGCGGCGCCGGCGTGCGAGCTCGGCGTGCGGCGGCTCGGGCTCGACGAGCGTGACCTCGTAGCGGCGGCCGTCGAGCTCGACGTCGAGCGTTCGTCCCTGGCCGCGCGCCTGTCCGTCCGGCGCCCGCGCTAGCGTTGTTGCCTTATGAGACAACACCTTCGCCTGTTCCGCCAGCTCTTCCGACTCGACCAGCCCGGCGCAGGTCTCACCTGCGATGAAACAGGGATGCGAGAGCAGGGCGCGATGAAGTGGGATCAGTGTCGAGACGCCCTCGACGACGAACTCGCCGAGCGCGCGCAGCATCCGCCATCGCGCGCGCTCGCGGTCGGCGTCCCACACGCAGAGCTTGGCGACCATCGGGTCGTAGAGCCCGACGATCTCGGATCCCGCGGTCACCCCGGAATCGACGCGGACGCCCGGCCCGGAGGGCTCTCGGTACGCGGTGATCGTCCCCGGGGTCGGGAGGAAGCCGCTCGACGGATCCTCCGCATTGATCCGGCATTCGATCGCGTGCCCGCGAAACTCGACGTCCTCCTGCGAGATCCCAAGCGGCTCGCCGGCAGCAACCCCGATCTGCTCGCGCACGAGGTCGATGCCGGTCACGAGCTCGGTGATCGTGTGCTCGACCTGGATCCGCGTGTTCATCTCCAGGAAGAAGTAGTTGCCTTCCCGGTCCATGAGGCCCTCGATCGTCCCGGCACTCCGGTAGCCGACGGCGCGGGCCGCGTCGAGAGCGATCGTGCCGATGCGCTCGCGAAGGGCGGAATCGACTGCCGGGGAAGGCGTCTCCTCCACGATCTTCTGGTGACGCCGCTGCAGCGTGCAATCGCGCTCGCCGAGATGAATCGCGTTCCCGTGAGCATCCGCGAGCACCTGCACCTCGACGTGCCGAGGATCTTCGATCAGCTTCTCGACGTAGACCGTCGAGTCGGAGAAGTACGCCTCGCCCTCACGGCGCGCCGACGCGAGCGCACGCTCTGCCTCCTCAGGGGAGCCGACAACCTTCAGCCCTTTGCCGCCCCCTCCTGCGGAGGCTTTGACCGCGAGGGGCCAGCCGTACACCTCGCCCAGCCGGACGAGCTCCTCGGCCGACTCGAGTGGCGCCGTCGTCCCCGGGATGACCGGCACCCCCGCTTCGGCCATCAGGCGCCGCGCGGCGACCTTGGAGCTCATCAGCTCCATGGCCTCTGGGGGCGGGCCGATCCAGACCTGCCCGGCCTCCTCGCACGCGCGCGCGAAGGCCGCGTTCTCGGCCAGGAAGCCATAGCCGGGGTGGATCGCCTCCGCACCGGAGCGACAAGCGGCAGCCAAGATGCGCTCGAAGTTCAGGTAGCTCTCCGCCGGCGCCCCCGGGCCAAGGAGAAACGCCTCGTCGGCGGCACGGACGTGCAACGACCCCCGGTCGACCTCGGAATAGACGGCAACGGACGCGATCCCGAGCTCGCGGAGGGTGCGCGTGATGCGGATGGCGATCTCACCTCGGTTCGCCACGAGGACTTTGGAGAAGGGCGGTCGGCTCGACATCGCGGGCCGTATTCTGTCCGGCGTGAGCTTCCCGAACCAGCTCACGGTGGCGCGGACGATGGCGGTGCCGGCCGTGATCCTCCTCTTCGCCTGGGACTTCCCGAATCACGACTACTGGGCGACAGCGGTCTTCTCGGTCGCGATGGCGACGGATTGGCTCGACGGCTGGTGGGCGCGCCGACTGGGCCAGTCCTCCGATCTCGGCCGCCTGCTGGACCCGATCGCGGACAAGATGCTCGTCCTAGCGGCGCTGATCATGCTCGTCGGCCGCGTTCTCCCAGGCTGGATGGTCGCGGCGATCGTCGCCCGCGAGTTCCTGGTCTCGGCGCTTCGCCTCGCCGCCCTGGAGCGAGGGGTGGTCATGAGCGCCCGCGACCTTGGCAAGCTCAAGACCTGGTCGCAAGCGGTAGCAGCTGCCGTCGGAGGCCTCGCGGCGGGCGGAGCCGTCGCCGACGACGTGGCCTGGGTGGCGTGCTTCATCGCGCTCCTCCTCACCTGGATCTCCGGACTCGACTACGCGCGCCTCGCCCCGCGCATCCTGCGTGGACGCCAGCCTGCGTAACTTCGCCCGGGCCGATCGCGATGCGGTCGTCGAGCTCTCCCGACTCGCGATCGCCCGTCCGGAGCTGCAGGTCGGAAACCCTTGCTGGACGACGGCCGAGGAGCTCGAGAGCGAGATCGCCGACTGGGAGCCTCCGCCGGAGGAGACGCTCCTCGTCGTCGAAGACGGCGGCGCGGTCGTCGGTCTCGGCGGGTTCGAGCTCCCTCGCGGCTTCCGTCACGCCGAGCTCTTCGGCCCCTTGATCGCCGTCGAGTCTCGGGGTCACAAGCTCGGCGCCCGGCTCCTGGAAGCTTCCATCGACCAAGCGCGCGGGCGCGGAGCCGAATCGCTCCTCGGATCGGTCGGCACCCGAAACGGCGCCGGCCGCATCCTGCTCGAGCGGGCGGGCTTCCGGGCGCGCGGCCGACCGCAGGCGACCTTCCGCCTGACGCCGGGTGAGCACCGGCCGCTCGAGGGCGCGCCCGAGGGCTTCGGCATGAGGCTCGCGACGGAGGACGACCTACTGGTCGCTATCCGGCTCTACCGCGAGTGCTTCCCCGACGGGCGCTTCTCGGACGAGGTCTGGCGGGAGGCAATCGCGAATGACGCGGTGTATGCAGGCGAGCTCGACGGTCAGGTGGTCGCCGTGCTCAGCATCGACCCGAGTGACCGGTGGATCTATCACGTCGGCGTCACCGAGAGCGAGCGGAAGCGCGGGGTCGGCGGCGTGCTCCTCAGCCAGGCGCTCGAGCACTACTGGGAGCGGCATCCCGGCCAGACGCTCGGCCTGGACGTGACGGTCGACAACGTGCCCGCGGTTCGCCTCTACCGCCGCCAGGGCTTCGCGCCCTGGCTCGTGCTCCAGACCTACGAGCTCTCCCTCACGTAGCCGCCCGGGCGCGGATCCTCGCGCAGGCTCTCGCGGACGCCTGCGCGCCACCAGGCGCTTCGCGTCGACCCCGCGAGCGCGGCCTTCCGGGCAGCAAGCGCGCGAAGAATCGCCTCCCTCGCGAGCGGGTCCGGCTCCGGGATCACGCTGACCTGCACGGGGAGGAGCCTAAAGGAGCTCCCACGCCGGCCGATACATGCGGGATGCGCCGCGCCGCCGCCTGCCTGCTCGCCCTCGCCTTCTCCTGCACTACGGCCTCGTCTGCGTCGGCGGCCTCCTGGGCGCAACCTCAGATCCGTGAAGCCGTCCGGAGCGGGCTCATGGGCCCGAGCGTCGCGGCTTTCCGACCAGAGGAGTCGCTGACGCGACAGGATCTCGCTCAGATCGTTGCGGGGATCACGCAGAAAGAGCAGGTCGTCGCCGAACCGACGCGGGCGGTCACGATGACCGAGCTGAACAGCGCCCTCGTCAGAGCGGTCGGGCTTGCCCCCGCGGCGGCCGAGGTGACCGCCGAGCTTCGCGCCGAGGGCCTGACTCCACCCGGCCGCGCCGGCTGGGAGACCGTGGCCCGCCTCCTCGGTCTTCGCTTCAACCATCCTGCGAACCGGGACTACCGAGAGCTCCTACCCACCGATCCCGCGACGCGCGCCGAGGCCGCCTACTCGGTCGCCCAGCTCCTCGAGACGTCCGAGTGGGATCTCGAGCGCGCGCACGACCAGGCCGCCTCGCTCGACCTGCCGACCCTGAACGAATGGCAGCGCCGCGTTCTGCAGCGCGCGGTTCGCTTCGTCGGCTTCCCCTACGTCTGGGGCGGGATGTCCGAGACGCGCCAGACGCTCTTCGGCGTTACGTCCCGGGGCGGCTTCGACTGCTCGGGCTTCCTCTGGAGGGTCTATCGGCTCGAGGCCTGGGCAGGCGCGCCTCGCCTGAACTCGGCGCTCCGCAACCGCACGGCGGCAGGGATGGCCGGCGAGGTGGCTCGGTCGCGACGCATCACGAAGCCCAGGCTCCAGCCGGGCGACGTCCTCTTCTTCGGCTCGCGCGGAGCGCGTTCGAAGCCGGCCGAGGTCACCCACGCCGGGATCGTCCTCGGCGGCGGCTGGTTCGTCCACTCCTCCCGGTACGGCACGACGATCGCGCCCTTCGAGGGCTGGTACGACACGACCTTCGCGTGGGGCCGCAGGCCGCTCGCCGAGGCCGGGCTCGGCTAGCCGGCTCCCTCGCTCGAAGGACGAAGATCCCCCGGAGGGGGGATGAGGCGGCGTCTCGACGCCCGGATACTCCTTGCGACTGGCGTCCACTCAGAGAGGGAGAAACAGATGCTCCACTGGAACAATCGTCTGACCGTTGCGGTCGTTGCGGCTCTGATCACGATCAGTGCGCTCGGCGGCTTCGGCTGGACCTGGCACTAGGCGCGTAGCGCCATCGCGATGGGTTGCGGCTCCGCTCACCCCGTGAGCGAGAACCCTCGTCCAACCTGGGCTCGGCTGCTCATGCCGACCCAGTCGACGCGGGTTCTGCCGATCCTCGCGCCCGTGACGCTCGTGGGCCTCGCCGTGATGATCGCGGCGGGGTCCTCGCTGGCGTCGGGATCGACCACGGCGATCGAGCTCCTTGGCATCCTCGCGCTGATCGCCGGCGCGACGCTCGCGGAGGCCTTCCCTGTCCCGATCGAGCTCGAGGGGCTCGCGGCGGGCGGTGTCTCTCTGGCGGCGGTCTTCATCGTCGGAGCAGCGGTCGTCTACGGGTGGGCCCCCGCCGTGCTCGTCGCCTTCGTGTCCCTGGCGCTCATCCAGATGACGCAGCGCCGCGGGCTCGACCGCCTGCTCTACAACGGCGCGGTCTACGCGATCGGCGGTGCGGTGGCCGGTGTGTGCGCACACACCGTGAACCCGAGCGCCAGCGTGGCCAATCTCATGCTCGACGTCCTTCTAGGCTCGGTCGCCTTCTACGCGACGAACGTGGCACTGATCGCCGCGATCGTGGCGCGGGCTGCGAACGAGAAGTTCTCGGCGCTCGTGCGGCGCTCCGTCTTCTCGACTGCGATCCCGTTCTCGATCATGGCTTCGGTCAGCCTCATGCTGACGATCCTCTGGATAGAGTCGCCGTTCTTCTCGGCTGCCCTGGTGGGCCCACTCGTCGCGGTCGCGCTCTACCAGCGCTCGACACACGAAGCGCTGAAAGCGATGCGTCTCGCGCTCACCGACCCACTGACGGGCCTCGGAAACCACCGCCACTTCCACGAGCGACTGCAGCGCGACCTCGACGATGCGCAGACGGAGGGCATGGCTTTGAGCCTCTGCCTCGTCGACGTCGACAACTTCAAGCGGATCAACGACCTGCAGGGTCACCCCGTCGGCGACCGCGTGCTCGAGCAGGTCGCCTCGCGGCTTCGCCAGGGCGGCGAGGCCTTCCGGCTCGGCGGGGACGAGTTCGCGCTCCTGCTTCCGGGCCGGACGGAGCAGGAGGCCCTCGACGTCGCCGAGCTCGTGCTCGAGCGAATCGCCGCGATGGCGAGCGACCACGGCGAGCCCGTATCGGCCTCCGCCGGGATCGCGAGCTACCCGGAGCACGGCGTCGAGCGGAGCGAGCTCGTGCGCGTGGCCGACAGCGCGCTCTACTGGGCGAAGGAGCAGGGCAAGGGCCGTGCCCGCGTCTACCGCCCAGACGTGGTCGAGTTCGGGGAGCTTCGCCGGATGGCCCAGGAGCGCGACCGGCGCGCACGATTCCTCGCCGCAGCCGGCTTGGCTCGCGCGGTCGACGCACGAGACGCATACACGGGCGAGCATTCGGCCGAGGTGGGCGAGCTCGCGGCGCGGATCGCAGCGCAGCTAGGGCTCGACACCGACCAGGTTGAGCTCCTCCGCCTGGCCGGGAGCCTTCACGACGTGGGCAAGCTCGCGATCCCGGAGGAGATCCTGCGCAAGCCGAGCCCGCTCAACGAGGCCGAGCGCGTCGTTCTCGAGCGGCACCCTCAGATCGGCTACCGAATGCTCGACTCGCTCGGGGTCGAGCCGGTGGCGACCTGGGTTCTCCACCACCACGAGCGCTGGGACGGAGCTGGCTATCCGAACCGGCTCGAGGGCGGCGACATCCCGCTCGGCTCCCGCATCCTCTTCGTGGCCGACGCCTACGACGCCATGACGACCGAGCGGGTCTACCGCGGGCGCCTCTCGCACGAGCAGGCAATGCGTGAGCTCGAGCGCTGCGCGGGCACCCAGTTCGATCCGGAAGTCGTCTCGGCGCTCAAGGCCGAGCTCGGGATCGCAGAGCCCGAGCTGACCGCCACCGCCGTCGCGGTCTAGGCTGACGAGGCGCCCCGCGCGCTCGGATGGCTCACACTCGAAGCTCGATCGACGCCCTCGGCGACGGCATCTTCCGCAAGGTCCGGCGTGCTCTCGCTGTGTCCGCGTTCGGTGCGAACGCGATGATTCTGCCGCCGGGACCGCGTGGTTTCGCCACTTTCACGACGAGCAGGCGAGCTCTACTTCGTCCACCGGGGCCAGGCCGGCTTCGAGGTGGACGGGAAGGAGTTCGAGCTCGAGGCCGGCGGCCTCTGCCACGTCGCGTCGACGACCCCGCGGCGCTTCTGGAACGCCGGTGACGAGAACCTCGTCCTTCTCGTGATCGGCGGATACGTCGGGCGCGACGGACACATGGTCGGCCCGGCGGATGAGGAGCGAAGGCGCGCCGTCGCGGCCGGCGACCTGAGCGCCCTCGGGCGAAGCCCGAGCTAGAGCGGAATGTTCCCGTGCTTGCGGGCGGGACGAGGCTCCCGCTTCGTGAGCGCGGTCGCGAGGGCATCGCAGAGAACAGCCCGGGTGCGCCTCGGCTCGATCACGTCATCGACGTAGCCACGCTCGGCCGCGGTGTACGGGTTCGCGAACTGCGCGCGGTAGTCGGCGATCAGCTCTGCCCGCCTCGCTTCCGGATCGTCTGCCTCCTCGAGCTCCTTGCGAAAGACGATGTTGACCGCGCCCTCCGGCCCCATCACGGCCACCTCCGCCGTCGGCCAGGCGAAGTTGAAGTCGGCCCGGATGTGCTTCGAGCTCATGACGTCGTAGGCACCGCCGTAGGCCTTGCGCGTGATCAGCGCGATCTTCGGGACGGTCGCCTCGCAGTAGGCATAGAGGAGCTTCGCACCGTGGCGGATGATCCCGCCCCACTCCTGTGCGGTCCCCGGCAGGAAGCCCGGGACGTCGACGAACGTGACGAGCGGGATGTTGAAGGCGTCGCAGAAGCGAACGAAACGCGCGCCCTTCACCGAAGAGTCGATGTCGAGCGTGCCCGCGAGGGCGCCTGGGTTGTTCGCGACGACGCCGATCGGATGACCCGCCAGGCGCGCAAAGCCGCAGACCAGGTTCTCCGCCCAGAGCTCGTGCACCTCGAGGAACTCCCCGTCGTCGACGACCCGATGAATGACGTCCCGCATGTCATACGGCTTGTTCGGGTTGGGAGGAACAATCCCGTCGAGCTCCTGATCCTCTCGCTCAGGCGGATCGCTCGGCTCGAAGAAGGGCGGCGGGTCGACGTTGTTCTGTGGCAGGAAGGACAGCAGGTAGCGGGCGTCCTCGAGACACGCCTCCTCGCCGGCGGAGGTGAAGTGCGCGACGCCCGACTTCGAGGCGTGAGTGGTAGCGCCGCCCAGCTCCTCGAAGGTCACCTCCTCGCCCGTCACCGTCTTCACCACCTCGGGCCCCGTGATGAACATGTACGAGGTCTCGCGCACCATGAGGACGAAGTCGGTCATCGCCGGCGAGTAGACGGCGCCACCGGCGGTCGGGCCCATGACGAGGCTGATCTGCGGGATCACCCCCGAAGCCTGGACGTTGCGCCAGAAGATCTCCGCGTAGCCACCGAGGGAAACCACGCCCTCCTGGATCCGGGCACCGCCCGAGTCGTTGATCCCAATCAGGGGGCAGCCGTACTTGAGCGCGAGATCCATGACCTTGCAGATCTTCTCGGCGAAGGCCTCGGAGAGCGTCCCGCCGAAGACCGTGAAATCCTGCGAGAAGACGAAGACCCGTCGCCCGAAGATCGTCCCGTAGCCCGTCACCACCGCGTCGCCCCAGGGTCGACGCTCCATCATCCCGAAGTGCGGGTTCCGGTGGCGAACGAAGCGGTCGAGCTCGACGAAGCTCCCAGGGTCGAGGAGCTTCTCGAGCCGCTCGCGCGCGAGAAGCTTGCCGCGCTCGCGTTGGCGCGCGACCGAGCGCTCGTCGCCCGGATGGAGTGCCTCCTCGCGCAGCCGGGCGAGCTCGGCGAGCTTGTCCTCGCCCGTCGGCTCCGGCGTCTCCCGTGGTTCCTCGGTCTCGGCCATCGGTGGGAGCCTAAATCCCGGCGCGCTTCCGACGCACATCCGTCACGATTGGCGCGCCACCCGCGCGCTTCTCGGGAATAGGCTGTCGCGCGAGCAGGGGGAGGGTCGGGACCCGTAGTCAGACGCGCGTGACTCTGTACTACGGCGCCTGGTGAGCGTCGTAGGTGCCGAACTCCGCCCGCAACGTCGTGCAGATCTCGCCAACCGTGCAGCGCGCGGCGAGCGCCTCACGAATCGGCGGGAGGAGGTTCTCCGTCCCGCGCGCCGTCTCGCGGACTCGGGCAAGCGCTGCCTCGGCGGCCAAGCCGTCGCGCTCGGCTCGGACGCGGTTCGTCCGCTCGATCTGTCGGCGCTCCGACCCGGGATCGAGCGAATGGAGCTCGATCTCGTCCTCTGCGCCCTCGGCATAGCGGTTGACGCCGACGATCGGCCGCTCGCCCGTTTGGACTCCGCGCTCGTGCTCGAAAGCGGCGTCCTCGATCTCTCGCTGGACGAACCCGGCCTCGATCGCCGCGACCGCGCCGCCGAGCTCGTCGACCCGCGCGATCAGTCCTCGGGCCCGCTCCTCGAGCTCCCTCGTCAGCGCCTCGATGAAGAAGGCGCCGCCGAAGGGATCGGCCGTGTCGGTCCCGCCCGCCTCGTGGGCGAGGATCTGCTGCGTTCTCAGCGCGACGCGGGCCGAGCGCTCGGTCGGCAGGGCGAGGGCCTCGTCGAACGCGTTCGTGTGGATCGACTGAGCGCCGCCGCAGACGGCCGAGAGCGCCTGGATCGCGACGCGCACCACGTTGTTCTCTGGTTGCTGCGCCGTCAGCGTCGATCCGCCCGTCTGGGCGTGGAAGCGGAGCGCCAGCGCCTTCGGGTTCGTCGCCCCGAAGCGCTCGCGCATGATCTCCGCCCAGAGACGCCGGGCCGCCCGGAACTTGGCGACCTCCTGGAAGAAGTGGTTGTGCGCGTTGAAGAAGAAGGAGAGGCGCGCCCCGAATTCGTCCGGCGAAAGGCCCGCTGCGACGGCGGCCTCGCAGTAGGCGATCCCGTTCGCGAGCGTGAAGGCGAGCTCCTGGACCGCGGTCGAGCCTGCCTCTCTGATGTGGTAGCCCGAGATGGAGATGGTGTTCCAGCGGGGGAGCCGCTCGTCGCAGTAGGCGAAGAGATCCGTCGTCACCCGCATGGACGGGCGCGGCGGGAAGATGTAGTTCCCGCGCGCGATGTACTCCTTGAGGATGTCGTTCTGCACCGTGCCGCGAAGCTCCGCGGCGGGCACGCCCTGGCCCTCCGCGACGAGCTCGTAGAGGAGCAGGAGGAGCGCTGCCGGCGCGTTGATCGTCATCGACGTCGACACCTCGCCGAGCGGGATGCCCTCGAGCAGCCGCTCCATGTCCGCGAGCGAGTCGATCGCCACGCCGGTCCGTCCCACTTCGCCTTCCGCACGCGGGTCGTCGGAGTCGTACCCGAGCTGCGTGGGCAGGTCGAACGCGACGGAGAGCCCCGTCTGGCCCCGCTCGAGGAGATAGCGGAACCGCTCGTTCGTCTCCTCTGCTGACGCGAAGCCCGCGTACTGGCGAATCGTCCAGGGACGGCCGCGGTACATGTCCCGATAGGGCCCCCGCGTAAACGGAGGCTCGCCCGGCGCCTCGAGCTCGAGGCCGGCCACGTCCTCCTCCGTGTAGACCGGTTTGACCTCGATCCCCGACTCGGTCGCGCGGCGATCGTGCGAGGTCGCCATGCGGACATCGTATGCCGGTGCGTGAGCAGCAGGCCTCACGGGTAAGGAAAAACGCATGACAGACAACACGCTCGACCCGCAGGAAGTCGAAGCACAGGAGCCAGAGCTCCTGCCGAAGCGCGAGGCCATGACGATCATCCCGACGACCGGTGACTGGGCCGGGATGGAGGGGATCTCAGGCGCCGGGGCGCCTGCTCCCGCCGCCGACTCGACGGTGCCGCCCGGCGGCAGCGACGCCGCCTCCGGCGCGGCCGGAACCGCCAACGACTCGGCCGGATTGGCTCAGACCAACGCAGACGCGTCCGGAAGCGGCGACGAGACCGTCACGAGCGAGGATCAGCATCAGACAGTCACCCAGTCGGACAGCGCTTCGGCCGATTCGTAGCCCCAGGGCCGGTTAGGTTCAGACCGTGCGAGTCACGGTCAGGCTGTTTGCCGGCCTCCGTGCGCGCGCCGGCACGGATGAGCTGGAGCTGGAGCTGGAT
>Ga0136613_10001138_pt1 | contig 13435 bp, 9 predicted proteins | sample AntDrymUQ2722106_2_FD_106649 | JGI IMG/M metagenome (GOLD analysis project Ga0136613, IMG submission 106649) | Polar desert sand microbial communities from Dry Valleys, Antarctica - metaG UQ272 (21.06) | ecosystem: Environmental > Terrestrial > Soil > Desert | place: Antarctica: Dry Valley... | reverse complement strand
TTCGCACGGCTGTAATCCGCGGCCTGAAGCGGGGCGCCGAATACTCGCTCGTTTTCGCCGTCAAGTCGACGGGGACACAGCAGGTCGGAGGTGTCGCGGGCGATACGTCAGGGAGCGGCTGGGCACCGCAGACGTGGTCGGCGGAGGCGCGGCGGTGGACGTGGGTCCGAGTCCCGCTGCGCGCGACGCGGCCGCGTGAGGAACTCTCGGTCGCACCGCTCACTGGCGCGGTCCGTCTGGACGGTCTCCGATTGTTTCTCGGAGCCGTGCCGCCTGCGGTCGCCGCGCGCGTTCCCGCACCCGCCGTCCCGGGGCAGGCGTCGGCAGCGCGGGCGCCGACGCCGCCACCTGTCGTCGACACGGGCACGGCAACCGTCACCGGTGCGCTGCGCGAGTCGTTCGACCCAACTGCCGTGAGCGGGATGAACGCCAACGTCCGCTGGAGGCTTTCCTACTGGAAGTTCGTCGTCCAGCAGAGCGCGCACCGGCCGCTGCTCGGCACAGGATTCGGACACGCCGCCAACTTCCGCTGGTCGAACATCCTCTACGACGCGCGAAAGGGGAATCCCGTCGATCCGAACGACGTCACGCCGCCGCACAACTCGTTCCTCAACGTCTTGTTCAGGACGGGTCTGCTCGGATTCGTTCCGCTGCTTGCACTCGTGGGCGTGGCGGTCTGGCGCACCGTGCGCGAGCTCCGGCGACCGCTCTCGCTCGAGCGCCGCGCGCTCGTGGTCGGCTTCGCAAGCCTGCTCGCGTATGTCCTCGTGATCGCGAACTTCAACGTTGCACTAGAGGGCCCGTACATGGGGATGTTCTTCTGGACGATCCTCGCGGTGCTACTGCTCGCACCGCGCGGCGCGACGCGGGAGGCCGACAGCGGGCAATCGGAAGCGCACGCCACGGCGAGTCGCGGGGCTCCCGCTGCGACGGCGTCGCTCTTCTGCGTGCTGTTCCCTCCGAACCGCGACGCCGTGCTCCGCCGGTACCTCGCAATCGCGGACGCCGCGGGAATCATCGTTGCACTCGTCGCGGCGTTCGTGGCCGGCCGGGCGTTTGGCGCCGTGCCCTCGGACGTGCTGTGGGGGTTGTTGACGATCCCTGGGTGGCTCGTGCTGTTCAAGGTGTACGGCCTGTACGACCGCGACAGCAAGCGCGTCAGCCACTCGACGGTCGACGACATACCATGGCTCTTTCACGCGCTGGTGCTGGGGTCGCTCGCGCTTTGGTTCTTCTACAAGCTCGCCCCACCGGGCAATCTCACTCTTCGGCAGGGCGCCGCGTTCTTCGTCGCGTCATGGGCAGGGGTGTTCGTCTTGCGCGCGCTTGCCCGCCGCGTCGCGTGGATGTCGGCGCCGTCAGAGCGCGTCCTCTTCGTCGGCAACGGCGCGATGGCGCCGATCCTGCTCGACAAGATGCGCCAGCGGAGGAAGTACGGCGTGAACGCGATCGGGTACGTCGACGACGTGCTCGAGGGCGAGGGTGGGCTCCGGGAGCTCCTCCCGCATCTTGGATCGATCGCAGACGCCGAGCGTGTCGTGCGGGAGGCGGAGATCGATCGTATCGTCGTCGTGGCGCCGGCCGTGGACGAAGAGGAACTCGCAGAGCTGATCCGGCAGACGAAGGAACTCGACGTCCGGATCAGCATGCTCCCGCACGTCGTGGACGTGCTCGGTCCGTCGGTCGAGGTCGACGACGTCGAAGGCATCACCGTGCTCGGCGTCAATCCGCCGGCGCTCACGAGGTCGTCGCGCTTCCTCAAGCGCGCGATGGACGTTGTCGTCGCGGGTAGCGTGCTCCTCCTCGTCTCGCCGGTGCTCGCGCTGATCGCCCTTGGGATCAAGCTGACGTCGTCCGGCCCGGTCCTGTTCGCGCAGGAGCGCGTGGGCCGCGAGGGCCGGCGCTTCCGGATGTTGAAGTTCCGAACAATGGTTCAGAACGCCGAGGCGATGCAAGAGAAGCTCCGCGAGCGGAGCACGCACCCGGCATGGTTGATGCTCGACGAGGATCCGCGGATCACGCGCTTCGGGCGTTTGCTGCGCCACACGAGCCTCGACGAGCTGCCGCAGCTGTGGAACGTGCTCAAGGGCGAGATGAGCCTCGTCGGGCCGCGCCCGATGCCGGTCGACGTGGACGAGCAGATCTCGGGCTGGGGGCGCAAGCGGCTCGACCTAACGCCGGGGATCACTGGCCTCTGGCAGGTGCTCGGCCGGACGAGCATCCCGTTCGAAGAGATGGTGAAGCTGGACTACCTGTACGTGACGAACTGGTCCCTCTGGCAGGACCTCCGTCTGATGATCCACACGCTGCCGGCCGTTCTCGGCCGGCGCGGCGTGAACTAACGGGCTCGCGCGGGCTCACCGACTCGCGCGACGGCGTGCGTGACCGCCGCGGCGACCCGGTCGATCTCGTCCGGCCGTAGCTCCGCGAACATCGGCAGCGAAAGCTGCTCCGCGGCCCACGCCTCGGCGCGCGGGAAGGAGCCGCGCTCGTAGCCGAGGTAGGCGAACGGCTCGTGCAGGTGGAGCGGCGTCGGATAGTGGATCCCCGTGGCGACGCCGTCCTCCCGAAGCGCGGCGCGCAGTTCGTCGCGCCGCTCGTGGCGCACGACGTACAGGTGCCACACATGCTCGGTGCACGGCGCTTCGATCGGAATGCGCACGCCCGATCCCGCAAGCGCGTCGGCATAGCGCGCTGCCGCCTCACGCCGTCGTCGGTTCCAGTCCTCGAGGTGTCGGAGCTTGACGCGCAGGACCGCCGCCTGCACCGTGTCGAGTCGCTCGTTCCAGCCTGCAAGGGTGTGCGTGCCCTTCGCTCTCTCGCCGAGCGTTCGCAGGAGTGCGATCCGGTCCGCGAGCTCGTCGTCGTCCGTCGTCACCGCCCCGGCGTCGCCGACCGCACCGAGATTCTTGCTCGGGTAGAAGCTGAACGCGGCGAACCGGCCGAAGCTGCCCACGCGGCGGCCGCCGTGCCGAGCGCCGTGAGCCTGGCAAGCATCCTCGACGAGGGCGATGCCAGCGTCGTCGCATAGGCCACGGAGCTCCTCGAGCCGCGCCACGGGCTGGCCGTACAAGTGTACGCCGATCACGGCCTTCGTACGTGGCGTCAGCGCCTCGGCGACCTGGTCGGCGTCGATCGACGCAGTGTCCGGTTCGCAGTCCACGAGCACGGGACGCGCTCCGAGCTTCACGATGGGAAGGATCGACGCGATGAACGTGTTCGCGGGAGCGATCACTTCGTCGCGCTCGCCGACGCCGAGGGCCTCGAGCCCGAGGTGGAGCGCCGCGGTCCCCGATGCTACCCCGACACAGCGGCGCACGCCGCAGAAGTCCGCGAATTCCTGCTCGAAGGCGGCGACGTCGGCTCCCAGGATGTAGTCGCCGCACTCGACCGCGCCCAGCAGGGCGGCTTCCAGCTCCCCGCGGATGGACTCGTGTTGTCTCTGGAGATCGACGAAGGGGATCACGCGGACGCGCGCTCGAGGACGATCGGTGCGCCGTTCTCTGCGAGGGATGCGTGAGCGGCCTCGAGAACGCCGACGACATCGTCCGCCGTCAGACCGTCGCCCTGCGGCGTGACGCCAAGGCGGCAGCACTCGACGAAGTGCGCGAACTGCGCCGCTAAGGGCTCCGAAGCGGGAATCACGGGAACATGGGCCGGGGCCTCGAACACCTCGGAGATGCGTCCCGGCTCGGCGAGGAGCAGGTCCTCGGCGGCTGTGTCGTACACGCGGAGCTTGTCCGGCCCCGCCATGTCGTCGAAGATGGCGACGCGTCTCGCCCCCGTGATCGTCAGCATCCGCGTCTTTCGCGGCCCGAGCCAGGAGACGTGGATGTCAGCGGTCGCGCGATTGCCGAAGCGGAGGTGAAGCGTGGCCAGGTCTTCCAGATCGCCGGGAAGGATCCGCTGTCCCGTTGCAGACACCGCGGTCGGGCGTCCGACGAGGTACGTCATGATCGAGATCGGATGCGGCGCGAGGTCCCAGAGCGCGTTGACGTCGTGCCTGACGGGCCCCGATGCTGACCAGACGGCGTGCAGGTGGAGGATGTCCCCGAGGTCGCCCGCCGCCACGAGCTTCTTCGCCGCGCGGACGGCAGGGTTGTAGACGAACGTATGCCCCACGAGCAGTGTCTTCCCTGCTCGAACCGCCGTGTCGACGAGGTGACGGCAGGCGTCGGTAGACATCGCGAGCGGCTTCTCTGAGAGGACGTGCTTTCCGGCGTCGAGCGCTTCGTGAACAAGATCGAAGTGGCTGGTCGCCGGCGTCGCTACGACAACTGCGTCGATATCGTCAGCGGCGAAGACCTCCCTCGGGTCGCAGGTGACACGCCATGGCGCATGGTCCGCGGACGCCGCCCGCGCAGCCTCGACCGCATCTTCGGACGGGTCGCAGACAGCCACGAGGACAGCGTCTCTACGCTCTCCGACAACTCGTACGTAGTTCCTGCCCCAGTAGCCGAGGCCGAGGATCGCGCAGCGGAGCACCAGAAGGTCCCTCCCGTAGACGGCGCGCGTCGAGGTTAGCAGCCACATTCGGAAGTCAACCTCCGATCGATTGCGTCGAGAACGGGTTTAGCCGCCGCGCATTGGCGAGGCTCGCACGTCCAGCAGCGATGTCGCCCAGCCGCGTCTGGATCCGCATTGCGACGATCCACAGCGTCCAGCTTCGGCGGTCGCGCTCCAATGCGCCCCCGATCGCTCGACGTGCGCGTACCAGTTCGCCCTCCTCCTCGTAGAGGAGCGCGAGCTGCGTGTAGGCCGATGCGTTCCAAGGTTCGATCCGCCGTGCCGCGTCGGCTGCTTCGAGCGCTCTGGCTCGATCACCTCGTGCGACGGCAGAGCGGCTTCGCTCGAGGTGCGACTCGGCCACGATCGGGATCGCGGCTGCAACCGCAACCGCCGCCGCGACGACAACGGCGCCGACTCGGATCACCGCACGCGGACCAGGCGGCCCCATCGCAGCGACGGGTTTGCGATCGATCGTGGCAAGCGCGAGAAAGGCCACTCCCACCGCACCCAGCACCGGGATCTCCCACGCCCACTCGAGCCCAGCCGCCACGGCGAAAGCGAGGAACGACGCAGTCGTCGCCGCGACGGTCGTTCGAGCTCGGCCGGAGGACGCAAGCGCGCGCCGCGTCCCGGCGACGGCTCCGCAGGCGACGACGATGAGCACGAAGGCGAGTCCCGCGAGCCCGAGTTCCCCGAGCGTCTCGAAGTAGAGCGAGTGCGCGTCGCGCGAGACCACGAAAACCGGCCGCTGTTCTTCCCACCAGCTTCCGAACGAGCCGGCACCTCCACCGGTCAGCGGATGTGCCTCGAACTCGTGGACGGCGACGGTCCAGTACTGCCAACGCGCGTTGCCGCTCGTGCTGAGGAGGTGGCTCTGGACGTAGCTTGGATCACGCTCGCTGATCACGGGCGGGCGCTTGAATGCTTCGAAGCGCTCGACGGGGTCCGACGCGGCGAGGCCGAGGACGACGACAGCGGCTGCACCGACGACGAGGATCCTGTCCGCAGCGCTGCCGCTCAATGAGCCGGGGGTCCGAATGCGTTCGAGGCCGGCGGCGGCTACGGCCGTCATGGCACAGATCGCTGCGAGCAGCAGCGCAACCCGACCGCTGGCGTCTGCAGCCTCAGCGGTCCCGAGCGGCCCGTCGACCACGACCGGATGACGCAGCAGGACGACGGTCGCCGCTGCCGAGCCGGCCAGGGCGACCACCACGCGCCAAACGACGGGCCAGCGCGGCGCGCTGAGCGCGAAGAATGCAACGAGGCCGACGGCTGCGGCGGCGACGGCGGTGCGTGACGAAGTCAAGAACAGAGCGCTGGTAACAGCCGGGATCGACCCCAGCGCCAGCGCGCGCGCACCCGCGCTACGCGACGCGAGTGACAGGCGGAGCAACGGCGGTACCGCGAGCGCCCCGAGAATGCCTAGTGCATTCCAATACCCGATCGGGTAGCTCAACCGGCGAGACGCGTTTCCCAAGAGGTCGGCGAACGGTTCGGTCGGACCTATCGAACCTGGGAACAAACGGCTCGTCAGCGCGAGGACGAGGACGGCGACGATGCCCAGCGCGAGCCCGTCGCACCAGCGAGCGGCATCGCGCCGATGCGCGCAGATCACGACTAGGGTGAACACCCCGAGGTACAGCACGTTTCGACCGCCCTCGCGGACGGCGGTCTCGGCGGACGGTGCCCAGGTTGCCGACGCGAAGGTGAGTCCGGTAAGTCCCGCAAGCGCGCCACCCGCCACCAGGGCCGCACGCGACCACGAGGGCACGTGCCACAGGTGGAGCGCGAGAACCAGCGCCACAGCCCACCAGATGACGACGGCGGCGGAGTTCCGCTCGAGGATCCCGAACGCCCCGCGGTTGTAGGCAAGGACAGCGATTCCTGCCGCGACCGCGGCCGTAATGGTGTACTTGCCGAGAATCGTGCGCACCGCCGTGGCGGCGGCGGTGCGACGGAGACGAGCCTCGGCGGTTCCTGGGGATCCCAACGGAGGGAGGCTACCGTCGTACGGGCCCGTGCTACCGTAAGCCGATGCCGGTGCGCCGTCGACTTCGCACGCTGCTGGCATCGTCGGCAGCGGCTGCAGTGGCTGTTGCTCCCGCCGCCGCCCAGGAGTCGCCCCTCCCACCGGATCCCGCGATCGCGCAGTATGTGGAGACGGTGCCGACGAGTAGCGGCGCAAAGGCGCGAACCGGCACCAAGAACCTCAAGGGAGCACCGACCGACGTCGCGTCGGCAGCGGTCGCGTCGGCTGCGGCTGAAGAAACGATCCCGATGCAGCTGTTGTGGCTCGCCGGGGCGCTCGCAATGCTGACGGCCGTTGCGCTCGTCTTCGGCGCAGCACGCGGACGCCGTCGGCGTGAATAGCGCGGCGAAATAGCTTCGGCGCTCACGAAAGCTGCAGGCGAATTCGCGGTTGACCCCACGGCCTTCGCGCTAGCCTTGATCGATGCCGGACACGACATCCACGAATCTCGAAGGCGGCGCTCCGCAGGCTCCTCGCGAAGACGGCCCTGCGATCGAGACAGCGCTTTCGCGTGTCGCCGATGGAGGTCCGAGGGCGTACGGTGACGGGGCGGGTGAACGCTTCCGTGAACGTGTCGCGGAGCAGGATCGGCTGATCGTCTGGCTGCGCGACGCGATCTGGCGTCGTGAGGCTCTGCTCGCCGAAGCGAGAGGCCGCGAGCTTGCTCTCAAGGAAGAACTCGGCGCTGTCCTGGCTACGACCTCATGGCGCATCACAGTCCGACTCCGGTCTCTGGCGCGGCGCAACCGCCGAGCCGCCACTCTGCTGCGTCGCGCTACGAAGCTGGTGTATTGGACGGTGACGCTTCAGCTTCCTCGTCGTCTTCGGGAACGGCGCGAGGCCTCGGAGGCTTCTCGGCAGATCGAGTCGGTGCGGGGAGAGGGCACGTACCAGAAGTGGGTCGACGTCCACGACACGCTCGAGTCGAGCGACATGGATGGAATGCGAGCGTTGATCCAAGCACTCGAACACCGGCCTCTCGTCTCCGTCGTCATGCCCGTGTTCAACTCGCCCGAACGCTTCCTACGTGAGGCGATCGAGTCAGTCCGAGCCCAGGTTTACGAGAACTGGGAACTGTGCATAGCGGACGACGCCTCGACGGCGGAGCATGTGCGACTCGTCTTGGACGAGTACGCGCGAGGAGACAGCCGCATCCGCGTCATCTATCGAGGGGAAAACGGAGGCATTTCTGCGGCGTCGAACTCCGCTCTGTCGCTTGCGCGGGGCGAGATCGTCGGGCTTCTCGACCACGACGACCTCCTTCGACCGCATGCGCTGCTTCTTGCGGTGACGGCGTTCGATGCGAGCCCGAGCGTCGCGTACGTGTACTCGGACGAGGACAAAGTCGACGAGAATGGCCGCAGATTCGCGCACTGGTTCAAGCCCGATTGGAATCCCGCGCTCCTCCTCTCACAGAACTACCTTTGCCACTTCTCTGTCTTCAAGACCGCTCTCGCACGCCGCCTCGGGGGTTTCCGCAGCGAGTACGACGGCAGCCAGGACTGGGATCTTGCGCTCCGGATGACGGAGTTGCTCGAACCCGACGCGATCGTGCACGTTCCCCACATTCTCTACCACTGGCGCGCGATCCCGGGGTCGGCTGCCGCAGAGCTAGGTGCCAAGCCATATTCGGTGGATGCAGGGCGGCGCGCGACAGAGGATCACCTGCGACGTGCTGGGCAGAGGGGATACGTCGTCCCAGCGGGGATCCGCAGTCAGAAGGTTCGCTACGTTCTGCCGTCGCCACCGCCGCTGGTGAGCGCAATCGTGCCGACGACGGGTAGGCCAGATCTTCTGGAGCCCTGTCTCGCCGGCCTCTTGCATAGGACCGACTACGAACGTCTCGAAGTCATCATTGCCATAAGCGAGGACACCCACCAAGATGCCGCGAGGAAGCAACTCCTCGAGCGTCTCCTGGAGGACTCTCGTGTGCGCGTGGTCGCACTCCCGCGCGCTCCTTTCAACTTCGCCCGGACGGTGAACCAGGCCTCCTCGCATGCGAACGGCGAGCTCCTTCTTCTCCTCAACGACGACACCGAGGTCATCTACGACGACTGGCTCGAGGCGATGGTCGGTTACGCGCTGCTCGATGGCGTCGGCGCCGTGGGTGGGCTGCTCCTTTCCGGAGACGACACGATCCAGCACGCAGGGATGATGGTCGGCGCGCGCGGGGTGGCCGAGCACTTGTACAGAGGGCGGTCGTTCGGCATCTCTGGATACATGGGTCGCGCGAGGCTGCCCCAGGATGTCTCCGTTGTCGCCGGGACGTGCATGCTCGTCAAACGGCAGGCGTTCGCTGCGCTGGGTGGTTTCGACGAGGCGTTTCCCGTTTCCTACAACGACATCGACTTCTGCCTCGAGCTGCGTAGGCGCAGCTGGCGCGTGCTCTTCGTCCCTGACGGGGCTCTCTATCACCAGAAGACTGCATCGTTCGGCACGCACCAACTTGGGCGAGAGGTGCAGCATCGACACGATGTAGAGCGCATGCAAGAGCGTTGGGGAGGCGTCCTACTGGACGACCCCATGCACAATCCGAACCTCGCCCTCGACGCGTCGGATCCCTCCCGGCTTGCGTTCCCGCCACGTGTCGTATACCCGTGGCGTAGGACGATCTCGGATCGCGCTCAGGTGAGCGCGAACCGCGTCACGGTGTCGAGCTCCTCGAGCGAGCCCGCGAACTCGTAGCTCCGCTCCGTCAGCGACGCGAGCGATGCCGGCGACGAGTAGGTGACCGTCGCGAGCACGCGCGGGTCGGTCGTTCCGAAGCCGCCGCGATGGAATCCGGCGGTGTTGCAGAAGATGAGCGTCGCCTTGGGCGCGACGAACGCGTGCACGGCCGATTCGGGGATCCGCTGTCCAGCTCCTCCTCTGTCGGATAGTTCTGCCCGAGGGGGCTCCACGGCCACGCGTCGGCATACGGTCCGCCGGGCTGGCTCCCGGGGATGTACTGGAACGGCCCCATCGACTCGTCCACGTCGACGAGGTAGAGGAACGCCTTCAGCAGATGCTTGTCGTTGTAGTCCCGATGCCAGCGCTGCGACGACACGCGCTCGCTCCCCGCGGCTTGCGGCACCGAGTACCAGACGTCGATGTACTCGAGCTTCGACCACATCCGCAGGTACGCGTTGGCGACGTCGAGCATCCGGCGGGAGCTGCACGCCTTGAACCAGGGATCCTCGAGCCCGAGCTCCACGTCATAGCTGTGCAACCGAACGACGAACTCCTTGCCCTGGCGGACGCGCACGTTCTCGCCGCCCGCGGCCAGGTCGGCTTCCGTCTCCGCGACGAACCGGTCGCGTTGTGCCTCGATGCCGTCCCAGTCCTCGGGGTCCGGAAACAGCTCTCCGAACCGGAGGGTGGAATACCCCTCGGCATCCACTTCGGAGACGATCCGCCGCTGCACCTCGTCGAGCTCGGGGTGATCATGTGAGAACAGGCGCCGGCTCTTGCGGTTCGAGAGGACGCGATCGTGGAGCTCGTAGGTCGCACGGATGCCGCGGCGCTCGAGCGCGCCCGCGACCCTGTTCACCCGGTGTGAGAACTTCGTCTTCTGCCTGTGCATCGTCTGTCGAGCGTTGCGATAGCCGGTCGCCTACCTTACCGCCGAGGCCGTGACCGCCGTCTTCTTCACCTTTCGCGACTCGCCCGAGCGCCGGCGTGCGCTCGAGGCGCCTCCGGGGAGCGCCGACCGGTACCTGCTCACCGGCCTCGACCAGCTGGCCCCCCGCGGGTTCTCCGTGCGTCACAATCTGGAGCGGAGAGGAGCTCCGCCTCGCTGGGCAGAGGTGGCGGGTGATGCTGTGAAGTGGGGGCTCGAGCGGGCGGGAGGTTATGGCGGCGACTTCACCACGGTGCTCGCTTCGCTCGCCAAGGCGAACCGGGCGGACGTCGTCCTCTCCACGGTGGACACCGTCGGGATTCCCCTCATGCTGCTCGGCCGGGCGGGTCGCCTGCGACCGCCTCTCGTGTACGTCGCGATCGGCCTTCCCGAGCGCCTGGCGCAGCTCCGCTCGGAGCGGATGCGCCGTTTGTACGCCTCGGCGCTCGGCTCCTGCGCTTCCGTGCTCGCGTACAGCGAGTACGAGGCAGGCGAGCTTCGGGCCTGGCTCGAGCGCTACGGATACGCGCCGCGGATCGAGTTCGTTCCTTTCGGCGTCGACGCCGCGATCTTCTCGCCGTCGCGGGAGCCGGTCGCTGTCGACGTCGTCTCCATAGGCGCCGACCCGCATCGTGACTTCGAGCTCCTCCTGCGGATCGCGAAACGTATGCCCGAAGTGACGTTTCGGATCGTCACGAGCGCCGACCACTCTCGTCGCTTCGCTGTGGTGCCCGAAAACGCCGTGATCGAGACGGACATCCCGTTCGAGGAGATGCGACGCCGGCTGACGGAGGCACGGGTCGTGGCGCTGCCGGTTCGGGAGAACAGCTACTCGGGCGCGACGACGGTTCTCCTGCAGGCGATGGCGCTCGGAAAGCCTGTCGTGGTGACGCGCACGAATGCGATCGCCGCCGGCTACGGGCTCGTCGACGGGGAGAACTGCCGGCTGGTGGCTCCGGGCGACGACCCGAGCTTCGAGCGCGCCCTCGCCGGAGTGCTCCGGGACGATTTCCACGCACGCGCGCTCGGCTCGAGCGCTAGGGCGACGGTCGAGCGGGAACTCACGTGGGAGCGCTACGTCGATCGGATCGAGGAGCTGCTTCGCGACGCAGTCGCAACACCGCGGCCATCTCGGTCGGAATCACGCTGAACCCGGCCGGCGCGAGATGCGCCGCGAGCTCGGCGGCGGTGCACGGCGCCCACTCGTGCATCTCGACGAAGAGCTCGCTCACGCTCGACCACGCTTCAGGCGGCGTTTCGAGCACGATCGCGCACTCCTCGCCCTCGGTGTTCACCTTCACGATCAGTCGCGAGCCGTCACCGAGCAGCGACTTGGTCTCGCCGAGGATGTCCACCATCGCCTCGACGGCAACCCGCTGCGTGCCGACCTCGTATCGCGCCCACGAGTCCGGCGGGTGCAGCGAGTGCGCCCAGGACCCTTCCATCACACGCAACTGCGCCTCCCCGCGCTCTCCGCCGACGGCGCTCGCGCGGATCCGCCAGTCGGCGCCGCGCTCTCGGTAGGCGGCGGCGGCCCGCTCGAGGAACGCGAGATTAGCAGCCTCCGGCTCGAACGAGACGACGGTGCGCGCGCCGCGTGCGAGCGCGTGAGCGCTGTAGTAGCCCTTGTGGGCGCCCACGTCGAGGACGACGGCGCCGTCGTAGTCGGTGGGGTATGCGTCGTCCGCGACGGCCCACTTGAACGACTCCCAGTCGATCGCGTAGTCCGAGTGCGAGAGGAAGACGACCCCGGGCCCGTAGCGGAGCGCATACGCGGTCTTCGGCCGGAGCCTGCGGCGCAGCTCGGCGCGGAGCAATCCGAAGCGCGTGTCGAGCGGAAGCCGTCGCCGGAGGAGCACGCTCGTAAGGCGGCCTGGGGAGGGCATCGGTCAGCGCGCGACGTTACCGTGTACAGATGCTTGATCGGGAATTCACGGCGGGCCGGATGACGGCCACGACACGGCGCCGGATCGCAACCCTCCCTCGCCGTCCAGGCTCACCAGCCTGCGCGACGAGTGAGTGCGTCGCCCGGCTTGGTCGTGACCGCCCCCGGCTGCGCGTCAATTCCCGATCAAGCATCTAACGTGGAGCTTCGCAGCGTTCCGCGGTCGGCTCGGCGCGCCGGTCGCGGGCTCGTACACCGGGCACGGATCGAGGCGGACTGGCTCCGGTCACGCCGTGGCCGAGCGGATCTCGCGCTCTTCCACGAGTTCGCCCCTCCGCCCTCGGGAGGAGGACATCAGTTTCTCCGCGCGCTCACCGGTGAGCTCGCGGCTCGGGGAGTAGAGATCGAGACCAACCGCCTTTCCGCGCACACGCCCGCCTGTCTCTTCAACTCGTTCAACTTCGCCTTCGCGCGGCTCCGCCGGTTCGCCCGGCCGGAGGCACGGATGGTGCACCGGGTCGACGGCCCGATCGGGGCCTACCGGGGCTTCGACGACGGCACCGATCGCCGGATAGCAGCGGTCAACTCCGCGCTCGCCGACGCGACCGTCCTCCAGTCGCACTACAGCCTCGAGAAGCACCTGGAGCTGGGTTTCGAGCTGCGAAACCCGGTCGTGATCTCGAACGCCGTCGATCCTGAGATCTTCCATCCGCCGGAACGCCGCGAGCCGCTCGAGGGGCGGAAAGTGAGACTGATTGCCGCAAGCTGGTCGGACAATCCACGCAAGGGCGCCGAGACGCTCGAGTGGCTCGACCGCAATCTCGACTGGGACTCGTTCGAGCTGACCTTCGTGGGCCGCGCTCCGCTTCGGTTCGAGCGGATCCACGCAGCTGGGGCGGTCGATACGGAGAAGGTGGCGGAGCTCCTCCGCAGCCACGATCTGTACATCGCGCCGAGCCGCGACGATCCGTGCTCGAACGCGCTCCTGGAGGCGCTCGCCTGCGGTTTGCCGGCCGCATATGTCGAGAGCGGCGGCCACCCGGAGCTGGTGGGCGAAGGCGGCCTGCCGTTCCGCGCCGACGAGGAGCTTCCTGACGTTCTCGGCCGGATCGTGCAGGAGATCGACATGCGACGGACGTCGATCTCCACGCCGGCAATCTCGGAGGTGGCGACCCGTTACCTGGACGTGCTGGGACTGAGTGGGGGTCAGACTTCAGTCTGACCTCGGTGCTAGGTGTCCACAGACAATCGAACGATGAGGTCAGGCTAAAGCCTGACACCCCCATCCTCTCTAAGAACTCGAATCAAAATGAAGGGGCCCGTTCGCGGGCGACGAAGCCGTCGGCATCTGTCTTCGAGCTGAAGGGGGATGCGGATGGCTACGAGCAGGCCGTGGGATGTGCCGGACGGGTTG
>Ga0136613_10001137_pt1 | contig 13445 bp, 12 predicted proteins | sample AntDrymUQ2722106_2_FD_106649 | JGI IMG/M metagenome (GOLD analysis project Ga0136613, IMG submission 106649) | Polar desert sand microbial communities from Dry Valleys, Antarctica - metaG UQ272 (21.06) | ecosystem: Environmental > Terrestrial > Soil > Desert | place: Antarctica: Dry Valley... | reverse complement strand
TACTCGGGGTTCACGCAGCCGATCTCGCCCGCCCGGTTCTCGTAGCAGCTCGAGACCTCCGACCGGCACATCGGCAGCGGCTGCCGCTGGGCCTTGACGGCGCCGAACCCGTTCCGCTCGCCCTGCGCCTCGCGCAGCAGACCGAGGTCGATCTCGACCTCGTAGACCTTCTGCATGCAGCCGACGAACGTGCGCCCGTGCTCCTCGAAGGCGTAGAGGAATGGGCAGGACCCGTCGACGCACGCCGCGGGATAGACGACCTTGTCGCAGTGAACCTCGCAGCGGCGGCACTCGGTCTCGTCCTGAGGACGGAGCGGGAGCTCTTGGATGACCTTGAGCGACCGATGCACCTCCTCGATTTTGGGCAATCCTCAGAGAGCCCGCAAGACTTGACAGGGCCTGGCCTCAGGTGTAGGTGAACGCCGGGTCAGGACTCGCCGAGGAGCCGCCGGACGACGTTCAGGACGTCCATCGGGGTGACGGCTTCGTAGTCCGGGTCGATCCCGCGATCGCTCGCGTCGGCGCGAAACCAGAGCGCCTGCACCGTCGTCATCCCGAGCTCGTTCGCGCCGTAGATGTCCGCGTGCCGGTTGTCCCCGACGAAGAGTGCGCGCTCGGCCTCGATGCCGAGCAGCTCGAGCGCCCGGAGGAAGATCGCCGGATCTGGCTTTCGCCGGCCGATCTCCGACGAGAAGACGGCGGCGTCGAGCCGCTCGGCGAGCCCCATCTGCTCGAGGTCGCGGTGCAGGAGCCACCCGGGGTCGAAGGCGTTCGAAACGAGCCCGAGCTTGAGACCGCGGTCTCGGAGCGAGTCGAGGAGCGCGTGCGTCTGCGCCCCCATCTGCCTCGCGGGCGCCCAGGTGTCGTGCTCGGCCTCGAGAAAGCGATCGAGCTCCTCGTCGGTGAGCTCGATGCCGAAGCCCGCGACCAGCTCGCGGATCAGCTCCGGGTACTCGATCTCCTCCACCGAGCCCGGGATCCAGAGGAGGGGCAGATAGCGCTCGCGAAAGAGGGCCGCGGTCTCGGCGTGCGGTGGAAGGTCGCTCCGCCCGGTCGCTCGCAGCCCCGCCTCCCAGCCCGCTTCGAGGAGCTCGTCGTCGTAGGCGAAGTGGAAGAGCGTGTCGCCCCAGTCGAAGAGCACGGCCTCGAGCCTCTCCATCCGGGCAGGATGCCGATTCGCGGGTTGCTCCGGTTGACTCACTCTCGACACGTACTGCGCGTTTTCTGCGCGATTTCCGGCGATAGGCTGAAGCCGAGCAGGGGGCGGGTCGGGACCCGTATTCAGACGCGCGCGCGAGTAACTGTGAGCATCGGCCTTCTCGGACGAGGCTTGTTCATCGGCGAGCGGGCTGCTCGACCCTCGTTAGGGTGCCGGGGCCTTGCTGCGCAAACTTCTCTTCGGCCTCCTCGTGCTCGGGCCTCTCGTCGTCGCCATCGACCGTTTGACGGATCTCGGCGACGTCGCCGTTTTCGTCCTCGCGGCGGCGGCGCTCATCCCGCTCGCGTGGCTGATCGGCGAGGCGACCGAGCACGCGGCGCACCACACGGGCCCCGGGATCGGCGGCTTCCTGAACGCGACCTTCGGGAACGCGCCCGAGCTGATCATCGCCCTCATCGCCGTGAACAGCGGCCTGACCGAGGTCGTTCGCGGCTCGCTGACCGGGAGCGTCGTCGGGAACCTCCTGCTCGTCCTCGGCTTCTCGCTCGCCTTCGGCGGACGCGGCCCGATCGACCGGGAGTCGACGCTCACGTCGTTCGCGCTGATCGCCGTCGCGCTCGGCTTCTTCCTCGTCACCGCGATCCCCGGCTTCGACGGGGACCCCGACCGCCGTTCGCTGGCGGAGCTCACGTTCCCGATCTCGATCCTGCTCCTGCTCGTCTACCTCGGGGTCACCTGGCTCGCCCTGCGGCGCCACCGCCGCCTGCACGCCTCGGACGAGCCGGCGGAGATGGCCGGGTGGTCGTTTCGCCTGTCGCTCGGCGTGCTCGCCCTCGCCACCGTGGTGACCGCATTCGTCGCGGAGACGCTCGTGCACACGCTCGAGGTCTTCGCGGAGAAGGCCCACCTGAGCGACTTCTTCGTCGCTGCAGTCATCGTCGCGATCGTCGGAAACGCGGCCGAGCACGGGGGTGCCGTGGTCGTCGCATACCGCGGCAAGCTGAAGCTCGCCGCCGAGATCGCGCTCGCGTCCGCTGCTCAGGTCGCGGTCTTCCTCATCCCTGCGGTCGCAATCCTCTCGTGGGCCCTCGACCCCCTCGCGCTCTCGTTCCGGCCCGTCGAGCTCGCCGTCCTGGGGGGATCGCTCGTCTTCACGGCCGCGCTCCTTTGGCGCGGCCAGTCGACCCGCGCGAAAGGCGTCGCGCTCGTCGTGGCGTACGTCGTCGCCGCAGTCGCGTTTTTCCTCGCCGGCGAGCGCTAACGCACGCGCACTACGAGCCGGTCGGGCTCGGCCGACACCACCTCGAGCGAGCGCTCGCCCGCGAGGCTGCGGAGGATGAGCGAGCTCTCGCCGAGCTCCCACTCCCCCGCGCTCTCGGTGGGAGCGTCGGTCGGGCCGGGCCCCCGGTCGACCAGCGTCCCGTCCTCGGCGAGCTCGAAGGACTCTCGCCCGCGCGCGGGCGGGAACGAGTAGTCGGGTCGCCGGTAGACCTGCTCCTCCGGGCCGTCCTCCTCGCCCGAGCGCACCCAGGTCCCGAGGAGCGACGACCGCTCCACGGTCACCGCTTACGCCCGAGCTCACCGCGAACGTCGACGAGGCAGGCGTTCATTCGCGCCACCTGGCCGGACGTGAACATCAGCATCGCCGCGTCGTCCACGTAGTCCATGTAGTTCATGAACATGTCACCGTTCGGGCCGTTCGAGCACGAGAGATGGGGAAAGGACGGCTTGCCCGTGTTGGGCCCCGCCTGATTCGGCGTGTCGGAGACGAAGTCGCTCCCGCCGCAGCCGAGCGTGTCGGCCCAGATGTGGCGGAGGTTCAGCCAGTGGCCGACCTCGTGCGTGGCGGTCCGGCCGAGGTTGAACGGCGCCTGGGCCGTCCCCCTCGTGCCGAACGCGCTGTGCAGGATCACGACGCCGTCCGTCCGCGCCGGCCCGCCGGGAAACTGCGCGTAGCCGAGCAGGTTCTGCCCCAGGTTGCAGACCCAGATGTTCAGGAAGCGCCGCGCCGGCCACGGCGAACGCCCGCCCCCAGCCGTCGTCTTCATCGAGTCGTCCGCGGGGAACGACGCTCGGTTCGTCTTCGTCCGCGTGATCCCGCTCGTCTGGCGGCCGTTCGGGTCGCGGGTCGCGAGCGCGAACTCGATGTTCGCATCGGCGACGAGGCTCTTCCAGACTGGGGGTGCCTGGGAGCGGTCGGTGTTCCTGGCGCGAAAGTCTCTGTTCAGGACATCGATCTGGCTCTTCACCTGGGCGTCCGAGATGTTCTCGGCCTCCCGGCGGAAGAGGACGTGGACGACCACGGGAACCTTGACGAGGCGCGCCACTGCCCGCGACGCGCGGCCCGACGCGATGCTGCGGGCGATTCGCCGCTCGACGCCCTCGAGGCTCCTGCGGTATCCGGCCTGCGTCTCGGACAGGTATTCGTGCCTGATCATCGTCGCGCACTGCCGTCGTCTTGCCATCGGGATCTCCCTTCGCTCGGACGACAACAGTCAACGCCCTCGCACGCCAGAGGTCAAGCGAGCGGGGGTTCGGTTACCCGCACGTTAAGAGGGCGGCTCGTCGCCTTGCTGGGCCGAGGCGCCCGTGCGAGGGTGCCGGGACATCCCCTTTGGAGGTAACCGTGAACGCAGTAGCACCCGCGACCACCGACGGCCGCGAGCAGGAAGGGACGGGCGTCGTCGTATCGGCGCGCGACGTCACGCGCCAGTACGGAGAGGGCGAGACGGCCGTGCAGGCAGTTCGCGGCATCTCCCTCGACGTCAAGCAGGGCGAGCTGACGGCCATCATGGGCCCGTCGGGCTCGGGCAAGTCGACGCTCATGCACATCCTCGCCGGGCTCGACCAGCCGACCTCAGGCGAGGTCACGATCGCCGGCACGACGATCACGGCGCTTGACGACAACGACCTGACGAAGGTGCGCCGCAAGCACATTGGCTTCATCTTCCAGTTCTTCAACCTCCTCCCCATGCTCACCGCGGAGGAGAACATCGTCCTGCCGCTCGAGCTCTCCGGGAAGAAGTACGACAAGGCCTGGGTCGACCAGGTGGTCGGCAAGGTCGGTTTGAGCGACCGCCGGAAGCACCGCCCCTCCGAGCTCTCGGGTGGCCAGCAGCAGCGCGTCGCGATCGCCCGCGCCCTCGTCTCGCGGCCCACGATCATGTTCGCCGACGAGCCGACGGGCAACCTCGACTCGAAGACGACGGGTGAGATCCTCGAAGTCCTCCGCGAGTCGGTCGAGGAGTACGGCCAGACGACGCTCATGGTCACGCACGACCCGAGCGCGGCTGCTATCGGTCACCGGACGCTCTTCCTCGACGACGGCGTGATCGTGCGGGAGCTCGGCAATGCCGACGCGCACGACATCCACGGCGCGATGGAAGAACTGAGCCGCAAGTGATCGGCGTCTCCCTGAAGGGCCTCGCCGGCCGCAAGCTGCGAGCGCTCCTGACGTCGCTCGCGATCATCCTCGGCGTCGCGATGGTGAGCGGCACCTACGTCCTCACCGACACGATCGACAAGGCCTTCTCGCAGATCTTCCAGGAGACCTACGCGAACACCGACGCCGTCGTCAACGGCCAGGGAGCGGACATCGAGTTCCAGGGCGAGTCGACGGCCACGCCGCCCATCCCCGAGGCGATCCTCGACCAGGTTCGGGAGGTGCCGAACGTCGAGGCCGCCGCAGGCGTCGTGTTCGACCAGCGCGACGCGAAGATCCTGACCAAGGACGGGAAGGCCGTGAACACGAACGGCTCCCCCTCCTTTGGCTTCGGCGTCGACACGTCCGAGGAAGCCTCACGGTTCAATCCGCTGAAGCTGCTCGAGGGCGTTTGGGCCGACGCGGAAGGCGAAGTCGTGATCGACAGCGGGACGGCCGACCGCGAGGGCTACGCCGTCGGGGACACGGTGAAGATCTCCACGCTCGAGCCGGTCGAGGAGTTCGAGATCGTCGGGCTCGCGCAGTACGGCAACACCAGCTCGCTCGGAAACGCCACGTTCGCGGCCTTCACGATTCCCGAGGCCCAGCGGCTCCTCCACCGCGAGAACCAGTTCGACGCGGTCTCGGTCGCCGCCACCGAGGGGGTTACCCCCGCAGCGCTCGTCAAGGATCTCCAGGCGGCCCTCCCGGCGGACGTCGTCGACGTCCGGACCGGCGTGCAGCAGGGCGACGAGGACGCGGAGTCGGCGGAATTCACCACGTTCATCCGCTACTTCCTGCTCGCGTTCGCGGGCATCGCGCTCTTCGTGGGCGCCTTCGTCATCTTCAACACGCTCTCGATCACGGTCGCGCAGCGCACGCGGGAGTTCGCGACGCTTCGTACCGTCGGCGCCTCCCGCCGCCAAGTGCTCTGGTCGGTGATCCTCGAGGCGCTCGTGATCGGGCTCGTCTCTTCGATCATCGGGCTCTTCGCGGGCCTCGGCCTCGCGATCGGGCTGAACGAGCTCTTCAAGGCGCTGAACCTGGAGCTCCCCTCGACGGACACGGTCTTCGCCACCCGCACCGTCGTGGTCTCGCTCCTGATCGGCACGGTCGTCACCCTTCTCGCGGGTCTCTTCCCCGCGATCCGGGCGACCCGGGTCCCGCCGATCGCGGCCGTCCGCGAGGGAGCCGAGCTGCCGAAGTCCCGCCTGGCCCCGATCGCGCCGTACTTCGCGATGGTCACGATCGCCCTCGCGGTCGGGCTGCTCGGGCTCGCGATGTTCAAGGACGACCTGGGAACGGCGCCGCGCCTGCTCTCGATCGCGGGCGGCGTCCTCCTCCTCTTCCTCGGCGTCGCGCTGATCTCCTCGAAGCTTGTCCGCCCGATCGCTCGCCTCGTCGGGTGGCCGGCGACCCTGATCGGGGGTGTGGCAGGTCGGCTCGCGAAGGAAAACTCGATGCGAAACCCGAGTCGGACGGCCGCCACCGCCGCCGCGCTCATGATCGGCGTCGCGCTCGTCACCTTCGTCGGCGTTCTCGCGAACGGGATGAAGGAGTCGAACCGCGGCGCGATCGAGGATCAGGTGCAGGCGGACTACGTCGTGACCTCTCAGGACGGGTTTACCCCGTTCGTCGCGGGCGCGGGCGACGCGCTCCTCGCAAGCGGTGTCGGTGAGGTCGTCACGCCGGTCCGCTCCGACCTCGGGAAGGTCAACGACGAGGCGCAGTACGTGACCGGGATCGACCCCGAGACGATCGCCGAGACCTACACCTTCGAGTGGCAGGAAGGGTCGAACGCCGTGCTCGGTGAGCTCGGCCGCGAGGGCGCGATCGTCGCGAAGGACTTCGCCGAGGACAACGACCTCCGGGTCGGGTCGCCGGTCGAGCTCCTCGCGCCGGACGGCTCGACGGCGCTGCTCGAGGTGAAGGGTGTCTACAAGCCTCCCCCCTTCTACCCGCTCCTCGGCGTCGTCTCGGTCGACCGCGAGCTCTTCGACTCGCTCTACGAGCGGCCGCGGAACCAGTTCGTCTTCGTGAACGTCGAGGGCCCCGTGAGCCCGGCTGCCACGAAGGAGCTCGAGGACGCGGTCGCCACCTTCCCGGACGCGAAGGTGCAAACGCGCGAGGGCTGGATCAAGCAGCAGGACGAGGACTTCAACACCTTCCTCACGATGCTGTACGTCCTGCTCGCCCTCTCCGTGATCGTCAGCCTCTTCGGGATGGTGAACACCCTCGTCCTCTCCGTCTTCGAGCGGACGCGCGAGCTCGGGATGCTCCGCGCGGTCGGCATGACGCGCCGGCAGATGCGCCGCATGGTGCGCCACGAGAGCGTGATCACGGCGCTGATCGGGACGGCCCTCGGGCTTCCGCTCGGGATCTTCCTCGCGGCCCTCGTCACGCAGGCCCTCGGCCAGTTCGACCTCCGCTTCGAGGTGCCCTACACGTTGCTCGTGGTCTTCGCCGTGATCGCGATCGTCGTCGGAATCCTCGCGGCGATCGCCCCGGCGCGGCGGGCAGCCCGGCTGAATGTCCTGGAGGCGCTCCAGTACGAGTAGCTCCGGCTCCGGCGGCCGCCCCGCGAGTGCGCGGGCGGCCGCCGGGCCCGCGCTAGGCTCGTCGCGTGCGAGCCGCCCTTCTCCTCCTGGCTGTCGTCATCACGGCCGCGGGCTGTGGCGGTGGCAACGATCCGGCTCCCGCGGAGCTGACAGGCCTGATCGTTGCCGTTGAGGGCGAAGGATCCAACGTCAACGCGTTCACGCTGGAGGCTGGCCTCGAGGAGTACGAGATCCGGATCGCCGACGATGTCGACTACGGCTTCGATCTCGTCCACCTGCGCGAGCACGAGCAGCAGGCCCTGCCGATCCGCTGCGACCTCGAGGAGCGCGCCGGCGACCTCTACGCCCTGACGATCGAGGACGTAGAGAACTAGTACGCAGTCGGCGCGTCTGTCGCCGCTGCGACAGGTGTGCCACGGCGTGAGAGCGCCCGTGCGATCGCTGGGATCGCCCGCTCGACGTCCTCGGCCGTGACGTCGAGGTGCGTGACAGCCCTCAGCACACCGCGCTTGGCGGCGAAGGAGAGCAGAACGCCTTCGGCTCGCAGCCGCGCCACCGCTTCGTCCGCCCCGAGGCCGATGATCTCGACATGGACGAGGACGAAATTGGACTCGACGGCGTCGGGCTCGACGGGCAGCCCGGCCTCCGCGAGGCCTTCGCCGAGCCGCCGGGCGTTGGCGTGATCCTCGGCGAGCCGCTCGACGTGGTGGTCGAGCGCGTAGAGACCCGCGGCCGCGACGATTCCCGCCTGGCGCATCGCGCCTCCGAAGAGGTGCTTGAAGCGGCGCGCCTTGGGGGCGAGCTCGCGCGAGGTCGCGATGATCGCGCCGAGCGGGCACCCGAGGCCCTTGGAGAGGCAGAGCGTGACCGTGTCAGCCTCCCGCCCGTACTCCGCGGCGGGGACCCCGGCCGCGACCGCGGCGTTCAGGAGCCGCGCGCCGTCCAGATGCACGCGCAGGCCGTGGGCGCGAGCCTCGGCGACGACGTCGCGAAACCGGGCCGGCGGCCAGACCCGCCCGCCTCCGCCGTTGTGCGTGTTCTCGAGGGAGAGGATCCGCGTCGGCGCCATGTGGAGGTCGCCGGGCGGGTTCACCGCGGCGCGAACGTCCTCGGGAGCGAGCAGGCCATCGTCGCTCGCGAGCGCCTTCATCGCGAGCCCGCCGTGCACCGCGGGCCCTCCGAGCTCATAGCGAAAGATGTGGGACGAGCCCTCGGCGACGACCTCGTCGCCTGGTTCCGAGAGGAGGCGAAGCGCGATCTGGTTTCCCATCGTCGCGGTTGGCAGGTAGACCGCCTCCTCCTGGCCGAGGAGGGTGGCGGCACGCTCCTCGAGCTCGATGACGGTCGGGTCCTCGCGTTTCTGCTCGTCTCCGACCACCGCCTCGGCCATGGCGCGGCGCATCCCGGGAGTCGGCTGCGTGAGCGTGTCGGAGCGAAGGTCGATCATGGGTCGCACCCTAACGACACACACAAAAATTTTCCCCGCTTGCAAGCGATTTTTCGTACCATCCCAGTCCCGTGATCCACCGTGTCATCCTCCTCCTGGTCGTTGCCGCCGCCTTCGGCGCGGCGGTGCCCGCGGCGGGGGTGTCGCTGCCCGTCGTCCCGGCCGGGGTCTCGGTCGGTGGGGTCGAGGTCGGCGGGCTCATCTCGGTGCAGGCCGAGCGGCGGATCAAGCAGCGCTTCTCGCAGCCGCTCGCGCTCTTCCACGGAGAGAAGACGTGGACGATCTCGCCGGGCCGCCTGGGCGCGAGCGCCTCGATCGAGAACGCCGTCGCCCAGGCTGTGCAGGCCCGCGAGGACGCCCGCCTCCCGCTCGACATCGGCGTCGACCGCCGCGCCGTGCGCCGCTACGTCGCGCGGCTCGACAAGAAGATCGCACGCCCGGCGCAGAACGCGCAGCTCGTCGGCCTTTCCAACCTCGCCCCCTCGTTCAAGTCGGCCAAGCCCGGCAAGCGGGTCGACCGGCCGGCGATGGTGAGCCAGATCATGCGCGCGCTTCGCTCCACCTACCGCGACGTGCGGCTCGAGGTGAAGGTTCTCGCGGTGAAGCCGGCGCTGACGGCCCGCGACTACGGCCCGATCATCGTCATCCGCCGCGGCTCGAACAGCCTCTACCTCTACAACGGCCCTCAGGTCGTCCGTTCGTTCCGGGTGGCTACGGGCCAGGCGCAGTACCCGACGCCGCTCGGGAACTTCGAGATCATCATCCGCGAGCGCGACCCGACCTGGAACCCGCCCGACAGCGACTGGGCCAAGGACGCCAAGCCGATCCCACCCGGCCCGGGCAACCCGCTCGGCACGCGCTGGATGGGCATCTCGTCGCCGGCCGTGGGGATCCACGGCACCCCCGACGCCGCCTCGCTCGGCTACTCGGCCTCGCACGGCTGCATCCGGATGGCGATCCCCGAGGCCGAATGGCTCTTCGAGCAGGTCGAGGTCGGGACGCCGGTCTACATCGTCAGCGCGTAGGTTCGGGCCCCCGCCCGACGCTCAGGCCGACCGGAGGCGCCGTGCCGCAGCAAGCGCAGAAACGGAAGGGGCCGGGAGCAGGACGGGCGTTTCGCGGCCTGATCCTCGTCTTTGCGTTCTCGTTCCTCAACCTCGTGGGCGTGATCCTGACGGCGACCGCGCTCGGTGGGTTCGACCCGTGGACGAGCTGGCAGTTCGTCGGGGCCTTCGGCGTTCTCGAGGCAGCGTCGGGGCTCGCGAACGTGACCTCGCCGAATGTCTGGCGGCTTCCCGTCGCAGAGCTCGCGACGAGCGCGCGCACCGAGGTGAAGCTGGCCGCGTCGGCGTTGCTCCTCCCACACTGGGGAGGGCTCGCCCGCTTCGCGGCCGGCGTCGCCTGCATCGGGGCCGCTGCCTGGGAGGGCGGCATCGGGCCGGCCACGATCGCCCTCGTGCCCTTCGTCGCCGCCCTCGGCTGGGCGATCCTGGCGATCTCGGCGCTGCTCGCCCGCGCCGGGGTGGCCCGTCCCGACCTCGACGTCTTCCAGCTCCTCGTGCGCTGGGGCGGGCGCGAGCGCGAGATGCCACCGATCAGCCTCAGCGCCGCGACGTTCCAGTTCGCCCTCAGCATCGTCACCCTCCCGGCCGTCAAGCTCCTGTCACCCTCGGTGCTCTACCGGCCGGAGCCCGCGCCCTCCGCGCTCGCGTTCTTTCTCGTCGTCGCCCTGTCGGCCGTCCTCGGGGCCCTCGTCTACGTGGTCTGGTCGGACCGCATCCAGTGGAGGGCGCCGCGGGAGCAGCAGCGCGAGGCCGAAGAGAACGCCTGACGCGACCGCTCAGGTCGTGACAGCGGCCTGCATCTGATCGGCGACGGTGTCGCGCCGGCGCTTCTCCTTGCCCTTCCTGAACTCGGCGATGTAGGCGTCGAAGTCCCACGACGCCAGGAAGTCGGTCGCCGCCTCGCGACCCGACTGGAAGAGCAACTCCTTGCGCGCCTCCGTGATCTCGAATTCGGTCGTCCCGATCCCGAGGGTCGGGACCGGAATCGTCCGGGCGAACTCAGCGGTCTCGACGTACATGCGGTCGTGGGCCTCCATCATCGTGCTCGCCATCGCGCGCATGTACTTGAGAAGGCCGCCGATCCCGCGCGGGACCTTCTCCGGCTCGGGCAGCCGCTCGCCCACCTGGGTCTTCGGGTTCGGCTCGACGAGGAGGAGGCCGAACGTCGGCCAGTCGGGCACCTGGCTCCCGTCGCAGTCGAAGAGCCAGACCGGGAAGTTCGAGAGCATCCCGCCGTCGACGATCAGGTGCGTGCGGTTCGTCTGCTCGTTCTTGTGGCAGACCGGCTCGAAGAAGATCGGGATGCTCATGCTCATGCGGACGGCGCGGGCGACCGAGAGCGCGCCTGGCTCGATCCCGAGCTGGCCCGCGTCCCGCGGCAGGACGAGCAGGCGGTGCGTCGTCACGTCGGACGCGATCACCTGGAGCTTCGAGCTGTAGCGCGGGTCCTCGCCGAACTCGTCGGTCATCACGTCGGCGAAGGTCGTGACGCCCTTGTCCGCCAGGAGCTTGCCGATCCACTCCTCGAAGAACTTGCCCTCGTAGATTCCCAGGTCCTTGAGGATCGAGGCCGAGCGCCGCACGAACGGGATGCGGTCTTCCCAGCCGCGGTCGCGGAACGCCGCGAAGTCCATCCCGAAGACGATCTCGCGCAGCTCGGCCGCGGTGTACCCGGCGGCGATCAGGGCGGCCGTGATCGCGCCTGCCGACGTGCCCGCGACGTTCTGCGCGACGTAGCCCTGCTCCTCGAGGACGGAGTAGGCCCCGGCGAGGCCGATTCCCTTGACCCCGCCTCCTTCACAGACGAGGTCGCACTTCTTCGCGCGATCACCGTTGGTCGACATGGGGCTCCCTTCCTAGTCGCGCCCCGGCCGCAACGGGTGCCCGAATGACTGCGGATAACCTGGCCGTCGGGCTCGGCCCTGTCAAGCGAGGACTCGCGGCACGAGGCACTAGACTCCCGCGTCACAATCGAGCGAGGAGCGGGCATGCGTCACAGAGGCTGGATCGGGGCACTGCTCGTCGCGTTGCTGCTGGCATTGGCGGCATGCGGCGGCGACGACGGCGGGGGCGAGGCAGGCGGGACGAGCGGGGAGGCATCGACCGGGCAATCGGACGAGCCGCTCAAGGTCGGGCTCGTGACGGACATCGGCGGCCTGAACGACCGCTCTTTCAACTTCCTCGCGTCGGAAGGGCTCAAGCAGGCCGAGGAGGAGCTCGGCGTCGAGGGCCGCATCCTCGAGTCCAAGTCCGACGCCGACTACATCCCGAACCTCTCGACCCTGGCCGAGGACGACTTCGATCTCGTGGTCGGCGTCGGCTTCCTGATCACCGAGGCGATCGACGCCGCGGCGAAGGAGTACCCGGACACGAACTTCGCGATCATCGACGTGCCCGTCGAGGCGCTTCCGAGCAAGCCAACGAACGTGCGCGGCCTCATCTTCAAGGAGCAGGAGGGCGGCTACCTGGCCGGGTACCTCGCAGGGCTGATCCAGACGAGCGACATGGAGCGCCTGAAGCCCGAGCTCGTCGTTTCGAGCGTCGGCGGCCAGAAGATCCCGCCCGTCGACCGCTACATCGCCGGCTTCATGGCGGGCGCGAAGGCGGCGAACGGGAAGGTGAAGGCGCTCAACACCTACTCCCAGGACTTCGTCGACCAGGCCAAGTGCAAGGAAATCGCGCTCGACCAGATCTCGCAGGGCTCCGACGTGATCATCCAGGTGGCCGGTGGCTGCGGCCTCGGCGCGCTCGATGCGGCGGCCGACCAGGGCGTCTGGGGGATCGGCGCGGACGCCGACCAGGGCTTCCTCGGCGACCACATCCTCGCGAGTGCCCTGAAGCGCGTGGACGTCTCGGTCTTCTCCACGATCGAGCTTCTCCAGAACGACGAGTTCGCCGGCGGTGAGAACAGCGTCTTCGAGGTGAAGAACGACGGGATCGGGATCGGCGGCCTGAACAAGGCGATCCCGAAGGAGATCGCCGACAAGGTGGCCGCGATCCGCGAGCAGATCGCCGCGGGCGAGATCACGGACATCCCGGAAACCGTCGAATAGATCGACCCGGGGGTTAGGAGCGCGCGAGCCTCACAGCGCGCTCCTGAACCTCGGCCCGGGCGCGCTCCTCATCCACGGTCGTGCAGGCACCGTCCGCGACGACCTGCTCGCCGGCGACCCAGACGTCCGCGACGTGCCGGCTCGTCCCGGCCCAGACGAGGTGCGAGACGAGGTCGCGTTCCGCCACCCGGGGGACGAAGGCGGCGTCGTCCGTGCGGACGTGCACGAAGTCGGCCGCGTTCCCGGCCGCAAGGACGCCGAGATCCGGGCGCCCGATCGCCTCCGCCCCGCCCCGCGTGGCGAGCGCGAGCACCTCGGCGGCCGGCAAGAGCTCCGGATCGCGGGTCGTCGCGCGGGCGAGAAACGCCGCGAGCCGAAGCTCCTCCCGCATGTCGAAGTCGTTGTTCGCCGCCGGGCTGTCGGTGCCGAGCCCGACTCGGACGCCACGGGAGAGCAGGTCGGCGAGCCGCGCGATCCCTGAGGCGAGCTTCGCGTTGGCGGTCGGGCAGTGCGCGACCGCGACGTCGCGCTCGCGGAAGAGTCGCCGGTCTTCCTCGGTCAGCCACACGCCGTGCGCGGCGAGGACGCGACCCTCGAGGAAGCCGAGCTCCTCGAGCAGGGCCGGGACGGTCTTTCCGTGCCGCTCCTCGAGCTCTCGGCCCTCGCTCTCGGTCTCGGCGACGTGGATGTGGGCGAGCATGCCGTGCTCCTGCGCGGCCGAGCCGATCGCCTCGAGCGCCTCC
>Ga0136613_10001135_pt1 | contig 13460 bp, 14 predicted proteins | sample AntDrymUQ2722106_2_FD_106649 | JGI IMG/M metagenome (GOLD analysis project Ga0136613, IMG submission 106649) | Polar desert sand microbial communities from Dry Valleys, Antarctica - metaG UQ272 (21.06) | ecosystem: Environmental > Terrestrial > Soil > Desert | place: Antarctica: Dry Valley... | reverse complement strand
GTTGTCCACGTAGATCGAGAAGCCGACCGAGGCCAGGATCCACATCACGGTGGCAACTGCGGCACCGACCGACACCCAGCGCATCTTGGGCGCGTCCCGGTCGGGAGAGGTGCGATACAGCACCGCCAACGCAGCCATGATCAGCACCAGGAGCAGAGCCCATCGGATCGCCTCGAACAGCCAGCGGATCGGACCGGAGCCGACCAGGTTGTCCAGGACCGCCGGAGCGACGGCCACCAGAATGACGATCACCAGCAGGAAGATGACGGCGGCGAGGGTAAGTCCCAGGGCCAGCAGCTTGCGCTTGACGAATCCGCGGTCCTCCTCCTCGTCGTAGGCGGTGTTGATCGCGGTGATCAGGTTGCCGATCCCACCGGATGCACTCCATAGCGCCAGCGCCACCGAGATGACCAACCCGATGCCCAGAGCTGATTCAGACGTGGCGGTCAGGGTCTCGAGTTGGTCGAGCAGAATCGTCCGGGCCTCGGCCGGCAGAGCATCGCCGACGGAGGCGACCTGCTCCCGCACGGTGGCTGGATCGACGAGCAGCCCGTACAGCAGGACGGTCGCGATCAGCGCGGGGAAAAGGGCCAGGAAGCCGAAAAAGGCGACCCCGCCGGCCAGCAGCGGGACCTGATCGGATTGTGCCTCTTTCCAGCCCCGGGTCAGTACCTGACGCCAGCCCTTTGGCGGGATCTCGGTCGGGCTGTCTGCGTCTGCGCCGGGCGGCGACGCGCCAGTGGAGTCGTCCGTACGACTGTTTTCCTGGTCTGACATCACTGTCTCCTTGCCGCTCCCGGTGCATGGTGCGGTCTCTGTTCAGACCCAGGTCCGTCGAGACGGGGCCTGTGCACTGCTGTTCATCGCAGTACGTGCCCGCGCCGCCCTGGTCGGCGCGGGCACGTAGCCTGCAACGGTTCTAACTGCGTTGGTTCTGTACGTGCTGGGCCGAGGTCTGCGCCTGGTCCTTCACGTCCTGAGCTGCCGAGGCGCCCTCGTCCTTGACGGTGGAGGCAGCGTCGGTAGCCGTGGACTTCACCGACTCCACCGCCTGCTGGGCCGGCTCTTTCAGCGAGTCCGCGGTGTCCTTGGCGACCTCACCCAACTGCGCGACGATCGGCTGGGCTGCCTCCTTGACCTTCTCCGCGGCCTGCTGCTCCTTGGCCGAGGCCGGGAGCAGGCTGCCGAGCAGGGCACCGGCGCCGAAGGCGATCAGTCCGGCAGCCAACGGGTTGCCGCGCGTCTGCGACCGGACCGCGTGCGGTGCCGAGGACACCGCGTCGCCCACGGAGGAGGCGGCGTTCCCGAGCGTGTCGGTGGCCGAGGAGGCCGCCGACCCAGCCGAGGACGTGCTGTCGGAAGCGGTTCCCATCACCTTCTCCTTGACGCTGCCGACCGCCGAACGGGCACGGTCGACGCGACGCCCGACGATGGTCTTGGGGTTGGCCTCGTTGGTCAGCGAGTTCACATCGCTGCTCAGCCGGGCACGGGTGCGCTCGATGTCGGCGCGGATCACATCCGGGTCAGTGCTCATCGTGGGTTCTCCATTCCAGTGCCGCTGAATTGATTGGTGTTGAAGTTGCGCGGGGGTTCGTTCCCTTGCAGGGCGTCCGGGATCTTGCTCACCGTCTCCGTGGTGGCCGGGATGCCGCGGACGCGGGCGAGCTGGCTGCGCCCCATCACCGCCAGTACCGCCGCGATGATCGCCCAGATGACCGCGACGATCACTGCCGACCAGCCCAGGCCGACCGCGTCGCCCAGTGCCCACCACAGGGCAAGGGACAGGAAGAGCAGCACCATGTGACCGGCAACGGCCGCGCCACCGAACATCCCGGCGCCGGTTCCGGCGCGCGTGGCGGTCTGCTTGAGTTCGGCCTTGGCCAGCTCGAGTTCCTGACGCATCAGGACCGACAGATCGGTGGTCACATCGCTGAGGATCTCTCCGATCGAGCGCTCCTCTTGCTGACCGGCCGCGCTCGCTCCACCCAAGTCCCGCCCAGGCAGCGATGAGCCCATCTCTGTGCTCACTGGCCGACCCTGCCCGAACCCGTTCCCGTGCCATAACCGGGGTCCGAGCCGGGGTAGGTGCCCGTACCGGACTCCGTACCTGTACCAGCGCTACCCGGACCCGAGTCGTAGTACGTGCCCTCGCCTTCTGGCACCACGGGGTCCTGGCCCCATACCGCGGGCGGAGGCGTCGTGGTGTCGAAGGACTGGTCTGAACCAAACCCGGCGGCGTAGCCGCCCGGGTCGGGAGCGGCGCCGGTCGCCGGCCACCCGCTGTCCGGCTGGGAACCCAGCGCGGCGCCGCCGCTCAGGCCGGCGCCGGAACTGAAGCCCGCGTCCGTCGGGTAGGTGCCGGCGTAGCCGCTGGTGGCGGTATCCGGATATGTGCCGGCGTACGTGCCGTCGCTCTGGGCGCCGTCGCTCTGGCTGTCGGCGGTCAGGCCTCGGGTCAGTCGCCCGGCCAACAGGCCGGCAGTCGCGGCGATGGCCAAGAACGCACCCGGACGTTGCCGAGCAAACCGCTGGACCTCGGTCAGCACCTGCCCGGGATCACGGTCCTGCAGCCAGGAAGCGGCAGTGTCGATCCGGTCGGCCACCTGGCGGGCGACCTCGCTGGCCGGGCCGTCCTCGTGGTCGGTGTTGTTGGCCATCTTCTGCAGTTCGCTGCCCAGCGAACGCAGTCCAGTGGCCGCCCGCTGCTGCTGCTGGCCCGCTTGGGACTGCAGCTCGTTGCGGGTCTGGCCCAGCAGGTTCTTGGCCTGCGCCTGGGTCTCCGCTGCGACGTTGCCGGCCTGTTCCTTGGCCACATCGACTACCTGTGAGCCTGCCTGGGCGGCGGTGCCGCCCACCTGGGCAGCTTGTTCCTTTGCCACCTCGGGGGTCGAGGAGTCCGATCCACCCACGGTTCCTGAGTAACTGGTTCCCGGGTCAGTGAACGTCCCGGTGCCGCCGACGGCGGCAGTGCCCGTGCCGGCGTACGCCGAGGCCGGGTCCGGGTAGGCCGTTGGGGGGTCCAGAGCGGGCGAGGTGTCGCCGGCGGAATAGGGCGAGTTCGGATCCGAGCCGTACGTCGAAGACGGCGTCTCCGGGGGGTAAGTCATGGGTAGTCCTCCTCAGGGGAATAGGTCCATTGCGAGTGATACCCGCAGGCTTTACGACGTAAACGATTCCTATGCGAGGTTACTGAGTCACCTGCCTTCGTCGTGGAGCAGGTCCTGCAGCGACAGGGGGACCGGGGCAACCGCCGGCCTAGGGCAGCACCCGGTGAGCTATGACGGCACGACTGACCGGGTGATGCAGCCGCCGACTCAGTTCGACCACCGTGCCGCCCGGATCACGAGAGATCACCATCCGGTCACATCCTCGAGCCATCAGCCGCAGTCCCCGCCCGGCTTGTCCTGGCCGCGACGATGCCCTCGGTAACCAGTGGCCGTCGTCGCGCACGGAGCAGGCCAGCACCCCGTCGACTGACAGCTTCGCCGTGACGGTGACAGAGCCGGCGCGCGCACCGACAAAGGCGTGCTGTACGGCATTGGCCATGGCCTCACCGACGGCCAATGCCATCCCCGCACCGTCCTCGATGCTGCTGCGCAATCCGGACAGCCAGTCGCCGACTGCCTCGCGGACGGTTTCCAGACTGCTCGGCAGTGCCTTGACGGTCATGTCCAGTTCGGGGACCCCAGGACGAGATTGCACTGCCAGTACGGCGAGGTCGTCCCGTGTCCCGCCGCGCAGCATCTCCTCGGCAGTCGCGCGGCACAGCTCACTGGTTCTTGCCGACTGGTCGTCTGACCGCCTGCCAGCCGTGCTTGCGCCAGCAGGACTATTCGGTAGTTCGGCCAACCCGCCGGCAACAGCCAGCCGGGCTGGCCCGCTGAGGGCGTCGGTATGCAGGAGCAGCACCTCGTCGCGGTTTAAGTGCGCCGTTTCGATGCGTACCGGCTGGTTCCTTCGCAGGACGCCTCCGCCAGTCGAGCGAAGGATGCGAGCCCTGCCTGCGGCCACGACCATCGGCGGTGGATGACCGCAGGTGGTGTACTGCACATCCCCGTCGATCGGATCGACGATGGCCACGCACACCGTCGTGGCGCAGGTCGGATCCTCACCGTCCACTTCAGCGCTGAAGCGTTCGAGTGCCGCGACGAGGTCATGGGCCTGACTCAACAACGGAGCCATGATCGCCCGAACCTGCCCAGTGACGGCCGTCGCTGACCGGCCGGGCTCGATGACGTCTCCCACCAGCAATGCGGCCCGCCCGTCACTGAGGGCGATGACGTCGAACCAAGCCCGACTTCCAATGCCATCGGCCAGCGGCGTGACGCAATGAGCGTCGACGTGCAAACCGGGAAGTACCGGGAGACCCATCAGCGCGGAGGACCCCAATACCTCTGGTGCCAGACGGTACTCACCGTCACCATCGCCGTCGCGATCCAATCCGCCCCCCAAGCTCAGTCGATGATCCTCATACCCCGAGGTGGTGAGCCGTAAACGAAACTGCTGTCGCGCGACTCGCTGCGGCGCAGCCGATTGAGGTTTCTCTCCACCGCGTCACTGGTGCACCGTCTTGCTCGGAGCGCGGCCGGCAGGCGGGGCAGGGCGGCCAGCGCCGCTGCGTCCGGACGGACCGGAACGAAGTTGATGCAGCGTCGATATAGGCCAGACCCCATCCCGCCTCGGCAAGGTCGAGTGCGACCCGTTCTTCTTCCCGGGAAAGCGGACGACCTCCTCGAAACCGCCGACCGCACAGAAGGCTTCGCGACGGACCATGGCAGCACAGGCCAGGAATCCCAGCAATGACGGTCCGGGCAGATCGGCTGCACGGCCCAGCACGGATCGGCCCATCTGGTGGCAGACGGGGTCCAGGACAATTTCCGATCCAACCAGGATGCGAGCCGCGAGCAATCCCAGGCGCGGACGGACACCGAAGAGATCCGCCGCACCCTGTAATGCACCTGGGGCCCACCAGGAATCGTCATCCGCGAAAGCAACGTAGGGAGTGCTCGCCGGCCCGACGTCGTCGGTCGAGGACATGATCCTTCACTGCCCACCGAGTCGGCCGCCTAACTGTCTTTCGGTGGTGTCGCGATGACAAGCGGGTCCGGAGGCGACGACAATGTTGGCCGATGACTGAATCACCGTTCCTGCCCCTGATGCGCCAGGGCCTCGATCCCGTTGCCGAGTTGGGGCGCCGCCGGGCCGAGGAGCCGGTCAGCGAGTTCAACCTGTTCGGGATGAAGTTCTGGCTGCTCACCCGCTCCGACGACGTACGCCAGGTGCTGGGCAGTGCCGCGGACTTCAGCACCGACTTCTCGACGCTGGCCGACGCGGCGATCGGCGTGGAAGCCCTTGCTGGTCAACAGGACCCGGGCGGCCTCGGGATGAGCGACCCACCCAAGCACACCCGGTTGCGCAAGATCCTGACGCCGGAGTTCACGATGCGCCGGCTGGCTCGCCTGGCGCCGCGGATCGACGCGATCGTGGCCGACTGTCTCGACGCGATCGAGGCATCGGACCAGCCGATGGACCTCCTGCCCACCTTCGCGCTGCCCATTCCGTCGCTGGTCATCTGCGAACTGCTCGGCGTGCCGTACGGCGACCGCGACGACTTCCAGCGGCTGAGCAATTCCCGGTTCGACTTCATGGAGGATGCCGAGACGCTGGACTCGGTCGCCCAGTCGCTGGCCTACCTGCGCGAACTCGTCGCCGGGCAGCGAGCAGATCCCGGAGATGGCTTGCTGGGCATGATCGTTCGCGAGCATGGGGACACGATCAGCGACGAGGAGCTGGCCGGTCTCGCGGACGGGCTGCTGGTCGGTGGCCACGAGACCACGGCCAGCATGCTCGCGCTCGGGGCCCTGCTGTTGTTGCGCAGCGAGGAGCACTTCGCGCTCGTCCGGGACGACGACACCGCGATCAACGCCATGGTCGAGGAGATGCTGCGCTACCTCACGGTGGTCCAGGTCGCCTTCCCGCGGTTCGCCCGGCGAGAGGTCGTGCTGTCCACCGGACAGCGGATCGCCGAGGGCGAGATCGTGATCGCCTCACTGTCCTCAGCGGACCGCGACGCCGCCCTCGGCACCGGCTTGGGCGACTTCGTCCCCACCCGTACGCCGTTGTCGCACTTCGCCTTCGGGCACGGGATCCACCGCTGCATCGGCGCCGAACTGGCCCGGATGGAACTGCGGGCCGCCTACCCCGCACTCGTCCGGCGCTTCCCAACCCTGCGCCTGGCCGTACCTCCGGAGGAGATCGAGTTCCGCGAGCTGTCGGTGGTGTATGGCGTGCAGTCCCTGCCCGTGACCTGGTAGCTCTGGTCAGTTCACAGCGTCGGTACGGCAACGCCGATCTCGCGGCCGAGCGAGGCACCCTTTCCCAGGCCGAGGTTGTCACCGCTCCAGAACCGGCCGGGGTCGTACCAGTTCTGCGTCCGTGACGTCTCGAGCAGACCCATCGCGGTGTACGTCGCCGCCACGAGCTCCGCGCAGTAGATCGTCTCGGCCTTGACCTGATGACTGAACCGGCCGGCGAGCCAGCCCCGGATGACCCCGCGGGTGGTCGGGAACGGCCGGCCGTCAAGTCTGGAGATCGTCCGGAGGACGGCATCCTCCATCTCGCGGGTCACCTCCGGCGTGAGCTGCCGCAGCCAAGCCCGGGCGCGATACTTCGTGCTCCACGTCGCGACGGCGTCGTGCAGACCATGCAGTTGGACGCCCCGTTGGTGCTTGCCGGTCCACACGTCGGGCAGGGACTTGCCGAGTTCGGCGTGCCAGAGCAGCGGTGGCAGGTCGTCGAGTACGACCGCCATGCCGACGTGGTTGACCGGCGCATTGGTGAAGGTCTGGATCGCCCGATCGGCCGCAGTGGAGCCACGGAACAGCCACACGTCGCCGGTCCGGGTCAGGTCGACCGCTTGGTCCAGTTCGATGCGGCTCGCGCTCCGATCAGGGATCCGACTGGAAGCCACGGGCTCATCTTCCTATCCGAGCCTCGCGCGCTCCGCTCACCGGCCGGTCCGCTCCTCCCTCGCTGGCGCTCGGTCGATGCTCCCGCCCTCTCGGCACTAACGTAGCCGAGGTGCGAGTGTGGAAATGGATCGGCGTCGCCGGGATAGCCGGAGTCGCCGCGACCGGCGTGATTCTGGCTAGGGACGAGCGCGCCCGCCGCGCGTATACCCCGGACGAGGTACGGACCCGGCTGCACGAACGAGCCGCCCAACTGGCCGCCGAGCCGGAACCGCCCGATGCCGCCGCTGGGGCGTTGTCCGGACTGCGCGAACAGCTTGGCCGACGATTGCGCCAGCTACGTCACTAGGCCGCACTTCCCCGGTCCACATTGGTGATCTTGACCTTATGGTGGTGACACGCCGAGAAATGCGCCTTGAAACCGCAACAAAGTCAAGATCACCGGGAAATCAGGGTGGCTTGAGTGGAATGGGTGGTCGGCATTGCGGTCTACCGGCCCCGCTACAGCACCGAGGCGAGGCGGCGCGCACCCTCGCGTAGCTGCTCGGGGTTCGAGGCGGCGTAGGTCAGCCGCAGATGCGCGGCAGGTGGTTCGGTGACGAAGTACGGACTGCCGGCCTCCACGACGACGTCGGCCCGGCGGGCCCGTGCGGCGATCTCTACGTCGTCGTACTCGTCGGGAAGGCGCACCCATACGTGTAGTCCGCCTTTGGGTATCCGGGTGATCGCAGCATTGGGGAGAAATTCGTGCACGGCGGCTAACAGGGCATCGCGTCGGGTCCGCAACGCGGCGCGCAACGAGGTCAGGTGCCGTGGCCAGGCGGGTGAGCCGAGTAGCTCCACCGCCACCTCCTGGAGCGGCCGCGGGACGAACAGGTCATCGACCATCCGTAGTGCGGCGAGTCGGGCCGCGGCGGGCCCGCGACTCACCAGGGCACCGATCCGAAGGCTCGGCGCCGCTGGCTTGGTCAGCGAGGTGAGGTAGACGACGTGCCCGTCGCTGTCGTCCCGGATGAGCGGGGGCGGCGCCGCCCCGTCGATGCTCAGGTGGCGGGCCCAGTCGTCCTCGATCAGAAACGCGCCGGCAGTCCGTGCGACCTCGAGCACGGCAGTACGGCGGTCAGCCGCCAGCACGCAGCCGGTGGGGTTGGCGAAGGTGGGCTGGGCGTAGAGCACCCGGGAGCCGGTACGCGCGAAGGCCTCGGCGAGGAGATCCGGGCGCAGCCCGTCGCCATCGGTCGGCACTGGAACCGGGTGCAGGCCCGCACCACGAGCTGCGGCGATCGCTCCGATGTAGGTCGGCACCTCCACCAGGACCGGGTCGCCAGCGGCGGCGAGAGCGCGAAAGGCGGCGGAGAGTCCGGCCTGTGCGCCGGGGATCACCAGCACATCGGAGACGTCAACGCCCGAGGCCGCCGCGAAGCTGGCCCGCAACTCGGGCAGCCCGGCCGGCGGTACCCGTCCCCACGCCCCTGGGCGCCGGGCGGCCCGGCCGGCAGCGGCGACCAAGGCTCGGGTCGGTTGCAGGTCGTCCGAGAGATAGCCCGAGGACAGGATCGATGCGGCTGGATCCGGGAGGGCGAGCAGTCCCGCAAGATCCGCGCTGTCGACCCACGCCGGTCCCAGGGCGACGGTCTGCCAGCCGACATCTGGTCGATGGTTGCCACGTCTGGGTGCCACGAACGTCCCCCGGCCCGGTTCGGTCAGTAGCACTCCCTCGGCGACGAGCTTGGCCAGCGCGCGGGTGAGGGTCACCGGGCTGACGTTCAGCTCGGCGACAAGTGTCCGGGTTGCGGGTAGCTGGTCCCCCGGCTGGCGTTCCGCGGCCATGTGCCGAAGCCGTCCAGCCAGCGTGTCACTACTGCTACCGTTTGTCATGACGGTCAACGGTAGCGCTACTCGACTGAAGGGGCGGCCGATACTCGGCCCCGGGGTCGGTTGGGGAGCCCTCGGCGTCGTCGCGTTCAGCCTCACCTTTCCGGCCACCCGGGCGGCGCTGCCGGCATTCGGTCCGGTGACAGTGGGCCTCGGCCGGGCGGTACTGGCGGCAGTTCTCGCGGCCGCATGTCTTGCGCTGACCCGATCCCGACTGCCAACGGCAGGACAGGTCCGGCGGCTGGGTTTGGTCAGCATCGGCGTGGTGGTCGGCTTCCCGATCTGCTCCTCGTTGGCGCTGCGCGACGCCACGGCCGCTCACGCGGCTGTGCTGACCGGGCTGCTGCCAGCGGCCACGGCGGTGGTTGCGGTCCTCCGCGCCGGTGAACGACCGCCGCGAATGTTCTGGGGGGCATGCGCTCTGGGAGTCGTGACAGTTGTGGTGTTCGCCGCGGTTCAGGGGGGCGGACAACTCCGGGTCGAGGACCTGTGGTTGCTGGCCGCCGTAGCCCTCGGTGCTCTGGGGTACGCCGAGGGCGGCGCGCTGGCCCGTGAACTGGGTGGATGGCGGGTCATCTCCTGGGCGCTGGTGCTATCCCTTCCCGTGCTGCTGCCCGTGGCGCTAGCCGGGCTGGTGAGCCACCCGCCGCAGTCCCCGACGGCAGGCGCCTGGGTCGGTCTGCTCTACGTCAGCGCGATCAGCATGTTCGCCGGTTTCTACGCCTGGTACCGCGGCCTGGCCGAGGGCGGCATCGCGAAGATCTCCCAGCTCCAACTCGCCCAGCCCGTACTGACCCTGGGCTGGTCGGCGCTACTGCTCGGCGAACAGGTGGACGCCGGCACGATCCTGGCCGGGCTTGCCGTGGTCGCCGCCGTCGGCCTCACCCAACGCACCCGACGGAGCGCGACCCCGTTGCCGTCCGGGGCCATCAGCGAGCCGACCTGAACGCGAGCTGCCTCGCACCCCCGTCTGCAACGGATCGCAGACGAACGTGAAGTGCAGGAGTACGGCGAGACGGTCGGCGAACTGCTTGGTCGACCAGTGACAGTCGACCAGCAGGCTCTTGATCAGGCTGGAGGACATCAACGCCCAGATCATGTCGGCGGCGGTTCGTACGGTCCATGGCTGGGCGAGCCGGTTCTCGGTCGCGAGCCAGTCGGCTAGCCGGCGGCAGGCGGCGCGCTGGTCGCGGATGACGATCTGCCGATGAGTCTCGGCGTCGGGGTCGGCTTGGCGGACGCGTTCGGCGGCCAGGTCGATGGCCAGGATCCGCGGGTGGTATCGAGCGAGGTGCCGCGCCCATTGCTCGAGCGCTGCTTCGGCGTCGGGGGCAGCCCAGACCGGGCGCAGTGAGTCAGCCAGGTGCTCGGCGTCGCTGACGTAGTCGAACAGGGCGGTCATCAGCTCAGGCCGGGAGCCGAAGTGCAGATAGACCGCGCGGCGGGAGACGCCGGCGCGGTCGGCTACTGCAGCCATCGTGGCGGCCTCGAAGCCGGCCTCTTCGATCAGCTGGCGGGTGGCTGCCAGCAGCGCTGCCCGGGTTCGTCGGCTGCGGGCGTTCTCCGGCTCGGTGATCTTCATGGCGACCCTCCAGGAATAAACGTGACGCAGTGTGCAGTTCCCGTATATGCACAGCATGTGTAGTTAATCGGTATTCCAACGAGGAGGACAGCGTGATCGAGCCAGTCAACACCGCGGTGATCTATTACAGCTCCACCGGCAATGTGCATGCCCTGGCCCAGGCCGCCGTCGAGGGCGCGGAAAAGGCCGGGGCCGCGGTGCGGCTGCGCAAAGTACGTGAACTCGCCCCGGCCGCCGCGATCGAGAGCAATCCAGGTTGGGCGGCCCACGCCGCGGCGACCAGCGACATCACCGAAGCCAGTCCGGACGACCTGGCCTGGGCTGACGTAGTGATCTTCGGGACGCCCACCCGCTACGGTTCGCCGGCGAGCCAGCTCAAGGCATTCATCGACAGCACCGGACCGCTGTGGCAGCAGGGCAAGCTCGCCGACAAGGTCTACACCGCGTTCACCTCGACGGTCACCGCCCATGGCGGACTGGAGAGCACCCTGCTGGCGCTGGGAAACGTCTTCTACCACTGGGGCGGCATCATCGTCCCGCCCGGCTACACCGATCCCATCCAGTTCCAGACCGGCAATCCGTACGGCACCGCACACTTCGGCGGCGACGGCAACGGTCCCGGCCCCCTCGATCTGGACGCCGCCCGCTACCAGGCCCGCCGTGCGGTCGAGACCGCTGCCGCCCTGGCCAGGGGACGAGCGGCCTGAGTGGCACGCCGTCGGTCGGGCCGGTAGGAGGGGCGTGACAAGCGTGACTGATCCCGTACAGGAACAGCCACAGCATCGCGGCGATCCCGCCGGCGCCCGGAGCGGGGCTTGCGCTCTGGCCTTGTTATGCGGTGTCCAGCTGATGTTGGTGCTGGACTTCTCGATCGTCAACGTCGCCTTGCCCGAGATTGCCCAAGGGCTCGGCTTCAGCCGATCCGGTCTGTCCTGGGTGCTCAGTGCGTACGCGCTGGCCTTCGGTGGCCTGCTGCTGCTCGGTGGCCGGCTGGCCGACCTGGCCGGACGGCGGCGGATGTTCGTGATCGGCCTGGCTATCTTCGGCATTGGGTCACTTCTGGGTGGCCTGTCGGTCGATCCGGCGATGCTTGTGGCGATGCGGGCGATGCAGGGCGCCGGTGGCGCGTTGACCGCCCCGGCTGTGCTGTCCTTGATCACCACCACGTTTCCGGAGGGCCCGGAGCGCGGCCGGGCGCTGGGGTGGTTCTCGGCCGCTGGGGCCAGCGGATTCGCGGTCGGGGTGCTGGCCGGTGGACTGCTGACCCAGTTCGCTGGCTGGCGGGCGGTGCTGTTCGTCAACGTTCCCTTGGTCGCGGCCGCCATCGTGCTGGGGTGGCGGTTGCTCCCCGAGGCTTCGGGACCCGCCGTCAGTCGGCACTACGATCCTGCCGGTGCGCTGTGCGGCACGGTGGGCCTGAGCGCATTGATCTTCGGCCTTGCGCAGATCGGAGCGCCCGGCTCGACTGCGGCTGTGCCGATCGTGTCGCTGGCCGGCGGGGCGGCGCTGCTCGGCGGATTCGTTGCGATCGAGGCACGGGTTGCCTCGCCGCTGTTGCCGCTGCGCCTGTTCGGGTCCCGGTCGTTGAGCGTCGCCAATGGGCTGAGCGCGCTCACCTTCATCACTGCCGGCGCCATGCCGCTCTTGCTTTCACTGCAACTCCAAGAGGTCATGGGATTCGATCCGCTGACGACCGGGCTGGCCTTTCTGCCTTCCGCTGTGGTGGTAGCGCTTGCCGCGCAGGCCGCGCCGCGCCTGGCCGTCCGGGTCGGAGCCAAGCCGGTGCTGGTCACCGCGACCGCGCTGGTAGCCACCGGCGCCGCACTGCTGGCCCGGGTCTCGCCCGACAGCGGGTACGCCTCGCTGATTCTCCCCGCGACGATCGTGTTCGGTCTCGGACTCGGCGCGGTCATCACGGCCACGACCATCGCGGCCACCGATTCAGTGCCGGCCGGTGACCAGGGCGTAGCCTCCGGGCTGCTGACCACCAGCCAGCAGGTCGGTGCCGCCCTAGGAGTGGCGATCCTGGCCACCCTGGCCAGCGCACACACGCAGAGCCTTGGCGAACTCAGCTCAGCCACCATCGCGGCCGGGATCCGGTTCGCCTATCTGGTGGGTGCCGGTGTCGCTGCGGTTTCCATGCTGACTGCGCTATTCGCGCTGCCTCCCGGCCGAAATCGACCGTGACCCCCCGCCACGCCCAGCCATCAAACCCTGTACCTGAGAGGAAACGATCATGTCCCTGACCTTTGGACGCGCCCCATTCGCCGCGCAGCGTGGCTCCTTCGATTTCCCCGTACCTGACCACGTCCGCTACTGGGAGCCGTGGCCGCGGCGAATGCGAGCGATCCTGGGCGGCGCAACGGTGCTCGACAGCCGACGCGGAGTCGTGCTGCACGAGACGGGTCGTCTCCTGAGCACTACTACCCCGTTGACGACCTCGATCCGGATCTGCTCAGTCCCGCCGAGCCGACCGAGGCTGGCGCCGCCCGGTGGGACGTGGGAGTCGCTGGCCGAATCGCCGCTGCTGCGGTCACCGCCTACGCCGATCTCTCCGGCGCGGACGGCGGGCTGACGCTGAACGATTTCGTTGCCGTCGACTTCGCTGCGATGGACCGCTGGTTCGAAGAGGACGACCCGGTGTACGGCCATCTCCGCGATCCGTACCACCGGGTCGACGTCCGGGCCTCGTCTCGGCGGATCGTCGTCCGGCATCAGGGTCAGATCGTGGCCGAGTCGAGTCGGCCCAAACTGCTGTTCGAGACCGGAAACCCGATTCGCTACTACCTGCCCTTCGCGATGTGGACCTGGGCCGACTCGAACTCAGTGACAACGTCTCCGAATGCCCCTACAAGGGCGACGGGCTGCACTGGCACCTCACCGTCGACGGTGAGCGGGTTGCCGATGCCGCGTGGAGCCTGCCGCACCCGCTGCCCGAAGGATTCGCCGCCGCCGAGCACCTCTGCTTCTACCCGAACAAGGTCGACCTCGAGGTCGACGGCGAACACATCACCGACTGACCGGGCACGCCGGCC
>Ga0136613_10001133_pt1 | contig 13462 bp, 14 predicted proteins | sample AntDrymUQ2722106_2_FD_106649 | JGI IMG/M metagenome (GOLD analysis project Ga0136613, IMG submission 106649) | Polar desert sand microbial communities from Dry Valleys, Antarctica - metaG UQ272 (21.06) | ecosystem: Environmental > Terrestrial > Soil > Desert | place: Antarctica: Dry Valley... | reverse complement strand
CTCGACGTCGACGACGTCGACCCCGATCCCTGGTACGACGAATCCTTCCACGGGGAGTATGTTACGGCAGATTCGCCCCAGGCAAAAGGGCTATAGTATGAAGATGGATACTGCCACAGACGCTGTCATCATCGGAAACCCGAACTCGGGACGCGCGGGTGATGAGGATTATCTCGAGCGATTCGCGAAGATCCTGCGTTCGGGAGGCCTGGCGGTAGAGGTGCTCAACACCGAGCACCCCAACCACGCCACCGAGCTTGCTTCACTCGCAGGGGATCGTCTGGTAGTGGCCGCTGGGGGCGACGGCACGGTCAACGAAGTATTGAACGGGCTCTCGCCGGAGGCCACGCTGGGCGTACTGCCGCTCGGCACCGCGAACGTGCTGGCGCGGGAGTTCGGGCTGCCGCTCGACCCGGCCGAGGCCTGCCAGCGCATTCTGAAAGGCGAACGCTCGATGGTGGACTTCGGCGTCGCCACGAACGATGAGGGAGCCGAGCGCCGCTTCGCCTGTATGGCCGGGATAGGCTTCGACGCGACAGTGATCGGCGCCGTGACACCGCGATTGAAGCGCTACCTGAGGAGGTTGGCCTTCCAGGTAACCGCTTTCAAGGTGTTCTTCGGCAACAGATTCCCCCCGCTGGAGATAATCCACGGCGACGAGGTCCACACCGCGAGGTTCGCCATAGTCGCCAACGGTCAATTCTATGGCGGCGACTACAGGGTGTCAGGGCCCGGCCTGCTGACGAGCGGCGAGTTCGAGACCATCCTGGTCGAGCGCGTGAGCGACCTCCTGAGGCCTGATGTCTTCGCCGGGATCATGGCGAGGAGGCCCCTCAACCGCTCGATGATGTCTTTCACCTCGACGGAAGTCCACGCCAGGGCCCCAGGCACAGAGGTGCCGGTACAACTCGACGGTGAGCTCTGGGGCATGCTGCCCATGTCTTTCCGTATCGAACCAGGCGCTCTGAACGTCGTCCGTTAGCTTGTAGGCGCGTAAACACCCTCCGGCACCGCCTCTATCCTCTATTCGACAGTGACGCTCTTGGCGAGGTTGCGTGGCTTGTCGACGTCCAGGCCCCGGTCCTTCGCAACGTGGTATGCGAGGAGCTGCAGCGGCACGCTAGAGATGAAGGGGGCCAGGATCTCCGGCGCCTCGGGGACGGGGAGGACCAGGCGCGCCATCCTTTCTGCGCCTTTGTCACCTTCACGGGCTATGGCGATCACGCTTGCACCCCTGGCAACGGTCTCCTCGACGTTCGAGAGGGTCTTCTCGCGGACGACACCCTCTCCGAGGACGGCTATGACGGGACAGTGTTCGTCGACGAGGGCAATGGGACCGTGCTTCATCTCGCCCGCCGGATAGCCTTCGGAGGGTAGGTAGGAGATCTCCTTGAGCTTCAGGGCTCCCTCCAGTGCCACCGGATACGAGATACCGCGCCCGAGGAAGAGCGAGCACCGCGCGTCCTCGAAGACCTCGACTGCATCCTCGACCCGATTCCCGAGCGCCTCGAGCGTCTCCTCGACCTTCTCGGGAGCCAGACTAAGGCTGCGTCCGATCTCCCGCAACTCCTCCTCCGGAATGACCCCGCGAATGCCGGCGAGCCCGAGCGCCAGCAGATCGAGAGCGGCGACCTGGGCGACGAAGGCTTTGGTGGAGGCCACGCAGATCTCCGGCCCAGCCCTGGTTAGCAAGACCGCGTCGGCCTCGCGGGTGATGAGCGACCCCCTGGTGTTGGTAACCGCAAGCACCCTGGCCCCGAAGCCCCGCGCCGCCTGAACGGCCGCCAGGGTATCTGTGGTCTCGCCGCTCTGACTTATGGCAACGACCAGCGTACGAGAGTCCCCAATAGGATCCGCGTAACGATACTCGCTGGCGATCACGACCTCCACGGGTATCCTGGCGAGCTTCTCTATGGCGTGCTTGCCCAGCAGGCCGGCGTGGTAGGCCGTGCCACAGGCGACGACCACGACCCGGTCTACCTCAGAGAGGTCGAGCCCTACCTCTGAGAGGTCGACGACGCCGTCTGTGTCGATGCGGCCGAGAAGGGTCGCGCCGAGGGCAGCGGGCTGCTCGTGGATCTCCTTGAGCATGTAGTCATCGTAGCCGCCGAGCTCGACGGCCTCGGCGTCCCAGTCCACCTCGAAGGACTCACGCTCGACTGACTCTCCCGAAGAGGTAAACACCTCTACCGACGAATCGGCTATCTCGACGATCTCGCCGTTCTCGACGAGGATGAACTCGTGCGTCTCCCCTAGCAGGGCCTGCACCGCGCTCGCCAGGAAGTTCTCGCCTTCCCCTAGTCCGACGACGAGTGGACTCTGGTAGCGGGCCGCGACGACCTTACCTGGCTCATCCACGCTGACAGCAGCGACGGCGAAGGAGCCTTCGAGCCGCTGCAGCACCCCGGCGAGCGCCATCCGCAACGTCTCTCCGGCATCGACCCTCTCGGCTATCAGGTGCGCCATCACCTCCGTGTCCGTCTCGGAACGGAAAGACACGCCCCGCCCCTCCAGCTCCGCCTTGAGCTCCGAGAAGTTCTCTATGATGCCGTTGTGCACGACGGCGACGCTCCCATCTCCGCCGAGATGGGGATGCGCGTTCTCCTCGCTGGGACGTCCGTGCGTCGCCCAGCGGGTGTGCCCCACGCCGGTCCTTACCTGGGAGAGGTCACCGTTTCGCCCGGCCAGGGCGCGGGTGAGGTTCTCGAGTTGCCCGACCTCCCTTATCTGCTCTATCCGGTTCTCCTTTTGCAGGGCCAGCCCCGCTGAATCGTAACCACGATACTCGAGGTGCCCGAGACCCTCCATAAGCACCTCGACACACCGCTCTTTACCGGCGTAACCCACTATGCCGCACACAGGCTTACCTCCCTGTTATCCGGGGATGGGATCAGGGATGGCAGAGAAAGGAGTCAGAGCGATAGAGGCTCTGTGTCCGGGCCGAACGGTGCTTTGTCCCCGGCGTCACCGCCGGGATTTGTCACCGCCCTGACGACTGCCCGAAGCCGAGACGTACCCGCCGAATGCTTCGATGAACGTCTTCCTCGTCGACTCCTGCATCTTGCCGCAAGAGTCCTGGCGCTTTTGCTTTCTCTCTGCCCCGCAAGCTCCGACGATCCCATCGAGCTTACTGGTCATCTTACAAGAATATGGTCTTCCCAGGCTACCTCCTCATCTCCTCCGTAACGACGCCGCTTACTGTAACGGTTGCGCCGCGAAAAAGAAACCAGAATGCTTGAAGTTCTACAAGAAGTTCAGGTCAACGATGCCCAGTGCGGCGAGCAGGGCGATGATGATAGGCTGGTGGATCAGGTAGACAAACAGCGAGTTTCTACCAAGGGGAAGCAGCGGTCTCGCCGGTACCGGGGCCTTGTCCGTCAGAACCGCGGGCCTTCTACCATCGCCGTACACCACGTTCCCGAAGAACAGCCCGATCAGGACGACGCCGAACCAGGGCAACAAGGGCCTGTAATCCGGCATCACCACTCCCTCTGGTACGACACCGAATGGCAGGAGCCAGAAGCTCTGCGAATAGAGGTCCTGCGCCAGCACGTACTGGCCTGCGGCGAAAATGAGGGCGCCGAGCACGAGGTTGGTTGACCGGAGTCCCAGGAAAGGGTAGGCGAGGATTATGGAGACCCCGATCAGTTGCAGTATGCCGAACGCTACGACGCCCATCCCGAGGACAAGGAAGACGACGGTCAAGATCATCCCGTACGCGAGGATCCTCAAGCCTCTGGCCAGGTATTTACCGAAGAGCTTCCACCCCGTCATGCTGGTCCTCGCCCGGCTTACGGCGAGCGAGACTCCGACGAGGAACAGAAACAGGCCAGCGGTAAGGTCGGCGAAGAGTGCCCAGTGCCCAGATGTGGACTGGATGTCATAGCCTCCGAGGGTATCCAGGTCGTAGGTGGAGTGGTAGACGATCATCATGATGATGGCGACGCCGCGGGCAGCATCGACCTCCCAGAACCTGTCCACCTTACGCTCCGTACCCGGCTCCTCTCCGGTTTTTCCGGATCATACCCCACCCCAGGCCCCCGCGGACCGCGGCGCATGGGTTAGGATTGGTCCGTGGATACGGACTTCACTATAAGACCAGGGCGCAAGGATGACGCGGCCGAGGCGGCCAGGCTCTGGATGCAGAGCGCCGAAGAGCATGCGGCCCACGACAGAGTCTACGAGACGGCCCCAGGCGCGGAGAAGACGATGCGGCGCTTTCTGGCCGACGTGGCGAACAGCGGCTACTCTTTCCTCTTCGTGGCCGCGGCAGGAGACCGGACGGTGGGCTTTATCTCGGGCGAACTGCGCCAGGGCTCCCCGACGTTCCTCCCGAAGACGTGGGCCTCAGTGGACGACGTCTTCGTCAAACCCGAGTACCGTAATCGCGGTACGGGCCGGGCCCTCCTCCAGAGTGTCCAGGCCTGGGCACAGGAGAGAGGCGCAGACGGCATCTCACTCCAGGTAGCCGCCGCCAACGCGCGGGGCCGCAAGTTCTACGAAGACCTGGGCTTCAGGGAGGTCTCCGTGTATACGGTGCTGGAGTTTGAATAGAGGCTGCAGGCATCAGGTTTCAGGTTTCTTTGTACTCTCGATGATGGGTAGAGAGCGTGAGAGGATTCGCACGGCTGTGTCGGGCTCGTAGCCCAGGGTCGTGTAGAAAGCTTCGGCGCTAGGGTCTTGGACCTGAACTTCAACGTAAGAGATGCCGCGCTCTTTGCAACGTTCATGTGCCGCTTCGAGAAGGGCGCGGCCGACGGCCTGGCGTCTGGCTTGTGGGCGCACGTAGAGGTCTTCGATGCTGGCGAAGAGTTCGCCGGCGGAGAGGTTGAGGCGGTAGGCGACGATGGCTACTCCCAGTATCTGGTCCTCCGTCCTGGCGGCGAGTACTTCAAGGTCTCCGGTCTCGACGGCCTTTCGCAGGCGGTCGGCGAAATGTTCGGGCACTGGCTCGCCATCCCTGAGAGCTTCTTCGAGGAGCGCCAGGGACTCGGCCAGGCCTGTTGCCGGGACAGGGGCGACCTCGATAGGGCTCAACGTTCGACGGCGCTGGCGGTGATCCTGGCCGCCGCTTCGACGGCCTTTTCTATCTCTTTGTGCCCTACATCGAGGTGTGTGCACAGGCGGACGTAGCCTGGTTTGCCGGGGGTAGCGAGCACGCCTTCGCGGGCGAGGGCTTGCAGGAATTCGGAGGGGTCGTCGACGGCGACAAGGACGAGGTTGGTCTCCGGGTCATGGACTTTGTAGCCGGCTTCTCTCAGCCCTGAGGCGAGGTCGCGGGCCTGGGCGTGATCCTCGGCAAGCCTGTCTACGTGGTTTTCGAAGGCGTAGAGTGAGGCGGCGGCGATGATGCCAGCCTGCCGCATACCACCCCCGAAGGCCTTGCGGGCGCGTCGGGCCTCCATGATGGTCTCCTCATCCCCGGCGAGCAGGGACCCGACGGGCGCCCCGAGACCCTTGGAAGAGCACACGGAGACCGTGTCTGCGTGAACGCACCACTCGCTGGCCGGAGTGCCTGTCGCGGCCTGCGCGTTGAACAGCCTGGCCCCGTCGAGGTGGACCTTCAGGCCGAGATCCTTCGCCGTCGCGGCGACCGCGGCGAAGTCCTCCAGCGGGAAGACCTTGCCGCCCGAGGTGTTGTGGGTGTTCTCGAGGCAGAGCAACCTCGAGCGCGGGAAGTGGACGTCATCAGGCCTGACAGAGGAGCGGACGGTCTCAGGGTCGAGGACGCCGTTCTCGCCTGGGAGGGTGCGCAGTTGGAGGCTAGAGAGCATCGCCGGGGCGCCAGCCTCATAGACGAAGATGTGGGCACCTTCGTGCAGGAGCACCTCCTCCCCCCGGTTCGTGCCTATGTGGACCCCGATCTGGTTTGTCATCGTCCCTGAAGGCGCGTACAACGCCGCCTCCTTGCCCAGCAAGTCGGCCACGTAATCCTCGAGCCGGTTAACAGTAGGGTCCTCGCCGAAGACGTCGTCGCCGACAGGGGCCTCCAGCATCGCCCGCCGCATGCCTTCCGTCGGACGGGTTACGGTGTCGCTGCGAAGATCTATCAAGGTTCGCCTCCATCACTCTGTACGCTCGTTCCCAATACCCGACGCGTGGTCGCGAAGTGGATCTTCGCAACCTCCGCAAGGCCATCCTCCCCGAGTTCCCCGAACACGCGCCGTCCCGCCTCCTCGACATGCGTCGCGCCGAGCGGCAATCCGAACCCGACCCGCTCCGAGAGATGTTCGATCTCCTGGAGTTGCCGCGCCCGCGCTACTATGGACGCAGCGGCCACGGCCGCGTCGTCCTCTGCCCGCGTGCGTACCTCGAGCCGCACGCCCTCGGGCACGAACGGCTCCAGATAGGAGCGGGCGGACCGGGCAAACTCGTCCGCCACTATGACCTCGACCTCACTCGCAAGTTCACCCATGATCGTGGCATCGAGCTCGCCGAGCAGCCTGTTGACGTTTCCCGCGGCGCTTCTACGGGACTCGTACTCCGGGGGCGGGAGCGATATGAGGTGAACGTTGCTCTGGCCCACGGCCGTAATGATGAGGTCTGAGATCCGGCGGATGGCTGGGGCCCTGATCTCCTTCGAATCCCTGACCCCTATCTCCCGCAGCTCTCTCGCCTTCTCTGCGTGGGTTATCCTGACCCCGGCCACGACCAGAGGACCGAAGTAGTCACCCTTCCCGGCCTCGTCGATGCCGAGCCTCGGCGTACCGTCCAGGACGGGTCGCTCTCCCGCGCGGGTCGTCGAAGCTCGTGTACCATCAGCTTTGGCCTGTGACACGCGCCAGGCTTCGATGCGGTCCCGCAACCCTGAAGCTCTACCTCCGATGGAGATCTTGCCCGTATGATAGACGTTCAGCTTCGCGGTCTCGCCGTCGCGGGCAAGGTCGTACTGGGTGCCGTGATCTATGGTCCTGGTGCCTGTTATCTGTACGCCCTCTCTGTCGAGGAGCAGGCGCAGGTCTTGGGGGATTTCGGCGAGTCGGGCGGCCTTCAACGGACCTCGAAGCCTTCGAGGTCTCCGCCGGCACTCGCGAAGTCCGTATCTACGTTCTCGACCGAGGCGCGCTGAGGGCCCTCTTCACACCAGCGGACCATCTCCCTGACCCTCTCGGAGGGGCCTTCGAACAAGGCTTCGACCTGACCGTCAGGCACGTTCTTAACCCATCCCGCCAGCCCGAGTTCTTCGGCCTTCTGCCTGGTCGAGTCCCGGAAGAAGACCCCCTGCACCCGGCCTGAGACCAGGACGTGCGCGCGTTCCAGATCGCTGCTTTGCACCTTGCGTACCTCCGTCTACCGCCTTCACCGCCAGGTTGGTCCGTATTTGGGCAGGTTCACCCGATATGCTAGCCTACAGCGGCCATGAAAGCAGAGAAGCAAACGGCTGCCGGCGGGTCGGGACGCGGGGGGAGCAAGGGCAGGGTGCTCCTTACCCTGGTCGTGCCGACGCGCAACGAGGCCGACAACGTCCCGAAGCTCGTGCACCAGTTGCGCGAGAGCCTCTCGGATCTGGATTACCGGGTGGTCTTCGTGGATGACTCGACGGACGAGACGCCTGAGGTGATAGGCGGCCTCGCCGAAGAGGACGGACGCGTCAGCCTGGTGCGCCGGGAGGGCGCTGAGCGGTACGGTGGTCTCTCGACGGCCGTTACGACGGGGATGGAGCTCTTCTCGGGAGCGAGCGAGTACACCTGTGTGATGGACGCGGATTTGCAGCACCCTCCCGAGAAGGTGCGCGAGATGCTGGAGATAGCGCGCCGCTCCGACGCCGACGTCGTCGTGGCGAGCCGTTATGCCCCAGGCGGCAGTTACGCGGGCCTCGATGGCAGAATGCGGCGGGCCGTGTCCGTGGGGAGCAAGTACCTGGCCAGGATCACCTTCAAGGAAGCTCGCAAGACGAGTGACCCGATGGCCGGCTTCTTCCTCATAAAGAACCAGGCGATCTCAGGCATCCAGTTCAGGCCCACGGGGTTCAAGGTGTTGCTGGAGATACTCGTATGCGCGCCGGAGCTCAAGGTCCTCGAAACGCCATTCGACTTTCAGGCCCGCAATGCCGGGGTGTCCAAGGCGACCATGCGCCAGGGCTTCGAGTACCTGACGCACATACTGAGCCTGTTCTGGTACGTGCCCTCGGCGGGGCGCCTGTGGAAGTTCCTACTCGTCGGGGCCTCCGGCGTGCTTGTCAACATGGCCACCCTCATCGTGCTCGCCGAGTACTTCGACGCCAACAAGGTCATAGCCTGGATGTTCGCGGTCGGTCTCTCCATCCTCAGCAACTTCCTCCTCAACAACGCGTTCACCTGGCGCGATATAAGGCACTCGAGCAGGATCCACTTCTTCCTGCGCGGCGTTCTGGCCTACCCTGTAGCCGTCATGGGCATCGGGGCGAACTTCGCCGTCTGGTACCCGCTCGTGAAGTACGTCTCGGCCGACTTTCCGTACTACGCACTGTTCAATCTACTCGGCATAGTCGCAGGGACGAGCGTTAACTTCATCCTCTCCTCACGGCTCGTATTCCGCCCCTCGATGCCAAAAAGCCTCGACCCCAATGCCCCACCCAAGCAGGTAGCCGAGATGATAAGGCGCGAGCTCAAGGCCGACAGGGTGGGTTTGATCAGGGTCCCCGACCTCACGCCTCTCGGAGACAACTCGACCCAGGATCTCACGCCCTCGGATCGGAGCGTTATAGATCTGGTCGTAAAGACCACCCACCCCACCCTGACCGTGACAGGCCCACGACGCCTGCCCCAGGCCCGCACGAACGCCCGCTGGACCAACTCCCTGGCAGTCCCGATCGTTCACGGAGATCATGCCCTCGGCGTCGTATACGCGACCAGAACCTCTACAGAACCTTTTACCGAAGATGACCTCCACTGGCTGACCGCATACACCAGCAGCGCCGCTAGGATCTTCGAGTAGTTTCAGCATTGTTGGGGAGCGGCTCGCGTTCGTTGGCCATGCGGTGGATAAGGCTCCGTGCTTAACGAAGCGGAGCCTTACTGTGTGTGGGAGTCTCGCCGGCCAAGGCACTTGCTGAGGTGCTGACAAGCGATGGCGTTAGCCTGAGCGTGCTGACATGCTGAAGTACTGAAATGCGAAAAAGACGTCCCGGCAGCATGCTGCCGGGACGCTACGATCGGCCCCTCCCCATCAGGAGCCTCTAGCCGGACTTCATCACCCCTCCCCGCCGATGAAGCCCGTCGCAATCCCACGCCTGGACCCAAGCTTTAAACCGAGCCCCGGGTAGGCGGGAATCACCCGAACAGAAACTAGCATCCCCCTACAAGTCCCGCAACCTCCAGCAATCCCTTTACCTAAGCCGGAAAATGTATACCATATAGCATCAGGTACAATATGTTCGTAACCCACAACGTACCAGCACAACATGTTGAGCCTCGACCAAAATCTTAATCTGCTAGAGTACGTTTATGAACCGTCAGTTGAGGGTTAAGTGAGTTTAAGGTCGAGATGTATCCATTAGCGTCAGCGGGGACTGGTGTAGTCTCCGGCAGGGTGGGCAAGGGCGCCGCCGAGGGTCGTTGCCGCGGGGTATGCGGGTGAGCTTTATACTAGTGGCATGAGGCCAGTTTGCTTTCTGTCCGACTTCGGACTAACCGACGACTTCGCCGGTACGTGCAAGGGTGTGATGCTGAGGATCGCACCAGGAGTGTCGATCGTCGACCTGACGCACGAGGTACCTGGCTTCGGCGTGGAGACGGGGGCTGAGATCCTGCAGCACGCCACCCGCTACATGCCCGCCGACGCGGTCTACCTGGCGGTGGTGGATCCGGGAGTCGGCACGGAGCGACGGGGGCTCGCTCTACGGACGGAGAGCGGTGCGCTGCTGGTCGGTCCTGACAACGGGTTGCTCGTTTCGGCGGCCGATTCCCTGGGTAGCATCTTGGACGCCCGCGCGCTCACCGAAGAGCGCTTCCACCTGCATCCCGTCTCCAACACCTTTCACGGCCGCGACGTCTTCGCGCCTGTGGCGGCGCATCTTGCTTCCGGAGTCGGGCTCTCTGACCTCGGGGAGCCCGTCGACCCTTCTTCGATGGTGCGTCTCAGCCCGGCGAGCGCGCTCGTAGGAGAGGGAGAAGGTTTCGACACTCACATCATCTCCATCGACCGCTTCGGCAACGCAAGGCTCTCCGTCATGCAGGAAGAGCCTGGGCTGGAGTATGGTGACGGCCTGAGAGTAGACGCCGGTGACGGCGAGATGTCGGTTCGATACGTCGAGACATTCGGGTCGGCCAAGGCGGGAGAGTTGGTTCTCGTCCCCGACTCCCACTGGCGCCTGAGCCTCGCCATAAACAAAGGCAGCGCGGCCCACGCGCTCGCTCTCGAGGTCGGAGGAGAGGTGCGTCTGATCATCGCCATGGATCACGGTGACTGAACGCCCTAACCCGAGGTCAGGCCCTCCGGTGCGCCAGGGCAGTGCTCCCCTCTCGCCCGGGGAGCGAAACCGGATGCTGCGGGCCGCCGCGCTGCGCCCGATCAACGTCATGGTCCTGGTGGTCGGTGCCGGCTTCTTCGTGACAACCCTGGCGTGGTGGTTGCTGCCCCTGACCCTGCTAACCTACGTCTCCCTGGTCTTCCTGGCCGCGAGAGACCCCGTCTTCCAGCGCAAGGTCCTCGGAGGAGCTACGGTTCCAGAAGCATCGCCGAATGCTGTAGAGAGCAGAGACGTCTCTCCCGAGCGCCGCGCTCGCTGGCTCCCGCGCGGAGAGACCCGCCAGAAGGTGGAGGCAGCCCTCGATGTCTACCGCAAGGTCGTCGCCGCCATCGAGACCTCAGACGACGTAACCAGGGCGGTCCTCGACGATGTGGTCCCAAGGCTGCACGCGGCGGCGGATCGGCTCGTGGACGTGGCCCAGAGTAGGGAGAAGGCCGCCGAAGTGGCACGCGACCTCAGGCGGGACACTGACTCTTCCGCACCAACCTCAGCGAGGCAGGAGAATCTGCGCGATCTCGAAAACAGAATCAACGCCGCGGACACGGAGATCTCCGGTACTTACCAGGAGCTTCAGGATCTGAGGGCGAAGGTGGTCAGGATCTCAATAGACAGCGAGAACCCAGCCAGGGCGAACGACCTAAACGCTTCTCTCGACGGCCTGAATGCCAGGCTCGAAGCCCTGGGCGAACTCATGACCCGTCAAAAAGAGAGCTAATAGCGGTTTGCACCGCAAACCGCGGCTACAGGCATCAGGTTTCAGTGACAACAACAAGCTGAAATGCTTGCAAAGAGGTCAGGACCTCTTTGCAACCTTACGCCGAGCTAGCTTGCCACCCCTGGCCGTCGGCCTTCTCCTCGACGACCTCGGGCTGTGGGGCGGGTCTGCGCACGGGGACACCGCCCAACTCCTGCCTGGACTCCTCCACCGAGATGAGCGAGTCCTGGAACCAGTTCTCCAACTGCCCCATGACGCGGTCCCTATACACCTCGGAGCCGCCGGAGACCTCTTCGGCGTAGCGTTCAGCCCCGTCTATGATCTCTCCCGCCCTACGCTCCGTACGCCGGTAGAGCTCCGTCTCGGGGGACATCGCGTTGGCGTGATGGTGGGCTTCCTCGACTATGCGCTGGGCCTCCTCCTCGGCCGCAGCGACTGTGGCCCCGCATTCCCGGCGAAGCGACTCGGCCTCAGACAGCTCAGGGGGCAACGATCCCCTTAGCTCGTCCAGCATCACAAGCAGATCAGACCGATCGACGACGGCCCGTCCTTTGCTCATCGGTACGCCGGATGCATCCTGAACGATCGCCTCCAGCTCGTCCAAAACTCCGCTTATGTACTGCATGTCTTCTCTCATGGCTCCAACCCTAGCACGCTCTCACAGGCTACGCTAGGCTTTCTGAAAGTATTTTTCGATGCTTTACCTCATTGTCAGGTTTAATTTGATCTTAGGGTCAAGTGTAACTCTGACAGAGGGCAGTAGGGACAAATCGTGTGGATCGTGGCCCGTAGTTTTTGGCTTTAGTAGTGGGGTTCTGTGAGTTATCCACAGGAGGTGCTTCGCCGAGGAGGCAGGTTAAACCACTTTAGAAGGGAGAGGTGAGAGTACGGATTCCCCGGTTTCTGGCCATCACGGGGCTCACAGGTACGGCGACCGCTCTGGCGAAGCCCCCTCGGTCAGAGTTTTTGTCAGGTAGAGAACGAGTCCGTCATTGACGGCAATCTCGTCTCCCTGCCTCACGGGACGGCCGTCGCGTGTCAGGCCCTTTCCATCAGGCACGTAGCCGCGGAGTACGTAAAGGCGTTGCGCCGCTCCGTAGTCGGGCGGCATGCCAACTCCGATGCCTGCGACACAGGAGCGTTCCGAGATCTTCTGCTCCGCCTGGTCCATCAGGTTGGTGCCGATGCCTTGCCGCCTGAAGCGCGGCAGCACGTTGAAGTCTTGTATCTCCGGTATTCCCCCGGCACGGTAAGGCGGGTAGCTCGGGCTCCAGTTGATGGTCACGTACCCGGCGAAGTCTCCCCCGACAAAGGCGACGAAGACCGTGCGAATCCCCTTTTGTTGTTCCGAAAGGTAGATCTCGTATTGCGAGAGGGGCTTGTTCCACCCCAGGTCGCTGAAGGCTGCGGAGATCGGTGCCACGTCGCGGCTTTCGAGCATGCGTATCGCTAGGTTCCTCATGCCGGTGGTGCGGTCATCGTCAGGAGTCGAGATCGCCGAAAACACGCCGATGGCCCATAGCTGACTGCTCTAGATCTGGCGGTTTGCCACGCCGGCGGCGATTATGGCGAAGACCATCGCGATGAGTGGAAGCGGGTTGATTGAGCCGGCGAGGAGATCGGGCGCCAGCAAGACGAGGAACGGTACGGCCGTGGCCAGGACGGCGATGACGATCGCAAGAGGACCGCCGTTACGGCCCCCGGCCCGGTTGATCAGGGTGCCTGCCCCGTAGCCGGCTGCGGCCGAGATCAACCAGGTGAATGGGAGGAGAAAGAGGACGTATGCTATGGGGATACCTGCGACAGCGACCCCCAAACCGGCGAGGATACTCCTTAGAACCTGATCCGTCTTCATGACGCCGGCCCGGGCTCCTCTTGGTAGCCTGGCGTCTTCGGGGCACTTTATCCCGACGTCGGTGGCCACCATACACTCGGTGCAAATGGGCCGCCCGCACGTGGCGCATGAGACGCGAGTCTTCCTTTTCGGATGCCTGTAGCAGTGTATGGGCTCTGCCATCAGCGGCTCCTCCGAATGTTGCGCGCAAGCTCGCCCCGGGGCATCAAGACCAGTTCCCTCTTGTAGCTCTGGTGAACCTCGGAGATCAGGCGTCTGTGCTCCAGTTCCTTCCGGTCAAGCACCTCGTGCAGAGCACGGATCTCGTCCTCCATCCTCGCTACCTGGCGCTCGAGGTCGATGACCTTCTTCACGCCGGCGAGGTTCATCCCCATCTCCTGGGTCAGCCTCTGTATGTAGCGGCCGAGGTCAACGTCCTCCTGCGAATAGAGCCTGGTGTTCT
>Ga0136613_10001131_pt1 | contig 13475 bp, 13 predicted proteins | sample AntDrymUQ2722106_2_FD_106649 | JGI IMG/M metagenome (GOLD analysis project Ga0136613, IMG submission 106649) | Polar desert sand microbial communities from Dry Valleys, Antarctica - metaG UQ272 (21.06) | ecosystem: Environmental > Terrestrial > Soil > Desert | place: Antarctica: Dry Valley... | reverse complement strand
CCAGCGCAAGTTCATCGACTTCCTGGGCAAGAACGGCTACAAGCCGGTCATCAAGGACATCCGCAAGTTCGGCGACGGCCGGATGAAGGCCAACCTCGACATCGAGCTCGTGGTGGACCTCTTCCGCCTGGCCGATCGAATGGACATAGCCGTCATCGTGTCCGGCGACGGCGACTTCGCGCCGGCCATCAAGGCCCTCCAGGACAAGGGCGTCCGTTGCGAGGTGATCAGCTTCAAGCCGAACACCTCGTCCGACCTGATGGCCGTGGCCGATGAGTTCATGGACATCATGAAGGTCGCGTCGATCAGCCGGAAGGAGGGACGGGCCGTGCGTGACAGCATGAGCGCACCCGAGATGCCGGCCAAGGAGGTCACGCCCGAGTTCGGCTTCCGAGAGGCGTCACCGTCAGTTGCCGCCGCCGCCCTCGCCGCTCTGAGGGGTGGGGGATCGGATGCCGCTCGCCGCAGCAGAGGCGGAACCGGCCGCCGGCCCGCCGCCGCTCCGGTCGCCGCCGCTCCGGCCGCCGAACCGATCGAGCAGGCCGCCGCGGCAACGACTACCACCGTCGACGCGCCGACCGATGTCGATCCCGATGCGCGCCGCCGTCGCCGCCGTCGAGGCGGCCGTGGTCGGGGTCGAACGCGCCGCGAGGACGACACGACTTCGGCGGCCGAACCCGGCAGCGAAGAGATCGGCTGGCAGGAGTTCGACGATCTCAGCGAGCTGGACGGTGCCGGCGAAGAACGCGAATACACGTTCGAGGAGGCGGATGCGGCCACGCTCGCTGAGCTCGGCCTGAGCGCCGATGACCTTGCCGCCCTCGAGGCATCGCCGACGGAGCCTCAGCCAGCTGAGGCGGAGTCCGAGGAAGCGCCGAAGCCGGCTCGCCGTCGCTCGACACGCACCAGCCAGGACGAGCCTGCGCCAACCGAGGCCGCGTCCGAGGAAGCGCCGAAGCCGGCCCGCCGTCGAACCCCGCGCGCCAGGAAGGACGAGACCGCCGCTGCAGAGGCTCCTGCCCAGGCCGCTCCCGAGGCCGCCGCTGCGGCGCCGCCGAAGCAGGCGCGCCGTCGCTCCACCCGCGCCGCAGCAGACGATGGCTCGACCACCGCCACGCAGGATGGGCCGAAGCCGGCCCGACGCCGATCGACTCGCGCCGCGAAGGACGATGCCGGCACCGACACCGACCCCGCGACCGAGTCTGGTGCTGAAGAAGAGGCCGGGGAGCCGCAGGGCATCTGGGGCCGCTTCCGCACCGCGCGGAAGCCCAAGGGCACATCCTCCGGCTGAGTGCCGGCCGGCTGCCGCACGTACGAAAAACGAGGGCCGACCCGATGGGCCGGCCCTCGTCCGTTGCCAGAGGGGCTAGATCTGCGACTCTCGATCGACCCCGTCGTACGACTCGTTGATCGCCTCGGCCGTGTCAGTGGCCGCGTCGTCCGCGGCCGCGCCGGTGGCGGATCCCGCATCGGCGGCGGCCTCCTGGACGCTTCCCGAAGCGTCCACGTCGCTGACATTCCCGTTCGTGGGCTCGTCACGCTGGAAGACCGGCACCCATTCGGCGTCCTTGGCTCGGGCGCTGATCTCGCTGCGCACCTCGTCCGCCCTGGCGCTCAGCTCCTGGCGCATCTCGCTGCCGCGCTTCGGGGCCGTGAGCAGAGCGACGATGGCACCCCCGGCCGCGCCGATGACGAGGCCAAGGAAGAAGGCGCCCCAATGGCGCTCCTCTCGCTGACGCAGTCCGAGTCGGGCGGCCGCGGAGTCGACGAGCTCCCGGCTGGCCGGGACGGCCGCTCCCGCGGCCCCGATCGCGAGCGTACGCCGCTTCCAGAGGTCCTTGAGGGCCGGGCGAATCGACGTTCGCCACGTCTTGTCCGACCAGCTGGCCGCGTCGCCGGTGACACGGGTCGCGCGCTTGACGGCGTCACGGCGCAGTGGCTGCGTGTCGCGCCATACATCCGAGGCGCGGTCGCCCACCTCCGCTCCCCGCTCGGCTATGACCTCGGCCACGTCCTGGCCGCGCTTCGCCACTTCCTGGGTCAGTTTCGTTTTAGCGACGCGATCGACCAGAGATCGAATCGAATCGGCAATCTCGTCGGCCGTTGATGCCGCGCCTGTCGGCATGATTTCCTCCTGTGATGAGGCCGGTTTCGGTGCACGAAGTATGCCACCGCCCTGCTGGACAAGCACGGCCTCGGACGGCCATGGAGCCCGCCGAACCTATACTCGAACGATGATCGAGACGACGCAACCATCAGGGTTTCTGAGCCTCGGACAACCGACCGCCCGGCGGATCGTCCGGCAGTCGGCCGAGCGCGGACGCGTCGGGCGCACGCTGCTGGTTCATGGGCCGGCGGGATCGGGGAAGGGCGCATTCGTCGACGACCTCCTGGCCCTCCACTTCTGCACCGATGCCGATCCGCCCCGGCGTCCGTGCAACTCCTGTCGCGGCTGCCACCAGGCACGGGCACGGACACACCCTGACCTGGTGATCGGGTCGCAGGATGCCTGGCGCGAGCAGCGGTCATCCGGCGAGAGCATCGTGGCGGTCGCTCGCCGGTGGCTGCTGGAGGCCGCCGGCGCACCCGTCGTCGCGGACCGACGGGTGGTCCTGATCGAGCATGCGGATCGCGCGGGCGAGGAGATTCAGAACGCGTTGCTCAAGGCGCTCGAGGAGCCGACCGATCGCCACACGTTCGTCCTCGTCGCCGATGAGCCACGAGCCTTGCTCGCGACCATCCGGTCGCGATGTCAGCCGCTCCGAGTCGGTGCCGTGCCGCGCGAGGAGCTGAGCGCATTCCTCATGGACGCTCGGCGCCTGCCGGCCGACCAGGCGGATGCGCTGGCCCGGCTCTCCAATGGCCTGGTGGGCAGTGCACTCTCCTTCGCAGATGACCGCGCGCTGCTGACGTGGCGACGACGCGCGCAGTCAGAGCTGCTGTCGCTCCTGGAGCGCGGCCGAGCGGAACGCTTCGGATCGGTGCGCGACCTGCTGGACGAGACGGTTCGCCTGCACCGGGCTCCGGTCGATCCTGCCGACGAGGAGGCCCGGACCCCGGCCGCCGCGCAGCGCCGAGCGGCCACCATGCTCGTGGAGCTGTGGCTGTCCCTGACGCGCGACCTGGCCGTGGCCGTGGTCGGCCGCGTGGAGCTCGCTCCGAGCCGGGAGCTGGCGCCCGACCTGGATGAGCTGGCGGGTCGCATCGGCGCCCATCCACTCCTGCGTATGGCCGCGATGCTCGAGCAGATCCACGCGGGGCTCCTCGAGAACGTGGCGCCGAGGCTGGCGCTGGAGGCCGCCATGCTCACCTGGCCGTTCCTGCCGCAGTCGCGGAACCAGTGATCGAAGAGCGGTTGACGGCTCGCGTCACGGGCCGGGTGCAGGGCGTCGGGTTTCGCTGGTGGGTACGCCGCCGCGCCGAGAACCTGCAGCTGGTTGGCTGGGTCATGAACGGTGACGACGAGCGTTCGGTGGAGCTCGTGGCAGAGGGACCCGGCTCGGCCCTCACCGAGCTGGAGCAGATCCTGAGGGACGGGCCAGCCGGCGCCGACGTCGAATCGGTCGACGCGCGGCGAGGGCCGGCGAGCGGTGAGTACGATCGGTTCGGGATCGTTCGGTCGTGAACCCACGGATCATCGGCTGTGGGACCCTGGCTGCCGCCGTTTTCATCGCGATCGGCGCCTTCGGTATCCTGCGTGCGGGGGCCCCTGCGGAGTGTCCCGATCTCCTGCCCCAGGAGCCGGCCGCGTATGCTCCGGTCGGCGCGCCGACCGACCGACCGCTGCTCGAGGGCGGCGACGGGCAGCTCGAGGCCGCCGGCAGCACCTCGTTCGGGCTCGCGCGCTGGGAGGTGTACGTTGAGCCGGGATTCGCGCCGGTCGCGAGTGGCGAGCCGCTCCCGCAGCGGATCGTGCTCGACTGCGGTGACGGAACCTACCAGGCATACCAACGAGGCACCGAGTGACGCGACGACCAATCATCCTCCTTGTCAATCCGGTCGCCGGAGGCAAGCCGGGCTCCGGCCCGGGCCTGTCGGACGACCCGGCCATGCTGACCGCCGACGCGCTGCGGTCCGCGCTGCTCGAGCGCGGCCTCGAGGTGGGCCACCGAGAGCTGGTGGAAGGCGACGACCTCGCCGAGCTTGCGGTGCATGCCGCGGAGACCGGGCACGACGTCGTGGTTGCGGGAGGTGACGGCACCGTCAGCCGCGCCGCGGCCGCCCTCGTCGGCCACGAGTTGGCCACGCTCGGCATCCTCGCCATGGGCAGCTTCAACAACATGGCGCGCGGGTACGGGATCCCGGTCACGCTGGCCGAGGCGCTCGACGTGATCGCCGCCGGCGAGGTGAGCCAGGTGGACGCCGGCTGGGTGGTCCGCGGGGGCGATGCGGGGCGCCCGTTCTTCGAGGCGGCGGGCGTCGGCGTCGACGCGATCGGCTTCCTTGCCGTCGAGCTGGCGGAGCGGCGGGGCTGGTGGCGTGCGTTCCGTTCGCTGCTGCGGGGCCTGCGGCTTCGCAAGACACCGATGCGAATCACGCTCGACGGCACCGTCTACAGGACCGGCAGCCCTTCGGTCACCATCAGCAATGGCCCCTACCACGGCGCGGGCTTCGCACTCGCGACCGAGGCCGATCCGACGGATGGGCTGTTCGAAGTCGCCGTCTTCGACGGCATGAGCCGCTTCGAGGTAATTCGGCACTTCCTGGCGGTGGCGCGGCACAAGCCGCGACGAGAGCCACGCATCGGCCAGTACCGTGCGGCGCGGGTGTCGATCGCGGGCATCAGGCGCGCCCTCCCGGCGCATGCCGACGGGGTGAGTATCGGTGTCACGCCGGTCACATTCGAGGTACGGCCGAAAGCGCTGCGCGTTTTCCGCTAGAGGTTGAGCGTCGGCCGGAAGAGGCGGTCATAGGTGGCCAGGGCATACCGATCCGTCATCCCCGCGATGTAGTCGGCCGCCTGCGTCTGGGGGGAAGCCTCGTCTTGGCGGTAGGAGTGTGGAATCTCCCCGGGATGCTCGAGATGCCAGTCCATCAGGTCGCGGATGACCGAGATGGCGCGCTGCTGCTGGCGAAGCTGCTCGGCCGATTGGTAGACCTGCTCGAACATGAACTCGCGCAGCTGGTTCATGACGCCGAGGGTGTCGCCGTCCATGCGCACCGCCCCGGTCCGCAGCGATTCGTCGATGACCGCGTTGATCATGGAGCTCACCCAGGCCCGGCCAGGCTCGCCGAAGCGCTCGAGCGCGTCCGCCGGGAAGAGCCCGCGGCTGAGGGTGCCGGCGCGGAGAGCGTCGAGCGCGTCGTGCGCGAGGTAGGCGATTCGATCGGCGAATCGGACGCAGTACGCCTCCGGCGTGGCCGGTGGCGGGTGGACCCTCCACGAGTGGGCACGGATGCCGTCGCGCACCTCCCAGCTCAGGTTCGCGTCCTCCAGCACCTCGAAGACCCTGACGCTCTGTGCGGCGTGATGCCACTCGTTGGGGTCGAAGTACGGGCTGAGCGCGTCCTCGCCGGTGTGGCCGAAGGCCGAGTGCCCGACGTCATGACCGAGCGCGATCGCCTCGGCCAGCGATTCGTTCAGGCTCAGCGCGCTCGCCAGCGCGCGCGCCACCTGCGTGACCTGCATGGTGTGCGTGAGGCGCGTGACGTAATGGTCGCCCTCGGGGTTGAGGAACACCTGCGTCTTGTGCTTGAGGCGTCGAAACGCCTTGGAATGAATGATCCGGTCCCGGTCACGCTCGAAGGCCGTCCGGAACTCATCGGGCTCTTCCGGGCGCTCGCGACCCTTCGACGCCGCGGACCGGGTCGCCGCGGGACTGAGGCGCACCTCCTCCGCTTCGCGCGCCGCGCGGTCGTGGCGGCGCAGCCGCGTGGTGTCGCTGATCTCCTGCATGGCCCGATGATGCCACGGCTCGGAAGACGTCGGCCGAGATCCCGCTGTGGAGGCTCCAGCATCGCCAGTGACCGATCCCAGCGGTGGGCGTCCGCCAGGATGGTGCTGAATCTGTCGCCGCACCGGCGAGCTGGGAATGGACATCTGGTATGGTGGCCGGCTCTGTCAGGACCGATTCTCTCCGACCCGCGCACCGGGCGGCAGCATGCGCTGGCGGCGCTCCAGGGCCTGCTCGTGACGTTCCTGTGGTCGACGTCGTGGATCCTGGTCAAGGTCGGCCTCGATGACCTGGAGCTGCAGCCGCTCTCGTTCGCCGGGCTGCGGTACGCCCTTGCTGCGGCCATCCTGCTGCCGTTCGGCGTCCGCGCGATTCGTGCGGCGCACGCCGCCTCGCCGGTGAGCGGACGCCTCGTCGTCCGCGTGGCGGTCTATGGCCTGCTCTTCGTGGCCGTCGCGCAGGGAGCGCAGTTCGCCGCTCTCGCCGTCCTGCCGGCGACGGCCGTCAGCCTCATGCTCTCCACGATCCCGGTCTGGGTGGCGGCGCTTGCGCTGGCGGGGAGCGCGGAGCGGCCGTCGATCGGCCAGGCGGCCGGCATCGGTCTGCTGACGGCGGGGGCGCTCCTCTACTTCGGCCCTTTCGAGCTCGACGCCGATGCCGGCATCGGACTCCTTGCCGCCGCGGTGTGCGTGGTCGCGGCCGCCGTCTCCTCGCACCTCGGTCGAGGGCTGGCGCGCGACGCGATCGGCTCACTCGGTGGTCCAATGGGCCTCACCGCCGCGAGCATGGCGGTGGGTGCGATGGTGCTGCTGGGCGTGAGCATCGTGGTCGAGGGTGTGCCGAGCCCCCATCTCGCCGGGTGGCTCATCATTGGCTGGCTGGCGGTCGTGAACACGGCGTTCGCCTTCACGCTCTGGAACCACACCCTCCGCACGCTGACCGCGGTCGAGTCGAGCGTGGTCAACAACACGATGACGATACAGATCGCCGTGATGGCGATCATCTTCCTGGGCGAGCGGCTCGGTCCGCTTCAGCTCGTGGGGCTATTCCTCGGAGCCGCCGGTGCGGGGATCGTCCAGCTCGCACCGGTGTTGCGGCCTCGCCACCAACCCTAACCTGCGTCCGTGTCGACCCTCCCGCCAGTGGCCGTGGCAAGCGGCGGTTCCTCCAGCGCGTCGCCGCGCACGCGCTTCGCCCCGGCGCCTTCGATGATGCGGCGACGAACCCAGCCCGATGCGAAGTCGACGAGAATCGTGATGACGATGATGATCAGGATCGCCATCCCAGCCTTGTCCCAGCGCCGGTAGGTGACCGTGTTCTGGAGGACGGTGCCGATCCCGCCCGCCCCGACGATGCCCAGCACCGCCGCCGCGCGGATGTTGATCTCGAAGCGGTAGAGCCAGAACGCCACGGTGTCGGGAAGCACCTGCGGCAGAACGCCCCAGCGCTGCACCTGGCAATGAGCGCGTCGGCGATCTCCTGCTTCAGCTCCTCGGGAAGCTCGCCGCGGACTGCCACGCCGTCGTTCGGGATCTCCTGCGAGTAGGCGAACACCACGATCTCATCCATGCTCTCGCAGTCACCCTCTTCGAGGATGGTCCGCGCGTCGTTGAACGCGACGCCGACCTCCGCGTCGCCGTTGCAGAGTGCGATCACCGAGTTGTCGTGGCCACCCGAGAAGATCGGCTCGATGTCGGTCTCCGGGTCGATCCCGGCACCGATGAGCTGCACCGCCGGGAAGATGTACCCGGACGCCGAGGCCTGCTCGACGAAGCTCACGGCCGCCCCCTCCGGGATCTGCGCGATCGCATCCTCGCCGATCGGGCCCTCCTCCGCGTCCAGCGTGCCGTTGCAGAAGAGAAGACCGTCCTCGTTCGCCTCGGGCTCGTCCTCGCAGTACGCGTCGGGATTGTTCGTCATCCACTGGGTGTGGTAGGTGACCCTCCCGTCACGCGCCGACTGGAGGATGATGTCCGCCCCGGCGATGGTCTCGGCCTGCAGCAGCGAGAAGGGACCGAAGGCTCCGATGTCTGCCGTACCCGCCTCCATGGCGGCAACCAGGGCGGTGTAGTCCGTCGGGACGAACGACTCGACCGGGATGCTGAGCTCTTCGGTCAGGTAGTCGGCCAGCGGCTGCGCATTCTCAACGAGCACGTCAGCCTCCCGCGACGGGACGAGGCCGAGGACAAGCTCCTCCGGCATCTCGGACCCGGTGCCACCACCGGAGGCGGCGGGCTGGCTGCCGGGCGCATCGCTCTCATCTGCAGGCTGGGTTCCGCAGGCGGTGGCAACGATCATCGTCACCGCAGCACTGCGAAGAATCTCAGGTGCCTCACTGTGTACTCTCCTCATGTTGCGGCCGCGTCCGGGCACGGCGCGATCAGGCAATCGTCGAGGACTCCCCTTCGTCGATCTCCGCACCCACTCGGGGAAGGAACGGAACATATAGGCGTGAGCCGCTGGGACAGCACGCTGGCGCGCCGGACAGGATTCGAACCTGCGACCTTCGGCTCCGGAGGCCGACGCTCTATCCACTGAGCTACCGGCGCGCGCGGCCGGGAGATCACGCGATCCACCGACCGCGGGCATGGTACACGCGGGACCGATACGCGTCATTCGTGTAGTCGAAGGCCCCCGCCGAAGCGGGGGCCTTCATTGCTGCCGGATTCGCTAACCGCAAGGGCATCTTTCACGCACGGTTTCCCGTACTACCCTAACCCTAACCTACCCATGGCCTTGCGACCAGTAGTGAATCGCTGTACGAACAGCACCCTCAGGATAGACCGCGTGTTCTCTTTAGACAAGAGTTTGCAGATTTAGTTTCCTTTACATGGCAAAGCGTTGCAGGCGTTCTGAGCGTGCGGAGCGATCTATCCCCCGGACGATGGCTCGTCGCCAGCCGAGATCGTGATCGACTCGACGATCACCGGCGTCAATGGCAGGTCTGTCGCGCTCACCGGCACCTGGGCGACTGCGTCGACGATGTCGGTGCCCTCGACCACCGTCCCGAGGATCGAGTAGACGCCGACCGCGCGCAGCTGGGCGTCGAGGTCCGCGAGGGTGATGAAGAACTGGCTCCCGTTGGCACGCCCGTCATTCGCCATGGCAACCACGTGGGGGTCGTAGCGCAGCCCATCGGCAGGCGGCTCGATCTCGAACTCGTAGCCGGGGTCGCCCTGCCCGACGCCCTCGAAGTCGCCCCGGTTGTCCCTGGTTCCCGGGTCGCCCGCCTGGATCACGAAGTCGGCGATGACCCGGTGGAAGGTGACGCCGTCGTAAAAGCCGCAACGGGCGAGAGCAACGAAGCTCGCGGTCGCCAGCGGTGCCCCGTCCGAGTCGAGCTCCATCACGACCTCGCCTTCCACGGCGCCGCCGATCTGCATCGTCGCGAATCTGGCGTTCTCGAGCGTTGCCTGGGCCGATGCCGAGGTCGGCGCCTCGGTCGGACAGGCGGACGCCGGCGTCGGGGCGACATCCGTCCCGCAGGCAACCAGGACGAGCACAAGGCCGACGAACGGAGCGAGCCGTTTCATCGGCCATTGGTCTCGAAGAGCCGGCGAGCGTAGCTGACCGGCATGGTGCCGCCATAGATCAGGGTGTCGTGGAATCGGCGCAGCTCGAACCTGGCGCCAGCGCGCGCCTGGACATCGGCTTTCAGCTTCTCGATCATGTGCCTGCCGAAGAGGTAGGAGAGCTGGTAGGTGGGTGTCGAGGTATAGCGCTTGACCTCGGCCAGGGCAGCCGGGCGCTCGAAGCCTGTCTCTGCGATGAGCCGATCGACCGCTTCATCGAAGCCGATCAGGCCGCGATGGAGTGACACGTCCAGGATGATGCGGACCGCACGCCAGATCGCGTCGGTGTGAACGATGTACCAGCCCTTCGGCGTGTCGTCGAAGCCGTGCTCCTTCATCATCCGCTCGCAATAGAACGCCCAACCCTCCGCGAATTCCGGAGCACCGGAGAAGAGACGCACGAGGCTCGGATTCGTGATCGCGGCCGAGAGCTGGAGGTGGTGGCCGGGGTAGGCTTCGTGGACCGAGGTGTTGTTGATCGAGGCGCGGTTGTGCTCGCGCATCATGTCGGGCGAGGATGGCGGCGTGACGATATAGACGCCGACCGGGATCGGATCGAACTTCGCGGGGTCGTAGTAGGCCGCGAATGGGATGAGATGGCGGATGAACGAGGGCGTCTCGATGACGTTGAGATGATCCTCGTCGGGCGGCGTCGCGAGCCCGTGCTCGACCACGAACGCCCGTGCCCGGTCCATCGACTCGCGGTACTCGGCAAGCGACTCGGCAAAGGTCACGGCGTGGTCGCCCTTGACGATGTCCGCGATCTCATCCGGCGATGCGGAGGGATCGATCTCCGATGCCACCGCGTCGCGAGCGGCCGTCTCGGAGACGAGCAGCTCCTCGCCGACGGCCAGGATCTCGTCCCCATCGGCCTCGAGCTCGCGCAGGCGGAGCATCTCCTCGAACCGCTCCGGCCCGGCCGTCCAGTCGGCGGAGGCGCGCGGCAGGACGTCGGTGCGCAGCCAGCTGGCATGCTCGGACAGGGCGGCCTTGGTGGAGTCGACCGAGGCGGCCAGTCGATCCGCGAGGGCATCGTCGCGGCCGTCGGTGCGAGCAACGGCAAGAATCGTGTCGAGGAAGCCGGGCATCTGTTCGGTCGATTCGAGGTCGATCTCGGTCCAGAGCTTGACCGGGTCGGTGACGCGCTCGCGGGTCTCGGCGAGCAGGCGTGGCGCGGCATCGAGCCGTTGCCCGATGCTCTCGAGGCGGTCGCGCAGCGGCGCGAAGTCTCTGGTGAAGAGCGGGAAGAGCGCCTCGCCGATGTGCTCCGCCCCACCTGACGATCCGGCCCACGGGCGGTACTCGGTCTGCCAGTAGAGTCCGAGCCTCGCCTGGTGGATCGCCAGGTCGCGGTCGAGTGCGCGCTCGGTGCTCAGCTCGCTCACGTCGAATGCCGACAGCTCGTCGATCGTGCGCCGGAAGAAGGCGATCTCCTCGTCGACCGCGTCGCGGCCACCCGATGAGAGCTCGCCGTCACGGTCGTGGATGCCGAGGAAGGTCGCCGATTCGGGTCGCATCGCCAGCTGGTCGCGGAACCAGCGGTCGATCGTGCGATCGAAGCGTGCGTCGGCGTCAGAAGGAGCCGTGGTCATCGAATCCGTACCTCCGGTGCGGGCCGCTCACGGACGGGCGAGCGCCGGTGCAACGTGCGGGCTTGGCGCCTCAGCCGGCCGGAGCCAGGACGCGCTCGAGGAAGCCTAGCACCCAGCCGGCATAGTCCTCGGCGCAGACCTCATCGGACCGTGCGTGGCCGGCCGGAGCGCAGACGTGCAGCTCGGTCGGCGAGCCGGCTTCGGAGGCGGCTGCCAGGATCGACTCCGCGTCATCCGGGCCGATCGAGGTATCCGCTTCGCCATGAATGAGCAGGAGTGGACGCTCATCGAGCCGCGCGGCGGTCATCATCGGGTCGACGGACGAGACGTCCTCGCCCGTCCGCATGAGCGTGCCGAGCAAGACCGCCCAGCTGCCCGGCAGGGAGAGCGGATAGCCGCTGCCGTCCAGCCGCGCCTGGGCGGCGTTCGCCAGCGTGGCATGCGCGGATTCGACGATGACGCCGTCGACCCGATCGTCTCGGTCGGCCTCGGCGAGGGCCGTCGCGCCTCCCATCGAGACGCCGAGGATGGCGATCCGGTCGGGACCCTTCTGCCGCTCGAGCCAGTCGATCATGGCCCGCAGATCGGCGGCCTCGCGCACGCCCTGCGTGGTGGCGGTATCGGCGCTCTGGCCATGGTTGCGGAAGTCGAGCAGGAGCAGGTTGTAGGCGTCACGCAGGATCGCCGCGCGGTCGAGCATGGCGCTCTTGTTGCTGCCCCAGCCGTGCGCCAGGACCACGGTCGGCCCGTTTGGCCCGGTGTCGGCGGTCGAGGGGACGTACCAGCCGGCGAGCCCGATCTCACCGACGCTCACCGTGCCATCGGCCGGCGCGCCCTCCCGGCTGCACGCCTCCGGATCAGCCTCGGTCTCGAGCGCGGCATCGGTGGCGACGTCGTAGCCGATCGCCTCGTACTCCCAGCCCATGGTGGCCGGCGTGCGACAGTCGCCGGTCGGGTTGGGGGCGTCGGAGAGCTGGCGCGAGCCCTCGTACCCCACGTAGCCCAGGTAGGCCACCAGGGCGACGAAGAGTGCGGCGAAGGCGAAGCTCACCCAGCGGCCGGTGCGGGCGCGGCGCTCGGTCCTCGGATCCGATGGCAGCTCGTAGGGCATCCGGCGCGGAGTATACGGCCGCGTGCGCGCAAACCGGCGCACCGCGTACAATCCGTCGCCGATGACCACCACCAGACGTCCGATCCGCGCCGCCTCCGCGGCTGGCGCACGGGGACGCGGCCACCACTCCCTCGCACCCGGGCATCTCGGGGAGGCGACCGCCGCCGCCACGGTCGGCGTCATCGTCGGGGGGATCGCGCTCGTCATCACGGGCATCGGCATGATCGCCATGGCGCTGACCATCGGCTCCCGCTACGCCGGCGATCCGCCGCCGAACGTCGGAACGCTGAGCCTTACGCCGGTGCTGATGGGCGTCGGGATCCTCCTGCTCGGCGGATCGCTGACCGCGGGCGGGTTCGCCGTGTTCAGCGAGGTCCGCAGGGCGCGCTTGGTGACCGGTGTCCTCTCGGCGGTCGCCGCCGCGCTGTCGGCCGCCGGAGCGCTGGTGGCGATGGGGAACCCGCCGCCCGACGTCGTCCTTGCCATTGCGCTGACGGTGACCACGCTCCTGTTCGGAGTCGCCGCGATCCTCCTGCTCCGGCCACGCCGCTAGGCGTCGGCATCCGCGCGTGACTCGCACCGTCTTCATCGTCGGTGCGGTGGTCTGGCTCCTGGTGGGGACCGGTGGAATCGGATTTGCCGCCCTGGGCAGAGGCTGGCTCCTGTCGCGCCTGCCAGCCTTGACCATCGACGCCGATGCGCTGGGTGGGGCCCTGACGGCCGTGGCGGCGGTCGCGCTCGCGATCGGCGTCGCACACGTCGGCGTCCTCACCGGTCTTGCCCGCGGCTGGCGCTGGGGGCGGAGCATCGGCGCACTGCTCGCCTCCGTCCTTGGCGCCGCGCTGCTCGGAACGGCGGCTACCGCGATCTCGAGCGTCATGCGCGATGCCGCTTATGCCGCGCCGCTGCTTGGAGCCGCCTCCGTGGCCCTCGCGGGAGTGCTCGGCTACGCGGTCGCTGCCGTGCGCTTGGCGCGCGACCTCGGTTCCGGATCGGACTCCTGAAGGGCCGCGAATGCCTGTGCTATGCTCCGCCACCGTCACCCCGCGCGGGCCCGTGGTGTAGTGGCCAAACATGCCAGCCTGTCACGCTGGAGATCGCCGGTTCGAATCCGGTCGGGCCCGCCATTCAGCGTCCACCGCCTCGGGGATCACAGCTAGCCCGTGACGTTCAGCAGCCGCGGTAAGCCGGGCCTCCACGAACGTCGTGCCGACTACGGTGAAGCGTGCATAGACCGCCGCTATCATCCGTGCCCACCACTCCGCGCGCTCAGGTTCGCTCAGGTCGCCTGACATCGCCAACTTAT
>Ga0136613_10001130_pt1 | contig 13480 bp, 10 predicted proteins | sample AntDrymUQ2722106_2_FD_106649 | JGI IMG/M metagenome (GOLD analysis project Ga0136613, IMG submission 106649) | Polar desert sand microbial communities from Dry Valleys, Antarctica - metaG UQ272 (21.06) | ecosystem: Environmental > Terrestrial > Soil > Desert | place: Antarctica: Dry Valley... | reverse complement strand
GATCACGAGCACGTTGGGGATCTTGCGGGTGACGGCCTGGCGGATCGCCTTGCCCATCGACATCTCGCCCGGGTCGACCTCCGCGCGCACGCCCTCCTCGCGCAGCGCGGCGGTGAGGTTCTCGGCGTAGTCGCGGAAGCGGTCGGCGACCGTGATCGAGCGCACCTGGACCGGGGCGAGCCAGGTCGGGAACGCGCCGCCGTAGTGCTCGAGCAGGAACGCGATGAAGCGCTCGTGCGTGCCCAGCGGGGCCCGGTGGATCACGTAGGGCCGGTGCTCGCGGTTGTCGGCCCCCTGGTACGTGAGCCCGAACCGCGCCGGCTGCGCGAAGTCGACCTGGTTGGTGCTGGCGCTCTCCTCACGGCCGGTGACCGAGCGGAACTGGATGTCGATCTTGGGCCCGTAGAACGCGGCCTCGCCGCGGCCCTCCGTGTAGGGCACGCCGACCTCGTCCATCGCCTCGCGCACCAGGCGCTGGGTCAGCTCCCACGCCGGCGGGTCGTCGACGTACTTCTCGCGCCCCTTGTCGGTCGTCGGGTCCCAGGTCGAGAAGCGCATCGAGTAGTCGCTCAGGCCGAGCACCTCGTAGAGGTCCAGGTGCAGCTGGATCACGTCGACGAACTCGTCCTTGACCTGGTCCTCGGTGCAGTAGATGTGCGCGTCGTTCATCGACATCCCGCGCACGCGCAGCAGGCCCGACAGCGCGCCGGAGTCCTCGAGCCGGTAGACCGTCCCGTACTCGGCCAGGCGCAGCGGCAGGTCGCGGTAGCTGCGCGGGCGCGCCGCGTAGACCATGTGGTGGTGCGGGCAGTTCATCGGGCGCAGCACGTACTCCGCGCGCACCACCGCCTCGCCGTCGCCGTCGCTCTCCTCCTCCACGCCGTGGTCCTGGATCGCCATGCGCGGATACATGTGGTCCTCGTAGTAGGGCAGGTGGCCCGAGCGGTAGAAGAGGTCGGTCTTGGCCAGGTGGGGCGTCGACACCCGTTCATAGCCGCGGCGGAACTCGTACTCCTTGGCGAGCTTCTCCAGCTCCTCGCGCAGCACGGTGCCGTTGGGCAGCCACAGCGGCAGGCCGGGGCCGACGTCGGGCTCGATCACGAAGATGTCCAGCTCGCGGCCGAGCTTGCGGTGGTCGCGCTCCTGGGCCAGCTCGAACGCGCGGATGCGCTCCTGCAGTTCCTTGCGCGAGCGGTAGGCCCACGCGTAGATCCGCGTCATCATCACGTTGCGCGAGTCGCCGCGCCAGTAGGCGCCGGCGATCGAGCGCAGCTTGAACGCGTCCGCCGGGATCTTGCGGGCGGTCTCCACGTGCGGGCCGCGGCAGAGGTCGACGAAGCCGTTCGTGCGGAAGAACGACAGCGTCGCGAGCTGCTGCGTGTCGGCCAGCTCCGCCGCGTACTCGCGCTTGTAGGGCTCGTGCATCGCCTCCAGGCGTTCCAGCGCGTCCGCCACGGGCAGGTCCTCGCGCTCGAAGCCGGGCCCGCCGGCCAGGATCCGCCGCATCCGCTTCTCCAGCTCCGGGAAGTCGTCCTCGCTCAGCGGCTCCGAGAGCACGAAGTCGTAGTAGAAGCCGTCGTCGATCGGGGGCCCGAAGCCGAGCGTCGAGCCGGGGCGCAGCTCGAGCACCGCCATCGCCAGCACGTGGGCGAGGCTGTGGCGGAGCCGGTAGAGGTCATCCTGCTGCGCCGCCTCGGGCTCGGTGGTCTGCGCGGCCATCGGCCTCAAGGATAGGCTCCGCGCGCTAGTCGAGCGTGACCGAGCCGACCTCGCCGGCGAGCGCGAGGCGGACCGCCTCGGCCTCCTCGGGCGACAGCTCCCGCTCACCCTCGCCGCCGCGCACCTGCTTGCAGTACAGCCGCGCCGTCTCGCGGTTGGCGATCGAGGAGAGCACCACCCCGCTGCGGTCGGCGTCGAGCAGCGCGAGTGAGGTCGACTGGTGCCCGGTCAGCTCGCCGTAGGCGTCGTAGCGCACGAGCGCGCGGTAGGCGATCGCGCCGTCGAGGCGCTCCTCGGCGGCGGCCATGCGCTCCTCGAGGCGCTCGGCGATCTCCTCGACACGGCCGTGCAGCGCCTCGAAGGCCGACTGCAGCGAGCCGGCGTGCGCGACGAGGTCGTCCCGGCCGCTCTGGCCCAGGACCGCTCGCTGGTCGCCCCGCAGCCGGCGCACGCGCATGGCCAGCACGATCGCCAGCAGCAGCGCGATCAGCGCCACCGCCCCGGCCGCGAGGGCGGCGATCCCCGCGGGCTGCGTGAGCTCGTCCACCGGGTCCTAGCCCTCCTGGAAGATCGCCTGGTACTCCGCCTCGTTGTTGTCGGTCTTCTCCTCGCCGGGGACCGGCGCGACGCGCACGGCGATCGTGATCGCGGCGCCCAGCGGCGGCGGCTCCTCGAGCGCCAGCTCGGCGGTCGCGCTGGCCTGCGGGGCGATCTGGTCGATCCTGTCGTTGAGGACGACCGGCTCGCCGCTGCCGCCCTCGATGCGCACGGTCACCCGGACGTCGAACTCGTCGTTCTCGCCGCCGTTGGTGAAGGCGACCGAGAAGGTGGAGTCCGGGGCGAAGGTCAGCTGGTTCGGCGCGTCCGGCTCCAGCGTCGCGTCGCCGTAGGTGACCGAGTCGATGTTCGTGCCGTGCAGCCCCGGACCGGTCGGCTCGTCGGCGTTGCGCCCGGCGCCGGCGGAGAGCTGCTGACCGAGCTGCGCGGCCACGGTCGCGGGCTGCAGCCACTCGAGCGTGGGCAGGAACTGCGAGCGAGCGATCTGCTGGCCGCCGATCTCGTCCTCGTCGAGCGCGGCCTGGATGAACGGCATCACGCGCGTCTCGTACGCGACGTCGGAGGAGAGGAACACCTGCATCTGGCCCGCGATCTGCTGGATCGCCTCGTCCGCCGCGTCCCCGGAGTCGCCGAGCGCGGCCCCGATGCGCTGGGCGATGTAGTCGAGCCCGTCGCGGCGCCACTCGAGCGCGACGAGCAGCGACTGGTGGGCGCCGCGCATCTCGTCGGGGACGTCGAGCCCCTCGGCCTGCGTGAGCTGCTGGTCGGCCTGCACGCGGAAGCTGGACACCGCCGTCTGGAGGTCCTGGGGCGACTCGCTGCCGCCGTCGCCGAGCAGGCGGAAGAACTCCGTGCCGACCTGGGTGCTGGACTCGCTCGCGATCGCGGAGACCTCGCTGTTGTAGTCCTTGAGCGCGTTCTCGCGCTGCGAGTTGCGGCAGCTGTTGAACACGAACACCAGCAGCAGCAGCAACACGAGCAGCACGACGCCCGCGATCGCGCGGCGCACGAGCAGCGTCTGAGAATCGGCGGCGACTTCCCCCTCGGGCGCGCGGCGGCGCCGCAGCGACCCCTTGCGGGGCTCGTCGTCCTCGTCGAAGAAGGACACGGTCGGGTCGCAAGTATGACCGCCCGGTCGGCCGGAAGCAGCCCGGGGGCCCGGCAGGGGACTCGCGGGCGCCGCCGAACCAGGCTCCGATGGAGGCCACGGAGGAGCGCCCGGCAGGCCCGCCGGCCGCGGGCGGCCCGGCCGTGCTCGGCCGCTACCGGCTCGGGGCGCGCCTCGGCTCCGGCGGCTTCGGCACGGTCTACGCCGCCCACGACGAGCGGCTCGACCGCCCGGTCGCGGTCAAGGTCATCCCCGTGAGCGCGCCGGCGCCCGAGCGCGCGTCGCGCGAGGCGCTCGCGGCGGCGCGCCTCGACCACCCCGGCATCGTCGGCGTCTTCGACGCCGGCGAGGACGCCGAGGCGCGCTACCTGGTGTCCGAGCTGGTCCACGGCCGCACGCTGGACCGGCTCGCGGCCGCCGGCGAGCTGTCGGACCGCGACGTGCTGCGCGTCGGCCTCGCGCTCGTGGACGCGCTCGAGCACGCCCACGAGCGCGGCGTCATCCACCGCGACGTCAAGCCGCAGAACGTGATCGTCCCCGACCGGCCGCGCTCGGCCCGCTCGGCGGCGAAGCTGACCGACTTCGGGGTCGCCCACCTGGCCGGCGACGCGCCGCTCACGCGCACGGGTGACGTCGTCGGCACGCTCGCCTACATGGCGCCGGAGCAGGCCGACGGCCGCCGCGCCGACGAGGGCGCGGACCTGTACTCGCTCGCGCTGGTCCTCTACGAGGGGTTGGCGGGGGTGAACCCCGTGCGGGCCGGGAGCCCCGCCGCGACCGCGCGGCGCCTCGGCACCGTCCTCCCGCCGCTGCAGCGCAGGCGCAAGGACCTGCCGGGCGACCTCTGCGCCGCGCTGGACAAGGCGCTGCGCCCGCGGCCAGAGGACCGCGGGACGCTCGCCGAGCTCGCCGGTGAGCTGGCGGACGGGCTGACGGCGGTCTCCGACGCGGGCGGCACGATCCTCGCCCACCCGCTGGAGCGCCCGCGCACCGCCGCGCTGTCTCCCGCCGCCGGGCGGGGCCTCGCGGCGCTCGCGGCGGGCGCGCTCGCGGCGGGCGCGGCCTCGCTCGTGCCGGGCGCGCCGGTCGCTCCGCTCGCCGCGGCGGGCGGAGCCGCGGTCGCGGTCGCGCTGCTGCCGCGCGTGGGCTGGCTGGCCTGCACCCTTGCCGCCGCCGCGCTGCTGGCGGGCCCGCGGCCCGGTGCGGCGCTCGTCGTGCTGGCGGCCGGGCTCGCGCCGCTGCTGGTTCGCGGCAGCGGCCGCGCGTGGGCGCTGCCCGTCGCCGCGCCGCTGCTCGGCCTCGCGGCGCTGGCCTGCGCCTTCCCGGCGCTCGCGGGGCGCGCCCGCGGGGCGTGGCAGCGCGCCGCGCTCGGCGCCGCCGGCCTGTGGTGGGTGCTGCTGGCCGAGGCGCTACTCGATCGCCGGCTGCTGGCCGGGTCGCCGCCGCCTGCCGGCTGGGAGCGCGACGCGGGCCGCGCGCTCGACGGCGTCCTGTGGCCGCCGCTGACCTCCGGCCTGGTGGCGATCGCGGCCGTCTGGGCCCTCGCGGCCCTGGTCCTGCCGTGGCTCGTGCGCGGCCGCTCGGCGGCCGCCGACTTCGTCGCGGCGAGCGCGTGGGCGGCCGGGCTGGGCGCCGGCACCGGCGCGGTCGCCGAGTGGGCGGGAGCCGCCGCTCCGCGCGGGCTGGCGGCCGGCGCCGTGGCCGCCGGCGCGCTCGCCCTGGCGGTGCCGCGCCTGCTGCCGCGGGATATCGTGGAGCACGAGCCACCCCCGCCATGAGCGTCCTGCGCAACCTGGAATCCAAGCTGGCCGGCCTCGTGGAGGGCACGTTCTCGCGTGCCTTCAAGTCCGAGGTCCGCCCGGTCGAGATCGCGCGCAAGCTGACGCGCGAGATGGAGGAGCACAAGGTCACGTCGCTCTCGCGCACCTACGCGCCCAACGAGTACGCCGTCTGGCTCTCGCCCGCCGACCGCAGGCAGTTCGAGGACTACGAGGACGACCTCGCGACGGAGCTGTCGGGCTACCTGATGGAGCACGCCCGCCGCGAGCGCATCGCGCTCGTCACCGCCCCGGCGATCACGTTCCGCACCGACGACCGCCTGCGCCTGGGGGAGTTCGGCATCCAGGCGCGGATGGTGCGGCCCGCCGACGACGCGTCCGAGGCGCCGAGCCAGGGCGACGAGGGGCACACGATGGTCTACACGGCGTCAGAGCGGCTCGCCGAGCCGCTGCGCGAGCCCGACCACCGCCGCGGGAGCGCGAAGCTCCGCTACGAGGGCAAGACCGCGGTGCTCGCCCAGGGCGGCGGCGTGATCGGCCGCTCGCGCGACTGCGACGTGGTGCTCTCCGACCAGAACGTCTCGCGCCACCACGCCGAGGTCCGGCCCAGCGGCGGCTCGTGGATCGTCAAGGATCTCGGCTCGACCAACGGCGTCAAGGTCAACGGCCGGCGAATCCAGGGCCCGCAGTCGCTCAAGCGCGGCGACACGATCCAGCTCGGCACGGCGCGCGTGACCTTCGAGCAGGAGTAGGCGATGGCCCTGGACCCGGTCGCCGTCGCGCTCAAGTTCGGCTTCCTCGCCGTGTTGTACGTGTTCCTGCTGTGGATGGCCCGCTCCGCCCTGAAGGACCTGCGCCGCGGCGCGAGCGCCGCACCGGACGCGACCTCCGACGACGCGACCGGCATGCACGTCGCCTCCGCCGGGCTCGGCGGCGCGTCCGCCGACGGCGGCGAGCCCAAGCTGCGCGTGGACACCGCTGCCGGCCTGCGCGCGGGCTCGGCGTACTCTCTGTCGGAGGGCGCGGTGCTCGGGCGGTCCGAACAGGCCGACATCCAACTGGAGGACACCTTCGCGTCCTCCCAGCACGCCCGCCTCGCGCTGCACGGCGACGTCATGGTGGTGGAGGATCTGGGCTCGACGAACGGCACGTATCTCAACGAGGAGCCGCTGCGCGGCCCGCAACCGCTGCACCCCGGCGATCGCATCCGCATCGGTGATTCGTCGTTCACGTTCGAACGCTGAGCATGCTCCGCATCTCCGAACAGTTCCACGCCTCCGACCTCGGCCGCCAGCGCCGCGGCAACGAGGACAACTACTTCGTCCGCGCGCCGCTGTTCGTCGTCGCCGACGGCATGGGCGGCGCGCAGGCCGGCGAGGTCGCCTCGGAGATGGCGGTGGAGTCCTTCGAGGGGGAGCTGCCCGCCGGCGCGCCGGCGCAGGTGCTCGCGGAGGCGATCCGCGCCGCCAACCGGCGCATCCACGAGCGCTCGCACGCCGAGGAGCAGTACGCGGGCATGGGCACGACCTGCACCGCCGCCTACGTCGGCGAGGCGGAGGTGACGATCGCCCACGTGGGCGACTCCCGCGCCTACCTGTGGCGCGGCGGCGAGCTGGTGCGGCTCACGCACGACCACTCGCTCGTCGGTGAGCTGCTCGCGCGCGGGAAGATCACCGAGGAGCAGGCCGAGGCGCACCCGCAGCGCAACGTGATCACGCGTGCGCTCGGCGCCGACGCCGACGTGCGCGTCGACGTCGAGGCGTTCGAGGCGCACGACGGCGACGTCTTCCTGCTGTGCTCGGACGGCTTGACCGGGATGATCCAGGAGCCGGGCGTCCGCCCGTTCCTGCAGGGCATGACGAGTCTCGAGCAGGCCGGCCGCGGCCTGATCGCCGCGGCCAACGACGCGGGCGGGCGCGACAACATCACGGTGATCCTCTTCCGCCTCGAGGACGTCGACGGGCCGGCGGCGCACGCGCAGGCCGCCGCCGGCAGCGATGATCCCGACGAGACGAGCGAGTACGACGTCGTCGCGGGCGAGGAGACCGAGGCGGAGTACCGCGCCGGCGGGACCACGGCGCTGTCGACCGTGCGCCCGCGCGAGGAGGCCGAGGCCCCGCGCCGCACCGTGCAGCTGCCCGACGGCACGCCTCCCGAGGCGCAGCCGCCGGTGGAGCGCCCGCGCAAGCGCCGCCGCCGCCGGATCCCCGCCGCCGCGATCGTCGTGGTCGTCCTGGCGGTCATGGTCCTCAGCGCCTTCTGGGTCGCCACCCGCGCCGTCTACTTCATCGGCGTCGACATCGAGCGGGGCAACACCGTGACGATCTACCGCGGCCTGCCGATCGACCTCCCGCTCGGCCTCGAGCTGTACAGCCGCTACGCGGGCTCCGGGGTCACGCTGCAGTCCGTCCCGGCCGCGCGCCGCACGTCGTTCACGGATCACAAGCTGCGCTCCAAGGACGACGCCGAGAACCTCGTGATCCAGCTCGAGCGCGGGCAGCTGGCCTCGTGAGCGCCCGCAACCGCGAGTTGATGGCGCTGCTGCCGGCGTCGCTGCTGCTCACCGCCGGCTTCGCCGCCATCTTCATCCAGCAGTCCGAGCAGCTCTCCGACGTCTCGCTCACCTACGGCGCGGTCTTCCTCGGGCTGTGCGTGGCCGGGCACTTCGTGATCCGCTTCACGCTGCCCTACGCGGATCCCTACCTGTTCCCGCTCGTGAGCGTGCTCGCCTGCTTCGGGCTCGTGGTGATCTACCGGATCGACGAGACGCTGGCGCGCGAGCAGGCGCAGTGGTTCGTGGTGGGCCTCGTGCTGTTCGCCGCCACGATCGTGCTGTTGCGCGACTTCCGGGTGCTCGAGCGCTACCGCTACACGATCGCGCTGGCCGGCCTCCTGCTGCTGCTGCTGCCGCGCGTGCCGGGCATCGGCCAGCAGGTCAACGGGGCCTACCTGGGCGTCAAGCTCGGGCCGGTCGCGTTCCAGCCGGCGGAGTTCGGCAAGATCGCCATCATCATCTTCCTGGCGGCCTACCTGCGCGACACGCGCCAGGTGCTCGTGCAGGGCTCGCGCCGGTTCCTCGGCGTCACGCTGCCGCCGCTCAAGCACCTCGGGCCGCTGCTGGTGGTGTGGGGCGCGGCGATGTTCATGCTCGTGTTCATCCGCGACCTCGGGTCGTCGCTGATGTACTTCGGCGGCTTCCTCGCGCTGCTCTACGTCGCCACGAACCGGCTCTCGTTCGTGACGATCGGGATGGCGATGTTCGCGCTCGGGGCGTGGTTCTTCGCGTCCACGGTGGGCCACGTGCGCGACCGCGTGGACATCTGGCTCGACCCGTTCAACCCGGAATGGGTCGACCGCGAGGGCTACCAGATCGCCCAGTCCGTCTTCGCGCAGGCCGACGGTGGGCTGTTCGGGACCGGCTTCGGCGCGTCGCTGCTGCGCGGGCCCGGGGGGGAGACGCTGATCCCGGCGCCGCAGACAGACCTCATCTACTCGGTGATCGTCAACGAGGTCGGGCTCGTGGGCGGGTGCGGACTGCTGCTCGTCTACCTGCTGCTCGTCGAGCGCGGCTTCAAGGTCGCGATGGTCTCCGGCGACTCGTTCTCCAAGCTGCTGGCCACGGGGCTCACGGCGGTGCTGGCGCTGCAGGTGTTCGTGATCATCGGCGGCGTCACGCGCGTGATCCCGCTGACGGGCGTGACGCTGCCGTTCGTCTCCTACGGCGGCTCGTCGATCGTGGCCAACTTCGTGCTGCTGGCGCTGCTGCTGCTGATCTCGGACCGGGCGCGGCGGCCGGGCGGGACCCGACCCGCGGGGAGGAACCCGCGATGAACCCGCCCGTCACGCGCCTGTTCGCGCTGGTGCTCGTGCTGTTCGCCCTGTTGGTGGCGTTCACGTCGCGCTGGACGGTGTTCGAGGCGGAGGCGCTGCGCGACAACGACAACAACCGCCGGGGCCTGCTGGCCGAGCAGCTGATCAAGCGCGGCATCATCCGCGCCGACAACGGCGACCTCCTCGCCGGCAGCCGGCCGCTGCCGCAGGAGCGCTTCGCGCGCCGCTACCCGGCGGGGCCGCTGTTCGCCCACACCGTGGGCTGCACGTCGATCGACCGCGGACGCTCGGGCATCGAGGACTACTACAACGATGCGCTGACCGGTCGGCGCACGGACGCCATCGGCGCGCTGGACTCGCTGCTGGGCCCGGCCAAGATCGGCGACGACCTGCGCACGACGCTCAGCACGCGCTCCCAGCAGGTGGCCACCGACGCGCTGAGGGGCCGTCCCGAGCGGGCCGCCGTGGTGGCGATGGAGCTGGACTCCGGCGCCGTCAAGGTGATGGCCGCCAAGCCGTCCTTCGACCCCAACGCCGGTGAGTGCGGCGCCAACTCCAACCTCGCCACGCAGGGCCGCTTCGCGCCCGGCTCGACCATGAAGGTCGTGACCGCCGCGGCGGCGCTGGACTCCGGCCGCTACCAGCCCGGGTCGCAGGTGAGCGGCGAGAACGGCAAGATCATCTCCGGCGCGCCGCTGAACAACTTCGAGGGCGCCGACTTCGGCCCGATCGACCTCACGACGGCGCTGACGAACTCGGTCAACACGGTCTGGGCCGAGGTCGCCGTGGAGCTCGGCCAGGGCACGATGGCCGACTACATGGACGCGTTCGGGTTCTACGAGGACCCGCCGATGGACTACCCCGACCAGCAGATGATCCCGAGCGGGGTCAAGAAGCAGCGCCCGCGGCTCGTGCGCCCGACGTCCGACCAGGTCGACATCGGCCGGGTCGCGATCGGCCAGGGGGACCTCGAGGCGACGCCGCTGCAGATGGCCTCGGTGGCGCAGACGATCGGCAACGGCGGCGTGCGCATGGAGCCGCGGCTCGTGGCGAAGGTCCTCGACCCCGACGGGCGCACGATCGACGAGCCGCTGCCCGAAGAGGCAGAGCGAGTCATGTCGAGGGACTCGGCGCGCCAGCTCGGGGACATGATGCGTGACGTGGTCAACGAGGGCACCGGCACGGCCGCCGCGCTGGAGGGCGTCGAGGTGGCCGGCAAGACCGGCACCGCGGAGGTCAACCTGCAGGGGCTCAACAACGCGTGGTTCATCGGCTTCAGCGATCGCTTCGCGGTGGCGGTCGTGATCGAGCGGGTGCAGGGCGGCACGGGCGGCACGCTCGCGGCGCCGATCGCCAAGCAGGTCCTCGAGTCGCTCGGCGAGTGATGCAGAGCATCGCGCGCGACACGGTCATCGACGGGCGCTACCGCGTGCTCCAGCGGCTCGGCTCGGGCGGGATGGCCGACGTCTACTGCGCCGAGGACACCCAGCTCGGCCGTCGCGTGGCGCTCAAGCTGCTCTACCGCCGCTTCGCCGAGGACGCCGAGTTCGTCGAGCGCTTCCGGCGCGAGGCCTCCAGCGCCGCCGGCCTGCAGCACCCCAACATCGTCGGCGTGTTCGACCGCGGCGAGTGGGACGGCACCTACTACATCGCGATGGAGTTCCTCGACGGGCGCACGCTCAAGCAGCTCGTCCGCGAGCACGGCGCGATGGCACCGGACGACGCGGTCGCCATCACGCTGCAGGTGCTGCGCGCGGCGGGCTTCGCGCACCGGCGCGGCGTCGTGCACCGCGACATCAAGCCCCACAACGTGATCCTCGACGAGGAGGGTCGCGCGAAGGTCACCGACTTCGGTATCGCCCGGGCGGGCGCCTCGGACATGACGGAGACCGGCTCGATCATGGGCACGGCGCAGTACCTCTCGCCCGAGCAGGCGCAGGGCCAGCCGGTCAGCCCGCGCTCGGACCTCTACTCGATCGGCGTGATGCTCTACGAGCTGCTCACCGGCCGCGTGCCGTTCGAGGCGGAGTCGGCGGTGACGATCGCGCTCAAGCACGTCTCCGAGCGCCCGGTCCCGCCCGCGGACGTCAACCCGGCCGTGCCGCCGGCGCTGGAGGCCGTCGTCATGCGCGCGCTCGAGAAGGACCCGGCGCGGCGCTTCGCCGACGCGGCCGAGTTCGCGGCGGCGCTCGAGGCGGCGCGCGCGGAGCCGACCGTGGTGGCGCTCGAGGACCATCCGATGCCCGGCGAGCCGTTCGTCGTCGAGGAGCGCCGCGGTGGGCGCTGGTGGCTGTGGCTGCTGGCGCTGCTCGCGCTGGCGGCGGTCGCGGTCGGCGCCTACCTGCTGCTCGCGCCCGAGAAGGCGCCGGTCCCCGACGTCGTCGGCAACCGTTCCGCGGTGGCGTCCCAGCGCCTGCAGAACGCCGGCTTCGAGGTCGACATCGAGACCGTCATCTCCGACAGCGTGCCGCGCGACCGCGTGGCGACCCAGCGCCCGCAGCCGGGCGAGGAGGCGGCGGAGGGCTCGACCGTGACGATCATCGTCTCCGGCGGGCCGGGCGAGGCCAGCGTCCCGGGCGTGGTCGGCGAGCGCCGGCCGGTGGCCGAGCGGCGGCTGGAGGCGGCGGGCTTCCAGGCGGACGTGCGCGAGGAGACCTCCGACGGCGTGCCGAGCGGCCGCGTGATCAGCACCTCGCCGCCGGAGAACTCGCAGCTCGAGAAGGGCCGGACCGTCGTGCTCGTGGTCTCCTCCGGCCCCGAGCAGGTCGAGGTGCCCGACGTGGTGGGCTCCAGCGAGGACGAGGCGCGCACGGAGCTCGAGGGCGCAGGCCTGCAGGCGGCCGTGAGCACGGAGGAGACCGCCGACGAGGCGGCGGGCACCGTCCTGCGCCAGGACCCGCAGCCGGGCGGCAGCGTCGACGACGGCAGCTCTGTGGCGATCGTGGTGGCCGAGGCGCCGCCCGAGGCGTCCGTCCCGGATGTCGTCGACCAGGAGCAGGCGGCGGCGCGCGCCGCGCTGCGCGAGGCCGGCTTCGACGTGCGCGTGCGGCGCGAGAGCGTCGACACGCTCGACCAGGACGGGATCGTGATCGACCAGGCGCCGGTGGGCGGCGAGCAGCTGCGCGAGGGCTCGCGCGTGACGATCGTGGTAGGGCGCTTCGACCCGCCGCTGGACCCCGAGCCGACACCGACGCCGACGCCGACGCCGGTGCCGACGGCGACGCCGGAGGCCCCGGCCCCGTGAGGGTCGCGGTCCTGGCCGGGGGGCGCTCCTCCGAGCACGACGTCTCGCTCAGCTCCGCCGAGTCGGTGCGCGACGGCGTGGCGGCGGCCGGGCACGAGGTGCTGGACGTCCGGATCGCCCGTTCGGGCGCCTGGCACCACGACGGCGCGACGCTCGCGCTCGCGCCCGGCGGCGGGCTGCTGGGCGCCGACGCCGCCTTCCCGGTCCTGCACGGGCCGTTCGGCGAGGACGGCACGGTCCAGGGCCTGCTCGAGCTGCTCGACGTTCCCTACGTGGGGGCGGGCGTGCTGGCCTCGGCGCTGTGCATGGACAAGGTGGTCTTCAAGGAGGTGATGGCAGCCGCCGCGGTCCCGCAGGTCGCCTACGCGGCGGTGCGCGAGCCGCGCTGGCAGGCCGAGCCTTCCGCGGTGCGTGCGGAGCTGGCCGGGCTGGGCCTGCCCGTGTTCGTCAAGCCGGCCCGGCTGGGCTCCTCGGTGGGCATCGTCAAGGTCACGGAGGCCGGCGAGATCGACGGCGCGCTGGAGACCGCGTTCGGCCACGACGGGCTCGTGATCGTCGAGGGCTTCTCGGACGGGATGGAGGTCGAGTGCTCCGTGCTCGGGCTCGGCGAGCCGGAGGCCTCGCTGCCCGGGGAGATCGTCCTCCAGGGGGCCGACTGGTACGACTACGAGGCCAAGTACGAGCCCGGCGGCATGGAGCTGGTCGTGCCCGCGCGGATCCCCGAGGCGGTGCGCGAGGAGGTGCGGCGGCTGGCGCGCGAGACGTTCGTGCGCGTGGGCTGCGCCGGCCTCGCCCGCGTGGACTTCTTCGTCGAGGGCGAGCGGGTGCTCGTCAACGAGCTGAACACGATGCCCGGCTTCACCGCGACCAGCGTCTACCCGAAGCTGTGGGAGGCGACGGGCCTCGCCTTCCCGGACCTCTGCCACCGGCTGCTCGAGGTCGCCCTCGCCCGCTTCCGCGCCGAGCGCGGCGGGCACGCCTTCTAGGGGCCTTCTCGGATAGACCCCAGGGGATCACGCTCGCGGGGCGAACAGCGTGATCTCGGAGATCCGCACGCGCTCGGCGCCGCCGAGGCCGGTGATCCAGACCAGGTAGTAGCGGTGGCGCTCGCCGGGCAGCCGGAAGCGCTGGCGCTTGGAGTCCACGCCGCCGCCCGCGATCTCCCGCCAGCCGTTGATCTCCTTCGGCGGGGCGGCGCCGTCCGCGACGCGGATCTCCGCCTCCCAGCCCGGGGCGGGCGTG
>Ga0136613_10001129_pt1 | contig 13482 bp, 14 predicted proteins | sample AntDrymUQ2722106_2_FD_106649 | JGI IMG/M metagenome (GOLD analysis project Ga0136613, IMG submission 106649) | Polar desert sand microbial communities from Dry Valleys, Antarctica - metaG UQ272 (21.06) | ecosystem: Environmental > Terrestrial > Soil > Desert | place: Antarctica: Dry Valley... | reverse complement strand
CTCCGCGATCAGCGTTCGGGACGAGCCGTCCGCCTCGGGCACCTCGATCGAGAGGGCGCTGTAGATCGACGGCAGCTTGTCGGTGAAGACGGCGTCGATGACGACGCCCTTGATCTCGATGATTCGGCCGGTGTTCGCTTCTGATCCGTTCTTTGACATAGGTCTCCTGAGGCGAGGGGAAGCCCGTGAGGGCCGAGTCGAGTCTATCGAGGCCTCTTCGGAGAACGCCGGGATAACGGCGGTAGAGAGCCGCTAATGTCGCTGGAGCGTCTGGACGCGGAGCCCCGACCCGATGAGCCTCCCGAGCGCCAGGTTCACCTTGTCCCAGCTGTTGAAGCTCAGGCCCAACGCCCCGGTCAGAAGATCCTCGGATCCCGGTTGCTGAATCTGCTCCGCCGTCAGGCCCACGTCGTTCGCGAGCGCGTCGAGTGACGAGACGAGCTTCTCGTTGTCGTCCACGAAGACGTCCGGCGCACCGTGCTCTTCGAGATCGCTCGAGGCGGCCTCGATCACAACCGCAGCCTCGGCCATCCGCTCGACGATCTCGTCCTTCGACTTGGCGCGGGTGATCCGGCCGAGCGCGTAATCCGTGCGGTCGACTGCGGAGACGACGGCCTGCGCGTACTCCGCGTTGGTGGGCGGCACATCGCTGCCACCGCAAGCCGCGAGGCCGAGCACAAGCGTCGCGAGGAGGGCGGTGACGATCAGACGAGTCATCGAGGGTCTGCTCGAACGATCAGAAGAAATTACTTCCGAGCGAGACGGTTCGCCGCGCGGGCAGACTCTCGAAGATAGCGAGCTCGCGGTCGAGCTCCGTCCGCGTCGGGAACTGCGCCACCGTGCCCTCGAAGCTCGACGGGGTCGTGTCGCTCTGGCCCCATTGACTTGTCTGGGATGCGACGCCGACCGCGACGATCGCGATTGCAGCCGCGACCCCGGCCTGCAGGCGGGCGAAAGCGAGCCGGCGCGGACGCGCAACCACCACGGGACGGCGGAGCGGCTCGAGCGGCGCCGAGCGCAGCTGGTGCGTGAATGTCGTCAGATCGGCGGCGTACGCGCGGCACTCCGCGCAGCGCTGGAGGTGTGCATCGAGCATTCTGCGCTCGAGCTGCGACAGCTCGTCGTCGAGTTGCAGCGAGACCTGCATTTGGACCCGCCGACATGCCACCGATGCACCGATCGTGCTCATGATCGTTGTGACGACACCATCTGCAGAGAGTTAGCCCATCAGACGGGATCGCCGGCGATCGTGTCCACCGTCTGCTGCGCGGCCAGGTGCGCCGCGCGCTGAACCGCGGCTTGCCCGGCGAGGTCGAGAGGCTTCATGACCTCGGCGAAGTGACAGGCGACCGGGTGGTCGCCGCCTGCGCGCGGCACGAGCGGCGGCTCCTCCTCCGCGCAGATGTCCTGCGCCTTCCAGCACCGGGTCCGAAAGCGGCAACCCGAGGGAGGGTTGGCGGGACTCGGCACGTCTCCCTCGAGCACGATCCGGGACCGTCGTCCCCGCTGCTCCGGCGACTCGATTGGAACCGCGGAAAGAAGTGCCTGCGTATAGGGATGCATCGGCGCCTCGTAGATCTGCTTCCGCGTCCCGACCTCGATGATCTTGCCGAGATACATCACGGCCACACGGTCGGAGACGTGACGCACGACGGAGAGGTCATGCGCGATGAAGAAGTAGGTGAGCCCGAACTCGTCCTGCAGTTGAGCTAGAAGGTTCACGACCTGCGCCTGAATCGAGACGTCGAGGGCGGAGACGGGCTCGTCGAGCACCATCATCTTCGGGTTAAGGGCGAGCGCGCGGGCGACGCCGATCCGCTGCCGCTGGCCACCCGAGAACTCGTGCGGGAAGCGATTCCCATGCTCGGGACTGAGGCCGACGGTTCGCAGCAACTCCTCGACGCGGCGCCGGCCTTCCCGTCCCTGGTAGAGATGGTGGATCCGGAGGGGTTCGGCGACGATCTCCCGCACGGTCATCCTCGGGTTTAGCGACGCGTACGGGTCCTGGAAGACGATCTGGATGTCACGTCGTACCGGGCGCATGTGCCGGCGCTTGAGCTTCGTGATGTCCTTGCCGTCGAAGAAGATCTTCCCGGACGTCGGCTCGATCAGCTTGATGATCGTGCGGCCGAGCGTCGTCTTTCCACAACCCGACTCCCCGACGACCCCGAGCGTCTCACCCTGACGAACCGTGAGATCGATGCCGTCGACCGCCCGAACCTGACCGACGGTGTGCTTGAAGAGACCGGATTTGATCGGGAAGTGCTTGACGAGCCCCTCGATACGCAGGAGGGGCTCGCCGTCCGTCGAGTTCCTGGGCTCAGCAGCAGCCACGGCAGTCTCGGTGTCGCTCATGCGACGGGCTCGGCCGCCCGAGTGCCAACGTGCATCGCTATCAGCTCCTCGGCGAAGTGGCACGCCGTCGAGTGGGCGGCGACCTGGCCACCTGCGAACGGCCGGAGCACCGGGACGTCGGTTCTACAGATCTCCCGGCCCCGCGACAGCATGCAGCGCGGGTGAAAGGCACATCCAGGCGGCGGATGGACGAGGCTCGGCGGCTGACCGGGAATGGGTTCGAGCCGTTCCTTGTCGACGTCCACCCTGGCCAGGCTGTTCATCAGGCCGACGGTGTAGGGATGGCCGGGCTGCTTGAACAGGGCATAGACGTCGCTGAGCTCGACCACCCGCCCCGCATACATGACGACGACACGGTCTGCGAGCTCCGCGATGAGTCCGAGATCGTGAGTGATGAGGATCGTCGCGGCGTGCGTCTCCTGTTGCGCTGCCTTCAAGACCTCGACGATCTGCGCCTGAATCGTCACGTCGAGCGCGGTCGTCGGCTCGTCGGCGATCAGCACGCTCGGGTTGTTCGCAATCGCCATCGCGATCATGCCCCGCTGCCGCATGCCGCCGGAGAACTCGTGCGGATATTGCTTCACCCGCCTCTCAGCCGAGGGAACCCCTACGAGCTCGAGGAGCTCGACCGTCCGTTTGTTGGCCTGCGCGTCCGAGGTTCCCGGGTGGTGCACCTGGATCGCTTCCGCGATCTGGTTTCCGATGGTGAGCACCGGGTTCAGCGATGTCATCGGGTCCTGGAAGATCATCGCCACCTCCCCGCCCCGGATCTCGCGCAGCCTGCGCTTGGGAAGCTTGAGGAGATCCTCGCCCTTGAACAGCGCCTCGCCCTGCGGGATCCGTCCCGGCGGCTGTGGAATCAGCCCCAGCACCGACATCACCGAAACGCTCTTGCCGGAGCCGGACTCTCCGACGATCCCCAGGATCTCCCCCGGGTGCAGGTCGTAGCTGACGTCCGTGACCGCATGGACGACCCCGTCCTCGGTGTCGAACTCGACCGTGAGGTCTTTGATCGAGAGGATCGGTTCCGCCACTAGTTGCCTCCCGGAGCGGTCACTACGCGCGCATTCTCCGCTGGGTCGGGTCCAGGGCGTCCCGGAGGCCGTCGCCGATGAAGTTGATACAGAGGGCGATGAGCACGATGACGAGCCCGGGGAAGGTGACGAGCCACCAGGTCTCGAGCCCCTGCTCCTGCCCGTCGTCGATCAGGCCTCCGAGTGCCGCATTCGGCGGCTGGATACCGAAGCCGAGGAAGGAGAGGGCGGCCTCGATGAGGATCGCGGCCGCGACGATGAGCGTCATGAAGACGACGATCGGTCCCACACAGTTGGGGAGGATGTGTCGCAACATGATCCGGACGTCGCCTGCGCCCGCTGCCTTCGCCGCTTCGACGAACTCTTTCTCTCGCAGCGAGAGGAAGAGGCCACGCACGATCCGGGCGACCGCGGTCCAGAGGAGCAGCGCGAGGATGATCCCGGTCTTGAACGGATCGCCCGAGCCGAAGAACACCGACGCCGTCAGCAGGACGGCGAGCCCCGGCACCGTGAGGAAGAGATCGGTGACCCGCATGAGCAGATTGTCGACCTGGCCGCTGTAGTAGCCGGCGACGGCGCCGACGGCGGTGCCGATGATCGTGGCCATGAGCGCGACCATCACGGCAACCCAGAGCGACGTCCGGATGCCGAACATGACCCGGCTCAGATAGTCCCGGCCGAGCTGGTCGGTGCCGAACAGATGCCAGTCGTCGAGCGTCGGCTTCTGCCCCGTTGCTTCGAGATTGATCTCGTCGTAGCCGTACGGCGCGAGCTGAGGCGCGAAGACTCCTACGAGCGCGATCAATAGGAGAATCACGAGGCTCACGACCGCCAGTCGGTGACGAAGGAAGCGCATTCGTACATACGACCACTGGCTGCGAGCCTTCATGTCCACGCCGGACTCGAACGAGAGCTCCGCGCCCGCGCCGGCCGGGACGGCGGCCGGGTCGGATCCGAGCGCCACGCCGCCGGTCGTCGTCGCCTTCAGCATGTCGGACGACTGGCGCTCACTCATAGCGGACGCGTGGATCGAGAATCCCGTAGGCGATGTCGGCGAGCAGATTGAAGATGATGATCATGACCGCCGTGACCATCAGCCACGCCATGACCGGGTACGGGTCGTTGGTCAGGAGAGACGTGACGAAGTAGAGACCCATCCCGTCGAGGGAGAACACCGTCTCGGTCACGATGACTCCGCCGAGCAGCCCTCCGAAGTTCAGAGCGACGAGCGTCACCAGCGGAATGAGGGCGTTGCGGAACGCGTGCTTCATCGTGACCTTCCTCTCGTCGAGGCCTTTCGCCCGCGCTGTCCGCACGTAGTCGGAGTTGACAACCTCGAGCATCGAGGCGCGCATGTACCGCGAGTAGGTCGCAATGCTCGCGACCATGAGCACGATGACGGGCAGGACGAGATGGTGCGCGCGATCGATCCAGAAGTCGACTCCGGTTCCCGGATCGATCGAGCTCAGGCTCGAGATCGGGAAGAGCCGGGTTCCGGTCGCTTCGTAGACGGTCACCACGAGCACCTGGAGCATCAGCGCCAGCCAGAAGACCGGCATGGCAAGCCCGAGGAAGCTGAACGTGGTGGCCGAATAGTCGAAGGCGGAGTACTGGCGTAAGGCCGCGTAAACCCCGATCACGACGGCGATCAGCACCGCGAGCACCTCGGCGACGAAGACGAGCATGAACGTGTTCTTCATCACCCGCCAGAGATCGGGCAGGATCGGCCGGTCGCCGAGCAGCGTCGTGCCGAAATCTCCCCGGACCGCATCTTTCAGCCAGTACGCGTAGCGCACCGGTATCGGCTTGTCGAGGTTGTTCTGCTCCTCGATCCGCTTGATCGTGTTCGGGTCGTAGTCCGGGGTCACCCGCAAGGCGGCCAGCGGATCCCCGGACACGGAGACGAAGGTGAAGACGAGGAAGCTCGTCGCGAACAGGACGACGATGCTGTAGAGGAGTCTCCGTACGACGTAGCTCAGCATGGGCCCACACCTCCGATCTTAGAGGCAGTCCCGCCCCCACGTGAAGTGGGGGCGGGACTTTTGGTGGTGCACGGGCCCAAGCGGCCGGCGCACGTGCTTCTTATGAGGTCGTCCGATCAGCTACGACGTCGTCCAGTCGGAGACGTTCCAAGGCGTGCCCTCCTGCGTCACGTTGACCCCAGGGCCCTTCACCTTGGCTGCACGAATCGTGAACGCCGGACGTGCGGCGAGCGGAATCGACGGGATCTGGGTCGAGATGTACTTCCCCTCGACCTCGTTCAGCATCTGAATCCGCTTGGTCTCGTCGAGCGTCGTCGTGACCTTGTTCATGAGCGCCGTGGCCTTCGCGTTGCACCACTGGCCGTAGTTCTGGTCGCCCCGCTGGTTCGGGCACGCGTACAGGCCGTTCGTAGTGATCTTCGAAGCCGGCGTCTGTCCGTACGTGAACATCAGCAGGTCCCAGTCACTCGACGGAAGCGTCGTGCCGAAGAGCACGCCGCCCGTCTGGAAGCGCGGGACGAGCTCGATGCCCACGCTCTTGAGCTGCCGCTGCATGATCTCGAACGCCAACGCCCGGAGCTGGTTTCCGGTCGTGGTCCCGAAACGGAAGGACAGCTTGCCGACGCCCGGGCACGAGAAGATGTTGCTATTCCCCGCGCTCGGCTTGTCGGGCCCGCCGGTGCAGCCCTTGCCCTTCAGGATGCTGATGACCTTCGCCTGGCTGAACGCCCACTTCTTGTAGTGCTCGGTGTAGCCCTTCTCGAACGGCTTGAAGATCAAGCTCTGAAGAGCCTTGGTCTCGGGAGCGATCGTCCGGTAGATCGCGGAAGCGATCTGCTGGCGGTTGATGCCCGTCACCAGCGCCTGGCGAACGTACAGCTGCTTGAGCGCCGGGTGACCCTTCGCACCGAACTGGATGTCGAGGTGCTCGAATGCGTACTCGGGCCTCTTGTCCACCACGAACTTCTTGTCGGTCAGGAAGTCGGCGATCTGGAGCTGCGGCTGGGACTGCATGACCTGTCCCTCGTCCGCCTTCATCGCCTGGAACCGCGTGTTCGTGTCGAGGATGTACCGGAAGATGACACGGTCGAGCTTCATCTTCGGGCCCCCGCCGTATCTGTCGTTCTTCACGACGGTGAGCTGGACGCCCTTCTGCCAGCTCTGGAACTTCCACGGTCCATTCGAGACGGGGACCGAGTTGTTGAACATCTGGTTCATGTCCTGGCCCTTGATGATGTGGGCCGGGTAGGGCACGTCGTTCACCACGGATGACCAGTCGGCGTAAGGCGTCTTGAAGACGATCGTGCCGGACTTGCCCTTGCACGCCATCGACTTGACGTCCTGCCAACCCTCGCGGCTCACGACGTTGAAGCTCGGGTTGATGAAGGCCTGCCATCTCGCCCGAAGATCGAGACACGTGACCGGCTTGCCGTCACTCCACACCGCCGTCGGCTTGAACTGGAACTGAACGGTGGCGGGATTCTGCTTCACGAGCTTGGGCAACGACGTGAACAGCCGCGGCGTCAGCTTGGCGTTTGCGTCGTAGATCGCGCCCGCGGTAAAGATGTTGTTCATGACGAGCGCGGTCGCCGTGAGGTTGTTGTCCTCCCAGTCGCTCCTGAGCGTCGGCGGCTCCTGGTCGTGGACGATGACCACGGTTCCGGCCGATGCCCGCTCGGAGCCGGCTGTCGCCGGACCGACCACGAGGCTCGCGAGGAGGGCGAGTGCCCCCACCACGAGCAAGATCGAACGTTTACGCATGTACTCCCTCCATGTTCCGAATGTGTCCTGCTAGCCCTCGACCCAGCGCCTGCCAGCCTCGACCAATCGTGTCTGCGCATTTGCCAGCGGAATTCCGCCGCCGCAGCCCGACCGGTACAGATGCCTCGAGCGCCTTCGTCAAGTGCAGGATCATACTGCTGTGACGTCCGCGATCGAATTTCGTTAGGAGGATCTGATGAAAATTCCCGGAAACGATCCTCGAGGGGCCGATACCAGGTATTTCCTGGCCTCCCAGGATGTGGCGCGCCTGCGAGACGAGGCCGGACCGCAGATCGAGGCCGCCGTCGGCAGCGGATGGTACGAGCAACCCGGAGGTGCCATCGACGCAGCCGCGCTCACACTCTGTCGCCTGCGCCGGGCCAGGGGAGGCGACAAGGGCGGGCCGCAGCACGGCGACGACGCCGTCCGCGAAGTCCTCGAAGGAGTGACGGCGCCGGCGCTCGTCTGGCTCGCAAGCCGGGCGATCTCGTACCTGGACGAAAGCGGGTTTCCCGAAGCCGTCGAGCCCTGGCTTCCCGTCGAGAGCTCGACAGTCGGATACGGAGTGCGACCGCAACGGACATCGATCTAGATGTCAGGTCGTCCTAGCAGAAGCGTCAACGGAAGAAACGCTATGAAGGCGAGGTACGGTGCCAGCGCGACGCGGCTTCCGCTCTCTCCTCGAACGACGGTGGGACCAGCGCCGAGCAGCTCGCGACTCTTCTGGATCGCGGCGCCGAGGTCGCCTTCGGAATACACGCTGCCGCGCGTCGACTCCGCGAGGCGCTCGAGAATCGCCCGCGCCGACGGATCCGGGAGGTACTGCGCCTCGGGGGCGTTGCGGGTGAACACGCGCTCGTCACGGTTCCAGAACTGGATGAGCATCAGATCGATCGCGGGGGGTTGCCGGTAGAGCGAGCCGACGCGCGCGTTCGACACCGCGACGCTCTCGCCGTCCGTCAGGACGACGACGAGCTTTCGTTTGGTCGACGGCGAGAAGTAGCGCAAGCCCCGGATCGCGGTGAGCGCGCTCAGGTCGGTCGCGGTCGTTGCGATGCCGCTCGTCGGTGGCGGCCGCTCGATACCCAGCGAACGCTCGAGCGTGGTCTCGAAGACGTCCTGATTGGCGCTCGGAAAGAGGTGCGGGAGCACTCGGCTCGTCATCGACGCGATCCCGACCGGCACGCCTGAGAGAGACGCTCGAAACGTGCTCGCCGCGGCTTTCGCACGGTCGAGCCGCCTCGGCGACGCACGGCCGTCCTGTGCGAGCATCGAGCGCGACACGTCTAGGACGAAGAACACCTCCGCATCCGTCCGGACGCGCGCGGTCTTGGTCTGCTCGAGCACGGGCTGAGCGGCCGCGAGACCCACGAGCACACTCGCGGCGAGGAGCGCGACGAGCAAGGTCGCGAGCCGACGGATCGACGGCTCGGACACGCCGAGCGCGCGCCGCAGGCGACGGGCCCGTCGCCTGACGACGAGTAGCGCTACCAGCGGCACGACGACGCCGAGCATGAGCAACGTACCGACCGGCGTGAGAAAGACGAGCGTCATCAGTACCCGCTCCCGGGCGTGCCCGCGCCCGCTCCCTCGGCGCCGCTTCCGCCCGGTGACGGGTCAGCTCCGCCCCCGGCTTCCGTTATCTGCGAGCCACGCGCGCGCTGCAAGGCGAGCTCGAGGTTGAACTTGGCTTCGTCGTTTCCAGGATCGAGAGTGAGCGCGAGCTTGAAGTTGAGGATCGCCGCCTCGACGGCCGCCGCCGGGTCCTGCGTCTCGGTCGCGAGCCGGGCGAGGCCGAGGACGCCGAGAAGTCCCGCCGCACGCGATCGGCGGGAACGCACGTCCTCTCCCGACGCCACCGCTTCGAGGCGAGCCTGGGCTTCGTTGCGGAGCAGTGCCACGCTCGGGTCCGAGATCGTGGCGTCTTCGAGCTTGGCGACGCGAAACGCGTGCAGCGCGCGGCGGAACTCGACATCGTCTCCCACCCCGAGCAACGCCCGACTCAGACCGGCTGGAGCTATCGTCTGCGGGGTCCACGAATCCGCCGCTTCGGTTGACACTCGGTAGCGCACGTCCCCCTTGGGTAGCGCGTCGCTCCAGCGGGCGACATCCGCGGCGACCGCAGCCAGGACGACAGCAAGGGTCAGGCAGACGAGCGAGGCTGCAGCGAGAGCGAGGCGCACCACTCTCCGGCGGGTCATGCTGGCCTCCCGGCACGCCGGCTCATGGGCAGCGCCAGCCGACCGGCGAACCGCTCGTGAGCCGCGAGCGCGACGAAGAAGAACGCACCAAGGACAAGGAGCGCGAGAGGAGCGCTGCTCGTTGCCTCGTCCTCGGATCCAGTCGACTCGCCGAGCGCGGGCTCCGACGGGATCCTGAACTCTCCCTGCTGCAGAAGGCCCTGGAAGATCGTTCGCGCGTCGCTCGACGGGGCCAGGCCGACGACACGAAGCGAGATGTTGGTCCGCCGGATCGAGTCGACGGTCTGCACGAGCGTCGGGACGTCGTCCGGCGCTGTCTCGAGATCGCTGACCAGGAGGATCGACGCGTTCTCGACCCCGTCGCGCTCGAGAATCGACCGCGCGAGCTCGAGTGCAGTGGAGACGCGCGTCCCGCCACGGAAGGCTGCCGTCCAGGGATTGATCGCAGGTCCCAGCTTCGGCGGCACGAGCAGCCGCAACATCGGCCTGAGCTCCGACGCGGGGGTGCCCGGAGGAAGCAGCTCATACGCGACGTCCGAGAACACCACGAGGCCGATCCGTGCGTCCTCCTCGAGCAGGCCGCGAACCACCCGGCGCACCTCGTGATAGTCCTCGTCGGCGATCGAGAGCGACAGGTCGATTACCACCATGCCGGTGGTCCCGCTCGGCAAGACCCCGGGCTTGCGCGTCTCGAGGTCGCGGGCCGACGCGGCCGCTGCCAGCAACAGTGCGGCGGCCGCGCCGGCGAGGACGATGCGGAGCGCCCAGGTGCGCCTCGCAACCGACGGGAACGCACCGGCGTCGTGGCTGTCGACGACTCGTCGTCCTCTCGACCGGAAGCTCAGCACCCTAGGCCACACGGTCGTCTCCGTTCCGCCCGAGTTCGGCGCGATCGAGGAGCTCCTGATCGAGCTCGGCCCGGACGCGAGCCGCCAGGGCCTTCGTCTGCTGCGCTTCGGGCACCCCTTCCGACCACGCGAGCACGCGCGCGGCTCCGGCTAGATCGCGGTCGCCCCACTCGTCGAGCTCCTCGGCCACGAGCTCGAGTGCGCGGCGCTGGTCACCCGCCCCGTCGATTCGCGCCGTCTCCTCGAGCAGCGCGAGCGCCTGCTCGAGCGGAGTGAGCGAGGGGAGGGCTTCGGGTTCGGGCTCGGGTGGCGGTGCAGGTGTTCGACGCGGCCACACGACGTACGCGAGCCCGATCGCCGCAAGGATGAGCAGGGCGCTGCCGGCGAGGAGAAACACGACCGCGAGGCCGGGAGACACTCGGTACGAAACGACTGGGAGGGTGAGGGCGTCCGCGCGCCAGGGAACCTCGACCTCGTCCGCGCCCTCGAATCCGGCGGCGGCGAACCTCGAGTAGACCACGAGCAAGGGCAGCTCGACGGCGAGCGAGTCGCGCTTCGCGTTCGGCGCGTCCGGGGCGGCAAACGTCACGCGCGCGGGATCGAACTCGAGCGGCGCGGTCGCTCCGGCAGGGACGCAAGGGCCGGTCAGGCATCGCAGGTCGTACGTCCAGCGCAGGTGGGTCGTGGTGCCCGCGTCTCGGCGCTCCCGCCTCGGAGTTCCGAGAATCTCCCACGGGGACAGCTCCGCGACCACCCGCACCGAGTCCGGATCGACGCGGCTGCGGTCGAGCGTCACGTCGAAGAGGGCCTGCATCCGGTCTCCGAAGAAGATGATCCGGGGGGAGAGCGTCGCCACCGCCTCGATGCCCGGCGAGCCCTCCGCTGGAGGTGCGAGCGCGCGCTCTTCGTCCCGGTCCCGCGTGATCGCCACGATCGCGAGCGCGCTCACTCCCGCGACCGCCAGGAGCGCGAAAGCGACCAGCACTCGGTTCCTGCTCACGCCCCCACCACCCGTCTCGTTCGGCGAAGGTCGGTCCAGGCGAGGAATGCCGTCAGGATCTCGGCGCGGTCGTTGGACGAGATCAAGACCGGGTCGACGTCGAGGTAGCGAAACGTCTCGAGCAGGTCCGAGATGCGCTCCTCATTGGCCGCCCCGCGTCGCACCGCTTCCTTCTTCCGAAGCCTGACGGGCGTCACGCGCCCCGTGCGAGGGTCGCGGAGCGAGACGACGATCCCGCTCACGTCCGGAAAGCTCTGCTCCCACGTGGGATCCTGAATCACGATCGGCACGATGTCCCAGCGATGCTCGGCCGCGGTCAGCCACAACTCCCGGGTCGGCGCGGGAAGGAAGTCCGAGAGCACGAAGACGAAGGTGCCCGGCGTCACCGCGCGCGGGTACCACGTGAGATGCTCGATCGAACGCTCGAGCCAGTCCGGTGGGCCGTCGAACTCGGAGGACCAGAGCCGCGGATCGTTCAGCTCGATCATCTTCCGCTCGCCTTTGGGCTGTCGCCAATGTGCGTTGCCGTCGGCGTAGTCCAGATAGCCCACAAAGCCGCCTGCGGTACCCGCGCTCGCGAGGATCAGCTCGATGACCGTCCGCATCGCGCTGGGCTTGTCCAGCCACGGAAGCGGCGAGCCGAAGAACGACATCTGCGGGCGACGGTCGCAGACGATCATGACCTTGGGGGCCTCCTCGGCGAAGCTCTCGCGGACGATGAACTCGTCGCTTCCTCGGGCGGTCGAGAGTCGTGCAGAGGCAGCCCAGTCGATCGCGTCCATGTCATCGCCGCGGCGGTACGGTCGCGAACCTGCGATGTCCCAGCCTGAGCCCCTCCGAAGGCTTCGCATCGTGCCAAAGGACAGGCCGATCACCCGGCGCCGGGGAACGAGCGGGAAGGTCAGGCGGGCATGCTCCACCTTGCCCCTACACAGCGCGAGGATTCTCGAAGAACGGATCCTCCTCGGAGCCAGGGCGAGGTGCGATCTCGAGACAGCTCGCACGGAACTCCTCGATTGCCTCTACCCATCCGGACGCCCGCGCCCTCGCGACAAAGCTCGGCGTGAACACGACCCTATGGGCGAGCACTGGGATGAAGAGGCGCTCGATGTCTTCGGGCAAGACGTAGCTCCGGCCGTCGACGAGCGCCCACGCCCGAGCGGCTCGCTCCAGCGCGAGGCTCCCTCGAACCGAGCTGCCGATGATGACAGCCTCGTGCCCACGCGTTGACCGGACGAGCTCGACGACCCAGCGGTGGAGCACGGCATCGACGTACACGTGTTGCGCGGCCGAGCGAAGCTCGTTCACCGCGTCCACCGTCACCACCGGGCCAAGGCCCTCGAGCGGATGGACGAAGCGTTGGTTCTCGAGGATGCGGAGCTCGTCCTCGATGTCCGGATAGCCGAGGGCGGCCCTGAGGAAGAAGCGGTCGAGCTGTGCCTCGGGCAGCGGGAACGTACCCTCGTACTCGATCGGGTTCTCGGTAGCGAGCAGGAGGAACGGTGATGGGAGCTCGCGCGTCACCCCGTCCACCGTCACCTGGTGCTCGGCCATCGCTTCGAGCATCGCCGACTGCGTCTTCGGCGTCGCCCGATTGATCTCGTCGACGAGAACGACGTTCGCGAAGATTGGCCCCGGCCGAAACTCGAAGTCCCGGGTTCGCTGGTCGAAGATGGAGAGTCCGGTGACATCGGTCGGTTGGAGGTCGGGGGTGCACTGGATCCGGGAGGGAGTCGAACCGTCGATGCTCCCTGCGATCGCGCGCGCCAACACCGTCTTCGCCGTGCCCGGCACGTCCTCGAGAAGGACGTGGCCGCCACACATGAGTGCGGTCAGAACCAGCCGGATCTCCTCACGCTTGCCGTAGACGACCGTCTCGATGTTCGCGACGAAACGGTCCGCGATCTCGCTGGCCCGCGCGAAGCGTTCCGGCTCCCCGCCGCGCTCCGCCAAGACAGGCTCCACGGGAGGGATGCTATCCACGGCGGCCATCAGGTACTTCTACGCAGATGGTCAGGGGTTTGTTAGAGCGTTCTTAGCGCGCTCTTATGTGGAGTGGCGTCGGCTTGGCGGCCGGGCCTACCTCAAGGCTTCAGCGCCCGCCACGACTTCCAGGATCTCCTGCGTGATCTCCGCCTGGCGCGCGCGGTTCATGCGCAACGTGAGCGTGTCGATCAAGTCGGCGGCGTTCTTGGAGGCGTTCCGCATCGCGGTCATGCGCGCGCCCTGCTCGGAGGCGGTCGACTCGAGGAGCGCGCGGTAGATCTGGGTCTCGACGTACACCGGGAGCAGGCGCTGCAT
>Ga0136613_10001128_pt1 | contig 13482 bp, 11 predicted proteins | sample AntDrymUQ2722106_2_FD_106649 | JGI IMG/M metagenome (GOLD analysis project Ga0136613, IMG submission 106649) | Polar desert sand microbial communities from Dry Valleys, Antarctica - metaG UQ272 (21.06) | ecosystem: Environmental > Terrestrial > Soil > Desert | place: Antarctica: Dry Valley... | reverse complement strand
TTCAGAATGATCGGCCATGTCGCGATGCGGCGCTGGACTCCGCGATGCTACGTCCTCAGTCGCGCCCATGTCCAGAGGATATGAACGCTCCCTGCGTCCTTGCCTCACGGCGTCCATCATCCGCCTCGCGACGGGCGATCATCCTGAACCGAGCTCCGCTCATCACCCGCGAAGTATCGTCCCCACCGATGCCTCGCACGCTTCGAGAGGTGGTCTACGTCGACGGAGTCCGCACGGCGTTCGGCCGCGCGGGCAAGGACGGCTACTTCTGGAAGACGCGCGCCGACGACATGGCGGTGAAGGTCGTCCGCGAGCTTTTGCGCCGCCACCCGAGCCTCCCCGAAGACCGGATCGACGACGTCGTCTTCGCCGCGACGGCGCAAGTCGGAGACCAGGGTCTGACGCTCGGCCGAGACATCGCATTGCTAGCTGGCCTCCCCAAGTCCGTTCCCGGCTTCGCCGTCGACCGGATGTGCGCGGGCGCGCTCACCGCCACCACGAGCGGGGCGGGCGAGATTGCCATGGGGGCGGCTGACGTCGTCCTGGTCGGCGGCGTGGAGCACATGGGCCACCACCCGATGGGCGAGGACGTCGACTTCAACCCGCGCTTCATCTCGGAGCGGATCGTCGACGACTCCGCCGCGGTGATGGGTCAGACGGCCGAGAACCTGCACGACGCCTTCCCGCACCTGACCAAGGAACACGCGGACGCGTTCGCGGTCGAGAGCCAGCGCCGCGCGGCGAAAGCATGGGACGAAGGCGTGATGGACGAGATCGTCGTCCCCATGTCCGTCTTCACCGACGAAGGCTGGACGGTAGCGGCGCGCGACGAGTTCCTGCGACCGGAAACGACGATGGAGGCGCTCGCCAACCTGCGGACGCCGTTTCGGACAGCCGGCCGCGTGACAGCCGGCAACTCGGCTGGGCTCACCGACGGTGCAACCGCAGCGCTCATCACCTCCGAGAAAGCTGCCGCCGATTTCGAGCTCGAGCCGAAGATGCGACTCGTCGGCTTCGCCTATGCCGGCGTCGAGCCCGAGCTGATGGGCCTCGGCCCGGTCCCCGCAACGAACAAGGTGCTCGAGCAGACCGGGATCTCCCTGGACGACATCGGCCTGTTCGAGCTCAACGAGCCCTTCGCGGTGCAGGTGCTGACGTGGTGCGACGGGGTGGGCGTTGAGCCCGACGACCCGCGACTCAACCCGTATGGCGGAGCGATCGCCTGCGGCCACCCGCTGGCCGCGACCGGCGTTCGACTGATGGCGCAGCTCGCTCGCGGGTTCCGCGACCGACCGGACGTTCGCTACGGGTTGACCGCGCTCTGCATCGGCCTGGGCATGGGTGCGGCCGTGCTCTGGGAGAACGTCCAGAACGGCCACGGTGGCTAGCCCCGCAACTCAGTTCAAGCTTCAGCGGATCGACACTCGAGTCGGACCGATCGCGCTCGTGACGATGGACAACGGAGAGGACTGGCAGAAACCGAATACGTTCGGCGAGCAGGCCCTGCGCTCGCTCGACGAGGTGCTCGGCCGCCTGCGAACGCGAGACTGGCGCGGGCTTCTGCTCACAGGCAAGCCGTTCGTCTTCGCCGTCGGCGCGGACATCGACGAGTTCGGAGAGATAACACCCGAGCGAGCCCGTCAGGGTGGTGCGGCGGGACACGAGCTCTTCGGCCGACTGCGCGAGCTGCCCTTCATCACGCTCGCCGCGATCAACGGCGCTGCTCTGGGAGGAGGAGTGGAGATCGCGCTCCACTGTGACTTCCGAACGATCTCCTCGTCCGTGCGTCACTTCGCCTGCCCCGAGGTCTTCCTCGGGCTCATCCCCGGGTGGGGCGGCACCCAGCTCGTCCCGAAGCTCGTCGGCGCCGAGCAGGCCGTGAAGTTCATCGTCGAGAACCCCCTGCGCCAAAACCGCATGCTCACCGGCCCGCAGGCCTTCGAGCAGGGATTCGCGGACGCGATGTTCGAGCCGGTCGAATTCCTCGACGAGTCGCTTGCTTTGCTCATCGCGAAGATCGAGGAGGGCGGCGGCAAGGTGCGTCCCGAAGCCGATCTCTCGGACGTCGGAGAGGTAGCGCGCAAGGCCCGCGCCCGGCTCGACGGCCAGCTGCACGGCGCAGCACCCGCGCCCTATCGCGCGCTCGACCTCATCGAGGGCGCGGTCATGTGGTCGCTCGACGAGGGCTACCGCGCGGAGGAGGATGCGCTCGCCGAGCTCCTCCCCGGCCCGCAGGCGCAGGCGTCCGTCTACGCCTTCAACCTGATCGAACGCCGAGCGAAACGCGGGGTCGGCGTTCCCGAGGTCGAGCCGAGACGAATCCGGAAGATCGGGATCGTCGGCGCCGGCCTCATGGCTCGCCAGCTCGCCTTGCTCGCCCTTCGGCGTCTCGAGGTCCCCATCGTGCTCCGAGACCTCACACACGAGCAGGTCGGCGAAGCGACCGGGTGGATCGCAAGCGAGCTCGACGAGCTCGCACGCAAGGGAAGAATCGGCGAGGGCAAGGCGCGCTACCTCGGCTCACTCGTCACCGGTGGGACCGGTTGGGAGGTCTTCGCCGGCTCGGATCTCGTCCTCGAAGCGGTCTTCGAGGAGATGTCGGTGAAGAAGGAGGTCTTTGCCTATCTCGAGCGCGTGGTCTCGGCCGAGTGCGTGCTCGCGACGAACACGTCGTCCCTCTCCGTCACGGAGATGGGTGCCGACCTCGAGCACCCGGAGCGCGTGGTGGGGATGCACTTCTTCAACCCGGTCGCGGTGCTCCCCCTCGTCGAGCTCGCGCGTACGCAGCTGACCGACGACGTCACCCTCGCCACCGCCTGGGATGTGACCGCGAAGCTCCGTAAGCGCGGCGTGCTCGTCCGCGACGCGCCGGCCTTCGTCGTGAACCGGATCCTGAGCCGGACGACGACGGTGCTGATGGACGCGCTCGAGCACGGGAACACAGTCGACGAGACCGACGAGGCCGTGCTCCGGCTCGGCTTGCCGATGGCGCCGTCGGTCCTCTTGCAGATGGTCGGCCCCCGCGTCGCCAATCACGTACTGCACACGCTCCATGACGCGTACCCCGATCGCTATCCGCTCTCGCCGACACTGGACAACTTCGCCGACGGCAAGGATGAGATCGTCGTCAGCGAGCACGCGCCGAAGACCATCGACGAGATCCACGACGCGGTGCTCGAAGCGGTGGCCGACGAAGTGCGGCACATCCTCGAAGAAGGCGTCGTGCAAGAGGCAGCCGACGTCGACACCTGCCTCGTCCTCGGAGCCGGCTATCCCTTCTGGCTCGGCGGAATCACCAAGCACCTCGATCAGACGGGAATCTCCCAGCGGGTCGTCGGTCGACCCCTCGCCGAGCTCGCCGCGACGACTGTCTAACCGATTCGTCCGCCGTAACCTGAGGTATGCTCTGGCGGTACCGCTCGCCGGACAACAGGCGGGCGTCAACTCTCGGAAGGAGCGGCACCGCAGTACGTGCTGCGCATATGCGCGAAGCGACTACTTCCCCGACGCTGACGTCGGACACACCTGAGGATCTGACCGCGGCTGCACGCCGTGCCGAAGCCTGGTTCGGCGAGCCGTTTCTGACCGCGGACGAGGATCCCGCGGTAGCACTTGCGCCCGGCACCGCCCGGCGCGCCGCTCTGAACCATGCGCTCGAAGAGATGGACGCAGGGCTGCCCGAGCCCTCGCCACGATGGAAAGTTCGGTACGGGCTCATGCTCGGACTCGAGCGGGTCCTGACCGAAGACCTGCCTCGAACCGCCGCCGGAACCGAGCTGCGCCGCCATCAGGTGGATGCTCTGGCCGGGATGCTCGCCGAGCTCATCGCCTCCACGCAGCGCTCTGCTGAGGAAAACGGGAACGGGAACGGCAGTGGCAACGGCGTCGTCGCCGAGGTCGAGCTCGACGAGGAGGCGGACGACGACTTCGACGCCGGCTTCGTGGAGGAGAAGGAGCTCGAGCCTGAGTTCGAGGGCGACGACCCAGGTGCGGTACGCCGCTATCGCTTCCGCCATCCCACGGCGTCCGGGAAGACGATCGCGGCGGCCGGCTTCGTCGAAGCGGCGCGCCGACTCGGCATCCTGATTCTCACGCACCGCCGCCTGCTCGTCTCCCAGTTCACGGGGGATCTCACGACCGAGGGTTATGCCGACCGCTTCACCGACGCAGTCCTCAAGGGAGCTCGCGCGCCGCGCGAAGACCCGATCACGATCCAGACCTATGCGTGGTTCGCGCGGCACGGAGGCGAGCTCGATGCCGACGTCTACCACTTCGTTCTCTGCGACGAAGCGCATACGGCGCTGGGGGAGAAGACGAGCGCCGCGATCCGCGCATTCCACGAGCCGCTGTACATCGGGATGACGGCGACGGAGCAGCTCATCGCCAAGCAGGTGTCGGACGTGTTCCCGGCTTCGGTGGACGATCTGCCACTCGCGGACGCGGCCAGGCGCGGCCTCATCGCTCCGCTCCGCTGCATGCGCGTCCCACCGGCGGCCGCGATCAACTCGGTACCGATCGTCGGCGGCGACTTCGAGGAACGGGCCTTGGCGGCCGCACTCGACCACGAGGCTCTGAACCAGGCCGCGGCAAGCCTCTACCGCGAACGCTTCGGCTCCACGCCCGGGATCGTCTACGCCGCCGGCGTCGAGCACGCGTACAACCTCGCGCAGGAGTTCCGCGCCGCAGGGCTGAAGACGGAGGCGGTCTCCGGGAAGACACCGCCCGCGCGACTCGCCGAGACGCTCGCCGCCTACGAACGCGGCGAGATCAACGTCCTGATCAACGCGCAGCTGCTCGCTGAGGGCTGGAACTCGCCTCGCGCGACCGTGTGCATGCATCTCGCGCCGACCGCCTCCCGTCGCGTGTACCAGCAGCGAATCGGTCGCATCATGCGCATCCATCCGCGCAAGGAAGCCGGGGTCGTCGTCGACTTCGTCCCGAAGGCGTCCACGCACAACGACCGGGTGATCTCCCTTCATTCGCTCCTCGACGCCGACTTCTACCGCGAAGGCGCCCGCGTCACGCCCGCTCCGCGTCGCCGGCAGCAGCGCCGCGCCCGCCGGAAGCTCTCACCCGTTCCGTGGCTTGTCCCGGTCACCCCCGATGTCGCGCGTCGTCTCGCCGTCATTCAGCGCGAGTGGCAGCGGATCGACCCGAAGTACCTGGACGAGGACGAGCAGCGCTTCTGGGCGACGATCGCAGGCCGCCAGATCCGCTTCGACCAGCGTATCGAGTTCGCGCGGAAGTTCGTGGAGGGCCGCGCGAGCAAGGGCGCGCTCGAGCAGTTCCTCTCCACGTGCGCAGCCGAAAATCCCAACCGCCGGCTGCGGATAACCGCGCTGCTCGACCGCGTTGCGACTCCCGTCGAGCGAGCCGACTTCGACGATCTCGTCACCCTCGTCACGCAGGCTCCGCCGTGGGAGAAGGACCGCTCCGCGGGAATCCGCGTCCTGCTGCGGGCGATCGCCGAGGGGAAGGCGGCCGCCCCCGAGCAGATCCTCGCGCGCTGGACCTGGAAGCTCGCCCGCGCCACGCGGAAGGTGCAGGACCGACGCGTGTCGACCGAGTTCCCGGAGGCAAAGCGCCTCCTCGGGGCGGCAGCAAACTCGCGCGGCTATCGCCACGAGGAGAACGTCAACCGGCTCGTCCAGGTGGCGATGACCATGCCGATGGCGGTGGGGGCGGCGCTGCTCGCGTCAGCGGACGGCTACACGCCGCGCGCGAACGCCGCATTGGACAAGGCCCGCGAGGAGCTCGGCACGATCGACGAGATCGCAACCGCCCTCGCCGACAACCTCCCGGCGCCCAAGCTCACCGCCCGCAAGTCTCGGCGGCGGCGGCGCAAACGCAAGGGGCCACAACAAGGCCAGGTTGCCGCTACCGCCGACACGTCGGCCGACGGAGATTCGCCCGACGCAGCTCGGTCTGTCGCCGAGCCGGCGGAAGACGCCGCCTAGCTGCTGCCGCCGTTCTTGTCTCGCTCGCGCAGGAAGCGGGCGATCTCGGCAGCCAGCGCCTCGCCCGACGGCAGCGAGCCCGACTCCTCGAGCCAGTCGAGCGAGTCCGCGCGCTGCTCGAGCTCCTCGACGTAGGCCGCCGTCTCCGCGTCGCTCGAGACGGCCTCGGAGACCTGTTCCACGTAGGACGTCTCGGCTTCCGCGAGCTCGCCGACGTCGACGTCGATGCCGAGGACGCCTGACAAGCGATCGCAGAGCGCCCGCGCCGCGCGCGGGCTCGGCGCCAGCGAGACGTAATGCGGAACTGCCGCCCACAGGCTGACCGAAGGGATCCCAGCGCGTCTGCAGGCATCGAGGAGGACACCGACGATTCCGGTCGGCCCCTCGTAGCGCGAGAGCTGCAGGCCGAGCTCGTCGACGAGCTTCGGATCGGTGGCGGCGCCGGTCACTGGAGCCGGGCGCGTGTGCGGCACGTCCGCGAGCAGCGCGCCGAGCGTGATCGCGAGCTCGATCCCGAGATCTGCGGCGAGGCCGGCGATCAGCTCGGAGAACGTTCGCCAGCGATAGTTCGGCTCGACTCCGACCAGGAGCACCGCGTCGCGGTTCGTGCCCGGGATGCGCGCGCGGTAGAACGTGTTCTCCGGCCACTCGATCTTCCTCGTATGCGCTTCGTCGAGGGAGACAAGGGGCCGCGTCGCCTGGAAGTCGACGAAGAGCTCGGGATCGATCTCGGCGAACTTCTCCGCTTCCCAGGATCGGGCGAGGTAGCCGGCGGCGAGCGTCGCGGCCTGTCCGCCGTCGTTCCAGCCCCGAAACGCGCCGATCAGAACCGGACGCTCGAGCGTCGGGCGTTCGTAAATCCGCAGCTCGTCTGCCACGCAGAGGAGCTTACTGTCGGGTCAGCGCGACAGGTGGTCGCCACAAGGCGTATGCAACCGCGACGCTGAGCGCCCAGATCGCAGCCGCCAGGAAGACGTGCACGAGGACGAGACCCCAGGGAAGCGCCGTTCGGTACTGCACCTCCCCGACGACCGCCTGCGCCACGAGAACCCCCAGAAGGGCACCCCAGAGCCACAGCAAGCCGGGATACCGGTCGCGCATGCGTACGAGAAACCATCCGATGAAAAGGACGCCGATCCCGAATGCGGCAGCGACCCGCACATGCACATACACCGTGTCGACGATCTCGAGCCCGAGGCGTTTCACATCCTCGTCGGCGCCCGGATGCGGGCCGGAGGCCGTCGCGACGGCTCCGGTCACGACGAGCGCCGCGCAGGCCGGAATTCCGATCCAGGTGACGAAGCGGCGCAGCCAGCCCGGTCCCGCCGGGGCTGCAAGACCTGCGAAGTGGCTCCAGGCCTCGATCACGACTGCAACCGTGAGTGCGAGAACGGCAAGCGCGAGCAGGAAATGCGCCATCACCGCAAGCGGATGCAGATCGAGCGCGATCGTGATCGCGCCGAGCGGAATCTGCGCGACGGTGAGGAGAAACGCCGAAAGCGCGGCGAGGCGTACCCCGCGCGGTAGACCGACGACCCTGCGGGCACCAAGCCAGGTGACCAGCGTCAGCGCGAGGCCCATGAGAGCCACCATGCGGTTCCCGAACTCGACGAAGGCGTGGAATCCCTGCTCGGGATAAGGCTTGTCCCCGCACTGCGGCCAGTTGTCGCAGCCGAGACCCGAGCCGGTCAGCCGCACGAACGCGCCCGAAGTGATCACAAGAAAGAGCGCGACGGATGAAGCCAGCGAGAGCCGCAGGAACCCGCCCGGGGAGAGGGTGCGGACGCGGGCGGCCGCGGTGACCATCAGCGGAAAACGACTCCAGCGCCGGCTTCGACGGTTCCGATGTGCTTGGCGATCAGGCCGCGAGAGACGAACGTCGCCTCGAGCACCGCCCCTCGCTCGGCAGGCAGAGAGATCAGCAGGCCTCCAGCCGTCTGCGGATCGTACGCCAACGCCTCGGAGGCCTCATCCGCGTCGCTTTCGACGTGAGGACCTGCGTAGTCGCGATTGCGGCGGTCGCCGCCCGTGCGCACTCCCTGCTCGGCCAGCTCCAAGGCCGCGGGAAGCAGCGGTAGCGACTCCCCGTCGATCACCGCACGCACTCCGCTCCGCGACGCGAGCTCGTGGACATGGCCCAGAAGCCCGAAGCCGGTGACGTCGGTGACCGCGTTCGGGGTGAACGGGCGAAGCGCGTCGGCGGCAGCTCGGTTCAGCTCGAGCATCGACTCGATAGCCGCATCCAGCGAACCCGGAGGGGCAATTCCGTCGCGCTCGGCCTGGAGAACGATGCCGGTGCCGAGCGCCTTGGTGAGGAAGAGCGCATCGCCTGGCTTCGCCCCCGCTTTCGGCCAGATCGCACCCGGGTGTACCGTGCCGACGACCGCGAGGCCGTACTTCGGCTCATCGTCTCTGATCGTGTGCCCGCCCGCGAGAATCGCGCCCGCAGCTCGCACGCGCTCGTCCGCTCCAGCGAGGACGTCTCCCAGCACCTCGACCGGAAGCTCCTCGGGAAATGCGGCGATCGAGAGCGCCAACAGCGGCACGCCACCCATCGCGAAGACGTCGTTGAGCGCGTTCGTGGCGGCGATTGCCCCGAAAGCCCGCGGGTCATCGACGAGCGGGGGGAAGAAGTCGACCGTGAACACGATCGCGCGCTCGTCGTCCAATCGGTAGACGGCCGCGTCGTCAGCGGGATCGAGACCTACGAGCAGGTCCTCCGCTTCCGCGGGGACGAGGCCGGCGAGGAGAGTCTCGAGCCGAGCTGCCGAGTACTTGGCAGCACAGCCGCCCGCGCGAGCCAGAGAAGTAAGCGCAACCGTCTCCATTCCGAAAGTCTAGGTGTGAGGAGGAGGGCAGTTCGAAGCGGCGAAATCGACGCGCGGAGAGAAAGACCCCTTTCTCCTCTCCCCCAGCAAGCGGCCGCCGCCCCCTCGGCGGCCGCTTGTTTCTCCTGGGATACTCGCTCCGGATGAAATCGGCACTCGTCACCGGAGGCTCCGCGGGCATCGGCCTCGCGCTCGCCCGGATGCTCCGCGAGGAGGGGTACGAGCTCACGCTCGCAGCACGCCGACCCGAGCCGCTCGAGGAAGCCGCGAAAGAGCTCGGCGCGCTCGCCGTAGCCGCCAACCTCTCGGACGCAGACGAATGCGTGCGTGTCGTCGCCGAGCACACGGAGCGCTACGGCGGAATGGACGTGCTCGTCAACTCCGCGGGCATCGGCATCGGCGGCTCGTTCGCGGAGCAGCAGACAAAGGCGATCGCGCTCCAGCTCGACGTGAACCTCCGCGCATCGCTGGTCGTAACGCGCGAGGCGCTCCCGCTCCTCCGTGCATCGAAGGGCCAGATCATGATGCTGGCCTCGATCGCCGGAACGATTCCGACGCCAGGCCTCGCCGTCTACGGGGCGACGAAGGCGGCGATCATCTCCATCACGAACTCCCTGAACCGCGAGGAAGCCGAATCAGGCGTCCGCGCGACCGCGATCTGCCCGGCTTTCGTGGCGACCCGGATGACGGACTGGACCGGATTGCCGGCGGAGGAGATGATCCAGGTCGAAGATGTCGCCGAGCTCGTACGCACCGTGCTCAAGCTGAGCCCGCGCGCCCGTGTCCCACAGCTCCTGATCGAGCGGGTCGGGGACACGTTCTAGAGCCGGCTCTAGCCGGACGCTGGCTCCACCAAACCGTTGACCGTCTCCTCCAGCTCGCGCACCGACACCGCGCCCTCGAAGCGTTCGACTATCTTCCCGTTCCGCCCGACGACGAACGTCCACGGCTCGGTCTCGAGGCCCCACTCCTGAATCCACTGGTTGAAACCCTGGGCCGGGTCGTTGCCCGCGTAGACCTCGACATGGATGAAGCGCACGCCCTTGCCCTCAAACCGTCGCGCGGTTTCCTCGACGACATCGACGACTGGCCCGCAGGTGCGGCTCGAGCAGAACTTCGGCGTCGAGAAGGTCACCACGAACGGCACCTTCGCCCGTAGCGAGCTCGCGACCGAGTAGCGGAGGAGTGACACGTCCGGCGGCGTTCTCGTCGTCAGCTTCGAGAGGTCGCCTCCGGTTGACGCGACCGTGGGTGTCTCGGACGGCGGGGCGGGATCACCCGGACCAGGCTCGGGATCGTCCGCCGACACGACGACGTTGCCGAGGGCCTGCACCAACTCTTTCCCACCCTCGGGCTCGGCCAGGAGCCAGTACGTGCCGGGCTCGGGTAGTCGAAGGTGTGCCACGTAGATATGGGTCGCGTCCGCCTCGGCTCCGCCCGGCACGCCGATGCGCTCGAGCTGCGCTGTCGACTCGAGAAACGGCGGTGCCTCGAGAGCGCGCGCGACCCATACGCGAGCCGTCGGGAGGAGGGAAACCTGCCCTTCGGCATCGACGACGAGGAACGACACACGTACGTCGCCCGGCTCGTGGTTTTCCGTCCCCGGGATGACGGCGACGTCCTCACCCGGCGCGCGCCAGAGCTGTTCGAGCGTGTCACCGCCCCCCGGAGCGGCGGAAGTCTCGGCGTCGCCGCCGGATCCACCGCACCCGGTCACGAGCAGGCACGCCGCTGCGAGCAGGGCTAGCGCAGGCCGCATACCCGAGCCAGTGTAGTGACGCCTCGCCATAGCGCCGACGAATGCGTCGGCCCAGCCGCAGTTCTCGAATGCCCTAGTGGCCGTCGGGCCAGGACATGGGGGCAAAGTTGCCCATCCACGCCGCGAGCAGAGCCAGGTTGACGAGAAGAAGGATCAGCTTCGGCTGCATGGCGACCTCCTCTCTGACTAGAAGCGGATTTCCTGGAGCGCCTCAGCGGCGTTCCGGTACAGGCGTGCGGATTCGCGGTCGTCACCACGACGAGCCGCCAGATCCCCGAGTGCAACCCACGCCTCCGTCCGGTGGCTGATCGACGCCAGCTGCTCAGCAGCCGCGTCAGCCGCCCGGAAGCAGTCTCCCGCCTCATCGAGCCGTCCCCGCTCCATCAACGCTCGTCCCAGAACGAGCTGCGACGGACAGACTTCGTGGAGGTAGTCCTCCCGACCTTCCAGAAGGACGAGCGCCTTGCGTGCCAGCTCGTCCGCCTGGTCGTATTCGCCCCGATTCAAGTGAACCCGGGCGAGACCCTGGAGCGCCTGTGCAGCGTCCGGGGGTGAATCGCTCTCGAGTGCCCTCGAGAAGGACGCCTTCAGGTGCTCGACCGCCTGATCCTCGTCGCCAAGTAGAAGCGTCAGGCCACCGAGTGCGAGAAGGAGCCGGCCGACGTTACGCTCGTCGTTGAGCTCCTGGTACAGATTCTTGGCGCGCTGGGCGTACCCGCGCGACTGGACCCAGTGGCCCTGACGCTGCGCGATCAAGGACGCCTGGAAGTACGTGTTCGCGATCGCGCGCCGGTCGCCCAGATCCTGCGCGAGCTCGAGCGCGCGCTCGACGTCCTCGTGCGCGGCGACGTAGTCGCGCTGGAGCCGGTGGCAGCGAGAGCGCCAGCCGAGGATGTCGGCGCGCAGCAGGTCACACGGCAGGCCGGAGCGCTCGGCGAGGGCGAGCGCCTCGTCGAACAACGCGACGGCCGTGCCGACGCTCGAGAGCTTGTAGCGGCAGACCCCGATACGGAACAGCACGTCAGCGCGGTCGACATCCGAGAACTGCGTGCTCTCCGCGACCCCACGCGCCTGCCGGAGCAGCTCGAGCGCGGGATTGATCTCGCCGCTCTGCTGAAGCGCCCACGCCTCACCGGACAGGATCCGCAGCTCGAGGCTCGGCGCCCACGTGCCGTCAAGGGCGGGTCGCGCCTCCCGGAACGCGTCGATGGCATCCGAGTACTGGTGCGCTTCGGAAAGAGCCTCCGCTCGCGCGAGCAACGTCTCGATCTTCGTGCGCTCCTCGGAGGAGACGCCCGAGACGAGAAATCCCTGGTCGACGCCCAAGCGCTCGGCGAGGAGCACGATGGTGCTCTCGGTCGGGCGCGTCTTGCCACGCTCGATCTGACTGATGTACTCCTTCGAGAAACGCCCGTCGGCGAGCTCGACCTGGGTCAGCCCCGCGGCGACGCGCAGGGCGCGCACGCGCTCGCCGAGGCGTGTGCCTCCGGATGCCCAGCCGGGCGTTGACGTGGTGGCGATCTCGCTCATGCCCATCGGAGTGAACCCGGCCAGTGGAAGAGCACACTCCCCGGCAGGGGGATATGGACTCCCGCGTTCGGGTCAAGTAAAGGTAGCCGAAATCACTTGACCTGGCTACTTGACTTTTTTGGACACGGCTCCTATAGTCAGGCGCACACCGCACCGATCGGACGCCAGATCGGCTGCGTAGGCGCCACCGCCGGATCCGCAGACGGGCGCAGGTAGAGCGTGGCTGGGCCGCAGAGCCACGATTCTCCGGCTCGTCGCCCCGGGAAGGGGTCGCCTCGAACGGGAAACGCCCCCGGAGCCGCAGCCGGGGGCGTTTTCATTCGCGGAGGAACCCGTGGTTCCCCCGCGTGCCCCCTCCTTCCGCCTTGGGTATCGAGCTGTGTTGCGCCAGCCTGCGGGCGAATAAATCGCCCTCCGGCTTTCGAACGACGCGACGACTCCGCTCGATTCGACCCCCCGGAACTGACGGGAGAGGCCGTAGTGGCGAGGCTTCCCTCGCCCTCGTGCGGCAGCGATCAGTCGGGGCCTGTGAGCCAGCGGAGGCGTTCGGACTTGATCGCCTCGAAGTCTTCAGTTTTCAGGAGACCGCCCAGGCGGTCTGCAACCGAGACGAGAAGGGCGCCGGCAACGAAGATCCACGCTTCCGTATCCGCGTCGCGATCTGGATGGATGCCCCCCTGCTCCTGGACGCGCCGGAGCACCTCCGCGAAGAAGTCGTGCACCTCGCGCATGTGTCCCCGCACGTGCTGTCGGATTTCAGGATCCTCACCAGCCTCGGTGATCGCCTGCATCCAAAGGCTGGGCAGCAGAACCTTCATCTCGCGCATCGTTGCCGGGCCGATCGCCTGCCAACCGAGCTCGGGCCCGAGCTCCTCGATCTTGTTCTGGATACGCAGCCGAATCCGCTCCCACGCGGTGTCCAGACATGCGAAGTACAGCTCCCGCTTGGAGACGAAGTGCCGGTAGAGGATCGGCTCCGAGACGCACGCTTCGCGCGCAATCTGCGCGGTCGTCGCGCCGGCATAGCTTCCCTCCGAGAAGACGCGTAGGGCGGCGTCGACGAGCGCGCGACGCCGCTCCGCGGCGGGAAGCCGTGGACTCGGAGCCGTCGTCACGCTGCCTGCTCCGCAGCGCCCTGCCCCGCGCGGCGGGCGGCTTCGTGCGGACGCACGAGCGAAAACGCCACGATCGCACCTGCGGCGGCGATCCCGGAAGCGACGAGGAGCGCCGTCTGGAGGCCGTCGACGAACGCCTCGGGAGTCCTCACGCCGTTACCTGCCTCGAAGGCGATGATCGCCCCGATCAGAGCGATGCCGAGCGAGCCGCCGATCTGCCGTGACGCGTTCAGGACGGCGGCGCCTACTCCGGCCTTGTCGACGGAGACGCTGCGGGTCGCTGCCGCGGCGCT
>Ga0136613_10001127_pt1 | contig 13484 bp, 12 predicted proteins | sample AntDrymUQ2722106_2_FD_106649 | JGI IMG/M metagenome (GOLD analysis project Ga0136613, IMG submission 106649) | Polar desert sand microbial communities from Dry Valleys, Antarctica - metaG UQ272 (21.06) | ecosystem: Environmental > Terrestrial > Soil > Desert | place: Antarctica: Dry Valley... | reverse complement strand
CGTCCGAACGAGCAGATCTACAACCAGTGCACCGAGGGCACCAAGGTCATCTACGCCGGATCGCTCGTGGGCCTCGTGCCCGGCGGGCCGGGCCACTCGCACCAATCGGTACGCGACATCTCCGCCCTGGGGGCAATGCCCGGGATGGCGTTGCTCGAGCCCGGCTCCGAGCACGAGGTACGGCTGTGCGTCGACTGGGCGGTGCGGGAGGCCACCGGCCCGGTGTACATCCGGCTCGTCTCCGTGCCCTGGGACCTCGGGTTCGACCCGCCGACGCACGAGCGCCTCGAGCTCGGCCGCGGAGAGCTCGTGCGCCAGGGCGCCGACGCGGTGATCGTCGGCGCGGGGCCCGTGGTGCTCTCCCAGGCCTACGCCGCGGCCGAGGACCTGGCCGAGCGGGGCATCGAGTGCACGGTGATCGACCTCCCCTGGCTGCGCGACGTGGATGGGGCGTGGCTCGCCGAGCTCGCAGCCGGCGCCCCGATCTTCTGTGTGGACAACCACTACCTGACCGGCGGGCAGGGCGATGCTGTGGCCTCGGCCCTGGCCACCCAGTTCGTGGCCCCGGTGGGCCTCGTAAGCAAGATCGGCGTCAACCGCGTTCCGGAGTGCGGCACGAACGAGGAGGTCCTGCGCGCCCACGGACTGCATGCCGAGGGGATCGCCGCGCGGGTGGTGGCCGAGCTGCCGGCGCGGGTGTGAGCAAGGCAATCTCGCCGCCCGCGTCGAGCCGTTCGGAGACCGAGATCGCGCCCGAGCCCCCAGCGCGGCTGCACGAGCCGTCGCGCTTCTGGGAGGCGCTCGGCGCCGAGCACCATCGCGACCTCGAGGCCTTCGGGCCTGAGCGCGTGAAGCGTCACCAGGCCCTGCGCTACTTCACCTGGCGCTGGCGCGTTTCGACGTTGCGCAGCAGCGAGCAGTTTCGCTTCCTGGTGCGGCACACGAGTCCGGCCACCCTGGCCACCTGTGCGGCCGCACCTTCAGACCTATCTGACCGTGCGTGGCATGGAGTCTCCTGGCCCCGACGGGAGCGATGGCTCTACACCTTCGCCGTGCGCCTGCTATGGGAGTACGCACGCCGCCACGACCGGCTCGGACTGACGCGGATCGAGGAGCCATCACTCGGCGACCCCTTGCCGGTGCGTTGGCGAGGACGACTCATCTCTCAGGACCTCGCTCAAGCAGTGGGCCGAGTGGCGCAACCCGACCGACGGGTGCACAGTGCGCTTCGACGACTATCCGATCCCCTCGCGCTGGCACGCCTGCTTCGACGAGGCGGCGTCGGTCCAGATGGGGTTCCGGCAGGCGGCGTGGGCGGTACCGGGCGAACAGGTCGCACGTTGAGCGAGCCGGCACCGCGACGAGGAGGTTGGCGACCTTAACCGCGTCACGGGTTTGGCCGCTCGCGCCACCACGCCACCGTCTCCTGCACCCAGGCGTCCAGGTCGCGGCTCGGGCGCCATCCCACCTGGTCGAGGCGGTAGAAGTGGTGTAACGACGCCCGCGTAGGAGCCGGAGAAGGTTCCGGCCACCGCGGGCCCCAGACTCGTCGGTTCTTCCAGGAATCGATGAGAGGAGCACCACGATGGCCGAAGGCCAGATGTTGACCGCTGCCGATGTGGTGAAGCGCGTGCTCGCCGGCGAGCACGGCGACTTCGTCCGGGAGGCGGTCGAGCTCGTCGCCCGCGAGCTGATGGAGGCGGAGATCTCCGCCGAGATCGGCGCCGAGCGGGGCGAGGTCTCGAGCGAGCGCACCACCCACAGAAACGGCTACCGCCCGCGGGCGTGGGAGACCCGCGTCGGGGAGATCGACCTGCTCGTTCCCCGCAAGCGCCAGAGCGCGGCCTACTTCCCCTCCTTTCTGGAGCCCCGCCGGCGCTCCGAGCAGGCGATCGTCGCGGTCGTGCTCGAGGCCTACGTCAACGGGGTCTCGACGCGCAAGGTCGATCGCCTCGTCGAGCAGCTCGGCGTGCCGGGGATGACCAAGGACCGCGTCTCGGCCATGTGCCGTGGTCTCGACGAGCAGGTCGAGGCCTTCCGGACGAGGTCGCTTGAGGGCGAGTATCCCTATCTCTGGCTCGACGCCAAACACGTCAAAGTCCGCTCGGGCGGCCATGTGCGCTCGAAGGCGCTCGTGATCGCCTACGCCGTCCACGAGTCGGGGCGCCGCGAGGTGATCGGCCTCGACCTCGGCGAGGTCGAGTCGGGCGGCTTCTCACGTCGAGTTCCTGCGCTCGCTGAGGGCTCGCGGCCTCGCCGGGGTGCGCCTCTGCGTCTCCGACCATCACGAGGGACTGAAGGCGGCGATCGCCCGCGTCCTCGGCTGCCCGTGGCAGCGCTGCACCGTGCACTTCGTGCGCGACATGCACGCCCACTGCCGCCCCTCCCAGCGCGGGCTCGTCTCCGCCGCCCTGCGGGAGGTCTTCCAGGCCGAGTCCCGCCAGGTGGCGCGCGAGCGGGTCTCGGAGGTGATCGGTCGCCTCGTCGAGGCAGCGCCCAAGGTCGCCGCCCTGCTCGAGGAGGCCGAGGAGGATCTGATCGCCTTCTACGCCTTCCCGGCGGCGCACTGGTCGAAGCTCAGGAGCACCAACCCCTCGAGCGGGTCAACCGCGAGATCGGCCGACGAAGCGACATCGTCGGCATCTTCCCGAACGACCCGGCCGTCATCCGCCTCGCCGGCGCATTGCTCATCGAGCAGAACGACGAGTGGCTCGTCGGGCGGCGCTACCTGTCGGCGGAGTCGCTCGCGCTCGCCCTCGTCGACGAGGACGAGCGCGCGGAGGAGGTGCGAGAACTCCAGCCGGCCTGAGCCGCCAGTGTCGTCGCCGATGAGTGTCGGCTACACCACTACGTCCTACTTGACTGCCTGGTGCGCGACGCGCGGTCAGGCTGATATGCGCGGATCCGGGTGGCCGCAGGACCGGGTTTCGTCGGAGGAGCCCGCTATCTGAGATCGAGCGTTGCCCCGCCGAGGCGGAGTGCTCACAGGCGGTTGTCGCGGGTGCTCCTGCGCTGCGTGGCCAGTGGCCCGCCGCCTCCTCGCCCGACGTGACGCCAGGCACAGGCGACCGTCCTGATCGCCCAGCAGAAGCCGGCGAGCTCGCGGGCGGCGGCCACCGCGACGATCGTGCGCCGCTTGCCACGCTCGGTGTCGAGTCGCCGCCAGGTGCGGTGGAGCCGGCGCTGGGCCTGCCAGGAGACGGCCAGCACCTGCGGGGGCTGGCCCTCCTGGCGCCGGCGCAGCTGGTGGCCGCGCGCCGGATGGTGGCGGTAGTGCCAGGCGGCCTCGACGAGCAGCCGCCGGGCGTGGCTCGAGCCCGACTTGGTGATCGCCCCCTGCCGGCGCCGCTCCCCGGAGGAGTCCTCGGAGGGAACGAGCCCGACGTAGCTCATGAGCTTGCCCGCCCGCGCGAAGCGATGGAAGTCGCCGATCTCGGCACAGAGACCGGCGGCGGTCAGCGTGTCGATGCCCCGCAGGCAGCGCAGCCGCGCCACGCTCTCGGCCCACGGCGAGTGCGGGATGAGCGCTCCGAGCTGGCGTTCGAGCGCGTCGCGGCGCAAGACGAGCGCGTCGATCGCGCCGAGGTAGTCGCTCAGGGCGATCTGCGACGCGGGGTCGCACAGCTCGATCCGGTCGAGCCACTCGCGGTGGCGGACCGTCCAGGCCCTCGTGCCCTCGAAGCGGACGTCGTGGCGCAGGAGGAGCTTGCCGGCGCCTTACTCGTCGCCTCGACCTGAAAAGGTCGTTGGACGGCTTACTCGTGAATCACGGTCTGACCGGAGCCGTCAAGCGCGCGTGCGTAGATGCTCCTGAGCCTATCGTTGTGAACCTCCGGCGAGAAACGCTCGGCATGTAACCGGAGCGCGGCTTCACTCATGGCCGCGCGATCGACGGAGCCGGAGAGCATGCCCTCGATTCGGTCGCTGGCCTCCTCGACGACGGACCGCAATCCACCACGCTCTCGCCTGGAAGCTATGTCCGCACGGAACTCGTGCAGGTTTCTCCAGCGGGTTCCGTATCCCTCCGAGTAGGCGAACAAGGGCGCCTCGACCAGATAGCCACTGCGCTCATGAAGCACAAAGGTCTCGTCATGGTGTATACGTGCCGTAACGGCGGGGACGCCAAAGGCGCAGGCTTCCATGAGGGCTCCGACGGCATCCCAGTAGTTGGGGAGGAGGAACACATCGGCAGCCCGGAAGAAGGCTGTCCTGACTTCCTTGTTCATCCGGCTCCGGTAGTGGATGACTCCCTCCGGGATACGGTAGGTGGTGGGAAGATCGCCGCACACCAGAATCATCCTTACCAGCTCACCATGTCGCTGACGAAGAACCGCGTACGCGTCGAGCGCCTCGGGGATCCCCTTGTCCGAGTAACGGTTGCCGACTGTAAGGATCGTGAAGTCTTCGTGCTCGCGATCCGGGCTACCGGATGGGTATGTGACCGCCGGATACAGGTACGTCAGCTTCGGCCAGAGCTCCGATGGAAGGAAACACTTGAAGTGGTCGACCAGGCCGGGAGAGAACGTCATGATGGCTCGACATTCCTCAGCGCCGAAACGCTGCCGGGCCAGCTCTCTATTGTCGAGATGTAACTTCCAATCCGTCTGCTGCGCTACTAACGGGAAACCCTCCATACAGAGATAACCCCAGTGCTCGGTCTCCAACACATACGGACGGCCCCTCCGCCCTGAGTACCGTAATGCAATTTCGTTCGAAGGAGGATCCACCCAGTGATCCAGGCGGGCGATGGGAGACGGGGCATAGCAAGTCGGTGGATGCGTTCGATAGGAGTCGAACCCGGAGTGAAGGTTGAGGCTGCGCAGAGCCACCCTCGGACTGCCTCTTCGCCAGCTCCGGGCCGCGAGCAGATCCTCCTCTATCGGCAGGGTGCACCCCCCGAGCCACCTGCGACGCCGCAGGGGCCTGAGAAGCTTGTGCCGCACTACTCTTCTCAGTGTCTTGCGCCGCACTACTCTTCTCAGTGTCGTTTGGACTACTCGGCGCCGGCTAGCCACCTTGCGTCTGAGCCTCTTCGTTGCGCCCCTAAGCCGCTTCCGGAGGCGCCGGCTTCTCTTCATCAGTCGTCTGATGCGCTTCCGAAGCGTGGTGGCCGGGACTAGCGCCATGTGGGCAAGCCGCGGCCGGGTAAGCCGCGCCGCCTTCACACGAGAGTCACCCACGCCGCTCAAGGTACCACGCCGACCCGCCGAGCCCGAGGATTGGTCGCCATCCGGGCACGGGGCTCAGCCCTGTCCCACGAACCCGGTGCCCCCCGCGGCTGACGCCGGCCGTCTGGGACAGTCAAGCGGGATTTGCTGACTCGTCTTGCAGGCAGAGTACCCTAGCGTCATGGAGAGTTCGCGTGCGAAGGTATTTCGGGCGAGGCTTGCCGGACCGGCGCCCGCCAAGCTCGAGAAGCGTCTGACCAAGCGGGTCTTCAAGCTCGAGAAGCGTTTGACCAAGCGAGTCGGCAAGCTCGACCGGCGGCTGGCGGGGCTCGAGTCGCAGGTTAGGAAGGAGCAGCCGTCGAAGGCACGTAAGTCGGCTAAGTGGACTTACAACGCCGATGGGATGGCGACCGTGCACCTCAGCCCTTTCCTAGAGGATGCGACCTTTTCCACCCTCTACGAAGAGATGGCGGCCGAGTGGTTTCAGCACACGAGGATCGAAGCACGGTGGAGGGTGTGGCTCCTAACGCGCTTCGCGCGAAGCTGCCAGGCTCTCGACGGGAGCTTCGCGGAGTTCGGTACTTACCGGGGGGGGTGCGCCTTCATGACCCTTGCCTTGACCGAAGTAGAGCTTTTCTACTTGTTCGACACCTTCGAGGGAATACCCGGAGACCGGCTAACCGACTACGAACAGCGAATGGCAGGGAAGCTCAGCGACACTTCGGTCGAGTACATCCAGCAGCGGCTCTCTCGGTGGACGGGCCGCTACGAGCTCCGTCCCGGCGATGTGTTCGAGACCCTGCCCCAGACCGAGACTGGTCCTTTGTCATTTGTCCACATGGACCTGAATGCGGCAGCTCCGACCGGCCTCGCGCTGGAGTACGCCTATCCGAGGCTCGTGGCCGGGGGGATGATGGTTTTCGACGACTACGGGTGGCTCGAGTATTCCGACCAGCGCACGGTCATCGAGGAGTTTCTCTCACAGCACCCCGACGAGGTGATCGCACTACCGACCGGACAGGGCCTGTTGGTGAAGAGCGGCTCGACGGCCTCAACCTGACTAGTACCGCCGCCGCTTTGAAGGTCCGCAAGTACCCCCGAGGCGAACACATGCCAGCGCGCGCATCCGGATAGGGGCACTGCTAGCCGCGTGCGAGCGCTCGTCACCGGGGCTACCGGCTTCGTGGGCCGTTCGGCGCTAGATCACGTTAGCGCCGCGGGTACGAGGTTCACGCCGCCGTCCACCGTCCGCCGCCCGCCGGGAGTGCACTGGCACTCGGTCGAGCTGCTCGATGCCGCCGCGACCGGCGCGTGGTGGCGGCGATCGCCCCGACTCACCTCCTCCACCTCGCCTGGTACACCGAGCCCGGCGTCTACTGGGAGGCGCCGGAGAACGAGGGCTGGCTGTGCGGGTCGGAGCACCTCTTGCGGGCGGGCGCCGGGCGGTGGTGGCGGGGACGTGCGCGGAGTACGACTGGGAGGCTCTCGCCGAGCCGCTGTCCGAGCGCGTTGCCCCGCTCGCTCCGCGGGGCGCCTACGGGGCGGCCAAGGATCAGCTGCGCCGTGAGCTCGAGCGGGTGGCGGCCGAGACGGGCCTCAGCGCCGCGTGGGCGCGACTGTTCTTCCTGTTCGGGCCGGGGGAGGATCCGCGACGCCTGGTGCCCTCGGTGGCCCGGGCTCTCCTGGCCGGCGAGCCTGCCCTCACCTCGCGGGGAGCGCAGGTGCGCGACTACCTGCTCTCGAGCGAGGCGGCCGACGCGTTGGTCGCACTGCTCGACGGCGAGGTGACCGGCGCGGTCAACGTGGGGTCCAGCCTCGGCACGAGGGTGGGTGACCTGGCGGGGATGGTGGCCACGGCCACCGGCCGCCCGGACCTCCTTGGCGTGGGCGCACTTCCCGAGCGCCCGGACGAGCCTCCGCTCGTGGTCGCGGATACCGCGCGACTCGAGTTCGATGTGGGGTGGCGACCGAGCGGGGAGCTGACCGGCTGGGTGAAGAGACGGTGGACTGGTGGCGAGGATGGCCGGCGGGGTAGCGCTACTGGAGCGGCCTCAGGCCCCGTCCAGAGTGTGAGAACGTCGCAGGAAGCCTGAGTGGCAGTAGGTGGCCCCGAGGCGGAGCGCCTGCCGCCGCTTGACCTTCTCGCGGGGGCCCAACCTCCGCGAGGTCGCGGGCGTGCTCGGCGCCGAGTTCTTTCCAGAATCGCGAGGCGTCGCGGAGGGAGCCGGTCCCAGTCGACCTCATGACCGCGCGTCGGCGAGCGCGCGCCGCTCGGCCAGTGTGGGAAGCGATCGGTCGCGCTCGGAGACGATCCGCTCGGCCTCGGGCCAGTCGATGGCGAGCTCCGGGTCGTCCCAGCGCACGCCACTAGCGCTCTCGGGCCGGTGGTCGACGCTCATCTGGTAGTGGACCTCGGTCTCGTCGGTCAGCGTCTGGAAGCCGTGGGCGACGCCCGGAGGCGCGTAGATCATCCGCCGCTTGCGCGCCTTAAGCTCGACGCCGAACCAGTCGAGGTAGCTGGTCGAGCCCTCGCGCAGGTCGACGATCACGTCGAAGATAGCTCCGGCTGTACAGCGCACGAGCTTGTCCTCCCCGTGCGGCTCAGCCTGGTAATGGAGGCCCCGCAGCGTTCCGGCGCGGTGGTTGAAGGACAGGCTCGTCTGACGCACGGTCGGGTCCAGACCGCGAGTGCGGAACTGCTCGACGTCGAAGGTGCGCGCGAACCAGCCGCGCTCGTCACCTATCGGCTCGAGCTCGATCAGCCACGCCCCGGCGATGGGCGTCTCGGTGAAGATCACGGCAGCAGCGCCATCCTGGGTGTTCGGGCCGCGAAGCGCCCTCCCCACTCGCGCACGTAGGCATGCTCCTCGAGCACCTCGCCGGCCAGGTTCCAGGGAAGCACCAGCACCACGTCCGGACGAGTTCGTCGGAGATCCTCCGGGGAGCGGATCGGGATCTCGCTTCCGGGAAGGTGACGACCCTGCTTCCCGGGATTGCGATCGACCGTGTAGTCGATGAAGTCGCGGCCTATTCCGCAGAAGTTCAGCAACGTGTTGCCCTTCGCCGGTGCTCCATAGCCGGCGATGTGCAGACCTCGTTCGCGCAGATCGATCAGGAACGAGAGGATGTCGCGCTTCTCGCGACCCACGGCGTCGGCGAAGGTGAGGTAGGGCGAGAGCCTAGAGAGCCCGGCCGCCTGTTCACGTCGCTGGAGCTCCCCGACGCGCTCCGACACCGGCTCGAGATGCCGCTCGGCGTGCCGGGCGTAGAGGCGCAGCGAGCCGCCGTGCGTGGGCAGCTCCTCGACGTCGAAGACCTCGAGCCCGTGGTCGGAGAACACGCGCATGGCGGTGAGCAGCGAGAAGTAGGAGAAGTGCTCGTGGTAGATGGTGTCGAACTGGAGCTCCTCGATCAGGCGCAGCAGGTGGGGGAACTCGACCACCACCACCCCGCGGTCGGCCAGCAGTTCCTTGATCCCGGCCACGAAGTCGTGCAGGTCGGGCACGTGGGCGAGCACGTTGAGCCCGAGGATCAGATCGGCCGGCCGTTCGTCGCGCAGCGCGCGGGAAGCGTCGAGGCCGAAGAACTCGACCCGCGTGGGCACCCCCTGGTCGCGCGCGGCCTCCGCCACGTTCGCCGCCGGCTCGACGCCCAGGACCTCGACGCCCCGCGCGGCGAAGTGACGCAGCAGGTAGCCGTCGTTGCTGGCCAGCTCGACCACGAGCGCGTCGTCCTCCAGCCCGAACCGCTCGACGAGTCCGTCGGCCAGGCGCCGTGCGTGCTCGACCCACGAGCTCGAGTACGAGGAGAAGTAGGCGTAGTCGGAGAAGATCGCCTCGGGCGTCTGGAGCTCCTCGAGCTGCACGAGGAAGCAGGCCTCGCAGACGAGCGCGCGCAGCGGATAGAAAGGCTCCATGGCCCCCAGCTGCTCGGGCGGCAGGTAGGAGTTGGCGAGCGGGGACTTGCCGAGGTCGGCGAAGGTGTGTACCAGAGGGGCGCCGCAGAGGCGGCAGGGCGGGGCCACGGCGTCAGGCCCGGGCGCTCGCCGCGCGAGCGCCGGCGCTCTCGCCGGCCGACCCCTCGAAGAGCGCGACCTGCGCGAGCGTCACCGTGCGGGGATCCTCCCCCGCCGCCACCGCCCGGTGCCACTGGACCGTCGCCGCCAGCGAGCGTTCGAGGTTCCCCCACGGGGCCCAACCGAGGCGCCGGCGCGCGGCGGCGGAGTCGAGCGCGAGATGCGGGGCCTCGCGTGGGTGCGGGCCCGGGTCGGCCTCCCATTCGAAGCCACCTCCCCACAGCTCGCCCAGGCGCCGTACGACATCCGCCACGGGGAGGGTGTCGGCCGGATCGGGGCCGAAGTTCCAGGCCCCCGCCGCCTCGTCCGAGCGCAGCAGCGCCTGGGCGAGGAGGAGGTAGCCGCCGAGCGCGCTCATCACGTGCTGCCAGGGACGGACGGCGTGCGGGTGGCGCACGCGCAGGATTCGCCCCGCCAGCGCGGCCCCGATGGCGTCGGGCACGAGGCGATCCTCACCCCAGTCCCCCCCTCCGATCACGTTGCCCGCTCGCGCGGAGGCCAGCGCGGGCCCGCCCGAGTGCAGCAGGGAGCGGCGGTAGGCCGCCGTGACGAGCTCCGCGGCGGCCTTGCTCGAGCTGTAGGGGTCCGAGCCGCCGAGCCGATCAGTCTCCTGATAACCGCGGCCGAGCCCCTGCTCCTCGTAGCACTTGTCGCTCGTCACGTTGACCACGGCGCGCACCCCTCCCACCGACCGCACCGCCTCGAGGACGTTCACGGTCCCCATCACGTTGGTCGCGTAGGTGCCGCTCGGATCTCGCAGGGAGCGGCGCACGATCGGCTGGGCCGCGAGGTGGAACACGACCTCCGGCCGAGACAGCACCACGGCCTCGGTGAGCGCGGCCGGATCGCGGACGTCGCCGTGCAGCGATCGGATGCCGTCTTCGACGCGGGCGAGCTCGAACAGCGACGGGCGCGTGGGCGCCGCGAGCGAGAACCCCGTTACCTCGGCCCCGAGCTGCTCGAGCCAGAGCGTGAGCCAGCTCCCCTTGAAGCCGGAGTGGCCGGTGACGAGCACCCTCCGGCCCTCCCACCGCTCGTGCTCTACGACCATGTCCGCCACGGCGCCCGGTCCTCCGCCCAGCGTCGCTCGAGCGCCTCGCGATCGCGGAGGGTGTCCATCGCCTGCCAGAAGCCGCGGTGCCTGTAGGCGGAGAGCTGCCCGTCCCGGGCCAGGCGCTCCAGGGGCTCGCGCTCCCACACCGTCGCGTCACCCTCGATGTAGTCGGCAACTCTGGGGGAGAGCACGAAGAAGCCTCCGTTGATCCAGCCGCCCTCGCCTTCCGGCTTCTCGCGGAAGCCCTCGATGCGCGTCTCGGAGACGTCGAGGGCTCCCCACTGTCCCGGAGGCTGCACGGCCGTGACGGTGGCCATGGTGCCCTCACGGCGGTGGTGCTCGACCAGGGCGTTCACGTCGACGTCGGCCAGCCCGTCGCCGTAGGTGAAGCAGAAGTCCTCATCGACGTAGGCGAGCGCCCGCCCCAACCGCCCGCCCGTCGCCGTCTCCTCCCCGGTATCGAGCAGCGTCACCCGCCACGGCTCGGCGACGCTCTGGTGCACCTCCATCGCCCCCCGCGCGACGTCGAAGGTGACATCCGAGCTGTGCACGTAGTAGTTCGCGAAGTACTCCTTGATCATGTAGCCCTTGTAGCCGAGGCAGATCACGAACTCGTCGATCCCGTGGCTCGAGTAGTGCTTCATGATGTGCCACAGGATGGGCTTCCCGCCGATCTCGACCATCGGCTTCGGACGCACGACCGTCTCTTCGGAGAGCCGCGTTCCCAGGCCTCCGGCGAGGATGACGGCCTTCAAGCCGGCTCTGTGGGGCCCGCTGTCACGGAACGCGCCACGATACCGGCGCACCGGCCCGTCGGCGTAGCGTGCGACGAGCGCTCGTCACCGGGGCCACCGGCTTCCTCGGCCGTTCGGCGCTCGAGCACGTCAGAGCCCGCGGGTACGAGGTCCACGCCGCCGTCCGCCGTCCGCCGGTCGGCGGTCACCCCGGAGTGCACTGGCACTCGGTGGATCTGCTCGATGCAGCCGCGACCCGGCGCTTGATCGCCGCGATTGCCCCTACTGACCTCCTCCACCTCGCCTGGTACACGGAGCCCGGCATCTACTGGGAGTCGCCGGAGAACGAGCGCTGGATGCGCGCGTCGGAGGCCCTGGTGCGGGCGTTCGCCGCGGCGGGCGGGCGCCGGGCGGTGGTCGCGGGGACCTGTGCGGAGTACGACTGGGAGCGCACCGCCGAGCCGCTGTCCGAGCGCGATGCCCCGCTCGCTCCGCGCGGCGCGTACGGGACGGCCAAGGACCGGCTGCGCCGCGAGCTCGAGCGGATCGCGGGCGAGACCGGCCTGAGCGCCGCGTGGGCGCGGCTGTTCTTCCTGTTCGGGCCGGGGGAGGACCCGCGGCGGCTGGTGCCCTCGGTGGCCCGGGCTCTCCTGGCCGGCGATCCCGCCCCCACCTCGCGGGGGGCGCAGGTGCGCGACTACCTGCTCTCTAGCGAGGCGGCCGGAGCCTTGGCTGCGCTGCTCGACGGCGAGGTGACCGGCGCGGTCAACGTGGGGTCCGGCCTCGGCACGAGGGTGGGTGACCTGGCGCAGATGGTGGGCACGGCCGCCGGACGCCCGGACCTACTTCGCGTGGGCGCCCTCCCGGAGCGTCTGGACGAGCCCCCGATCGTGGTCGCGGACACCGGGCGACTCGAGCGCGAGGTGGGGTGGCGACCGAGCGGAGAGCTGACCGGCTGGGTGGAGGAGACCGTGGACTGGTGGCGGGGACGGCCGGCCGGCTAGCGCTCGTAGAGCGCGTCAGGTCGCGTCCACGTCGTGAGAACGGCGCAGGAAGCCCGAGTGGCAGTAGGTGGCCCCGAGGCGGTGGGGCGACTCGTCGAGCGTGAACTCCGGGTGGGAGCCCAGGAAGTCACGCACGGCCTCGAGGGGGTTGTCTTCCGACCAGTCCTCGCCCGCTCGCGGCGAGTCCGCCACGAGCGGCATGACCGTGTCGAAGACCACGACATAGCTCCCCGGAGTGACGAGTGGGGCATAGCGTTCGAGCTCCTCACGCACGTGTTCGCGCCCGTGGTTCGAGTCGAGGGCGACCATCACGGCCTCGCCGGGGCGGATGGAGCCGTGCACCCCCCTGCTCACCTCCTCGTCGACCGAGCTTCCCTCGACCAGCGTGATGCGCTTGCTCATCGGGTGGCTCTCGATGGCGAGGCGGTTGTACTTGCGGATCTCCACGTCGATGCCGATCACGCGGCCCTTCCCCACCAGGTCGAGAATCGACGCGTAGAGCACGAGCGCGCCCCCGTGGGCCACCCCGCACTCGACCACCACATCGGGCCGGACTCGCCAGAGCAGCTCCTGCATGGCGAGCACGTCCTCGGGGATCTGGATGATCGGGACGCCGAGCCAGGTGACCTCGTAGGGCAGGCGGTGGTGCCATCCCGCGCGCGTGAACAGGTCGGCCAGCGCCCAGAAGCCCTCCTTGGTGTAGATGTCGAGCTCACGCGGTCCCTCGTCGGTGGCGACCGTGATCACGTGGCCGAGGCCGGCGGACTGAGGGGTTCGATCGGTCACACGCTGTGGCGGTTCGCTCGAGACGGCCCGCGCGCGGTCGGTAGCGCGGCCAGGTTAACCATGTGGCAGCGACCAGGCGGCCTGGCGGAAGCGCGTCTGGACCGGCGCCCGCTTGTCGAGGCGCACGTGCCACCGCTCGGGGAGGGGATACTCGTCGAAGCGCAGCGTCACGCCGTCGGCCGGGTTGTGCCACTCCTCCCACTGCTTGAGGTAGACCACGCCACCGTCGACCACGCGGTCGAGCAGCCCGATGTAGCCCTCGACCTGCGCCCGCGTCATCTCCTGGAGCGAGGACACCGACAGCCCCAGCGAGACCGAGCCCGGGGCCAGGTCGGCGGCCTGCTCGGGAGAGAGGAATCGGAGGTCACGGTCCGGGAACAGCCGCGAGAGGTACCACTCCGAGATGGTCCTGGCGGGCTCGATGTCGACGACGGTGTAGGACGCCGATCCGAAAGCGACAGCAGAGCGTGGCCTAGGCGGCCGTACCCCGCGCCGATTTCGAGGATCGAGGCCGGCTCGCCCCCTTCGAGCGCCCGGTCGATCGCCGCCAGCTCGAGGGCGCTGTTGGCCAGGTCCTGGGAGATCGTACGGCCGCGCCACCGGACCGGCAGGGGATCCCCGAGAGAAGGCTCCTCCAGCTCGGTCACGCCGAGCGGGTCGTTG
>Ga0136613_10001125_pt1 | contig 13501 bp, 8 predicted proteins | sample AntDrymUQ2722106_2_FD_106649 | JGI IMG/M metagenome (GOLD analysis project Ga0136613, IMG submission 106649) | Polar desert sand microbial communities from Dry Valleys, Antarctica - metaG UQ272 (21.06) | ecosystem: Environmental > Terrestrial > Soil > Desert | place: Antarctica: Dry Valley... | reverse complement strand
GTCAGCGTGCTGATCTACAGCGGCTTCGGCCGCCTGGAGCGCATCCGCGCCTACGTGGCATGGGGGTTCGGCAGCTTCGGCGGCACGACCTGGAGCGAGCTGCAGGTCTTCGTGCCCGTGCTCCTGGTGGGGTTGGCGCTGTCGACCGCCACCACCAAGCAGCTCAACGCGCTGCTGCTGGGCGATCGCTACGCGTCAAGTATGGGCTTGCACGTGCGGCGAGCGCGTCTAGGCATCATCCTGGCGGCCTCGCTGATGGCCGGGACGGTGACAGCCTTCTGTGGCCCGATCGCCTTCCTCGGCGTCGCGGTGCCACACCTGACCAGGGGCTTGGTGCGTTCCGGCGACCATCGGCTGCTGGTGCCTGCCGTCGCGCTGGTGGGCGCGGCCACCGCGCTGGCGGCGGGTCTGGTGGCGCAGCTGCCGGGAACCGACGCGGCGCTGCCGTTGAACGCCGTGACGTCGCTGATTGGTGCGCCGGTGGTAGTGGCCGTGCTGCTGCGGCTGCGGCGACGAGGTGCGGCGGTGCTGGCGTGAGCCTGAGCTCGCAGGCTTCCGACGGCTCCGGCGTGCTCGCCGCCAGAGAGCTCACTGTCGGCTACCGGTCCCGCCGCAGTGGCGACCGGCTGCTGCTGACCGACCTGCACCTGGACCTGGCGGCGGGCGAGCTCACCTGCCTACTCGGCCCTAACGGCTGCGGAAAGTCCACCCTGCTGCGTGGCTTGACCGGCCTGCAGGCACCGCTGGCGGGACAGGTGACCTTGGACGGCCGTGACCTGACAGCATTGTCGTCACGACATCGTGCCCGACTGCTGAGCATCGTCCTGACCGAAGCGGTGGACGGCGGCCTGTTGCGCTGCGCCGACCTGGTGGCGCTGGGGCGCTATCCCTACACCGGCTGGAGCGGACGCTTGCAGCCGGCCGACGTGGCGGCGGTGCGGTGGGCGCTGCGCGTGACCGGCGTCGAGGCGCTGGCCGGACGCCGCGTGGACGAACTGAGCGACGGCGAGCGCCAGCGTGTGCTCATCGCCCGCGCACTGGCCCAGCAGCCGGCCGTGCTGGCGCTGGACGAGCCGACCGCCTTCGTCGATCTGCCCCACCGCGTGGAGCTTGCCGAGTTGCTGCGCTCGCTGGCCCGCGAGTGCGGCCTGGCCGTGCTGCTGGTCACCCACGACCTGTCGCTGGCACTGCGTAGCGCCGACACCGTCTGGTTGATCGAGCCCTCACGTAGCGACGGGCTGCCTGCCCATTTGCACGTCGGCGCTCCCGAGGATCTGGCCTTGGACGGGGTCGTGGGGCGCGCGTTCGCCAGCGACGAGGTGCACTTCGACCTGGCCACCGCCACGTTCGTTGCGCGACCGGGGCAGCTGGGCACCGTGGCGGTCACCGGAGTCCAGCCGGCGGCGACCTGGGTGGGATGGGCGATGGCGCGGGAAGGGCTCACCGTGATCGCCGAGGCCGCGGAGGCCGACCTGGTGGTCACCGCGACCGTCGCCGGCGGACGGCGATCCTGGCAGATGCGTTCGGTCGCCGGCATCTCCGAGCACCCGGACATCGCCAGCCTGGTTGGCGCCGTTCGCGGTCTGCTGCCAACCCTGGCGAGCGTCTCCGGCGCCGGAGAGCAGCCACGCAGTGTGCAAAGGGCGCAGCAGAGCTGACAGCAGTCAGTCAGGAGGAACAGCCCTTGCGGTGACCTAAGTTACCGTGCGGTAACATAGTCACCGAGCCGGCCACGATGACCTCCGCCGAGGAGCAGATGGGCCATTACCGCAGCAACCTGCGCGACGTCGAGTTCAACCTCTTCGAGCTGTTCGCGACCCATGACCACTACGGCCGCGGGCCGTTCGCGCCGATGGACCTGGGCACCGCGCGGCAGGTACTGCGCGAGGTCGAGCGCCTGGCGTCCGGCGAGTTCGCCGACGCATTCGTCGAGGGCGACCGGGTGCCGCTGACCCTGTCGAACGGCGAAGTCACCGTGCCGGCCGGCATCAACCGAGCCCTGGACGCCTACTTCGGCGGCGAGTGGCACCGCCTGCAACTGCCGGACCACCTCGGTGGCTACGGTGCTCCGCCGAGCTTGAGCTGGGCCTGCTCGGCGATGCTCGCGGGCGGGAACGCGGCCGCGCTGATGTACACCGCCGGGCCGTTCTTCGCCACGATCGCCGACCGGCTGGTCACCGACGAGCAGCGGCAGCGCTGGGTGGTGCCGATGGTGGAGCGGCACTGGGGCGGCACGATGGTCCTGACCGAGCCGGACGCGGGCTCCGACGTCGGCGCGGGACGCACCACGGCGATCGATGCCGGCGACGGGACGTGGCACCTGGCCGGCCTCAAGCGCTTCATCACCAACGGTGACTTCGACTGGCCGGAGAACATCGTCCACCTGGTCCTCGCCCGTCCCGTGGGACCCGACGGGCTGGCCCTGAACGGCCCGGGCACCAAAGGCCTGTCGCTGTACATCGTGCCCAAGTACTGGGTGGACGCCGACGGCAGCCTCCAGGGACGCAACGGCGCCGTGGTCACCAAGGTTGAGGACAAGATGGGGCTGAAGGCCTCCTCCACCTGCGAGCTGACGCTTGGCGAGCACCGCCCCGCGCGCGGCGTGCTGGTCGGCGACGTCCATGACGGCATCCGCCAGATGTTCCGCGTGATCGAGTACGCGCGGATGCTGGTCGGCACCAAGGCGATGGAGACGCTGTCCACCGGCTACCTCAACGCCCTTGACTATGCCCGGCAGCGGGTGCAGGGCGCCGACTTGGCCTCGGCGGCCGACAAGACGGCACCGCGAGTGGCGATCATTCGCCACCCTGATGTGCGCCGCATGCTGCTGGAACAGAAGGCCCATGCCGAAGGGCTGCGGGCGCTGATCTTCTTCACCGCGTCGATCCAGGACCGCATCCGCCTTGCCGAAGCCGACGTCGGCGATGACGACACCGGCCTCCAAGAGCTCGCGAAGCTCAACGACCTGCTGTTGCCCCTGGTGAAGGGCTACGCCTCGGAGAAGTCCTACGAGCTGCTGGCCCAGTCGCTGCAGGTACTCGGCGGGTCCGGCTACTGCCGCGACTATCCCGTCGAGCAGTACCTGCGCGACGCCAAGATCGACACCTTGTACGAAGGCACCACCGGCATCCAGGGCATGGACTTGTTCTTCCGCAAGATCGGTCGCGACCAGGGTGCGGCGCTGGCAGGGCTGCTGGCGCAGATCCAGGACCTGGCCAAGGGCGACGCCGGCAACGGCGAGTTGGCGCGGGAACGAGCGCTGCTGGCCGACGCGCTCGGTGAGGTGCAGCAGATGCTGGCGGCGATGGTGGGCAACCTGTCTGAGGAAGGCGGGCTGTACCGGGTCGGTTTGAACACCACGCCGTTCCTGATGAGCCTGTCCGAGCTGGTCGTCGGCTGGCTGTTGCTGCGCTCAGCCGAGGTGGCACTGGACGCGCTCAAGCGCGCACAGGACCCGGCCGATGCGGCCGCCCTGCCCGACGCCGACCGCGCCTTCTACGAGGGCAAAGTCGCCGCCGCGCGCTGGTTCGCCGCCACGGTGCTTCCCCACCTAGCCGCCCGCCGCGCCGTCCTGGTGGCCACCGACCTGGCGGCGATGGCTCTGGACGACGCGGCGTTCTAGCTCCCAGGCCTTACGCGCCCACGCGCCGCTCACCCCTCGCGGCGCGCCACACCGAGATGACCGACGGTCGCGCCGGGTTGTCGTCCCGGTCGGGCCAGTTGCTCAGCGGAACGGCCAGCGACCCGCCCTCGCCGGGGTGCTGCACGGAGACGATCAGCGTCGCGCCGTCGGCGGAGAAGTAGGGCTCGGTGCACTCGGCGCCGCGTGGCACGGACAGGAACTGCTGCACCCTGCCTCGCTGTGGGCCCTCGACGGGTACGGCGTGCAGGGCGTCGTTCTTGAATATGGTGCTGGGCTGCCCGTCGGTGGCGATCCACACGTTGCCGCGCCGGTCGAACACCACGTTGTCCGGCGCGCCAATCGGGCTGACCTGGCTCTTGTCGTAGCCGGCGAAGTAGGTCTCCGGGTCCTCCGGGTGGCCACACAGCAGGAAGATCCGCCAGAAGAAGCGCGTGGCCGCCCCGTCGTTGGCCCGGTCCCGCATCTCGATGACGTGGCCGAAGGTGTTGGGTCCCCGTGGATTGGACGCGTCCTCCTGCGACTCGGTACGCGAGGTGTTGTTGGTCAGCATGAGGTACCACGAGCCGTTGCGGGGATTGCGCTGCACGTCCTCGGGCCGGTCCATCTTGGTGGCGCCGACCTGGTCAGCGGCCAGCCGCGTGAACACCAGCACCTCATCGACGCTCATGCCACGGACATGGCTGGTGGTGCCCGACACCAGCGGAATCCACTCCCCGGCGAAGGTGTCGCCCACGGTGCTCATCGGTTCGCCGGGCGCGTCGTCGAAACGGGCCACGTACAGGGCGCCCGAATCCAGCAACGTCCGATTGTGGGCGTTGTCGCCCTTGCGGAAACGGCGGTCGCTGACGAACTTGTACAGGTAGTCGAAGCGCTCGTCGTCGCCCATGTAGATCACGACGCGGCCGTCGGCGGTGAGGCTGGTCTCGGCCCCCTCGTGCTTCATGCGCCCCAACGCGGTGCGCTTGCGCGGCTTGGAGTCGGGGTCGTACGGGTCGACCTCGACGATCCAGCCGAAGCGATGCGCCTCGTTGGGCTCCTTGGCCAGGTCGAAGCGGTCGTAGTAGGTCTCCCAGCGTCGCTCCGAAGGACCGGTTGGCATGCCGTAGCGCTCGTTCTCCGCTGTGGCCGGCGCGTTCGCGAAGTACTGGTTGAAGTTCTCCTCGGCGGTCAGCACGGTGCCCCAGGGGGTCGCCCCACCACCGCAGTTGTTCAGCGTGCCCAGCACCTGCCTGCCGGTGGCATCCTCGCCGGTCCGCAGCAGAGACGAGCCTGCCGCCGGCCCCGTCAATGCCATCGGGGTGGTGGCCGTGATGCGGCGGTTGAGGCGAGCCTGCGGTCGGGGAAGCAACGCGCTGCTCTGGCCCCGTTCCCGGTTCACCTTCAGCACGCTGCCGCCATGGGCGGCGAGCTCGATGTCGACCTGCTCCTTGGTCGGCGCCCCCTCCACGTAGTCCGGGAACATCAGCCCAGGGTCGGTGTACTCGTGATTGACCCACAGCAGCCCGACCTCGGTGCGTGGCCCGTTGCGACGCGGGGGGAACAGCGCTGTCCAGTCACAGTTGTAGCCGAACTGCTGCGCCTGCTTGTCCGCGGTCTGGGTGTGGAAATCGAAGGCAGGTGCACCCGCGATGATCGGGTCTCCCCAGCTGGCGATCAGGTCCCAGTCGTAGCCCTCGGGCACCTCGACGTCGTCGGCCGTCGACGGCGCGATGGGCGTGAAGCCAAGGGTTTCGCCCCCGTGTCGCCCGTCTGCACCGTTGGTGCCTGGCGCCGCCAGCGCGCGCTCGGTGGACGACAGCACACCGGAGACGACCATCGCCGCGCCCAACCCGCCCTTGAGCAACGAGCGCCGCGACACGGTCCTTCCGACGACGTCGGCGAACGTCTCGTTGCCGCTGCGGTTGGGGACCTCCTTGGCGCAATCGTCGCCGCACGCCCACTGGCACTTGCTGCGGCTACCGGTGCCGGTCGGGCCGACCATCGGCAGGTTGGCGTAACGCACCTGGCTCATCAAGGCATCCTTCGCGAGAGGGAACGAATGCTGGGAAACCTAAGAGTTCTCTAAGAACGGCCGGTGAACGCACAGCCGCTCGCAAGAGAAGGCCTGGCGCCATTTCCGAGGCGGTCACCCGACTGCCTAGACTCCCGCCGTGCCAGCCACGCTGCTGCGGCCCGGCGCCGAGGCCTACGCCATGGCCGCCGCCGCCCTGCGCGGCGGCGGGCTGGTGGCCTTTCCCACCGAGACCGTGTACGGGCTGGGGGCCAACGCCCGCTGTGCCGCGGCGGTGTTCCGGATCTTCGCCTGCAAGGGCCGTCCCGCCGACAACCCGCTCATCGTGCACGTGGCCGACGCCGAGGCCGCCGCCGCCGTCACCCGGCGCTGGACACCGTTGGCCCGCGTCCTGGCGGCGCGATGGTGGCCAGGCCCGCTGACCCTCGTGCTCGACGCCGACCCGCGGCTGCCAGCGGTCACCACCGGCGCACGGCCGACCGTCGGCGTGCGGGTACCCCAGCACCCCGTCGGCCTCCCCCTCCTGCGGCAGGTGGGCATCCCGGTCGCCGCGCCGAGTGCCAACCGGTCAGGACGACCGAGCCCCACCACCGCCGACCATGTCCTGGCCGACCTGGGTGCGCTGATCGACATGGTGTTGGACGGCGGCGCTTGCACCATCGGCGTTGAGTCGACGGTCGTCGACGCGCGCGGCGACGCCCCGGTGATCCTGCGAGAGGGAGCCATCAGCCGTGAGCAGCTGGAGATCGGCGAGACCGACCCGCGAGGCGACGCCGGCGCCGCACCGGGCACCCGCTACCGTCACTACGCCCCGAGCTGCCGGGTGGAGATGGTCGCGGCCGGCGACGGTCCTCGGCGCGCCATGGCCGCTGCCATCCACGGCATGACAGTCGCGCTAGTGGCACGGGTCGCCGCTGAAGCGCCGGTGATCACCGTCGCCGTGGTCTCCGACGCGGCCGACCTGGCCCGGCGGCTGTACGGCGCCATGCGGGAGGCCGAGGTCGCCGGCGCCGATCTGTTGATCGTCGAAGAAGTCGAGGAAGTAGGCATCGGGCGAGCGGTCATGGACCGTCTGCGCCGGGCGGCGGCGGCGTCGCGATCACAGCCGGGCTAGCAGCCTGCGCTACCGCCCGTCCGACGACCTCAGCGCAAGTCGCGTTCGCCATCATCGCCTCGGTGCTGTTCGACAGCAGTGCCGCGATGAAGCGCCCTACAGCAGCGGCCGACCGGAGCTGGCTGCACCCACCTCTTGTCGCCCCGGCCGCGCAAATGTGGCGGTCGAGCCATGCTCAGTGGCGGGCGGACCACACCGGCTGACCGCAGTAGCGCAGCGGCGCGGGGAACAGGCCGACGACGCGCTGGTCGACGCTGGCCGCCTCGGCCGCGGCGGCGACGTCATCGGCCTCGACGTCACCAGCAACGTAGGCGCGTAGCACGGTCACGAAGCCGTGGGCGAACAGCGGGAACGCGACGTCGACGACGCGTCCGTCGACGTCGAGCCACAGGTGGTCGATCTCACTGCCGCGTAGGTCCAGCCCACCCCGGTAGACCGTCGGGCACAGCCCCAGGCCAGCGGCGATCGCGGCCACTCGACGGACCGTCTCACGCGGCTCCAACGGGCTGAAGGGCTGCCGTTCGTGCGCTCGCATCAGGCCGGCGCGCAACGCGGTTGCGGTGATGGGCGGCAGCCGGCGGGACTCGAATGCCACCGTGCCCATCCGCTTCCCCCTTCCCTCGAACTCCTCTACGGTATCTCGGCGACCGCCTCGTCGGGCTTGACCGCCGCAGCCAGCCGCTGCGCCAGCCGCGTGCGACGCAGCCGTGCGCCTGACCCCGCTCTGCCGGCGGCGGCCTCGACCAGCTTGGCGTCGCCGACCAGCAGCAGACCGAGGCGAGCCCGGGTCACCGCCGTGTAGACCAGGTCACGGGTGAGCATCGTGCGATGCGTAGGATCACAGATCAGCACCACGACCGGCCACTCCGCGCCCTGTGCCTTGTGCACGGTCAGACACCAGCCAAGGGCGAGGTCGGCGGTGCGGTCGGCGGGGTACGAGACGCCGCCGTGCGGAAAAGCGACCTCCAGGGTGCGCGCTACGGCGTCGGTGGCAACGACCTCGCCGACATCGCCGTTGGCAACGTCCAGCTCGGGGTCGTTGCGGGTCTGGACCACGCGGTCGCCCTCGTGGAAGCCGTCGACGCCGCGGCGGTCGGCCGTCGGGTTCAGCCGCTGCTTGAGCTCTTGATTGACGGCGTCCACGCCGGCGGGGCCGCGGTACATCGGCGCCAGCACCTGCACGTCGGTGGGCGCGCAGCCGTAGAAGTCGGGCGCGCGGACGGCGACGATCTCGGCCACCCGCTGGGCGATGCGCAAGGGCTGTTCCGCAACCACGAAGACATCGTTGTCGCGGCCGGACAGCGGCGGGACGGCTCCCGCATTGATCTGGTGAGCCAGAGTGACGATCCGACTGGCCGCAGCCTGGCGGTGCACGTGCGTCAGACGGGTCGCCGCGAGGGCGTCGACGGCCAGCAGGTCGCGCAGCACCGCACCCGCGCCGACCGAGGGCAGCTGGTCGGCGTCGCCCACGAGCAGCAGGTGGGACCCGTCGGCGACAGCCTGGAGGAGCGCCCACGCCAGCCGGGTATCGGCCATCGACCACTCGTCGGCCACCACCACGTCGTGCGGAAGGCGGCGCAGGGCCCCATAGCCGAAGCTGAACCCGGCGCCGGGACGACCTCTCGCCTCTAGCAAACGGTGCACCGTGGTGGCGCCGTGGCCGGTGAGCTCCTCCATGCGCTTGGCCGCCCGACCGGTCGGTGCGCACAGTGCCACCTGCAGGTCGTGTGCCTCGCAGGCCGTGACGATCGAGGTGACGGTGCGGGTCTTGCCGGTGCCTGGACCGCCGGTCAGCACCGAGACAGGACGCTGCAAGGCCGCCGCCACGGCGGCTCGCTGCTCGGCGGTCAGCTCCTCGGCCGGTTGATGGTCGCGCACCACACGGGGAAGGCGTGATCGGGCGGCCAGCAGGCGGGCGATCTCGTCGGCCACACCCCGCTCGGCCAGCAGGTCGGCGCGCAGCCACCACAGCGCGTCGTCGAAGGCCAGCTCGCCGGCCTCCTCGGCGAGATCGAGCGAACGACGAGCATCAGCGGCGTCGACCGACAGCAGGCGGCGGGCCTCGATGACCAGGTCTGCGGTGGCGGTGGCCATGTGGCCACCACGCTGGCGCACTTGCTGCTGGGCGGTCACGGCGCCGGCCACCAATCGCCGCTTGTCGAGGCGGTCGACTCCGGCGCTGCGAGCCAGCGACTCAGCCGCGGCCCACCGCACCCCCCGGACCGCCAACACGGCGTACGGGTTGGCGTCGATGACCGACCCCGCTTCGTCCCCGAAGTGACGGTGCACAGCCTGCGCTGCCGCCGCTGACAGGCCCGCCGCTGTGAGCTCGGCCAGCAGCGCCGCCAGCGCGCCGGCCTCGCGCCAGGCGTCTCCGATCGCTTCGGCCAGCGCAGCCGACACGCCCTTGACCTCAGCGAGGCGGCCCGGCTCGGCCGCGATCACCGCCCCGACGTCCAGCCCGAACCTCGTCACGATCCGCGCGGCGAGCGTCTCCCCGACGCCGGGGAAGCGCTCGGACGACAGGAAGGCCACCAGCCCCTCGGCGCTGCGCGGCCGGGCATGCTCGTAGGCCACGGCCTCGAACGTCGGTCCGTAGCGGGCGTGTTCGGTCCAGTGACCGAGCAGCCGCACCGCCTGGCCAGGCACCAGTCCCGCCAGCGGACCGCTCGCGCGAGGGCCGTCGTGGATGCTGGCGGCCAGCTCGACGACGCCGAAGCCGGTCGCCGCGTTGACGAAGACCACGCTGGCGACCTCGCCCGTCAACTCCTCGGTCGCCATCATTCACAGCCGGGTAGTGGAGGGCACACCAGCAGTGTGCCAGTGCCTAGTACCAGCAGGGCCGGCGCTGGCGGCCGACCCTGTGGAGTGGTTCGGAGCTACCTCAACCAGCGCCGTCCTAGGCGTCGGCGCTGACCTGCAGGTCCACATCCGTGACGCCTTCGACATCCGCCACGACGGCGCGCAGGGCGGCCTCGTCGAAGCCGGCAGGTGCGCTCCCGCGCACGAAGACCGTGCCTTCCACGACGTTGACGTTGAGCCGAGGCAGGTCAGCCGTGCGCGGATCCTGGCCCAGCGCCGTGCGAACGCGGTCCTCCAGAGGCTTTTGCGCCACCGACTGCGGCGGCGCGTCCGGCTCGATGCCGCCGGTCCCGCCTTCCAGGCCGCCCGTGGCTGGGGCGGTCGACGCCACGTCGGTCGCCGGCGTGGGTGACGGCGGCGGTGGCGTCCACGCATCGGCCGAGCCGAACTCTGTGGACAGATCGTCGTGCTTGCGGGACGTCAGCATGCCGATCAGGTAACCGGCGCCGAGGCCGAGGATCATGGCGAGCCAGCCGGGAAAGCGCCGTTTGGCCCGCTGCAGGTGCAGCCGCTCGGCGGTCTTGCCCTCCGACAACCAACCGCCAAGCCGCAGCAAGGCTCGGTCACTGACCTCGCGCGCGTTGTCGGCGGCAGTCTGCACCGCCGCACTGTCGCGGACACCCTTGGCGAGTTCAGCAGCACGCTCTTCCAGGTGCGCCTCGCGCACCTTCTCGCGGGTCACGGCTGCGAGCTCACAGCCTTTGGCCTGGGCGGTCTGGAACGCCTCCGAGTCGCGGACGCGCTCGGCCAACTCAGACGCCCGCTGGTCGAGCTTGGCCTCCCTCACCTGAGCCGCCAGATCGGCGGCCTTGTCTTGCACGGCAGTGGTCGAGGACTTCCGTCCCATGATGGTCAGCCTTCCTCGTGTGCGACGCTCGGGGGACGCTCGCGCTTGCGTGTGGACCTACCCCGCCCCTGGGCGCGGAAACAGGACCGCGCCTTGGGCGGGTGCGCGTCCGGACACAGATGTCCGCCACGGCACCCGGTCACAACGTGGACCACGGGCGCTGACCGGCTGGGTGCGCGTCCGGACACAGATGCCCGCCACGGCACCCGGTCACAACGTGGACCACGGGCGCTGACCGGCTGGGTGCGCGGGTCTCCTGGTGCCTCCCGTCAGCCGCGACGGTGCAAAAAGTCGTGCACGACCACGGATCCCAGATCGTCGAGGTCGGGATAGAAGATGCGTCCCTCCACGGCCCGCACCATGTGCTCGATGAAGGCCGCAGCTCCCGGATCGTGGTCAAGCAGGAACACGTTCAGCGTCGCCCCGCTGCGGGTCAGCCGCTTGGCCTCCATCATCGTCAGCTCCAACGTACGCGGGTGCGGCGGCCAGTGGAACAGCGGCGTTTCGCCCTCCAGATGGGCGGTGGGCTCGCCGTCGGTCACCATGATCACCTGCTGCTCGGCGTCGGGATGCGCGCCCAGCAGCCGGCGGGCGACCATGAACGCGTGCTGCATGTTGGTGCCAAAGACCCGCTCCCAGCCGGTGGCGAACAAGTCACGAGGCTGCAGCCGCCGCGCGTAGTCGCTGAACCCGACCACGTCGAAACGGTCCTCGGGGAAACTGCCGTCGATCAGGGAGTGCAGCGCCAGCGCCATGCGCTTGGCCGGCACCCAGTTGCCCCGCAGCGGCATTGAGAAGCTCATGTCCAACAGCAGCACCGTCGCCGCCCGCACCCTGCGCTCGGCCTCGGCCAACTCGAAGTCGTCCGGATGCAGCCGCACCGCAGCCCGGGGCGAGGCTCCCCTGAAGGTGGCGGGCCGGTACCCCTCTCCGGACCGCTGACCCGCCCGCCCTCCAAGGTCCTCCAGGCGAACCCCGCCCTGCCGCGCCCAAGTACGGACCACGGCGTTGGCCATCGTGCGGCCGACGTCGAGGCGAAACGGGTCGCCGAAGCGATACGGGCGGGTGGCGCCGGTCAGCTCGCCGTCGCCGCCCGAACCCGCCGCACGGTGAGACCCGGCACCTGTAGACACCGCACGATCATAGATGCGGGCCAGGGAGCGTTCGCCGAGCTTGCGGATGCCACGCGGGGTCAGCTCCAGGCGCCCGTGCTGGCGGCTGGCCGCACCCGCTTCCTCCAGCACGCGCTCCACTTCGCGCAGCCCGCGCAGATCGTGGACGGCGTCGTCGCCCAGCGCGCGGCGTAGCGCTTCCTCGTCGACGTCCTCCAGCCGCGCGCCGGGGTAGTCCTGGCGCAGTGCGGCTCCGAGATCCTCGTAGGACCGAAGGTGCTCCACCCAGTCCACGGTCGATGACAGGCTGCCCGATTCCTGACCGCCGGGCATCGCCCCTGGGACCCCCTCGTCCCAGGCCAGCTCGGGATATAGCCGCTGAAGGCTGCGGGTCAGCTGCTCGGCCTGGAATGACAGATCCAGATCGCCGAGGAGCTCGGAGGACAGCTGCGCCAGCTGCGCCCGCTGGTGGGCGTCGAGTCCGGCCATCATCTGCGACATCGCCGCCATCCGGCGTGCGAGCTCCTCCAGCAGGTCGTCGAGCGTCTCGGGGTTGCCCAACCCGTCCATCAGGTCGGCGTAGCGCTGCCGGAAGGCGGCGTAGTCAGCTGTGGTGTCTTCCCCACGCTCGCGCTTGGCGACCATTGCGTTGACGTCGGCGAGCAGATCCTGTGTCCGCCGGAGGTCATCGGGGCTCAGCGATCCGAGCGCCGACGCAAGGCGTCCGAAGGTCGCTTCGGCGACGTCTCGGCGCAGCTGATCCACGAGTTCGCGGAAGGCTGCGGCGGCGCCTTCGTCGTACCACTGGTAGTCGTTGAGGGCGGAGAGCCGCGCCGCCGGATCGGACGGCAACGCGTCGAGCTGCTCGCCGTGGCGGTCGGCTAGCGGGGTGTCGTCGGCGAGCTGCAAGGCGGTGCGCTCAAGGGCCTCGATCTCTGCGAGCCGCTGCGCTACCTGCTGCAACGGGCCTTCAAGGTCCATGCGCCCAAGCTCACGCCGGCGGGCCTGCTCGATCCGCCGGCGCAGGTCGTCCAGACCCGCGACGCGTCCCTGCCGCTGGCCCAGCCCTCGCTGCAGCAGCCGTTGCAAGGCAGAATCCGGGTCGTGCCCGCTGAGCAGGTCCTCGCTGATCTCTTCCAGCACGGCGTCGGGTGACACGTCGGCAGGGAAGGGGTCCTGCGACCCCGACCACCGGTTGTAGCGCACTCTCACGGTGCACCGCCCGTCCAGATGTGATGCTGGGGACAGGACATCAGCGCTGGCGGTACCGGAAGGCACCAGGGCCGAGGTCATCGCGGTCGAGCTTGCGCGACAGGTGCAAACCTTCCAGCGCGAACTCCAGGGCAGCCGCGGCCAAGTCGGGCGACTCCTCGTCAACGGCCAACGCCGACAGCAGGCGGGCCAGGCCGGGCACCTCATCGATCTGTGCCAGCAGGTCCACGCCGCTGACCAGGTCGCCGGTCTCCACCGACAGTCCCTGGTCGAAGCGGGCGACCAGCCCCGACAGGTCCACGCGGCCCGTGCGGCGACGGAAAACCTCCAGCAGCGCCCGGCGCAGCAGCCGCTCGAGGATCTCGGCCTCGCGCCCCTCTTCGAAGGTCTCGAACTCGACCTTGCCCATCCCGGCCGACAACACCTGCGCCAGGTCGCACGGGCGTGCGACCGCGCGACGCTCACCGTTACGCAACGCGCGACGCGCGGCGCTGGCGGCCAGCGTCTCCAGGTTGCCGGTCGAAAAGCGCACGGACACGCCGGAGCGCTGGTTGACCTCCGCGGCCGTGCGCAGCGCCCGCGTGAAGGCCGCGAGCACCTCGGCCATGAAGTCGGGAACCGTGACGGGGAGAATCCCTCCGGGATGGGGCGCCAGCTCCGCCGGCGCGGGGAGAATCCCTCCGGGATGGGGCGCTAGCTC
>Ga0136613_10001123_pt1 | contig 13506 bp, 13 predicted proteins | sample AntDrymUQ2722106_2_FD_106649 | JGI IMG/M metagenome (GOLD analysis project Ga0136613, IMG submission 106649) | Polar desert sand microbial communities from Dry Valleys, Antarctica - metaG UQ272 (21.06) | ecosystem: Environmental > Terrestrial > Soil > Desert | place: Antarctica: Dry Valley... | reverse complement strand
GCGATGCTGGCGAGGTCGCGGATGTCGATGTGGGTGACGAACATCCCCCGTCGTGGTGCCACCTCGACGAGCTTCTCGTCCGCCAGCCGGCGCAGCGCTTCGCGAATGGGCGTGCGGCCGAGGCCGAGCTCGACCATCAGCGCGCGCTCATCAACCGTCGCCCCCGGGGGCAGGCGCAGCGAGATAATCCGGTCGCGGATGAGGTAGTAGGCCTTCTCCGCCAGCGAGCTGGTCTCGGTGCGCCCCGGGTCGACCGTCAGTAGAGGCGGCAGCGCGTAGCGGCTGTCGGCATCGACTCCGCTCGCCTGCGTGGTCCCTACCGGCATGCGCGTCTCCTCCAGGAGTCTGATATATTAGTCATGTATCAAAGCTAGCGCAAACTTCGTCCGGTACCTCCTTGAGGCGCCCCGGCTACGGCGCGGTACAGATCGATGTGCGCGGCGCGCTGCACGAAGCAAGCGGGAGCCTTCGTGCGTCAGACATGAGCGAGTACACGATCCAGCGGCCGAGGGACTTTGGTGAGATCCAGCGCGTCGACGAGCAAGCGCGCGTACTGGATCTTCCGGCCGCCGCGGGTGCCCATGAAGCGCCGAAGCTGCTCCTCATTGGTCCGTCCTTGCTGCGCAGGCTGCTTCTGGAAGGTGCGGAACGATCCAAGCTCACCCTGAGCGTCGATGACCCGTTCCACGCAGGCGGAACCGAGGGAGCGGATCAGCTCGTCTTCCAGGTCTGCGACGCACACGTAGAAACCGAGTGGCTCCATTTCGGCGCGAGTGAGGTTCGAACCGAGGCCGGCCCGCTCGAGGCCGCGCTGGAAGGCGGCCTCCTCTCCGGCGTCGCAGAGGCCCGCCATTCTGACGTCAAGACCCTGAGGGCCGAACAGATCCAGGAACCTTCCGATGGTCGTCGCTCCGCCAATCGGCACAATCGAAACGCACTCAGCGTCAAGATTCCGACCACGGCGCTCAGCTAGCGCTTCGAGCGCGAGTTGGTCGCTGATCCCTTCGACAAGCACGACCGTACTTGAGTCGGTGCCGGCCGCCAGCGCGTGTGCAGCCGCGGTACCCAGTGGAGCACCCCTACCGCGAGCCGCCCATTCGACGGCTGCCAACTTGCATCGCTGCTTCTCGTCCACGTGCTCAGCTTCGCAGCTCACACGCGGAGCGCCCCTGACCGAGCCTGGGGCACCCATTCCAACTGGTCCCCGGGAGTAAGATCGGATTCCACGTGAGGCGTGCGCACGGGCTGCGCCGTTGGCGATCATCAGGGAATCGCCGTCCGAGGACGTCGGCGTCGGGGCAACGGATCGGCCAAGGAGCAGCACGGATGCGATGGGTCGGCCGGGCTGTCCTGTCGCTCGTGTTCGCGCTCGCGGTGGTCTACGGGACGGCCTGGGCGACGACCGACCGCTTCGGGGCATCCCGCGCCATGGTCTGGCTCGAGGCGGACACGGGCGACATCCATCGTTTTCCCTCCCGGCCGATCCCCGCCGGCGAGGACGTGCTCGAGCTGCCTGCCGGCGAGCCGCTCGACCTGTCGACGGTCTGGCCCGACGGCGACCCGGAGGCGTTCCTTGAGAACACGGGCACCGCGGCACTCCTGGTGGCGCAGGACGGTGCGATCCGCTACGAGGGCTACTTCAACGGCGCCGGACCGCAGAAGCTGCGCACGTCGTTCTCGACCGTCAAGCCGGTCGTGTCCACGCTCGTCGGGCTGGCGATCGCTGACGGTTCGATCGGCTCGGTCGACGACCCGATCACCGACTACATCCCGGAGCTGAACAAGCGCGACACGCGGTTCTCCGACATCACGATCCGGCACCTGCTCACCATGTCGAGCGGCTTGCGCTACGTCGAGCGACCCCTGCCGTGGAGCGACGACGCGCAGACGTACTACGGCACGGATCTGCGCCGCACGGCGCTGTCGACGACAGTGGAAGACCCGCCGGGCCAGACGTTTCTCTACAACAACTACAACCTTCTGCTGGAGGGGCTGATCCTCGAGCGTGCGACCGGCATGTCCCTGTCCGGGTACCTCTCCGAGCGCCTGTGGCAGCCGATGGGCGCGGAGGCGGACGCGTCGTGGAGCCTGGACTCGGAGCGGAGCGGCTTCGAGAAGATGGAGAGCGGGCTGAACGCCGTCGCCCGCGACTACGCCCGCTTCGGGCTGCTGTTCGCCAATGCGGGACGTGCCAACGGACAGCAGGTCGTCGACGAGGAGTGGGTGCGCCAAGCAACGTCGCCGGATACGGCGACGGGATCGGCGGATTTCTACGCCTTCCACTGGTGGACCGGCCGGTCCAACGGTCAGTTGTTTCCCGACGGGCACTTCATGGCCGCAGGCAACCTGGGACAGTTCGTCTACGTCGCGCCGGATCGCGACCTCGTCATCGTCCGCCTGGGCGACGACTACGGCGCTGAGGGCTGGCCCTCGTTGCTGGCCGAACTCGCCAGTCAGCTATAAGCCGCAGTCCCGTCGATGTGTCTGTCGGAAGCGCCCACGGTCCTTGCCCGAGGGACCGAGGTCACCGCTCAACGCGGCAAGGACCGTAGAGGCGACGCCGTGCCACCGCGCCGGTGGTGAGGCATGGCGCCGCGTGCGCCGCCGCCGCCGCAGAGATGAATACCCAGCCGTCTGCGCTGATGCTTCAGCGATGGGTATGCGACGGGTAGCGTTGAGGGATGACGTGGAACAACTTCGACGATGCGAGCGCGCTGGAACGTGACATCCTGCGGCGCGCGCTGCCCGCTATCCCGTCAAGCGGGCAATCGTATTCCCGCGTCACATACGACCCGGCGGCCACTACCCACGTTGCGATTGGTGTGCAGGATTCGATTGGGGTCACGCCCGAGGGTTGCGTTGAGCAACTCGCCCTTCGGCCGTTGCTCACCGGGGCTGCATGGAAGGTGCTGGATCTTCTGCTGGAGGAGGCACTCGCACAGAGCGGTCTCACTCCTGACCAGTCGCGTGGTTGGTCTGTCCAGCGCAAGCAGCAGGAAGCACGCAAGCAAACCGGGAAACCCGCAGCGATCGAGCCCACCGCATGGTCTGCACTTACCGCCACCTACGCAGCGACAGTCGAACTTCGGCACAGCCTCGTCCATCGGCGCGCGCACACCGATGCTACGGGGGCGCTTGTTGGCGTTGACGCGGCCGGCCAGTCGCTAGGCCCGCTGACGACCGCCGAGCAGACAGCGCTAGCTCGCGTCGTGCTGACCGCGGCGGACACGGTTCTGGCAACGGCTCCGGATTCCAGGATGGAAGCCAGATTGTTGCGGCACCTCGCCGACCTGACTGCCGTCCATGGGGCTGCCATTGCAGCGGCACCGATTCCAGATGTTATTCCCGAGGTCACGGCCATACTCGATCCGGATCCGGCTGATTCCGGGCGATATCCGCTGGATCTTCCAGCCATCCGAGCGAGTCTCCCATTCCCCGGCACCACCCATGCCGACATCATCGTGGCACCGCGTGACCGGCCTGGTCAGGAGTTGCACGGGCACTTGGAGAAAGCGCCGGACAGCCTGGTCACGATCGACCTGGACGATCCACCTAAGTGGCTCGCAAAGCGGATGTGAGGCGGCTCACGCCCTTATCCATGAAGTGTCGATACATGACGGCTCGCGCGCGCGGTCCGGGGCCTATTGTCGTCCCGCTGACGTCGATGCGGTCTTCCCTCCCTGGCCCGATCTTTCAGGTGCCGCCGGCGAGGTAGCGGGCGATGGCGTAGGTGGCGTGGCGGTTGAGGGCGTGTCGGGAGCGGTCATAGCGGCGGGTGGTCTTGGGGCAGCGTGGCGGGTGAAGTCCTGCATGTTGCGCAGCGACACGCCGGCGTCCAAACCGACGATGATCGCGCTGTGGCGAGGGCCACGGGGGTCAGGCTCTTGGAGATGCCGGCGTCGCGGGCCAACGCGGCAACGAGGTACTACACGTTGTAGGCGGTCATGCAACCTCCCGGCCGCGTTCATCAGCAGCGGCCCATGCGCGCGTCCGTCGATGGTGCGCTTGGCCATGTGAAAGTCCCCGCTGATGGCCGCGTCGAGGGCCTGCATCGTCGGGGTTGCAAGCGCGACGACGGTGGGCTTGTCACCCCTTAGTGGTGCGCAGCGCCAAGGGTGTGGTGCCAGGAGTGGCTGCCGACGTCGGTGACGTCGCAGGTGATCAGCTCGCCGCATCGCAGCCCATGGACCGAGGAGCATGGCGGCGACCCCACCACGCGCCGCCGCGGTGTTCGGCGGCGGCGAGCCAGTCGGTTAGCTGATGACGGGTCAGGCTCGCCGTGGTGGACTCGGTCGGCCGGCCGGGACGGCGGATGACGTCGACGGTTGCGGTCGATGAGCCGTTCTCGCACGCACCAGCGGTAGAACGCCGACACCGCCGACACCCGCCCGGGCGACGGTGTTCGCCGCATGGCGGCGCGTCTGCAGGTCGGTGATCCAGCGTTCGACGACGCGAGGGTCAGCCTCGCGAAGCGGATCGTGGTGATGGACCGCGCACCAGGCAAACCAGCCGTCGAGGATGAACGCGTTGGTTCGTCCTCCTGCGCTGGGACCAGTAGCCGGTGAGGAACAACTCCAGCACGGCGACAGCGTCAGCAAGGGAGGCGGACACGGGCGGCGAGGCGGTCATGGCATCTCCGTTCCGGACCCTGCCGTCATGGCTGCGCGCCGCGTTGGAGATGGTCCACCGCCACTGCCGCGGCCCCGATTGCGACCGGCCGGTCACCTGGACCGAAGCGCACCACGAGACCGGCTGGGACCAAGGCGGCGACACCGACCTGAACGCCACCGTGCCGCTGTGCAAAGCCCACCATGACCTGGTCACCAGCCGCGGCTGGCAGGTCGCCTACGACCCCGACACCGCCATCTGCACCTGGACCGGCCCCGCCGGCCAGGTCATCCACACCCACCCCGACTCCCTCCTCGAACCCCCGTCGGCCGCCTGACCACAACACCGGCGGCCAGGCGATGGAACGAGCGGGCCGAAAGGGGTGGGTCCTCGACCACCCGGACGAATCGAGGTTGGCGTGAAGCGGAGCGCGCCACAGTTGGGCACATGTTCGGCGAGACAACGTGCTACCTTGTAGCACATGAACAAGATAGGGGTCCGTGAATTGCGTCAGCACGCAAGCCGCTGGCTGGCTCGTGTGGCTGGCGGCGAGTCCTTCGAGGTGACGGACCGGGGACGTCCCGTCGCGTTGCTGATCCCACCGCCGCCCGAGGAGGGGCTCGCATCCCTGCTCGCGACCGGCAGTGCCCGGTTAGGGACCGGGCACCTAGCCGACCTTGACCCTCCGCAAGCGGCTCGTGCGGGTGCTCCCACAGCCAGTGAAGCCTTGGAGCGCCTCCGTGCCGAAGAGCGCTGACGTCTGGTACATCGACACGTCAGCTCTGGTCAAGACCGTCGTCGCCGAGGCTGAGTCAGAGGCCCTGCAGCAGTGGCTGACCGCGCGGCCCACCTTGGTCGCGTGCGCCCTGATCCGAGTGGAGGCGGTACGTGCGGTGCGACTTGCTGATCCCGCGTTAGTGACGTCCGTCGTGCGTGCCATCGCAACTCTGACATTGATCCGGCTCGATGACAGCCTCCTCGCCGCGGCGGCGGACTTGCAGCCGCCCCTGTTGCGGTCGCTTGACGCCATCCACCTCGCCGCCGCCCTCCGGCTCGGAGCGGACCTCGCCGCAGTGGTGACCTATGACCACCGCATGGCTGAGAGTGCTGCGGCGATCGGGCTTCGTGTGGCGGCACCCGCCTGAGGGCCGTTGGACCGGCCGTCACACGCGCTGTACGGCGAGACCGATGGATCGCAGATGATCGAAGTCACGCGGGTTGCGGGTGAACAGGGGCAGGCCGTTCGCCAGCGCCACGGCCGCGATGAGGAGGTCGACGGCTCGGGCACCACGGGGCTTTCGACGGCTCGATCGTGTGGCGGCATAGATCCGGCCGTAGGCCCGAGCAGCGTGGTCATCGAATGGCAACGGATCCATCGACGCTTCGATGCGCTGTAGACGGTCCTGCCGCCGAGCTCGCTCCTCATCGTCGTGTGTCGCATGCGGGCCAGCTGTCAGCTCGGCCAGCGTCAAGGCCGAAATCGCCGGCTCCTCGGGCAGTGCCGCAGCTTCGATGTGCTCGAGGTCGATGACGACGGAGGTGTCCAACAGACCGCGGCCGGCGGGAGCGAGCGGAGATGCCGCTGAGCTCATGCTCGCGGTTCGATGTCGTGGTCGAGGATCTCGTCGATGTCCGCGCGGAAGCGCTCACCATCGATGCGCGGGGCGCTGCGAAGCGTTGCCAGCAGCATGTCGCGGCTGACAAACCTGCGGCGGACAGGGCGGAGCTCGCCGACCGGCACACCGTTGCGCGTCACGACGAACTCCTCGCCACGGTCCAGCGCGCGCATGATGTCACCGCTGTCGTTGCGCAGCTCCCGTTGGGTTATGGTTCTCGTCATCGCAACAATGTAGCACGGGCGCTACACCAGCGGCGAATGGGTTGTCCCTCAAGAAGGCCAGAGTCTCACGCCACCGCCATCCCCCAAGGGATGTCGGCGCGAGCCGTTCCATGAGATAGTGCCCACGCCGACACCAGGAGCGGACGGAGGTACTGATGGCCAGCAAGGACAAGGGTGGGAAGAGCAGCAAGAAAGCGGCGTCGCAGACCCAGAAGGAGAAGCGCAACGCCAAGCGGGAGAAGAAGCAGGCTCAGGGCAAGCTGAACAGGTCCGCATAGCTCTCGGGCACGAGGTCAAGCGTCGTCAGCTCGGCGCTTCGTACTCGATGAGCGGCACCCGTGGCGGGCCGGCCGAGTGGCCCGTCAGATCCCTGCGAGGGCGGCGCGGGCTTCACCGACCGTGTACAGCGAGCCGGTGACCACCACGAGGTCGTTGGGGCCGGCCATGCGCCGGGCGATAGCCAACGCGGTGGGCACGTCGTCGGCGGGCACCACGGTGCGGCCCAGCAGCAGGGCGGCCTTGACCAGGCGGTCGGGTGGCGCGGCGCGCTCGCAGGACGGCTGCGTGACGACGACCTCGTCGGCCACGGGCAGAATCTCGCCGACGATCGCCTCGACGTCTTTGTCCCCGAGCACGCCGAGCACCATGATCCGTCGGCGGCCACTAAAGTCGCTGCGTAGCGCCGTCGCCAGTGAGCGCGCGGCGTCCGGGTTGTGGGCGCCGTCGAGGATGACCGGCGCCGCCCCGGGCGGGGCGAAGACCTCGAGACGACCCGGGGAGCGAACGTCAGCGAAGCCGGCGCGGATGCGGTCGTCGTCCAGCTCGCCGGGTCCCAAGAAGCCTTCCACGGCTGCCAGCGCGCAGGCGGCGTTGGCGGCTTGGTGCGCTCCGTGCAGGGGCAGGCCAACCTGGACGACGCGGCCTCCGGTGCCACGCAGCACCAGGTCCTGCCCGGTCGCGGTCGCCGTCCGTAAGACCATGTCGAAGTCGTGTCCGGCCAGCCGCAGGGAGGCGCCGCGCTCGGTGGCGGCTCGGGCAATGACGCGGGCAGCGGCAGGTGGCTGTGCTGCGGAGACGACGAGCGTACCCGGTTTGATGATGCCGGCCTTCTCCGCCGCCACGGCCTCGACCGTTGCGCCAAGCTCTGGATGGTCCAGCGCCACGCCGTTGATCACGGCCACCCGGCAGTCGACCAGGTTGGTCGCATCCAAACGGCCGCCCATGCCGACCTCGAACACCCCGGCGTCCACCCGCGCCTCGGCGAACGCCAGACAGGCCATCGCCGTCAGCGTCTCGAAGAACGTCACCATCTCGCCACGCTGCTCCTCCACGGCCAGCACGTGGGGCTGCAAGCCCTGCAGGACCGTGACGAAGGCGGCGCGGCTGATCGGCGCGGCGTCCAGGCACAGCCGTTCCCGCACGTCCTGCAGGTGAGGCGAGGTGTAGGTGCCGACCCGCGCACCATGGGCCCGCAACAGGCTGGTCACCATGCGCGCGACGCTGGTCTTGCCGTTGGTGCCGGTGATGTGTACCGCCGGATAGCGCCGCTGCGGCTGCCCGAGCAGGTCACAGACTGCCGTGATGCGGCTTAGGCCTGGGATCAGCCGGTCTGGCCTTCGGGCGAACAGGCTTCTCACGACCGCCTGATAGCTGGCGTCGCTGACCGACTTCACGTCGCTCACTGACGTCACGTCGCTCACTGAGGTCACGTCGCTCACTGAGGTCACGTCGCTCACTGAGGTCACGTCGCTCACCGGCGTCACGCCGAAACCCTTTGCACGTCACCGCCCGGCAGCCCGTAGCCCTCGCGGGACGGTTGCGCCGCCTCGGTGGATAGGGACAGCTCGGCCGCGGCAACCGTGTTGCGCAGCAGCCACACGTCGGTGACCGGGCCGACGCCGCCAGGGACCGGCGACAGCGCCTCGGCCTTGGTGGCGACGCTGTCCTGGTCCAGGTCGCCGACCAACCGCGTCCCACCGCCGGGGCGTGGCACGGCATTGATGCCGACGTCGATGGCGATGACGCCGGGCTTGCAGTGCTCGCCACGGATCAGACCCGGCACGCCCGCGGCGACGATGAGCACGTCGGCGGTGGCGGTGTGGTCGTACAGGCGGCCGGCGCGGAACGTGTGCTCGTCGCAGGAGACGACCGTGGCGTTGCGCGCCAGGCCCAACAGGATCGCGGGCTTGCCGACGTTGGCGGAACGGCCGACGACGACGATGGTGCTGCCCGCGTAGAACTCGCCAAGGTCGCGGCCGGTTCCGGCGAGGTAGCGGTCGAGCATGTAGAAGCATGAGGCCGGCGTCGATGGGATATAGCGCGGACGGCCGAGCGCGAGCAAGCCGGCATTGACTGGGTGCACCGCCTCGATGTCCTTCAGCGGATCCAGCGCCCGGTACAGCGCCACCTCGGCGATGCCGGTGGGCAGCGGCCGCAGCACCACGATTCCCGAGATGCGAGGGTCCGCGTCGAGCTTGCCGACCGTGGCGACGGCGTCGGCCTCCTCGACGCCGGCGGCGAGCCGCTCGCAGACGTAGCGGCAACCGACATCGGCGGCCAATCGTCGCAGGCGCTGCTCGTAGGCCCGCGCCGGGTAGTCGTCGCCGATCAGGACCGTTGCCAGTCCCGGTCTGCCACCCTGGCGCAGCAGCGCGGTGAGCTCGCTGGCGACCTCTGCCTTCAACTCGGCGGCGTAGCGCCGGCCGTCGATGACCCGTGGCCCGTGCGGGCGAGCATCACCGAGGCTGCTGGAGTCGCTCACGACTGCACCGCCCGGACGGCAGCGGCCAGCTCGTGGCAGCAGCGCTCGGCCCGCTCTAGTCGGTCGTCATCCAGGCCGCCAAGCCTGACGTTGCAGCGCACCAGATAGGTGGCGCTGCGTGCCGCCGCGTCGGCCAGCAACACCGCCGTGACGGCGTCGCCCCGCAGGTTCGGGTTGCCTGTGTCCGCCAGCGTCATCGCCACCTGTCCCACCTCGCGGGCGCACGCCACCAGTGCCAGCGGGACATCCGTCGCCTGCGACAGTGCTTCGCGGATGGCGTTGCGGCGACTCTCGGCGTCCTCGTCGTCTCGGCGGTAGGCGGCGAGCACCGCCCCGTAGGCCCGCGCGTCGTCGTCGGCCAGCTGGTCGGCCCGTGCGCGTAGGGCGTCGGCCTGTTTGGCGAGGTCGGCCGCACCCGCGAGCTGATCGGAGAAGCGTGCTGCCATCGCGGCCAGGCCGGCGGCGCCGGCGACGGCCACGGCGGCCACCACACCCCCGCCCGGAGCGGGTTCGCGCGACGCCACCCGCTCCAGGAACGCATCGAGGGTCAGGCTCCCGAAGCGGACCCCCGCATCGCCGTCGCTACCTGAGGAGGACAAGTTCCGGCGACTACCGCTGTCGCTCCCCGCGTCGCTCGGAGTCAGGCGACGACCGCTGCCGCTATCCGCTTCGCTCAGGACAACCCCACGATCTCGCCGTGCTCGTCGATGTCGATGCGCTCCGCGGCGGGACTCGACGACAGCCCCGGCATGGTCCGCATGTCGCCGCAGATCGGGTAGATGAACCCGGCGCCGACCGAGGCGCGGACCTCGCGCACCGGCAGCGTCCAGCCGCTGGGGGCACCCTTGAGCGTCGGGTCCGACGACAGCGACAGGTGCGTCTTGGCGATGCACACCGGCAGATCGCCGAAGCCGTTGCGCTCGTAGGAGTCCAGCTGACGGGACGCGACGAGGTCGTACTCGACGTTGGCCGCCCCGTACACCTTGGTGGCGACGGCCTCGATCTTGTCGCGCAGGCTCGCGTCGTCGGGATACAGCAGGCGGAAGTCGCTTGGCTCCTCGGCGGCTTCGGCGACCGCCTCGGCGAGCTCCACGCCCCCTCGGCCACCGTCGGTGAAGTGGGTGCTCACCGCCGCCCGGGCGCCGAACGACTCGGCGATCTCGCGGATGGCGGCGTGCTCGCTGGCGTGGTCGGTCGGGAAGGCGTTGATGGCCACGACGGGCGACACGCCGTGGACGCGAATGTTGTCGATCTGCTTGCGCAAGTTCTCCGCTCCCGCGAGGACGTCGTCAGGGTTCTCCTCGAGCAGCTCCGGGGGCAGCGGTCGCCCTGCCACGATCTTGAAGCGACCGGAATGCGCCTTCAGCGCCCGCACGGTGGCGACCAGCACGGCGGCGTCCGGGTGCAGACCTGAGGTCCGGCATTTGATGTTGAAGAACCGCTCGGCGCCCATGTCGGCACCGAAGCCCGCTTCGGTGACGAGGTAGTCGCCGCCGCGGATGCCGACGAGGTCGGCCACGATCGACGAGTTGCCGTGCGCGATGTTGCCGAACGGCCCGGCGTGCACCAGCACGGGGGTGTTCTCCAGCGTCTGCATCAGATTCGGCTTGATCGCCTCGCGCATGATGACGGTCATGGCCCCCGCCGCCTTGAGCTCCTCGGCGGTGATCGGCTTGCCGTCCGTGGTGTTGCCGATGACGATCCGGCCCAGGCGCCGGCGCATGTCCTGCAGCGACGTGGACAGAGCCAGGACCGCCATGCACTCGCTGGCCGCGGTGATGTCGAAGCCCGTCTGACGGATGACCCCGTCGGGTCGCGTGCCGAGCCCGACGATGATGTTGCGCAGCACGCGGTCGTTGACGTCCAGCACCCGCCGCCAGGTGACGCTGTGGCGGTCGACGTTGAAGAAGTCGTCGTTCTGGTGAACGTGGTTGTCGATCATCGCCGCCAGCAGGTTGTGCGCCGCGGTGACGGCGTGCATGTCGCCGGTCAGGTGCAGGTTGAGCAACTCCATCGGCACGACCTGGCTGTAGCCGCCGCCCGCGGCACCGCCTTTGATACCGAAGGTCGGTCCCATCGAGGGCTGCCGGATGGCGATGGTCGCCCGCTTGCCGATGTGGGAGAAGGCTTGGCCGAGGCCCACCGTGGTGGTGGTCTTGCCCTCGCCCAGCGGCGTCGGCGTGATCGCCGACACCAGCACGTACTTGGCCGCAGGGCGGTCGGCCAGCTCCTCGATGGCGTCGAGCTTGATCTTGACGACGCCCTCCCCGTAGGGCTCGAGCAGATGCTGGCCGATCCCGATCTCCGCCGCGATGTCGCTGAGCGGCTTCAGCGCCGCGCCACGCGCGATCTGCAGGTCGTTGGGGAAGGTCATGCCTGTTGGGCTCCTGAGTAACGTGACAGCATCTGCTGCCGCCACCGCTCGGTCTTCTCGACTTCGTTGAAGGTGAACAGGTGCCAGCCACGGACGTTCCCGCGACCGCCGGCCACCGTGGGAGCCAACGCCGTGACGAGGTCGTCGGGGCTGTAGCCGCCCAGCAGGCGCGCCGCCACACCGCCCTGCCGGCGGAGGAACCGCAGCGAGTCGCCTAACCCCACCTTCAGCGAGATGTGCATGAGGCGAGCACGGTCGACGACGCCGGGTAGCCCGATGTGGATCGGCAGGTCGACCCCTCGCTCGCGGACGGCGCCGACCCACCACGCCACCTGTGCCGGGTCGTAGCAGATCTGCGACACGATGTACGTCGCGTAGGGCGCCTTGTCGTACATCGCCTGGATCGTCGTCGCGTCGCTGATGAACGAGTGGCTTTCCGGGTAGCCGGTGATCCCGATGTCGGTCAGGCGATGCCCGAGGTCAGCCATCGCGCGCAGCAGGTCCGACGCGCCCTCGTAGGGACCGCACGGCTCCTTGGCGTCGCCGGCCACGACGAAGACCTCCGAGATCCCCAGGTCTTCGACCCGGTCGAGGATGTCGCGCAGGTGGCCGCCTCCCGCGACGAGGCGGGCGGCGAGATGCGGCACGACGTGGAACCTGTCGCGCCGCAGACGTTGGGCCAGCTCCAACGTCGCGTCGATGCCCTTGGTGGGCGATGACGTCACCGTCACCGTTGCCTCGCGAGGCAGGTAGGGGATCTGCGCGTCGATGCCCTTCATCGGGATGATCTCGAAGCGGGCGCGCCGCAGCGACTCTGTCAACGCCGCGCCCTCTGGCTTGATCATCACACCCCGTCAGGCGCTGGCGGCGTCTTGATCGAGATGCTTGGGGGTCTCCTTCTGCGGGTCGACAAACGGCTTTTCGACCACCACGGCGTCCTGCTTGCCGTGCTGGGTCTCGACCACCAGCTCGGTCCCGTACTCCTGGTGGCTCATCGGCACGAAGGCGAAGCCGATGTTCTTCTCCAGCCGGGGGGAGTGGCAGGCCGAGGTGACCTCCCCGATGCGGCGATCCCCGTCGTAGACCGGGAACACGTCGATCATCGCCCCGTCGTTGTACGAGCCGACGCTGGGTCCGCCCATCTCGACGCCGACCAGCTTGCGGGAGATGCCCTGATCGCGGATCTTGCGCAGGGCGTCCTTGCCGATGAAGTCGGCCTCCTGCTCGAGGTCCACCATCCAGGTGTTCTCGAAGCCGTAGCCGACCTCGAACGGGTTCGTCTCGTACCACATGTCGCAACCAAGGGCGAGGATGCCGCCCTCGATGCGGCGGATGTGGCAGGGACCGATGACCTTCAGGTCGTGTGGCTCGCCGGCCTGCAGCACCGTGTCCCACAGCTTGACGCCGTCACGGCTGGCGTTGCGCAGGTAGATCTCGTAGCCCAGCTCGCTGGTGTAGCCGGTGCGCGACACCACGACGTCCATGCCATCGAGGTCCTTCTCGACGGCGTAGTAGTACGGCACCTCCAGAATCGACTCGCCGAACAAGTCCATCATCACATCCTTGGACTTGGGGCCCTGGATCTGCATGGGCCCGACGTCGGGCTCACAGATCTGCACGTTCATGCCGAGCTTGTAGGCCACGCCCCGCGCCCACAGCAGGATGTCGGAGTCGGCCAGCGACAGCCACAGGTGGTTCTCGCCGAGCCGTAGCAGCACCGGGTCGTTGAGGATCCCGCCGTCCTCGCCGGTGACGAAGACGTACTTGCACTGCCCGACCTTGCACTTGGTGAGGTCTCGGGGCACGAGCATGTTGGTGAACTCGAAGGCGTCGGGACCGGTGATCTCGACCTGCTTCTCGACGCCGACGTCCCACAGCGTCACCGCGTTGAGCAGGTGCCAGTACTCCTCGATGGGGTCGCCG
>Ga0136613_10001119_pt1 | contig 13526 bp, 11 predicted proteins | sample AntDrymUQ2722106_2_FD_106649 | JGI IMG/M metagenome (GOLD analysis project Ga0136613, IMG submission 106649) | Polar desert sand microbial communities from Dry Valleys, Antarctica - metaG UQ272 (21.06) | ecosystem: Environmental > Terrestrial > Soil > Desert | place: Antarctica: Dry Valley... | reverse complement strand
ACCCGGTTGTCCTGGCACGCCGCCGCCTGGGGGAACAGCGCGGCCATGAGGTCGTCGGCCTCCATACGCTGGATCGGGGGCGGGTTGCGGCGCCCGCCCCTGAAACGCAGCACGAGCAGGGCCCGGTTGAGGTTCCACCGCCACCGCGACTGAAACATCGGCGCGTCGAGGACCGCCTGCTCGAGGGTCTCGTCGATGGCCTGGCTCTTCACGTAGTGGGCGACCTCGTCGAGCGGGAAGCTGTGGTGGGGGCCGAGCGACAACACGATGGCGTTGTCGCTGGCGGCTGCCTGAAGCTCGAAGTTGAAGGTGCGACAGAACTTCTTACGCAGGGCGAGCCCGAACGCCCGGTTGATGCGCCCCCCGTACGGGGAGTGGATCACGAGCTGCATCCCGCCGGTCTCGTCGAAGAATCGCTCGATGACGAGCATCTGGAGCGTCGGGGTGGCGCCGAGCACCGCCCGTCCGACCGCCAGGTAGTCGACCAGCATGGTCGCTGCCTCGGGGCCGACGCCGGTGGTCTCGACCAGCCAGTCGCGGGCACCGTCGGGCGCGCCGGCGGCGAGGAACGCGTCGACGCGGGCACGGAGCGCCGACACCTCTTCGGAGAGCTCGGTGGTGCGGGCGGGCGCCTCTCCCATCCAGAAGGGGACCGTGGGTGGGGCGTTGCCGGCGTCGCGCACGCGCACCACGCCCGCCTCGATCCGACGGATCTGCCACGAATGGGTGCCGAGGAGGAAGATGTCGCCCGTCATCGACTCGACCGCCCAGTCCTCGTTGACGGTGCCGATGAAGGTGTCGTCGGGCTCGGCGACGACGCGGTAGTCGCCCACCTCGGGGATCGCCCCTCCGGAGGTGAGCGCGGCGAGCCGTGCCCCCCTGCGCCCGCGCACCTCGCCGTTCACCGCGTCGTGGTGGACGTAGCGCCCGCGGGGGCCGCGGCCGGTGTCGACGCCGTGGGCGACGAGCTCGATGACCTCGTCGAACTGCTCGCGGGTCAGGTCCGTGTAGGGGGCGGCCCGGCGCAGCATCAGGTAGAGGTCGTCGGTGCGCCACTCCTGGGCGCCGACCTCGGCCACGACCTGCTGGACGAGCACGTCGAGGGGTAGGCGCGGCAGCTCGATGGCGTCGAGGCGTCCGGCCCGCACCGCGCCGAGGAGCGCGGCGCACTCGATGAGCTCGTCGCGGGTCAGCGGATAGAGCCGCCCTTTCGGTACACCGGCCCGCGAATGGTTGGACCGCCCGACGCGCTGGAGGAAGGTGGCGATGCTGCGGGGCGAGCCGATCTGGCACACGAGCTCGACCGGCCCGATGTCGATGCCGAGCTCGAGTGACGCCGTCGCGACCAGGGCCTTGAGGTCGCCGGCCCGCAGGCGGGTCTCGACCCGGTGCCGACGCTCCTTCGAGAGGCTCCCGTGGTGGGCCGACACGACGTCGTCGCCGAGCTTCTCCCCGAGCTGGTGGGCGAAGCGTTCGGCCAGCCGGCGGGTGTTGACGAACACCAACGTGGTGCGGTGCTCCCGGACGTGGGCGGCGATGCGGTCGACCACGTCGGCCATCTGCTCGGCGCTGGTGACGGCCTCGAGCTCACCCTCGGGCAACTCGATGCCCAGGTCGAGGTCGCGCTGGTGGCCGGCGTCGACGATGGCGGGGAGGGGCCGCTCGCCGACGAGGAGGCGGGCGATGGTCTCGATCGGGCGCTGCGTCGCCGAGAGCGCCACCCGGCTCGGGCGCGTGTCGCAGAGCGCCTCGAGGCGCTCGAGCGTGAGGGCGAGGTGCGACCCGCGCTTGTCGCGCGCAACTGCGTGGATCTCGTCGACGATGACGGTCTCGACGGTGCGAAGGGCGCGGCGGCCGCTGTCGCTGGTGACGAGGAGGTAGAGCGACTCCGGCGTGGTGATCACGAAGCTGGGCGGCGTCCGCACCATCCGCGCCCGCTCACTGCTCGTCGTGTCGCCGGTGCGCACCGCGATCCGGATGTCGGGAGCGTCGAAGCCGAGCTCGGCCGCGACCTCGGCGATCTCCGCCAGCGGCCGCTCGAGGTTCTCGGCGATGTCGACGGCCAGCGCCTTGAGGGGCGACACGTACACCACCCGGGCGAGGCCGTCGATGGGCTCGCCCGCCTCGTGCGTCACGTAGAGCCGGTTGATGCAGACGAGGAACGCGGCCAGCGTCTTGCCCGACCCGGTCGGCGCGGCGATGAGCGTGTCGTCGCCCGCGGCGATGTGGGGCCAGCCGTCGCGCTGGGGGAGGGTGGGCCCGTCGGGGAAACGGCGGCCGAACCAGGTCGCCACCGCGGGGTGGAACCCGTCGACCGACGTCAGCGCGAGCTGGGGGTTCGAGAGCACCGTCGCCATCGGGACCACCATACTGACACCCGGTGACGGTGGCGAACGCGTGTTCGCTTCCGGTCTGAGGTCAGCGGGTCGAGGGCAGACGATCCAGGAGGGCGTCGGCCCAAGCCACGTCGGGGCGCGGTCGCCGGCGGTCGGCGAGCTCGGCGGGCACCTCGATCTCCAGGCGCACGAGGGCGCCACCGAGGGTCTTGCCCAGGCTGTCGGCCCGCAGCGACCGGGGCCGCCGCCGCCGAGCGCGCCGTGCAGAACGAAGTTCAACGCCAGCACGTTGCGGGCCTCGTAGCGCCGCACCGCGCCCTCGACCATCGACCCGAAGTGGGCCTTGACCCGATCGGCGGTCACCTCGCGCGCGATCAGGTCGTAGGCGGCCTCGTCGTCGGCGAAGAGCGCGATGTCGGCGATGTCGCCCTTGTCGCCGGCCCGGAAGCCGCACAGCTCGCGTAAGGCAAGAGTCGGCATCACGTGACCTCTTCGATCACCACGCGCACGTCCGGGTCGACCAGGTCCTTGTCGACCAGCGTGGGCCAGATCCCGAGGAGCTCGGTGGCGCGGGCGCCGCCGCGACCGGCGCCGGTGAACCCGGGCGGGGGCGACGAGAGCGCCAGGGGCGCGAGCTCCCGACTCACCATCCCGGCGCTGGCCTGGTCGGGGCAGCGCCACGCCGCCCGCAGGACGACCTTGGGCGGCTCGGCGTCGGTCGGGGGCACGGTCGGTCCTCCGAGCGCGTCGACCCCCCAGTACTCGAAGCACCACTCGTCGACCTCGAGTCCCGCCATCTCCACCCGCTTGGCCAGGATCGCGGCGGTCGCCTTGGCTTTCTCGTAGGCGTCGGGCCAGCCGAACGCGACGCGCGTCTCGCCCGACCAACCCGCGGGATAGCAGAGCAGCATCTTGTAGGTGTCGGTCGCGGGCCGGCCCCGCACGCCACTGACCCGCACGCGGTCGTGGCCGAGGTCGTCGAACGTCGCCGACGTGAAGTCGGCCACCACGTCGGGCGCGAAGTACGCCGCCGGGTCGTGGACCTCGTACAGCAGCTGGTGGCGGACGGTGTCGAACGTCACCCGACCGCCGGCGGCCGCCGGCTTCGTGATCACCGCGCTCCCATCGGCTTCGACCTCGGCGATCGGGTAGGGCAGGTCCCACGGATGCGGCATCGCCCACCAGTCGCCGCTGTAGTTCCCGCCCGCGGCCTGTCCCGAGCACTCGAGCACGTGGCCGATGAGCACGCCGGCGGCGAGCCGGTCCCAGTCGTCCCAGCTCCACCCATGCTCGTGGGCGGCGGCGGCGAGGAACAGCGCGGCGTCGGCCACGCGACCGGTGATCACGACGTCCGCGCCCTGCGCGAGCGCCTCGACGATGGGCCGGGCCCCAAGGTAGGCGGAGGCGAAGAGCGGATCGCCGGGGAGCTCGTCGAACGGCGCGCCGGTGTCGAGGTGGGCGAGCTTCGACCCGGTGCCCGAATGCAGCTCGGGCAGCCGGCTCATGAGGTCGTCGCCGAGGACCGTCGCCACCTTGATGCCCGAGATGCCCATGGCGTGAGCGGTGTCGACCGCGGCCCGGGCCGCGCCGGTCGGGTTGATCCCGCCGGCGTTGGTGATGACCTTCGTGTGACCGGCGGCGACCGCGGGCAGCGCGGCCCCGAGGTACAGCGGGAGATCGCGGGTGTACCCGCGCGTCTCGTCCTTCTGCCGCTCTTTCTGGAGGATCGCCAGCGTCAGCTCGGCCAGCGCCTCCAGACACAGGTAGTCGACGTCCTCGGCCAGGAGCCCCTCGATCGCCCGGGGAGTGTCGCCGTAGAAGCCCTGCCCGCCCGCGATCCTCGTACTCATCGGTTCTGGCGCGGGAAACGTGCCGGCATCCAGCGCGTTTCACGCGCCAGTTCGGGGCTAGGCATGGACGGGCGGGCGGCGGCCGGCCCAGGGCGCGGCCGCCTCGAGTTGGGACGCCACCCGGATCAACACGTCTTCGCGGCCGTACGCCGCCACCAGCTGTACCCCGAGCGGCAGACCCTCGCCCGACGTGCCGAGGGGCAGCGAGACGGCCGGCTGGCCGGTCACATTGAACGCCGGGGTGAACGGCACGAACGCGACGACGCGTCCGTAGTCGGCCAGCGGGTTGTCGCCCCGTGGCGGGAGCTCGCCCAGAGGAGGAGGCGCATGGGCGACGGTGGGCGTCAGCAGCAGGTCGAACCGGTCGTGCCACCACTGCGCGATCCGGCGGGTGAACGCCTGCATCTGGTTGAGCGCGTCCAGGTACTGGATCGCCGACAGCGTTCGGCCCTGCTCGACCTGGGCCCAGGTGAGCGGTTCGACGTCGGCCTCGGTGACTTCTCTCCCGACCATGGTTCCCCACGTCTCGAGCGCGGCGGCCGCGTTGGTCATCCAGACGGCCATGAATGCCACGCCGTTGGCGCGGTCGTCGAGGTCGTCGGGATGGTCGGGCTCGACGTGGTGCCCGAGCGACTCCAGCAGGCGCCCGGCGTGCTCGGTCGCCTCGATGCAGTCCGGGTGGGTCTCGTTGCCGCCCAGGCTGGTGGCGATCCCGACCCGCAGTCGTCCCGGGTGGGCGCCCACCTCGTCGGCGTAGGCACGCGCCGGTGCGGGCGCGATGATCGCGTCGCCGGGCTCGGGTCCGGCGGCAACGTCGAGGAGGGCGGCGACGTCGCGCACCGAGGTCGACACACCCAGCTGGACGCTCAGGAAACGGGTGAGGTCGCCGCCCTCAGGACCGTTCGACACCCGCCCCCGCGACGGCTTGAGCCCGACCAGCCCGCAGCACGACGCTGGGATGCGGATCGACCCGCCGCCGTCGCTGGCGTGGGCGATCGGCGTGAGCCCGGCTGCCACCGCCGCGCACGACCCGCCGCTCGATCCGCCCGGCGTCCGTCCCAGGTCCCACGGATTGTGCGTCGGCCCGTACGCCTCGGGCTCGGTGGTGGGCACGAGCCCGAGCTCGGGGGAGTTGGTGAACCCGAGGTTCACGAAGCCCCCTTCGCGCCAGCGCCGCGCCAGGTGCGAGTCGTCGGGCGCGACGAAGTCGGCCTCCTTCAGGAACCGCATCCCGTTGGTGAGCGGCTCGCCCCGGGTGAAGCACCAGAGGTCCTTGGTGAGGAACGGCACCCCTCGGAACGGGCCGTCGGGCAGGTCGTCCCGACCGACGGCTTCGCGAGCGCCGTCGAAGCGTGGCATCACGACCGCGTTCAACTCGGCGTCGAGCTTTTCGATCCGGGTGATGGCGGCCTCGACCAGCTCGGCGGGCGATGCCTCCCGGCGCCGGACGAGCTCGGCCTGGGCGGTGGCGTCCAGCAGCGCGAGGTCGTCCATCTTCGGAACGGGCCTACGCGTGCACCGGCGGCCGCCGCTCGGACCACGGCCGGGCGGTCTCGAGTTGTGACGCCAGCCGCAAGAGCACGTCCTCGCGGTTCGCGGCCGAGACGAAGTGCGTGCCGATTGGTAACCCCTCCGACGACTCGAACAGCGGCACCGACATCGCCGGCTGCCCGGTCACGTTGAACGGGGCGGTGTAGGTGGCGAACGCGGTCGCGCGCGCGGCCCCTTCGAACGGGTTGTCGGCCGGCGGCACCAGGTCGCCCAGCACCGGCGGCGGCTCGGCCATTGTCGGAGTCAGGAGCACGTCGTAGCCGTCGTCGTGCCACCATGCCGCCATCCGCCGGCTCCAAGCGTGGAGAGTGTTGACCGCGTCGACGTAGTCGGCCGACGAGTGGGTCCGCCCGAGCTCGCTGTAGGCCCACGTGAGGGGTTCGACGTCTTCGGACCCGACCGTGCGCCCGGCGCGACGCGCGGTCTCGTTGACGTCGTGCACCACCCAGGTGGTGAGGATCACCATGAACTTCTCCATGAGGGCGGATTCGTCGAGCGCGGCCGGAGATGCGGGCTCGACCGTGTGGCCGAGCGACTCGAGCAGCCGAGCGGCGTCCTCGGCCGCGGCCACGCAGTCGGGATGGGTCGGCACCATCTCACCGGGGGCGCGGACCAGCAGGCCTACCTTGAGCCGGCCAGTGTCGGCACCGACCTCGTCGGCGTAGGGACGCGCCGGGGGCGGCGCGGTGTACGGGTCGCCGGGCATCTCACCGGTGAGGACGTCGAGTACCGCGGCGCTGTCTCGCACCGATCGCGTGAGGACGTGGCGGGCCACGCAACCGGCCCAACTCTCGCCGGCGTCGGGGCCCATCGAGATCCGACCTCGGTTCGGCTTCAGACCGAAGAGGCCACAGGCGCTACCGGGGATCCGGATCGAGCCGCCGCCGTCGCCGGCGTGGCCGACCGGGACCATTCCCGACGCCACCGCCGCTCCGGATCCACCGCTCGATCCGCCGGTCCCGCGCTCGGTGTTCCACGGGTTGCGGGTGGGGCCGTAGACCAGGGGCTCGGTCGTCGGTTGGAGGCCGAACTCGGGTGTGTTCGTCTTGCCGACGAACACGAAGCCGGCGGCGCGCAGCTTCGCGAACAGGAAGGTGTCGTGGTCGTCGACCCAGCCGACCTCCTTGAGCAGCCGGTTCCCCATGTGGCAGGGATCGCCCGCCGACGAGCCGTCGAGGTCCTTGACCACCGCGGGGACGCCTCGGAACGGGCCCGTCAGCTCTCCCCGCGCCGCGGTGCGCGCCTTGTCGAACAGCGGGTGGATGACCGCGTTCAATTCGGGGTTGACCTTCTCGACCCGGTTGATCGCGGCGTCGACGAGCTCGAGGGGCGTGATGTCGCCGCGGGCGACGAGTTGCGCCTGGGCGGTGGCGTCGAGAAGCGAGAGGTCGTCGGTCATGGGCCGGGACGCTAGGTCTGGGTCGGTACACGGGCAAGGCCCGGCCCGAGGTCAGCCTCGGCCGGGCCCTGCGATCTGTCTATGAAGTTGTGATGCAGGCGCGCTCGCCTACTCAGGAAAAGGCACTGACACCGCCAGGCCCCACGAGGAGCCCGACGACGATGAGGACCACCCCGAGGAGTGCCTCACCTCGCGTCAGCTGCACGATCCCCCAGATGACGAGTACGACTGCGATGATCCACAAGATGAACAGCATGGGCAGCTTCTTTCCGCGCCGCCCGCCTCCTAAACCTCGCGGCGCGTCTCAGTGCTCCGGCGGAGGCTTTCGCGCAGAAAGACCGACTCAGGGACGGCGCTTGACCGGGGGCCGGTCGGCGCGGGGTCCTCGGCACAGCAGCACGATGGTGGCGTCGTCGCGCAGCCGTCCCGGCGCGAAGCCGGTGATCTCGTCGAGCGCACGTTTCACGATGGCTTCGGCTTCGTCGCATGACGCGCCGCAGACCAGCTCGACCAGCCGGTCGAGCCCGAACTCCTCGCGCCGGTCGTTCCGCACCTCGATCAACCCGTCGGTGTAGATGGCGAGCGTGTCGCCCGTGGTGATGGTGGTGTGCGCGGTTGTCCACGTCCCGTCGACAGGACCGACGATCGGTCCGGTCGGCATGAGCTCGACCGCTTCCTCCTCTGCGCACAGGAGCGCGGGTGGGTGGCCGGCGTTGGCGTAGCGGAGGCCGCCAGTGGCGAGGTCGGCGACGGCGACGAAAGCCGAGAGGAAGGTCTCGTCGCCGAGGTCATCGAGCTGCTCGCGCGCCCATTGCACGCTGGCGCCAGGATCGAGGCCGTTGCGAAGGGCGGCGCGCAGGAGCTCGCGGCAGCGGAGTGCGAGGATCCCCGGCACCGCGCCGTGGCCGGAGATGTCGACGACCACCAGTCCGAGCTGCGACGCGCTCACCCGCACGACGTCGTAGCAGTCGCCGGCCACCACTCCCTCGGCCGGCTCGACCTGCCCGGCAACGGTCCAGTCGTCCGGGAGTGGCTCGTCCTCGGGCTCCAGCTGCGATTGCAGGCTGAGCACCACGTTCGCGCTCTCTTCCACGGCTTCTCGCGCCCGTACCGCCTCGAGGATCTCCCGGTTCAGCAGCCGGCGCAGGTTCTCGACATCGCTGGCGAGGCGGGCGATCTCCGGCGGACCGGTCGTCGGGACGGTGGTGTAGCGTGCACCGGTCCGCACCGTCCGGATCGCCCCGCCGATCCGGTCGAGTGGACGAAGGACCCACCGGCGCAGGCCGAACGCCGCCCAGACCGTGGCGAGCAATGCGGCCGCGAGCGTGCCCGCGACGATGCCGTTCAGCTCGTTGCGCAGCTCGTGCAGCCGGGCCTGCGCGGCCTCGAACTCGTCCTGTTCGCCCCGATCGAGCCCGTCGGCGAGGAGCTGCTCCTCCCGGTCGATCAGGTTGTCGCGCAGCTGGACCTGCCGGACGACAAGCCCGGAACCCGCGAGCACGATCGCGAAGTAGAGCGCGAAGACGAAGAAGAAGCGCCGCCGCAGGGTCACGGCCGGAGAGGTTACCGGTGACCGTCGAGACCCGACGGAACCGGGTCACCAGCCGCGCAGGTCGACCTCCCAGGTGTCCACGACGGTTTCGCCGTCGACCAGGTGCATGCGCTCGTGCTTGGCCACGGTGGGGTCGATGTGAGCCGGTATCACGCGGACGTGGTCGCCCACCTTGACCGGTTTGTCCGGGGCGAACGTCACGTGCTCGTCCGAGCAGAACCAGACCGTCGCACCCTCGACAGTGGGATTGCCGTGGTCGAGGGCGAGGGCCTTCAGGCCGCAGTCGGCGACCGCCCAGTCGTCTGACACGGAGATGACGGTCGCCCGCAGCGACAGCGCGGGGCGGAACGGAAGGTCGGCGTAGGCGTACGCCGTGTCCATGAGCGCGTACGTCCCCGCCTGGATCTCGGTTGCCCAGGTGTTGATGTCGAAGTTGCACGTTCCCCCGGCCGACACGATCTCGCCGCCGACGTCGCCGTGGGCTGCCAGCAGAAGCTCCATGGCCTGCTCGGTCTGCTCGGCGCGCGTCGCCTGGTCCTCGACGCCCATGACGTGGCCCTCGTATCCCATGACGCCGCGGACTTCGAGACCGCGGGCGCGGGCCTCGTCCGCGAGCCGTCCGGCGTCGTCGGGCCGGCAGCCGCAGCGGACACAGCCGACGTCGACGTCCACGAGCACTTCGCGGATGCCCGCGGACGCCGCCGCCGCGATCGTCTCGTTCGAATCCACCGCCAACGTGACGCGCGCGTCGAGCTCGGCCAGGCGACGGAGCCGGTCGGGGTCAACGACCTCGTTGGCGAGGAGGAGATCGTCGCCGAGACCGGCGCCGGCCATGCCGATCATCTCGCGGGGGGTCGCGCAGGTGAAGTGGTGGTGCCCGCGCTTGGCCTGCTCACGCGCGAGCGCGGTCGTCTTGTGTGCCTTCACATGGGGCCGACAGCGCGAACCCGGGAGGGCCGCGGCCATGGCGTCGAGGTTGTCGCTGAACGCGACGGCGTCCACGATCAGCGCGGGCGTTGCCAGGTCCTGAATCTCCACGGTGCGCGAGCATGGCACTGAACGGAACGAAGCGCAGCCGTGCCCGGCCGCAGCGGAGCGACCAACCCGAGGGCGGGACGGCGGAGGAGTGACCAGGAAGAATGCCGACTGCGCCCGAGGACCGCCCGCCGGTCACGACCGATTACCACACCGACGACCTGCCGCCGCTGCCCCAACGGGACTACCTGATCCCGGCGGAGCGATGGGTCGAAGCGCCGAGCGAGCTGCGCGGGCTGGGCGCCGCCTTCGGTGTGGAGCTGGTGGCGTACAAGCGCCGGATCGGGCGGTTCCTGCTGTGGCGGGCGGGCCCGGCATCGGGTGCGGACGCCTGTTACATGGCGCTCGCGGCCGACGACCTCACGCAGCGCTACACGTTCCGGCTCTGGCCCGACGGGCGAGCCGAAGGGCTCGGCCCCGACGGCCGTACCCACGACCGGTTCCGGACGTGGAAGGAGTCGTTGCGTGACGCGGGAGCCGTCGAGACCTAGGACTTACGGGACTTGCGCGCGGCCGCCTTGCCGCCCTTGCGGCCGGCGTCCTTCTTCTGCGCGGTGGTGCCGCCCTGCTTGGTCGTGCGGTGACGGACCCCCGAGCCCGACGCCTTCCCGCCCCGCTTCGACGCGCCGGGGGAGTTGGCGATCTTGGCCGCCCGGCTCTTCGACATTCCCTTCTGCTTGAGCCGTTCGTACTGCTTCTCGTTCTTGACGTTGGCCCGCTTCGAAGGCATGGCTGACTCCTTTCGACTGCTTCTTCACGCCCGTTGGTGGTCGAGCTCGAACCACACGACCTTGCCCCGCGAGCGCCGGTCTGCCCCCCAACGCGACGCGAGGCCTTCGACGATCGTGAGCCCCAACCCACCCGGCTCGAGCGCGTCCGTCGCCGTCGACGGGGAGAGAGGGGGCTGCGGGTCGGGGAGCCGGGGGTTGTCGTCCTCGACCTCCACCCTCGTCACCGGACGAGCCGAAACTCGGATGCGCACGTCGGACGCGGCGTGGACCACCGCGTTGGTCACGAGCTCACTGACGAGGAGCGCAGCCCGTTCGACGTGGTCGGCGGGGAGCCCGGCGGCGCGGAGGGCGAGACGGGTCGTCTCTCGGGCCCGCCCCGCACTCTCGGGATCGTTGGGAAGCATGAGCTCCTCGCTGGATTGCGCCACTGCCTCCGCCTGGCTTCCTCCGCCCTCGTGTCGGATGTCCTGCCCCGACTCTCATGTCAGGCGGCCACCCCGCCCTGCGGTTCGACCATCTCGGTCGCGCGCTCCGAGGCCGTCGGCTCCTCGGCGAGATCGAGCATCGGCTCGGCGGCCACTGCGAGTACCAGTCCCCCGACGACCAGGAGAGCGGAGCCGGTGGTGATGGCCCAGGCGGCGCCGAGCGCGACGGCCAGCACGAACCCGGTGACCACCAGGAGCCCTCCCACCCGTGCCTGCGTCCGGTGCATCTCGTCTCCTTCCGACCTCATTCGGCCGACCTCATTCGGCAATCTGCTCAAACTCATCCCCCGCGGGCCGCCGCCCCAAACGCCGCGGGTCGGCCCGACGGGTCGGGCCGACGGGGAAGGAGTACCCGCGGCAGAGGCCGGGGTAGAGGCGTCCCGACGCAATCGGGAGGAGCCGCGCCATGACCGAGATCGGGTACGCACTGTCGAGCGAGGAGCACGCCTCCCGCGACCTTGTCCGCCACGCCCAGCGGGCCGAGTCGGCCGGGTTCACGTTCGCCCTGGTTTCGGACCACTTCCACCCGTGGATCGATCGCCAGGGCCACAGCCCCTTCGCCTGGACGGTGCTCGGCGCGATCGCAGCACGCACCGAGCGCCTGCGAGTCGGGACCGGGGTCACGTGCCCCCTCATCCGCATGCACCCGGCGCTGGTCGCGCAGGCGTCCGCCACGGTGGGGGAGCTGATGCCGGGGCGCTTCTTCCTCGGCGTGGGCTCCGGTGAGAATCTCAACGAGCACATCACCGGCGAGCGCTGGCCGCCGGCATCGGTCCGCCTCGACATGCTCGAGGAGGCGATCGATGTGATTCGGCGCCTGATGGCCGGCGACGTCGTCGACCATCACGGTGAGCACTACACGGTCGAGGGAGCGCGGGTGTACTGCGATCCCGAGACCGCCCCCCCGATCTTCGTTGCCGCGGCCGGCACGCAGGCGGCTGAGCTCGCCGGTCGCGCCGCCGACGGGATCATCGGCACCGCCCCCGCTTCGGACACGCTCGAGGCATTCGCTGATGCCGGCGGGAGGGGCAAGCCCCGGATCGGCCAGGTCACGGTGTGCTGGGCCAACTCCGAGGACAAAGCCAAGCAGATCGCTCACGAGTGGTGGCCCAACACCGCGCTCCCCGGTCAGCTGAGCCAAGAGTTACCGATGCCCTCGCATTTCGAGCAGGCGGTCGAGCTCGTCGGTGAGGACGAGGTCGCCGAGCGGATCGTGTGCGGCCCCGACGTGGCGCGGCACGTCGCCGGCGTGCAGGAGTTCGTCGATGCCGGCTACGACCAGGTCTACGTGCACCAGGTCGGGCCCGTTCAGGACGGCTTCTTCGACTTCTACGAGCGCGACGTCATCCCCCGATTCCGCTAGTCCCGGTTGTCGAGGTCCTCGCACGTTTGAGCGGCTTGGCCGCGGGTAGAGCCCGGCTGCGGCAGTCCCGCCGCCGACCCGAAAAGGAGGACGAAAGTGCCAAGCGTCGTGGACGTGTTGAAGCAGGACCACCGAACGGTCGAGAAGCTGTTCTCCGACTTCGAAGCCTCCGGTGATCAGGCGATCGTCGAGACCATCTGCGGGGAACTCGACGTCCACATGGAGGCCGAGGAGAAGATCGTGTACCCGGTGCTCCGCGAGGACGTGTCGGGCGGCACGCAGATGGCCCAGCACGCCGAGAAGGAGCATGCCGAGGCTCGGCAGATCGTGGGCCGGATCCGTCAGACCAAGGATCCCGATCACCTCTCCGAGCTGGTGCAGGAGCTCAAGAGCGGGATCGAGGAGCACGTGCAGGAAGAAGAGAGTGACGTGTTTCCGAAGATGGAGCAGGAGCTGGGGAGCGAGCGGTTGGAGCAGCTCGGCCAGGAGGTCGAGGCGCAGAAGAGCTGAGCAGGCATCGTCGGGAGGCGCTCGGCGCCTCCCGACACTCAGCTCGACGGTTGATCAACCAGTCTCTGAGTGTGCCGCCGCCACCGGCTTCGATTCCGGTGATCCCCGTTGGCGCAGGAAGACCGACAGCACGACGATTGCGCCGACCGCGAGGAACTCGCTCTGCCAGTTCTGGAGCGATTCGAACCAGAACCGCGACGTGGTGGCGTACTCGAGGGTCGACACCCGCGCCTGACCGTGCTCCACCTGCTCCGAGCTGTAGTCGCGCGCCCCGCTCATCGCGTGGAAGAAGATCGACAACAGGAACAGCACGATGAACGCCAGGGCCAGCGAGTTCTCGTACACCCGCAGCCAGATGCCGCCGCGCCGGACCGGCCACGGCACGTCTCCGCGCTTGTCGACTTCGCGAGGATCCTGGTCGACCTCCTCGCGCCGCTCGGGATCCTTCGAGTCGGCGGAGCCCTTCTGGACCAGGAAGACGGTGAGGAGGATGTACGCGCCGATCTGGAGGAACTCGCTCTCCCAGTTCTCGGTCAGCGCCTCCCAGAAATGCCCGCTGGTCAGGTACTTGCCGTAACCCACCTCGGACGAGTGATGCGCCTTCTGGTCGGCGTTGAACTGGCGGTGGCCGGCGACGCTCTGGGCGAACGCGAATACGAAGAACAGCCCGAAGCAGACGACCGTCAGCGAGTTCGCCCGCCAGAAGCCGCGCTT
>Ga0136613_10001118_pt1 | contig 13533 bp, 11 predicted proteins | sample AntDrymUQ2722106_2_FD_106649 | JGI IMG/M metagenome (GOLD analysis project Ga0136613, IMG submission 106649) | Polar desert sand microbial communities from Dry Valleys, Antarctica - metaG UQ272 (21.06) | ecosystem: Environmental > Terrestrial > Soil > Desert | place: Antarctica: Dry Valley... | reverse complement strand
CTAGAACTCGCCCACGGTGCCGACGCGGAAGCGCTCGATGGCGAAGATCGCGATCGCGGTCAGCGCCATGAGAATCGTGCTGGCGGCCATGGCGGCGCCGAAGTTGAGCGCCCCGGGCTGGCCGAGCAGGCGGAAGATCACGACCGGGAGCGTCGGGTAATCGGGGCGGGCGATGAAGATCGTCGCGCCGAACTCGCCCAGTGAGATCGCGAACGCGAACCCGGCCGCCACCAGGGCGGCGCGGGCGACGATGGGAAGGTCGACCTCGCGCCACACCCGCGCCGGGGACGCGCCGAGCACCGCCGCGCTCTCCCGTAGCCCGTCGTCGATCGCCCGCAGGACCGGGGTCATGACCCGCACGACGAACGGCACCGCGACCAGCGCGTGCGCGATCGGGATGAGTGCAGCCGAGCCCCGCAGGTCGAGCGGGGGCTCGTCCAGCGCGACCAGGAACCCGAATCCCACCGTGACCGCCGAGACGCCGAGCGGGAGCATGAGCAGCATCTCGACCCCTCTCCCGGTTGCCCGCGGGCTGCGGTCGCGCCCGCGGGCGGCGAGCGCGAACGCCGCCAGCGCTCCGACGGTCACCGCGATCACCGTGGCCACGGCGGCGAACACGAGCGAGTTGCGGATCGCCTCGACCGGCGGCACGAACAGCGACGTTCCCCGCCGCACCTCGCCGAGCTCGCGGTAGGCACCGAGGCCGTACCCGCCGGGGACCGAGAACGAGCGCTCCACCAGCACCGCCAGGGGAACGCCGAGCAACAGCGCCATGACCCCCAGGTTGGCGGCGAGCAGGGCGCGCTGGCGCGGTCCCTCCGGGCGGCGGACGACCTCACCCGCCGCCCGAAGGCGCAGCGCCTCCGCCCGCCGCCCCTGGGCGCGCGCCGAGACGAGGAGGAGCGCGACCACCGCGAGGACCTGCACGATTGCGAGCGCGGCGGCGAGCGGCAGGTTCAGCAGGTCGACGGTCTGGCGGTAGATCTCGGTCTCGAGCGTCGCGTACCGGGGGCCGCCCAGGATGAGGATCACCCCGAACGACGTGAACGTGAACAGGAACACGATCGACGCCGCCGCCGCGATCGCGGGTCGAAGCGCCGGGAGCGTCACCGCCCGGAACGCCTGCCACCGGCTGGCGCCGAGGACGCGGGCCGCTTCCTCCTGACGAGGGTCGAGGTGCGACCACAGCCCGCCGACGGTGCGGACGACAACGGCGTAGTTGAAGAAGACGTGGGCGATGAGGATGGCGGCCAGCGACTGCTCGAGCCCGAGCGCGCCCAGCGGGCCATCGTCCTCGAGCAGGCCGCGGAACGCCGAGCCGACGACGACGGTCGGGAGCACAAACGGCACTGTGACCGCCGCCCACAGCAGCCGCCGGCCGGGGAAGTCGTAGCGGGCGAGCACATACGCCCCGGGGAGCGCCACCAGCACCGTGAGCACGGTGGACAGCGCCGCCTGCCAGAGCGTGAACCACACGACCTCCCGTAGCTCGGCGTCGGTCGCGACCTTCCCCAACGGTTCGAGGTCGAGGTGACCGTCGGGCCACAGGCCCCGCCCGACGATCGTGGCCACGGGATACGCGAAGAACACGGCCACGAACGCCACCGGCACCGCCAGCAGCGCCGCCCGCGCTAGCGCAGCACGGTGTCGGTCCATTCCTCGATCCAGCGGTCGCGGTTGTCGCCGATCTCGTCGGGGTCCAAGGTCAGGGGCTCGGGCGGCACCTCGGCGAACTGCACGAACACATCGGGAAGCAGCACGCCGTCGCGCACGGGGAACACGAACATGTTGAGCGGGATGTCCTCCTGGAAGCGCTCCGACAGCATGAAATCGACCAGCTCTCGTGCCGCCCTCTCGTTGTCGGTCCCCTCGAGGACTCCGGCGAACTCGATCTGGTTGAAGCAGGACGCCAGCACCGTGCCGATGGGCGACTCCGCCGGCTGGGGGTCGGAGAAGAACACGGCCGCGGGCGGGCTCGACGCGTACGAGACCACCAGAGGCTGGTCACCCTGTCCCTCGCCGGCGCTGAACTCGCCGTTGTAGGCCTCCTCCCAGCCCGCGACCACCTGCACGTCGTTGGCGCGCAGGCGCTCCCAGTAGTCGCGCCAGCCGTCCTCGCCGAACTGGGCGACGGTCGCGAGCAGGAACGCGAGGCCGGGCGAAGACGTCGCCGGGTTCTCGGTGACCAGCAGCCCCCGGTACTCCGGACGGGTCAGGTCGTCGAGCGTTTGCGGTACCGGGAGCCCGTTGTCGGCGAAGTAGGCCTTGTCGTAGTTGATGCAGACATCGCCGCGGTCGATCGGGGTGACGCGGTGTCTCGGGTCGAGCTCGTACTGGTCGGGCACCGCCGCCAGCTCGGGCGACTCATACCGCGCAAAGACGCCCTCCTCGGTAGCGCGGGTAAGGAAGGTGTTGTCGAGGCCGAAGAACACGTCGCCGAGGGGGTCGTCCTTGGTGAGGATCACCTGGTTGATCGCCGCGCCGGCGTCGCCCGACGGCAGCACCTCGACCTCGACACCCGTCTGCTCGGTGAACTCGGCGAAAACGTCGTCCGACACCGCGAACGAGTCGTGAGTGACGAGGGTGAGCGTATTTCCGTCGCCCCCGCCCGAGCCGCAGGCGCTGAGCAGTGTGGACGCGAGCCCGAGGGTCGCGAGGACGACGGTGACGGCCGCTCGGCGCACGGGTCAGTCCTTCTCCGGTTGGACGGCGAGCACCGTGCCGCTCTCGACCGACACGTGCGCGACCGGTTCGTTCAGCTCGTTGCTGACGCCGCGGGTCGAGCCGGGGGCGAGGTCCTCGCCGGTGAGCGGGTAGCGCAGCCCCCGCGTCCGCACGCCCCGGGCGGGACCACCCACCGCGAGCAGGGAGCACAGGTCGCCGGGTGCGCCCGAGATGTCAGCCTCGGACCGGACGACGGTCACGAGCGCCTCGCCCGTGACCCATTCCACCGCCACGCCGTCGGCCGCCGGCCCCGCGAGCGCCAGCGCGTTGGCGAGGAAGTGGTCGAGCCGACCCCCGTAGCCGCCCACGACCACGATGCGCGTCGCTCCTCGCGCCCGCGCGGCAGCGAGCGCGAGCTCGAGGTCGGTCTGGTCCTTGGCGACCGGATGGCGCTCGACCTGGGTCCCGGCGGCCTCGGCGGCCACGACCGCGTCGTGGTCGGCGGAGTCGAAGTCGCCGACCACGAGGTCGACGCGGCGGCCGAGAGCCTGGGCGTGCTCGAGCCCCGAGTCGGCGGCGACGACGAACGCGTCCGGGCCCGGCAGCCGGTCCACCAACTCGGGCGGGAGCGGGTCGCCGCCCGCGAAGACCAGGGTCGTGGAGGATGGCCTGGCGTTCACGCGCCCTCCCTCCGCTGGAATTACCCAGTGCAGGTTCGGGGGGTCGGTGGCGCTGCCCGCCTGCCACCGTTGTGCGGCGGGCCGGCCACCCTCTCAGCCCGGCTGTCCCGAGCTCCCCTTGGGTCGAAACCCAATCGTACTACGCGCGGGCTGCTGCTCTACCGGTAGTTCCCCGTGTGGCCCATGCTGAAGCGACCGGGCTGGGGGAAGATCGCGAGGCCGTGGGGCCCGCCGCCGACGTTGATGCGTCGTATGAGCTCGCCACTGCTCGTGTCGATCACGTACACCTCGCTGTGGTAGCGACCGGTCAGCCACAGTTGCGTGCCGTCGGTCGACACGCCGCCCATGTCGGGGCTGCCGCCGAACGTCCAGGTCGCGGTGGGCTGGCGGGTGGCGAAGTCGATGACCGTCACCGAGCCGCCGATCCGGTTGCTGACGTACAGCACGTTCCCGTCCCGACTCGGGTACAGGCCGTGGGTGCCCGCACCGGTCGGGACGAACGACAGCTCCGTCATGTTCGCCCAGTCGATCACCGACACGCCGTTGCGGGTCTCGTTGGCGTTGAACACGACGCTCCCGTCGGGCGAGAGCTTGAGGTCGACGGGCTTCCCGCCGACGTTGACCCCCCCGGTCACCTCCATCGTCTCGAGGTCGACCCGGATGATCCACCCCGAGAACTCGCAGCTGGCGATCATCGTCTTGCCGTCGGCGGTGAACTCGGCGTGGTTCACGCCCGAGTTGCCCTCGGCGTTCCGGTACTCGGCGGGGACGTCGAGCCGCTTGACGAGCTCCCACGTCACCGGGTCGCGGAAGTCGATCTGGCTGTTGCGCTCGGCGATGACGATCGCCTGCGACCCGTCGGGCGAGAAGTAGAGATTGTACGGGTCGTCGACCGGGATGTCGGGGCCGGGTTTACCGGTGCGGGGGTCGATCGGCGTCAGCGAGTTGCCCTGGTTGTTGTTCACGTAGAGCGTCTGCATGTCGTACGACGGCACGACGTGCTGGGGAAGGCGCCCGACGGGATAACTGTCGACCACGGTGAAGGTCTCGGGATCGATCACGTCGACGGTGGCCGACTCACCGTTGGGCACGTACACCCGCGTCGGAATGTCCTGGACCGACTCGGCGAGGTCGTCCGGACCGGTGTGCTCGTACACGTTCACCGGCTGGCCCTCGGCCGTGGGCTCTTCGGGTGGGGGAGGCGGGATCGACTCGGCGGTGGTTGGTTGGTCGCCCCCGTCGGGCGCGCCGATATCGGGGGTGTCGTCACTCGAGCACGCGCCTCCGAGGGCGAGCGTGAGCACGGCCACCAGCCAGATCCTGCGCATGGGGAGGCAGCTTCGCGCGACCGCCTCGGTCGGTGAGGGCGCGCCGGGGCAGCCCGGGCATGACACGATGGCCTCCGTGACGGTCGAGCGGTCGGCGAGGCCGGGTCGGCGCGCGGTCCGCATCGCGCTGGAGGCGTTCACGGTCGCGCTGGGCATCCACCTGCTCCTTCCCCGGGTCGCGGGGTTCGAGGAGGTGGGGCGGGCGATCGCGCGCGGCAGCTGGGTCTCGATCGTGGCGTTGGTCGTGTTCGAGGCCGCCAGCCTGCTCGCCTACGGCGAGCTGGTGCACGTGGTGCTGAGGTCGATGGGTGAGCAGGCGTCGCGAACGCTGATCCAGCGCACGACCCTCGTGGGGACGTCGCTGGGCCGGACGCTCCCGGGCGGCACGACCACCGCGCTCGCAGTGGTCGTGAACGCGCTGCGGCGCGCCGGTCTCAACGGCGTGCGCAGCACCACCGCCCTCGCCACCAGCGGGCTCCTGTCGTCGTTCGTGCTCGCGGTGCTCCTCGTCCCCGCGGTCATCCTGGCGATGGCGGGCGGGCAGGACGGCGGGATCGCATTGGGCGCGGGGGTCGCCGCCCTCGCCATCATCGGCTTCGTCGGGATTGTCGTTCCCGCCGCCCGTCGTCCCCAGGCCGTCGGCGCCTTCGTCGAGCGCTGGCTCCGCCGGGTGGTTCCGCGGCCGCTGTACCACCACATCGATCCGGTCGTGGCCGCCCGCGCCGCCGAGGAGGCGGTCCGGGGCGTCCGCCGGCTGCTGCGCGACCCGGGCGCGCTCGGGCGGGGTCTGCTGTTCGCCTCGGCCAACTGGCTGTTCGACGTGGCCGCGCTGGCGGCCGTCGCGGTCACGGTCGGTCGCGGGACACCGCTGAGCGGGATCCTGCTCGCGTACATCATCGGCCAGCTGGCGGCGGCGGTGCCGCTGACGCCGGGCGGGGTCGGGATCGTCGAGACCGCGATGATCGGCTCGCTCGTCGCCGCCGGCGCGCCGGTCGCGGCCGCGACCGCGACCGTGCTCGGGTGGCGTCTGTTCAGCTACTGGCTCCCGATCCTGGCCGGGCTGGGCCTACTGCCGACCCTGCCCCGGCGGCCCCGCTTCCGAACCGCGGGGGCGTAGCCGGGCGGTACCGTTCGCATCGTGCCCGCGTTGACGGAGCGGATGACCGCCGGGGGTCACGAACAGGTCGTGTTCGTCACCGACGACGCGGTCGGGCTCCGGGCAATCATCGCGGTGCACTCGACCGCACTGGGCCCGTCGCTGGGCGGTATCCGCTTCTGGAGCTATCCCGACGAGGACGCCGCGCTCGTCGATGTGCTGCGCCTGTCGGAGGCGATGAGCCTCAAGGCCGCGGCCGCCGGCCTGCATCAGGGCGGGGGCAAGGCGGTCGTGCTCTGGGATGATCCCGCTCGACCGCGCGACGAGCCGTTCCTCCGGGCGCTCGGCCGCGCCGTCGACGCGCTCGGCGGCCGGTACATCGCTGCCGAGGACGTCGGCGCGACCCCGGCCGACATGAACGGCCTCGCGCTCGAGACACCCTGGGTGACCGGCGTCGACGGCCCGGGCGGCTCGGGCGATCCGTCGCCCGTGACCGCGCTCGGCGTCGTTGCGGCGATGCGGGCGGTCGCCGGTGCGCTCGACGGCGATCCGTCGCTGATGGGGAAGCGGGTCGTGGTGCAGGGCGCCGGTCACGTGGGCGGGCACCTGGTTCACCTGCTCGTCGAGGCGGGCGCGTCGATCGGGGTCGCGGATGTCCGACCCGAGCTCGTTCACCAGCTCGTCCGCGCCCACGGCGTCGACGCGCTCGAGTGCGAGACCGTACTCGACCAGCCCTGCGACATCCTGGCGCCGTGCGCGCTGGGCGGGGTGCTCGACCGGTCGAAGGTGTCGGGCCTGCGCTGCCGCGCCATCGCGGGGGCGGCCAACAACCAGCTGCTCGATGCGGCCACCGACGAGACGCTGGCCGACCGCGGGATCCTCTACGCCCCCGACTTCGTCGCCAACGCCGGCGGCATCATCAACATCGCCGAGGAGTTCACTGGCTACGACCGTGGCCGTGCGCTCGAGCGCACCGCCGCCATTGAGGCCACGACGACCCGGGTGTTCGCGCTCGCCCGCGAGCTGGGCGTGCCCCCCGGCAGGGCGGCCGAGACCATGGCGCGCCGCCGGATCGCCGAGGAGGGTGGCGGACGGCGGTGGCGTCCGGGTGACCCGGCGGCATGGACGAACGGCGCGCCCCTGCGCTCGGTGCGCCCGCCGGCCGCGTCATCGAAGGCGGTCTGAATGGCCGATCGCACGGTCTCCTTGCTCGCGGGCCAGCTCGACTTCCTCTTCGAGGAGCAACCCGAGCTGCGATCGGCCCCTACGGCGCGCCTGCTCGACCGGCTCAACCGGGAGGACCGGCTGGTGCGGGCCCGCGCCGAGGAGCCGCTCGAGAACGACCGGTGGGTCCAGCGGCGGGCCGACGAGCTCGACGACCGGTTCACCGCCCGCCAGGTCGAGGAGGCCCTCGAGCTCGTCAAGAAGCGAGGCCCGGCGTGAGCATCGCTAGGATGCCGCCGCGATGAAGGTTGTCGTCGACTACGACCTGTGCGAGAGCAACGCGGTGTGCATGGGCATCGCGCCCGAGATCTTCGAGGTGCGCGACGACGACAATCTCTACCTCCTGCAGGAGGAGCCGGACGAGTCGCTGCGACCCAAGATGGAGGAGGCCGTCCGCCGCTGTCCCAAACAGGCGATCTCAATAGAGGAGTAAGCGTCGGGGCGCGACGCGCGGCGGCGTTCATGCAGCAGTAGGAGCGAGCGTGCTGAACGAACCCGTCCGGGGAACCCTTCCGGAGCCGAGCTTCTTCTCGCTGTCCGGGCTCGAAATGCTTCGTGCCTACATGCGGGGACAAGTGGCGGGCACGCCGCTGTTCCGACTGCTGGCTCCGATGAACACGCAGGCGAGCTCGGGCACGAGTGTCCTGCGCCAACCCCTCAGCCCGTGGTTCGAGATCAACGACGGGTTCATGGATCTGACGGCCACGGCGGCATACAACGTGGAGGTCACCGCGCTCACGAGCGCCCCGCCGGGTACGTACGTCCGGACGGTGAGCCTGTCGCTGCGGTACCTGCGGCCCTGCACCGTCGACCACGAGGCGGTGATTGCCCGAGGCCGCATCCTGCACGCGGGGTCGAGCTTTACCACGGTGGAGACGCTCATCGAGGATGCCCTCGGCCGCACCGTCGCCCATGGCACCGGGTCCGTCGTGCTCACTCCCATGGAGCCGCCGCCACCACCGCTCTCGCGTCCCCTCCAGCCGGTGGACGACCCGGTCTACCCGACCCCGGATCCGGCCCGTCGCCCCATGCCTCCCAGGGAGGTCCCGCGTGCGGGCCAGCCGCCCACCCGTCTGCCTCCGATCGGCGAGTTTCTCGGAATGCAGTTGCTGGAGGGTTCGGATGGCCGGGTCAGAGTTGCGTTGCCGACGACGGAGTGGTTCTGCCGGCTGTACCGGGAGGTCGCGTCCGAGATCATCGGAGTCCTCGGCGATGTGGCGGGAATCACGACGATCCCCCCGATCGCCAGAGCCGACGAACGCTTCGTGGTCATCAACTCCACCACGAGCTTCACGGCACCGGTGATCCCCGACGGCCGGCCGCTCGTGGCGGATGCGATCGTGCGGCACCGGAGAGGCAACCTGGTCATCTCGGAGTGCGAGATCACCGACGCCGACGGCCAGACGGTCGCCATCGCGCAATCGAGCGGCTTACTCCTCGAGCGCACGGCTCGCCCCGCACAACGAGCGACCGACCGGCGCCTCTTGAGCGTTCTCTTCACCGATGTCGTCGGCTCGACCGAGCGGGCCGGCCAACTGGGCGACGCGCGCTGGCGCGAGCTCCTCGACGAGCACAATGCGCTCGTTCGCCGCCAGCTCGAGCTTCACAAGGGCCGGGAGGTGAAGACCACCGGTGACGGCTTCCTCGCCACGTTCGACTCCCCGACCCGCGCCGTCGAATGTGCGCGCGCCATCCGCGATGCCATGCGCGGGCTCGGGCTCGAGATCCGCGCCGGGATCCACACCGGCGACTGCGAGCTTGTCGGCGGCGACGTGGCCGGTCTCGCGGTCCACGTCGCCTCGAGGGTGCAGTCGGCGGCCCAACCGGGCGAGATCCTCGTCTCGAGCACCGTACGCGACCTCATCGCCGGCTCCGACTTGGTGCTGGTCGAGCGGGGTGTGCACGAGCTCAAGGGGCTCGACGGAACGTGGACGCTCCTCGCGGTTGAGGCGTAAGAACCAGCAGCCTTCCTAGATCGCCCGCTCGCGGCCTTCCCAGTAGGGGTCGCGCAGCTTGCGCTTGTAGAGCTTGCCGTTGGGGTCGCGGGGCATCTCGGCGATGAAGTCGATCGACTTCGGCGTCTTGAAAGTCGCCAACCGGTCGCGGCAGAACGCCAGGATGTCCTCGGCCAGCTCGGGCCCGGGCTCCTCGCCGGGGGCGGGCTCGATGACGGCCTTGACCTCCTCACCCCAGTCCTCGTGGGGGATGCCGAATACGGCGGCGTCGCCGACCTTCGGGTGCGACAGGAGCTCGCTCTCGATCTCGGCGGGATAGATGTTGGCGCCGCCCGAGATGATCATGTCGGTCTTGCGGTCCCGCAGGAACAGCCAGCCCTCGTCGTCGAGGTAACCGACGTCGCCGACGGTGAAGAACTTGCCCTGGCGGCTCTTCTCGGTCTTGTCCTTGTCCTTGTAGTACTCGAAGTTGCCCGTCTGCATGTGCATGTAGACGGTGCCGATCTCGCCCGCGGGGAGTTCGTTGCCGTCGTCGTCGAGGACCGCGATCTCCGATATCGGCCAGGGCTTGCCGACCGTCCCGGGCCTCTGCATCCACTCCTCGGCGAATACGATCGTGCCGCCCCCCTCGCTGGCGGCGTAGTACTCGTCGATCGTGTTGCCCCACCACTCGATCATCCGGCGCTTGACGTCGGGTGGGCAGGGCGCGGCCGCGTGCACCATGTGCCGCAGCGACGAAACGTCGTACTTCGCCTTGACGTCGTCGGGCAGGGCCAGCAGCCGGTGGAACTGGGTCGGCACCATGTGGCTGTTGGTGACCCGATATTTCTCGATCAGGCCCAGCATGCCTTCCGGCGTCCACTTGTCCATGACGACGACGGTGTGGCCGGCGTGCAGCGCGCCGCCGGCGAAGACGAGCACCGCGGTGTGGTACAGGGGTGAGCCGCAGATGTGGACGTTGTCGTTGTGGGGCTGGAGGCCGAAGAGGAACAGCATCCCCGAGAGACCCACCGCGCCCGCCTCGGGCTCGACACCGGGGAGCGGGCGGCGCACGCCCTTGGGGCGCCCGGTCGTACCCGACGTGTAGTTCATGACCACGCCGGTCGTGCGGTCGTCGGGCAACGTCGTGGGCTGGCCGTCCTTGAGCTCCTCGTACGAGCGGAAGCCGGGGACGTCGCCTACCGCGAAGCGGCCGTCTTCGGGGAAGTCGATCTCGTCGGCGGCGGCGACGCAGACGTCGGCGAACCGCTCGTGGGCGACGAAGACCTTGGCTTCGGAGTCCTGCACGATGTACGCGATCTCGAGACCGACGAGGTGGTGGTTGATCGGCACGAGATAGAGGCCCGCCTGGAGGACCGCGAGGTAGAGCTCGAACACCTCGACGCGGTTGGGGAGCACCATCGCGACCGCGTCGCCGGGCTGGAGGCCGAGGGCGCGCAGGCCGTGCACGACCTGGTTGCACGACGCCAGCAGCTCGCCGGCGTCGACCTCGCGCTCGTCGGGGTCGACCAGCGCGAGCTTGTTCGGGTCTTCCGCAGCGATGCTCCAGAACCCCAGCTCCGCCATCTTTCCTCACTCGCTCCCTGCGGCCCGGGTTACCCGGGCCGCGGCCGGTCGCTCGCTGGCGAGCTCGCTCGCTTCGCTCGCTCGCCGCGCGATGTCCTTGGCCCGGCGGTAGTCGGGCTTCCCGACGGGGGTGCGGATGATCTCGTCCAGGATGACCAGCTGACGCGGCATCTTGTAGCCGGCCAGCTGGGCGCGGCAGTGGGCTTGCAGGTCCTCGAGGGCGGGTTGGGCGCCCGGCCGGGGTTGCACGATCGCCGCCACCCGTTCGACGAAGCGGTCGTCGGGCACGCCCACGACGACGGCGTCGAAGACGTCGGGGTGCGACTTCAGCGCCGCCTCCACCTCTTCCGGGTACACCTTCTCGCCGCCGGTGGTGATGGAGACCGAGCCCCGCCCGAGCATCGTGATCGTGCCGTCGGCCTCGACGGTGGCGAAGTCGCCGGGGATGACCCAGCGGGTGCCATCGGCGGCGGTCAGGAAGGTGGCGGCGGTCTTCTCCTCGTCTTTGTAGTAGCCGAGCGGGATGTGGCCCCGACGGGCCAGCCGCCCGACGACACCGGACCCGGGTTCGACCGGCCGGACGTCGTCGTCGAGCACGGTGGTGTGCTCGCCCATGGTGAAGCGAGGACCGGCGGCGGGGCCGTCGGTGTCGAACACGCTCCCGCCCGCGCCCGTCTCCGACGCGCCGAAGCTGTCCATCACGATCGCGTTCGGCAGCTCCGCCCGCAGCTGCTCCTTGACCGTGGGCGAGAGGATCGCGCCGCCCGAGCCGACCCCGATCACCGACGACGTGTCGTACGACGCGCCCGAAGCGGTCAGCGCCTCGGCCAGCGGACGGCCCATGGCGTCGCCGACCACCATCACCCCGTTGCAGCGCTCGCGCTCGACCATGCGCCAGATCGCGTCGGGGTCGAAGCGCCGCTGACAGTTCAAGACGACGGTGCCACCGCCATAGAACGTGATGAAGGTGACCCACTGGCCGCCGCCGTGCATCATCGGTGCGTTGACCATCTGGATCGCGCGGGCGTCCTCGGCGCTGACGCGCTCGGCCAGCTCGTCGGGCTTCTCGATCGGGGGCTGGCCGAAGCCACCGCCGCCGAGGGCGGCGAAGAAGATGTCCTCGGCCCGCCACATCACACCCTTGGGAACGCCGGTGGTGCCGCCCGTGTACAGGAAGTAGAGGTCGTCGGGGGAGCGGGGGTCGAAGTCGCGCTCGGGTGACGCCGCCGCCAGCGGGTCCTCGTAAGGAACCGCGTCGGACGGGGCGTCGCTGCCGTCCTCGAGCACGACGGAGTGCCGGAGCCGCGGCAGATCCGCGCGGACCGAATCGAGCACGGGCGCGAAGGCGCGCTCGTGCACGACCGCGACCGCGTCGGAGTTCTCGAGGATGTGGCGGGCCTCGTCGGCGACGTAGCGGTAGTTGACGTTGATGGGGACGGCCCGCGCCTTGTACGCGGCCAGCATCGCCTCGATCCACTCGGCCCGGTTCCAGGCGTAGATCGCCACCTTGTCGCCCGGCGCCACGCCAACGCCTCCGAGGTGGTGCGCGAGCCGGTTGGCGCGCTCGTCGAGCTGCTCGTACGTGAGGCGGCGGTCGCCGGCGACGAGCGCGAGGCGGGTCGGCACCCTGTCGACGACCACCTCGAACAGATCCGCCAGGTTGAATTCCCGCACAGCCTCAGAAGTAGAACACGTTCTGTTCTGACGCGGCAAGGTCATCTACGCTCCGGGCGTCTGAGCGACGACGCCCGACCTCTCCTCTTCTCTCCGCTGCGGATCGGCCCGGTCACCGCGCCCAACCGAATCGTGTTCGGCGCCCACTTCACCCAGTTCGTGGAGCCGGCATCGACGGTGGGCGAGCCCGGCTTCTACGGCGAGCGCTACGGCCGCTACCTGGGTGAGCGGGCGCGCGGAGGCGCGGGCGTGATCATCGCCGGCCAGGCCCAGGTGCATCCGACGACGGCCTACCAGATGCGGAACAACGCGGTCGCGTGGGACGAAGCGTCGGTGCCGCACTTCCGCCAGGTCACCGCGCCGGTCCACGAGCACCGCGCTCTCGCCTTCCTCCAGCTCGCGCACAACGGCGGTGTCAACGACGGCACCTGGTCGAAGCTCCCGGTGTGGGCGCCGTCGGCGGTTGCCAACTACAACGAGCCGCCCCAGGCGCTCGAGCGCGACCAGATCGCCGAGCTCGTCGACCACTTCGCCCGCTCGGCCGCCAACGCCGCCGCCGGCGGGTTCGACGGCATCGAGATCCACGGCGCCCACGGTTACCTCGTCCACGAGTTCCTCTCGCCCAAAAGCAACCGCCGAACCGATGAATACGGCGGCAGCCTCGACAACCGCATGCGCTTCTGCGTCGAGGTGCTCGGAGCCGTGCGCGCTGCGGTCGGCGACGGCGTCGCGGTCGGTTTGCGCCTGGTCGGCGACGAGGAGCAGCGCGACGGCTCCGGCCTGACCGCCGACGACGCCGCCGAGATCGCCGCCCGCCTCGAAGAGAGCGGGCTGGTCGACTTCCTCAATGTCAGCAGCGGCATGTCGGGAGTGGGGATGGTGCGGCCGGTCTACGCGCCCCACCTGCTGGGTGTGTACGCCGCTCACGCGGTGAAGAAGGCGGTGCGCGACACGCCGGTGTTCGCGGTCCATCGCATCCTCACGCCCGACGAGGCCGAGGGGATCCTCGAGCGGGACGAGGCCGACGCCATCGCGCTCGTGCGAGCGCTCATCGCCGATCCGGAATGGCCCGCGAAGGCGCGCGCCGGCGCCGACGACACGATCCGGCGCTGTACCGGCTCCAACCAGGGCTGCTACGGCAACCTGGTGGCCGGGATGCCGATCAACTGCGTGACCAACCCCGCGGTCGGCCGGGAGGCCGAGCTGGGCGCGGACACGCTGCGCCCGGCGGCGCACCCGAAGCGGGTGGTGGTCGTGGGCGGCGGACCGGCGGGGCTGGAGGCGGCGTGGGTCGGTGCGGCCCGTGGCCACGACGTGACCCTGCTCGAGCGCGCCGACGCCCTCGG
>Ga0136613_10001114_pt1 | contig 13553 bp, 16 predicted proteins | sample AntDrymUQ2722106_2_FD_106649 | JGI IMG/M metagenome (GOLD analysis project Ga0136613, IMG submission 106649) | Polar desert sand microbial communities from Dry Valleys, Antarctica - metaG UQ272 (21.06) | ecosystem: Environmental > Terrestrial > Soil > Desert | place: Antarctica: Dry Valley... | reverse complement strand
TGCTTTTCCCTCGGCTAGGAGAGCGGCTTCGTCGGCGCTGAAGATGTCGAGCTGGCGCTCGATCACCCCGCGGAAACGTCCTCGTCCCAGCATCAGAGAAGCTCCCTGTACAGGTCGACGTGAGCAGCGGCCGCTGCCTCCCAGGTGAGCTCGGCACGTGCTGCCTCGGCGCCCCGGCGTGCGGCGCAGAGCGCATCTGCGTCGCCCAGGAGCCGCTCCAGAGCGAGCGCCATACCCCCGACATCGCCCGGCTCCACGACTGCTCCTGCGCCGAATCGGGTGACGACCTCGCCGAGCCCGCCGATGTCGTAGACGATCGCGGGCACTCCCGCTCCGAGCACCTGGAGAAGCGCGCCGGAGACGTCGATCTCGGACCTGTACGGAAACAGAGCGACGGTCGCCTCGGAGAGCGCACGCCGGATCTCGCGGTCGGGGAGGAAGCCGAGCCGCCACTCCGCCCGGTCGCCGGCCGTAGCTTGCAAACCATCCAGTGGCACACGCGGGTCGCCCGCCACGAGCAGGCGCGCGCCGTCGACCTGGAGAACCGCCTCGACCGAGTCCTCCGTGCCCTTGTACGGGCGGATCAGGCCGAGCGCCAGCGCGGTTCGGCCGTCATCCCGCCGGTCCACGTCCAAGCGGAAGGCCGGGTGAGGGATGACGCGAAGGCGCTCCTCGGGGATGCCGAACGCGGCCAGCGAGTCGTGTCCCCGTTGCGAGTGCACGACGATGCGTTCGCAGCGGTCGAAGAGCGCACGCCAGAGCCCGGTCCGGGCGGCGGTGCGCCGCGGGATGATGTCATGCGCGGTGAAGACGACGGGCGAGCGCGGACGGAACAGCCAGCGGTCGAGCTCGGGCGCGCCGAACCACTGCATGTGCAGCACATCGGGTCGGTGCGTGGCGAGCTGCGCCATGCCGATCGGGTGCTCGAGCGCCTTCACGGCCAGTCGCGCCCGGGACGAGCCCATCCGAGACGAGAGGCGGTAGAACGACTCGCGAGTGATGTACCCCTGTGGCCGCGCCACAGCGCCGAACCGAAAGCGCGAGGTCATGAGCTCCACATCCGCGCCGGCAAGCGCGAGCGCGGCAGCGAGCGACCGGTCGTAGGGCGGCGTGTACGCGGGCGGATCGGCGATGAGAATGCGCATGGATCGAGGACAGTAAGAGCCTCTACCACAATGACGCCTCGTCGACGGTGCGTGCTGGGTGGTGCGAGGCAAGGACGCAGGGAGGGCCAATATGCGGGCATATTGGCCCGACTGAGGACGCCGCATCGCGCTGCCTAGCGCGTGCCGGCGACTCAGAGCTTCATTGTGTTAGAGGCACTCAGGCTATTGCGCCTTGCAACAGACTGTTACAAGGCGTCCGTCGGCAGAATCCGGTTCGTGACGTTCGACGAGGCACGCGCGCAGTTCCCGGTGCTCGAGCGAGTGGCCTATCTGCAGGCCGGCAGCGCCGGACCGCTCGCTCGAGCGACAGGGGAGGCCATGGCGACCGAGGCGGAGCGAAACCTGCGCGAAGGCAGGGTGGGTCTCGACTACATCGCGCGCGTGTTGGCGCTCCGGTCCGAGCTGCGCGCCGAGCTCGCCGATCTGGTCGCGGCCGAGGCGGAACAGGTGGCGCTGACCGCTTCCACCACGGATGGCTGCAATCTCGTCCTCGCCGGACTCGATCTCGATCCAGGTGACGAAGTGATCACGACGACAGACGAGCACTTCGGGCTGATCGGGGCGTTGCATGCCTCCGGCGCCCGAGTGGTGGTCGTGCCGCCGGATGCAGACTCGATCGCGGGCGCGGTTACACCGAAGACACGCCTTCTCGCCATGTCCCACGTCCTCTGGACCACTGGACAGGTGCTTCCGGTTTCGGAGCTTCGGGAGCAGACGGGGATCCCGATCCTGGTCGACGGCGCGCAGTCCGTGGGGGCGATCCCGGTCGAAGCCGCAGGGCTCGACTTTCTCACGATCTCGGGGCAGAAGTGGCTGTGTGGCCCGGAGTCGACCGGAGCGCTCGTCGTCGCCGATCCCGAGCGGTTGCGAGTCGCGCGCCCGAGCTACTTCTCGCAGCAGGGCTACGAGCCTGACGGGTCCTTCGAGCCTTGGGGCGGAGCGCGGCGCTTCGACCCCAACTGGGTTCCGACGGCGCTCATGGCCGGGCTACTGGCGGCGGTGCGCCTCCGGCCGGAATGGTGTTTCGAGCGCGGCGCCGAGATGGCCGAGCGCTGCCGCGAGTTGCTCAGAGAGGCGGGTGAGGACGTGGTCGTGCCGGAGAGCCGCGCGACCATCGTGTCCTGGCGTTCCGGTAACGAGTCCACGCCAGACGTGGTCGCGCGCCTGGCGGCAGTCGGCGTCGCCGTTCGAGACATCCCGAAGACGGGCCTGCTGCGCGCCTCGGTCGGCTGGTGGACGAGCGATGAGGATCTCGACCGCCTCATCGCTGGTTTGAAAGAACGTGAGACGGGAACCACGCCAACGTGAAAGAGCCAGGACTCGATCTGCACGAGTGGGAGAGCGCGCGGGCATCCGTCGAGGAGGACCTGGAAGCGGATCCCGCGGCCGCGCTGTCGCAGCTCGCGGACATCGTGGAGCGGATGCTGGTCGAACGTGGCTACCACTTGGGCGACCCGGTGGCGGTCGGTGGCGACGACCCGGAGATCGTGGTCACATACCGCGCGGCGCGCGAGACCACGGAACGAGCAGAGCTCGGAGAGGCATCTCGGGCCGACGTCCGAACCGCCATCGACGATCTGCGCTTGCTTTTCGAGACCATCACCACTGAGCGGCCTTAGGAACTCGCGATGCACATCGACTTCGTCGTCGCTAGTCCAGAGGCGCGTCGGCCGCGGTCCTGAGACCGAGCTCCTTTGCGATCGGCTGCATCGCCGCCACGACGTTCGCGACGTGCACGTCGAGCTCGAGGCCGAGGAGCTCGGCGCCTTCGTAGACCTCGTCGCGATGTACTCCTGCGGCGAAGGACGGCTGCTTCAGCTTCTTCTTCACCGACTTCGGCTCGAGCCCGTCGAGCCCGGTCGGCCGCACCAGTCCGCAGGCGTGGACGAATCCCGAGAGCTCGTCGCAGGCGAACAGGGTCTTCTTCAAGGGTGTGTCGCGCGGCATCGCGAGGTGCTCCGCGTGCGAGAGCACGCCCTCGATCAGCTCCTCCGTATACCCCTCCTCGCGCAGGATCTGCGCACCGTCTTGAGGATGCTTGTCGAGCGTGGGGTGAATCTCGTAATCGAAGTCATGGAGGAGTGCGACGCAGCCCCAAAGCTCCTCGTCCTCACCGCCCCGTCGAGCGTAGTGGCGTACCGACGCCTCGACTGCGAGCGCGTGCCGAAGCAGCGCTTCTGACTTGGTGTAGCGCGTGAGCGTGTCCCAGGCTTGATCGCGGGTCGGCCGCACGGCGCACTACGATAGCCGCTGCCCGTTGGCTCTCTCGAACCTCCAGCAGACCGCCGCGCCGTTCGGCACCTGGTCGTCACCCATCACCGCGGAGATGATCGCGCGTGCCGGCACGCGCCTCTCCGCCGTCTGGCTCGAGGGCGGCACCACTTGGTGGCTCGAGGGACGTCCCTCGGAGGAGGGTCGCGTGGTCTTGATGAAGGCGGTCGGCGGTGGCGATCCCGCCGACGCCGTTCCGTCCGGCTTCAACGTACGCACGATGGTGCACGAGTACGGAGGCGGCGCCTACTGCGTCCGCGGGGACACCGTGTTCTGCTCGAACTTCGAAGACCAGCGGCTCTATCGCGTCGACCCGGGCGCCGCGCCCATGCCGATAACCGCGGCGGTCGCGGGGAGGAAGCATCGCTATGCCGACGGGCGCGTCACCTCCGACGGCCGCTTGTGGATCGGCGTCTGTGAGCGCCACGATCAAGGTGAGCGCTCGAGAGACGTGGTCAACGAGCTCGTGGCGATTCCGACCGACGGCTCCACCGAGCCGAGGATCATCGCGGGCGGGCGCGACTTCTACTCGAATCCGCGCATCTCATCCGACGGAAAGCGCCTCAGCTACCTCGCCTGGAATCTTCCCTGGATGCCGTGGGACGGGTGCGAGCTCTTCGCGGCCGAGCTCACGCGCGAGGGAACGCTCGCGAACATCGCGCACGTCGCCGGGAAGGACGGCGAGGAGTCGATCTGGCAGCCCGAGTGGAGCCCGGACGGCGACCTCGTGTTCGCGAGCGATCGCAGCGGCTGGTGGAACCTCGAGCGCGTGCGGAATGGAGAGCGGAGCGTGCTGTACGCCGCCGAGGCGGAGTTCGGCTATCCCGCCTGGGTGTTCGGGCTGCAGTCCTTCGCCTTCCTCGGCGACGGTCGGCTCTTCGTCACGTACGACCGCGAGGGCCGGACGCTCTTCGGCGTGCTCGACGCGGACAGCGGAACGCTCGAGCAGCTCGAGCTGCCGTACGACGCGGTGTCGAGCCACTTCGTCGCGGCAGAGGGATCGACGGTCGTGTTCCTCGCCGGCTCGGCGACGACTCCGAGCGAGATCGTCCGGCTCGATGTCTCCAGCGGGTCGACAGAGACGCTGCGGCGAAGCGCTCAGGCGCCGGTGGATCCCTCCTACTTCTCGGCGCCGCATGCCATCGAGTTCCCGACCGAGGGCGGTCTTTCCGCGCATGCGCTCTTCTACCCGCCTGTCAGCCCCGAGCACGCCGCGCCGGAAGGCGAGCTGCCCCCGCTGATCGTCATGAGCCATGGGGGGCCAACCTCGAGCGCTAGCCCGATCTTCAGTCTGGACACGCAGTTCTGGACGAGCCGGGGTTTCGCCGTCGTCGACGTCAACTACGGAGGATCGACCGGATATGGACGCGCCTATCGCGAGCGGCTGAACGGCCAGTGGGGTGTCGTGGATCTGCAGGACTGCGTGAATGCCGCCCGTTTTTTCGTCGCCGAGGGAGAAGCCGATCCCGACCGGCTGCTGATCACCGGTGGAAGCGCGGGCGGCTACACGACGATTTGCGCGCTCACGTTCACGGACGAGTTCGCGGCCGGCGCCTCGTATTTCGGCATCGCCGATCTCGAGCTGTTCGGCGGCGGCGACACCCACAAGTTCGAGCTCGAGTACGAGCGCACGCTCGTCGGCCCGTATCCGGAGGCGGCCGAGCTCTACCGGGCGCGGAGCCCGATTCATTTCGTCGAGCAGATCGAGACGCCGATGCTCGTCTTGCAGGGCGCCGACGACAAGGTCGTGCCGCCCTCGCAGGCCGAGCTGATCGTCGCCGCGCTTCGAGACCGAGGAATCGCACACGCGTATCTGCTCTTCGAAGGAGAAGGCCACGGGTTCCGCAAGGCCGAGACGATCATCGCCTCGCAGGAGGCGGAGCTCTCCTTCTATGCCCAGATCCTCGGCTTCGAGCCGAGCGACCAAATCCCTCGACTTCCCATCGAACATCTCTCTTCCTGAGATCCAAAGGAGCGCGGGGACCGCCGAGTACGATTCCCGTCCCATGCAGACCTTCGTGATCGAAGGCGGCCGCGCGCTCAGCGGCGCCGTCCGCGCGGCGGGCAACAAGAACGCGGCGCTCCCCATCCTCGCGGCCACCCTGCTCGCCTCGGACGAGGTACGCCTCTCGAACGTCCCGCGAATCCGTGACGTCGAGACGATGGTCGCGCTGCTTGTGGATCTCGGCGCCGATGCCGACTGGAACGGGCCGAACGAGATCCGGATCGACCCGCGCGACGTCGACAAGTCCGATCTCGATCCCGAGCTCTGCCGGGAAATCCGCGCCTCGTTCCTGCTCGCGGGGCCGCTCTTGTCGCGGTTCGGGCGGGTCACCGTGCCGCCGCCCGGTGGTGACGTGATCGGGCGCCGCCGGCTCGACACTCATATCCACGCGTTCCAGGAGCTCGGGGTGGACGTCGAGTTGAACGGCGCGTACGAGATGAAGACGAAGGGCCTCCGCGGCAAGCGCATGTACCTGGACGAGGCTTCGGTCATGGGAACCGAGAATGCGGTCATGGCCGCAGTCCTCGCCGAGGGCAAGACAGTCGTCGGCCACGCCGCCTGTGAGCCGCACATTCAGGATCTCTGCCGCTTCTTGGTGTCGCTCGGCGCGAGGATCGAGGGCATCGGCTCGAACGTCCTGCACATCGACGGCGTGGACGGCTTGAGCGGCGGCGAGCACCGGATCGGGCCCGAGCATGTCGAGGTCGCGAGCTTCGCGGCATTGGCGGCGCTCACGGGTGGCGATGTCACGATCGAGGACGTCGAGCCCGATGACCTGATCGCCATCGTGCCCGCGTTTCGCAAGCTCGGGATCCGAATGGATGTCCACGAGCGCACTGTGCATGTCGCGCCGAGCCAAGACCTCCGAGTCGTTGACGACCTCGGCGGACAGATCCCGAAGATCGAAAGCGGTGTCTGGCCCGCATTCCCCGCCGACCTGACGTCGATCGCGCTCACGTGCGCGACGCAGTCTCATGGCACCGTCCTCATCTTCGAGAAGATGTTCGAGAGCCGCTTGTTCTTTGTCGACAAGCTCGTCTCGATGGGCGCTCGCATCATCCTCTGCGACCCGCATCGCGCGGTCGTGACTGGGCCGGCGCCGCTCTATGGCCAGCGTCTGGAGAGCCCGGACATCCGCGCGGGAATGGCTATGGTCATCGCCGCGCTGTGCGCCGAAGGCACGTCGACGATCGGGAACATCGGCCAGATCGATCGCGGCTACGAGCGAATCGACGAGCGGCTCCGCGGGCTCGGCGCGGCGATCGAGCGGGTCGATCTGTGACCGAGGCCCGAGCCGCGCAGATCACGCTCGGCCGCCCAGGGGAGAGCTCAGGCGAGAACAGCATTGCGACGGGAGTCGCTGTTCTCGATCACCTGCTGCTCGCGCTCGCCGAGGCTGGGCGTTTCGGATTGCGATTGGAGATTGCTCCGGGCGAGCCCGAGGCGGAGGTGGATGCCGCCGGCGCGACCCTCGGGGCGGCCGTGCGTCCCCTTCTCGGGCAGCGAGGCGTCGGGATCGCCGCGGCTGACGAGGCGCTTGCGATGGTCGTCCTCGAGGTGTCGGGAAAACCACTGGTCGCTTCCAACGCGGATCTCACGTCGACGAAAGCCGGAGGGCTCCGCACCGATCTCGCGGCAGCCTTCCTGCGCGGGCTCGCCGAGGAGGCGGGGCTGACGATCCACGTGCGGCTGTTCGAGGGCCAGGACTCGCAGCACGTCCTGGAGGCGATTTTCAAGGCGCTAGGGGCCGCGCTCGCCGATGCACGTCAAACGTAACGCACGGCTCGCTCGTCCAACTCTCGAGGAGGTTTCGTGTCACAGAAAGACGTCATCAGCACCGATCGCGCCCCCGGACCGTTCCAGGGCGCCCCTTACAACCAGGCGATTCGCGTCGGTGGTCTCGTCTTCGTCGCCGGCCAGCTCGGAATCGTGCTCGAGTCGGGCGAGCTCGCCGGATCGACCGTCGAGGAGCAGGTCGAGCAGCTGATGAAGAACATGTCTGCCATCCTCGAGGCCGCCGGAAGCGGGCTCGGCAAGCTCGTCAAGACGACGGTGTTCCTGCTCGATCTGGCCGACTTCGCCGGGATGAACGAGGTCTACGCACGCCACGTTGGCGACCGCCCACCCGCGCGCTCGACGATCGGCGTCTCGCAGCTCCCGAGCGGCGCACGCGTCGAGATCGAAGCGATCGCGCACGTCTGATATCGAGCCGGACGCTTGCCAAGTAGCAGTCTGTTACTTGGCGTCCACGACGGAGAGCGGCTTCGACCGGGCGGTCGGGGCAGAATGAGCAGATGCGCGTCGAGGAGGTCATCGCCACCCACCGGAACACCGGTTTCGACGCGTTCGCGGCGATACTCGCTTCGCGTCGCTATCCGGGCGCGCCATGACGACCTTGCGACTCGCGAAGGAGCTGACTGCGCTCGAAAAGCTCCGCGCGCTCTTGGACGCTATCGCGTCGCTCGGCGATCGTGCCGGGGTCGTCTACCTGGTCGGTGGGACCGTTCGAAACATCCTCCTCGGAGAGGAGAGCTTCGACGTCGATATCGCCGTCGAGGGGGACGCGATCGAGTTCGCGCGGGCACTCACCTCGGCTCTCGAGGGACGCATGACCTCTCACCAGAAGTTCGGGACGGCGGCCGTGCTCTATGGCGCGGACGAGCGCGTCGACGTCGTCACCACCCGAACCGAGCTCTACGACGCGCCCGGAGCGCTCCCAACTGTCCGGCGAGCGGGTCTGCGTGAGGATCTCTTCCGGCGCGATTTCACGATCAACGCGATGGCCGTGTCGCTCCAACCTACCGACTTCGGGCGGCTCGTCGATCCCTACGGAGGTCGCGCAGACCTGGACGCGCGACTGCTCCGGGTTCTTCACAACCTCTCGTTCATCGACGATCCGACGCGGATCTTCCGCGGAATCCGCTACGAGGCGCGGTACGGGCTTCGCCTCGAGGAGCACTCCGCGCGCCTTGCTCACGCTTGCATCGAGATGGGTCTCGTCGGCGGTCTTTCGTCGGCCCGCTTGCGCGACGAGCTGCAAAGGCTCTTGGAGGATCCGGGCGCGATCGGCGGAATCCTTCGCCTCGGCGAGCTGGCCGCGGATCGTGCGATCCACCCCCACCTGCGCGCAGACTCGGAAGCCGCAGCGCTCTTCGAGCGCGCGAACGCACTGCGCGACGAGCTACACGCGGACGTTCCCTCGTGGCGCATCGGTTGCGCCGTGCTCGGGAGAAAGATGTCCCCGGAGGACGCGCACACCTGGCTGGAGGGACTGAACATGAGAAGACGCGACGTCGACCGGATCGCCGGCGCGATCACGGTCGCCCCCCGCATCGTCGAGCGCCTTCGGAGCGAGCGGCTCCGCCCGGCCGAAGTCGTCGCCCTGGCTGACCCATTCGCACCGGACGCTCCGCTCCTGGCGCTCGCCATGGAAGACCGCCCCGAGCTACGCGACTACTTCACGCGACTTCGCGACGTCCGCATCGAGATCGGCGGCACAGAGCTCGTCGCGCTCGGCCTCGCCGAGTCCCCGCGGGTGGGGGAGGTGCTGGCAGAGCTTCGCCGGAGAAAGCTGAACGGAGAGCTCGACGGACGCGACTCGGAGCTCGCGGCGGCACGCGACTTGATCGCCGAAACGCCCGACGCGTGAGCATCGCGTCGAGCAAGGAGATCGCCGAGCGCTACCGCCGCGTCCGAGACGAGGTCGGCGAGCGCGTGACAGTGGTCGTCGCGTCGAAGTACGTCTCGGTCGAGGAGATGGCGGTGCTCGCAGAGGCGGGGGTGGACGTGGTGGGGGAGAACCGCGCGCAGGATCTCGAGCGAAAGCATGCGAACTACGGCGACGCGTTCCGCTGGCACTTCATCGGCCACCTGCAGTCGAACAAGGTCAAGGTGGTGAACCGGCTCTGCGAGCTCGTGCACTCGCTCTCGTCCGAGTCAGCGGCTGCGCGCCTGACTACTCCGGCGCTGCTCGAGGTCAACCTCTCCGAGGAAAGCGCCAAGTCCGGCGTCATCCCCGCGGAGATCGCGAGCTTCTTGCCGCGCTTCCCGGCGATTCGAGGATTGATGACCATGCCTCCGCTTGCGGCCGACCCGGAGGCGTCGCGACCGTACTTCCATCGCCTCGCCGCGCTTGCGGCCGAGCACGGTCTCTCTGAGCTGAGCATGGGAACCTCACAGGACTACCGTGTCGCGGTCGAGGAGGGCGCGACGCTGGTTCGCATCGGCGAGGCGTTCTTCCAGCCGCATTAGAATCGCCACGCATGGGCTTCTCCGATCTCTGGAACCGGACGCTCGTCTACTTCGGCATCGCCGAGGAGGAGGAGTGGGACGAGTCGGACTACGTCACGAACGAGCAGGTCGAGGAGGGCTATCGCCGTCGCGACCGGCAGAACGTGCGCCGCCTACCGAGCGCTCCCGAGCGTGACGACTGGGCCTCGGACGAGGCTGCGCCCGCGCGCTCCCGCCGGCGACAGGAATCAACGCCGAGATTGCGCAGCGTGGATGCAGGGTCACCGGCGAAAGTCCATCTGGTCGTGCCGCGGAGCTTCAACGACGCCCAGCAGATCGCCGACCGCTTCAAGGCGCAGGTTCCGGTGATCTTGAACCTGCAGAGCGCGGACCACGACCTCTCGAAGCGCCTGATCGATTTTGCGAGCGGCCTCACCTACGCGCTCGACGGCAGCATGCAGCGTGTCGCCGACAAGGTCTTCCTCCTCATGCCGCGAGACGTCGAGCTCTCCGCCGAGGAGCGAGCGCGTGCCCTCGAGCGGGGCGGCTTCTACAACCAGGCGTAGATCCGAACCGGAGTCTGGCTGAAGCCAGACCCCAAGTCCCAGGTCGGGGTCTGGGGAGCCGGACTCCGGTCGCGGTAGGAAACCGCGCATCCGGTGGCGAACTCACGCCCGATGGGCGTCCCCGCCTCGATAGGCGTGCTGGCCGACACCGCCATGTCGCTGCAGAGCTTCGTGCGCGTCTTCGTCTGGATCTACGTCCTGCTCATTCTTGCCTGGGTCATCCAGTCCTGGGTTCGGCTTCCCTATTCCACGACGATCGCAGCTGTGCAAAGGTTCCTGGACGAAGTCGTCGTCCCCTACCTGCGCCTCTTTCGCCGACTGCCGATGCTCGGGCCGTTCGACCTGTCCCCGATCGTCGGCGTCATCGTCCTGCTCGTTGCGGCCGAGATCGTCTCCAACCTGATCGGAGCGCTCCTCTAAGGGAGTAAGGAGTTCACATGCCGCTTACACCAGTCGAGATCCGACATCTCCAACTCCGCCGCACGTTCCTCCGCGGCTATCGCAGAAAGGCGGTCGACGGGCTGCTCACGGAGATCGCCGACAGCTTCGAAGAGGTGTGGCGCGAGCGCGCCGACCTCTCCGACCACCTGCACGAGCTCGAGACCGAGGCGTCGAAGCACCGCGAGCTGGAGGCGCTGCTGCGGTCGACCCTCGTGTCGGCGGAGCGGGCCGCTCAGGACATGAAGGAGCAGGCCAGGCGCGAATCGGACCTGGTCGTGCGGGAAGCCCACGCCGAAGGACGTCGCGTGACACGCGAGTCCGCCGCCGAGAAGCAGCGGCTGGAGGAGGACATGCGCAAGATCCGGGCGATGCTCCGAACAGCGCTCGAGTCCTTGGACGGAGAACAGCGCGCGGAGATGCCCGCCGACAGCCCAGCGGTCAAGCCGGCGGCTGTCGAGGAGATCACCGACCCGGGGATCCGCCGGGTCGCCGGGTAGTCCTCGGGTCGCACCGATATCCTTTGGGCCGTGGAAGATTCGAGCACTCGCCTGCGGCAGAGGCTTATCTCGCCCTCGAGCGCGAGATGAAACTCGATCCAACCCGCTTCCGGAAGGAGCTCGAGAGCGAGCTCGAGCGCCTTCGCACTGCGCGCGAAGGCGTGAACCACGAGACGTCGATGACCGAGGAGACGGGAGACCTTTCGAGCGGCGCCGGCGAGCTCGCAGACACGGCGACCGAGACCTATATGCGCGAGCTCGACGAAGGGCTCGAGGAGAACGCCGACCATCTCATCGTCGAAGTCGAGTCGGCGCTGAAGCGAATCGAGGATGAAACGTACGGCACCTGCGTCGTCTGCGGCAAGTCGATCGGCGTGGAGCGGCTCGAGGCGGTTCCCTGGGCCACACTCTGCATCGACGACAAGCGCGCGCAGGAGCGCGGGTGAGACCCGCGTTCCTCGGACGTCGCTCGCGGTGCGGGGCCGGAAGGCACAGTACAAGTAGTACGGGCCTGGAGAGCACCGTGCCGCAAGCGGCGTCAGGCTCTGGCGGAGCGCGGCTTCGCCGGGCGGGAGCGGGAGCCGGCGAGGGGCGCGGGTGAGCGAGCCGGCGAGGGAGGCGCCGCCGCAAGTCGACGTCCGCGTGGGATCCACCGCGAACGCGCTGCGGCCGATCTCTTCGGCCGAGCGTTCGCTTGCGGCCGGCCCAGGACAGTGGCTTGCGCTGCTCGCGGTCGCGGCCGCGGCGATCTTCGCCGATCAGCTGACGAAGCAGGCGATAGGCCGCACGCTCGAGGTCGGTGAGCGCGTTCGGCTGCTCGGCCCGATCTCGATCCATCACGTCGAGAACTCGGGTATCGCGTTCGGCCTGTTCGCGAGCCGGACGAGCTTCGTGATCGCGATCACGGCGGTGGCGGTCGGGATGATGGTCTGGTTCTTCGCGCGCTCGGGCAAGCGGCATCCCATTCTACCCGTGGGACTGGGGCTTGTTCTCGGCGGAAGCATCGCCAACCTGGTCGACCGCGTGCGCCTCGGCCGGGTGACCGATTTTCTCGATCTCGACGCCTGGCCGGCGTTCAACCTCGCCGACATGTTCATCGTCGTCGGAGTCGCGGTGCTCTTCAGCACGCTCGTCCTCGCTGATCGTTCGGATCGCATGCATGGGGCACGCGATGGAAACACTGCGCTTCAGCGTCGCTGACGAGGACGCGGGCGCTCGTCTCGACAAGGCGCTCGCGTCCCGCTTGGAGATCGGGACGCGCTCGCTGGCCGAACGGCTGCTTCGAGAAGGGGCAGTTCGCGTCGACGGCGAGCCCCGGTCGAAGAGCTTTCGGCTCGAGTCGGGCTCTGTCGTCGAGGCGGAACTGCCTGAGGCGGCTTCCGGTCTGCGAGCGGAGCCCGCGTCTGTGCCCGTGGTCTACGAGGATCAGCATCTTCTCGTTCTCGACAAGCCGGCTGGACTCGTGATGCATCCCGGCGCGGGCAGCAGAGCGGGAACGCTCGCGGGCCAGCTTCTCTCGCTCGGAGCGAGAGGCGGCCCCGACCCGGATCGGCCCGGAATCGTTCACCGCCTCGACCGAGACACCTCCGGTCTGCTCGTGGTCGCGCGCTCCGAGGACGCACACGCAGCCCTACAAGAGGCGATCAGGGACCGCGAAGTCGACCGACGCTACCTCGCGCTGGCACAAGGGAGTCCGCGTTCGCGAAGCGGACGGATCGACGCGCCCCTCGGCCGCGACCGGCGCGATCCGACGAAGCGCTCCCTCGATACCGACGAGCCACGGGAAGCCGTGACGCACTTCGAGGTGGTCGAGCTCCTGAGCGACCATGCGCTGCTCGAGGTTCGCCTGGAGACGGGGCGCACACATCAGATCCGCGTGCATCTGGCCGCGATCGAGCTTCCCGTCTCGGGAGACTCGCAGTATGGGGTCCGCGGAGATCTCGGGCTCGAGCGGCAGTTCCTGCATGCACACCGTCTGCGCTTCCGGCATCCGATCACGGATGACGAGATCGATGAGAGCTCACCGCTCCCGTCGGATCTCGAGACGGCGTTGGAGCGCGCCCGATCAGCGTAGAGGCGAGGCTTGCCTCGCCCTCATGTGCCCGTTGCAAACGACGGCGACGGAAGGCCTCGCCCCACGGCTACACTCTTCCGCGATCCAGACCTTCAACCCGGCGATCAAGCCGAGGCGGGGGTGCCGTGCCCTGAGCGCGGTTCCGCCCGGCCCGCCGGCGCAATACCGTCAACCAAACCCGAAAGGGGCTGATCCTGTGTCAGTCGTAACCATGCGAGAGCTCTTGGAGGCCGGCGTCCACTTCGGCCACCAGACGCGACGCTGGAACCCGAAGATGCGTCGCTTCATCTTCTCCGAGCGCGG
>Ga0136613_10001113_pt1 | contig 13559 bp, 17 predicted proteins | sample AntDrymUQ2722106_2_FD_106649 | JGI IMG/M metagenome (GOLD analysis project Ga0136613, IMG submission 106649) | Polar desert sand microbial communities from Dry Valleys, Antarctica - metaG UQ272 (21.06) | ecosystem: Environmental > Terrestrial > Soil > Desert | place: Antarctica: Dry Valley... | reverse complement strand
GAGCCGGTGAAGATCCCGGCAGCGAGACCCTGCTCCCGCGCCGAACCGACGATTCGGCCTATGGCCTCGACCACCTCGGGCTCCTCGCGGTCCATGCCGGGCCCGTGCCCGAGGGCCTGGCCGAGGTCCGACGGCCCGACGAAAACGGCGTCGAGGCCTGGGACGTTCAGGATGCCGTCGAGGTCTTCGAGGGCATCCTTCGTTTCGATCATCGCCATCGTCACGACGGTTTCGTTGGCATTGGCGGCGTAGTCCGGGCCGCCGTAGAGGTTGGCCCGGAACGGCCCGTAGCTGCGGTAGCCCTCGGGCGGGTAGCGGCAGGCCCCGACAAAAGCCTCGGCGTCTCTGCGGCCCTCGATCATGGGGCAGATGACACCGTAGCAGCCCGCGTCCAGGAGCTTCATGACCGTGCCCGGATCATTCCAGTTCACCCGCGCGAACGGCACCACGTCCGTGGTCGAGATGGCCTGGAACATGGGGACGACGTCTCCCACCTCGGGCGGCCCGTGCTGCAGGTCTATGGTGAGGCTGTCGTAGCCCGAGTGGGCCATCGTCTCGGCCGCGAAGGGGCTCGGCACGTGCAGCCATCCGTTGAGGACCACGCCCCCGCTCCTCCAGATGGACCTGACCCTGTTCTCCCGCATCCCCTGCTCCTCCCAGCCTCCGGTAGTCCAAGAACCCGTCCCACAAAAACAGGACGATGGGTAATTCTATGCCGGACGATACCTTCTTGCCGCCGGCCCGTCTCATCGGTGGAAAAGACGATGCGCCGTTTTCGTGTCAGGCCCGGGCTTGATGGTAAGCTGGCCGGCGTCGACGGTTGGCGCGGGAGAGGGGCGGGCGCTATGGGTGTGATCTCCGGTATAGACGGGCTGCGGGTGGGAGAACGGGCGCTCGCCTTCTGGGGCCTGGGCCAGGTGGGGGTGGCGATCAAGGGCCCCGAGGGCGTGCTGTACGTGGACCCGTACCTGACCGACTCCGACGGCGAGGGCGGCAGCCTGGAACGAACCTTCCCTCCCCCGCTCAGGCCGGACGAGGTCACCAACGCCGACGCGGTCCTTCTCACCCACGATCACATAGACCACACGGACCCGGAGACCGTCCTACCGCTCTCCGAAGCGTCGCCGCAAGCCCGTTTCGTCGCCCCCTCCACCAGCCGCGACACGCTCGTAGGGGCGGGGCTGGACGCAGGGCGCGTCGTCGTGCCCGAGGTCGGTAAGCCCCTGGAGGTCGCCGGGGCCACCGTCACGGCGGTACCTTCCGCCCACACGGAGCTGGAGCACGACCCGGAGCGCGGTTACGCGTACCTGGGGTACGTGATCGAGTGCAACAGCGTAACCGTCTACCACGCGGGCGACACGGTGGTCTACGACGGCCTGATAGAGACGCTCTCCGCCTGGAAGATAGACGTGGCCTTCGTCCCCATCAACGGCCGCGACTACTTCAGGACGGCCCAGAACATCATCGGCAACACGGACTTCCGGGAGGCGGCGCAGCTCGCCGAGGCCCTGGACTTTGGCCTGATCGTGCCAACCCACTACGAACTCTTCGCCTTCAACGGCGCCGACCCGGGCCACTTCGTAAGCCACCTGTACAACCTGAACCCGATGCGCCGCCACAAGCTGCTACGCCCGGGCGAGCTCTTCTATTTCGCGAAGGACCAGACGTAGGGGAGTTTCGCGAAACGCCCCTACAGCGAACGCGTTGGAAGATCCCGGGTTACGGGCGTCGGGCCCTGACGAGGAAGCTCCGCGGGAGGCCCGGCAGCCGCCTGGGGACCACCGGGCCGGGCCACCGGCCGAAGTCCGCCCCCTCCTCGCCGGGCTGCGTCACGCGCGCCTCCCAGCCGTGGCGGGCCAGGAGCGTTTCGGGATCGTTGGTCCCGAAGCGCCCCCGCGCGCCGCGCCGGGCGAGGGAGGCCAGTTGCGGCCACGCCCCCGGAGAGAACAGCATGTTGCGGTTCATCAAGTCCAGGCCGAGGAGGCTGCCCGGAACCGTTAGCGCGTCCATCTTCTCGAGCAACCCACGCACGTCGGCCCCGCTCAGGTAGAAGAGGAGGCCCTCCACGAGCCAGGCCGAAGGCCTCTTCGCATCGTACCCGGCCGCGAGGAGCGCCCCCGGCCAGTCCTTCTGTGCGAGGTCCACCGCGACCGCGTGCCGCTCGCAGCGCTCCTCTATCCCGGACTCCTCGATCACGCTGTCTTTGGCCTCGAGCACCTCCGGCAGGTCCATCTCGAAGAGCCGGGTTTGGGGCGGCCAGCCCAGGCGGAAGGCGCGCGTGTCCATCCCGGCCGCCGCGAGCACGACCTGGCGTGTCCCTGATCTCTCGCAGGCATCCAGCAGGAAGTCGTCGAAGAAGCGGGTGCGGATCACAGCGTACAACCCCGGCCCGCCCGGCCGGGCGGCGGTCTCCATGCGGTCCAACCACGCGAAGCCCTCTGGGCCGGCGAGATCCGCGGCGAGGGGGTCGTAGAACAGACGGTCCTCCCGCTCGCTCTCCCTGGCCCTCGCGGCGGCCATCCACCGCGATGTCGGCGCCACGGGGTTGCCCCGATGCCGCCCGTTCACCGTCCGCCCCCTAACGGCCCGAGCGGGGCGCGAGCCAGTCCCGGACCCTGGGCCACAGGTCCGCGGCGCCAGGCCCGACGAGCATGCCCACGTGCCCGGCGTCCAGGGAGACGGACTCCTTGTCCCGGCTGCTGGCGAGGATGGTCGTGGCCCTCGTCTGGGAGGTCGGGACGACGTAGTCCCACTTGCCCGAGACGTTGAGCACGGAGCACCCGATGTTCGAGAGGTTCACCCTGCGCCCGCGGAGCTCTATCTGCCTCTTGACGAGTTTGTCGCGCTGGTAGAAGTCCCGCACCCACCTCCGGAAGGTCTCGCCGGGGAAGGGGGCCGCGTCATCCACCCACTTGCTCACCGCCAGCCACGAACGCAGGGAGACGTCCCGCCGGGCCTGGGCCCGGATCTCGCGCAGGGCCGCGTCGTAGAGGCCGAAGCCGCCGGCCCGGGCGGCCGTGCCCACCGCGGCGGCCTGCAACGAGGCCGCCGTGTTGATGAGCGAGCTCGCAAAGTCCGTCGGCAGGTTCCCGAGAAACCGCGGCACCACCGCAGGATCGAAGAACACCCCGCCGCTCCGGCTCGCGAGCGTCCAGAGCCCGAGGAGACCGGGGTCCCGCGGTACGAACTCCGTGGGCGCCGAGAGCAGCACGAGGTTCTTGAGGGGTCCCCCCGGGAACAGCGAGGCGTACATGGCGCACAACGTCCCCCCTGGGACTGGCCGAAGAGGCTGACCTCCTCAGCCCCCGAGGTCTCGAGGACCTTCTCGACCGCGCCGTGCATGTAGCCCAGGACAAAGTCCTCCAGCGACAGCCCCGCGTCCTCGGCGCCGGAGACCCCGAAGTCCAGCATGTAGACGTCGAACCCTTCTCCGACCAGGTACTCCACCAGGCTGTTACCGGGCACGAGGTCCAGGACGTAAGGCTTGAGCACGAACCCGTAGACCAGAAGCACCGGCACCGGACGTCCCTTCCCTGCACCACCGTCGGGTCGCCGGTAGCGGTAGAGCCTGGTCTTGTCTCTGCTCCAGACCACCTCCCTGGGCGTGACCCCCGTCTCGACCCCTATCTCCTGCAACAGCACGTGCGTGCCCGTCGCGTACTTCCTGGCACGAATCGTCTCCGGGCCATCGTAGTTGCAGACGCCGAACGGCCCCAGGTTCCACCCACCAGCCGGGCCGCTTTCTGTCCATGATGGCGGCCTCGCCCCGTCGGAAGAGACACGCTCCAGGATCACGCCCGGCCACCCATCCGCCGCCCGAGAACCCCGGCAACGGCCCGCACAGGATGCTCGACCACCCCACTAATCCTGTACCTGCTCTCCACCACGCCAAGCCCTCCGAGAAAATCGCCCGAATGCTCATCTATTATGTGCATTTTATATATATGCGTTGTTGACAATCTTCGGGGTAGGTCGAAGCCGTCTTTCGGGTTCGTCTGCTCTTAGGGGCCTGTCTGTTGCGTCTTGCGGAGGGGGGCGCCGACCTCGTGCAGGTGGGTGAGGATCTCGCGGTAGGACTGGAGCACGCTGGTCTCGTGGTAGGAGATCTCGAGGTCCCGGCAGAAGTCCTTGATGATCGGCTGCGCTTCCTTGAGCTTGTTTCGGGGGAGCCTGGGGAAGAGGTGGTGTTCGATCTGGTAGTTGAGGCCGCCGTACCAGAAGTCGGTGACCGGGTGGGCGAAGACGTTGCGGCTGGTCAGGACCTGCTGATGCAGGAACCCGACCTCGGTGTCCCTCTCCAGCACGGGCATCGCCTTGTGGTTCGGGGCGAACACCGAGACCAGGTACACGCCGTAGAGGCCGCGATGGACGACGACGAACAGGACCGCCGTCAGGGGCTCGAGCACGACGAACAGCAGGCCGAAGTACAGCGCGAAGTGGGCGACGATCGTCAGCGCCTCGGCCACCGGACGCTTCGCCTCTCCAGACGCTATGAACCCGACGCTGCTGCGGAGCATACTTATAGCCTGGAGGAAAGCGAGCGGAAAAATCAGGAACGCCTGGTACTTCGTGACGAACCGCGAGAACCCTCGCTTCTCGAAGGCCTGCTCCTCCTCGAAGGCGAGAAGAGGAATGTCTATGTCGGGGTCGGTGTCCATCTGGTTGGGGTGCCCGTGGTGCCTGTTGTGCTTGTCTACCCACCACTCGCGGCTCATGCCGAGGAGCCCGTTGCCGAGAAGGAGGGTGACGAGATCGTTCGTCCGGGCGGAGAGGAAACCGGGTTGCCGGTGCCCGAAGTCGTGCGCCAGGAGGCTGATCTGGCCGAACACGAACGCCAGATAGACGGCATTGAGCATCTGGAACCACAGGTTGTCGGAGACGAACAGCAGGGCCAGACCCACCGCCAGCAGGCCCAAAGTGAGGGCGGTCTTGCCGGCGTAGTAGGCCGGCTGCCGGTCCAGCAGCCCGTTTCTCTTGACGATCCGCTTCAGATCGGCGTACTGGTTGGCTTCGTTACGGCGAACGGAGGGGTCCGGCATGTTGGACTGGGGTGACGCCTCTGGTCTCATACGTTGGGTTCCTTTCCGGCCGGGGCAGCGCTCCGGCGGCTCTGGTGTAAGTGGCAGACTGGGGAAGTCCGATGAACCGGGCCGTCTCGAACGGCCACGGGCAGGCTCCTACATGCCACGGTTCGCTCTACAAGCCGATCCGTCTACGGTTGCCCGGGCCGAGGGCGCACCTTCGGAGGGGTCCACGTCGAAGAGTACCTCGGTCCGGACGAGGCTCAGGAGCTTCACCAGCCCCGTCCGATCCTTCGCGCGCGCCCACTCCAGGGAGCTATCCAGCCACACGAGCGTCCTCTGATGGTCGTCCCTCGACGCGTGGTCATCCAAGATCCATCCTCCCGTGCCGCCGAGATCACCGAGCCTCGGTCGACTCGTCCCAGGAATGCGCTCTCCTGCCAGAGCCCCCGTCATCCGCAGCGGTCTGCCTTCTTCGCCCTGCTCAAGCCCCCGATCACGTTCTTCTACAGAAAGACGGGTGGCGAAGGGAATATATCTTTCCTCGACCTTCCCGAAAGTAATCCTGACTAGTATAGAGAAAAGATGTATCGAAGTGTGTAGCGGAGATACCGGACGGATCACGGCTAAGAGCATCCGAAATATTAAAAGACGGCTACACACTTCGATACATTGTTGGCACGGATCCCATAATTCTTCAGCGGCAAGTGTATAGTCCTCTCACAGCTATCTGTGGGCCACTTTCATGCGTATCGTTTCGTGTCGAGTTACCTGCGATTGAGGAGCGTGCGGGTCGTGCGCATACTTGTTACCGTAAGGCCCCAGATGTACCGCGAGACGCTGGCGCTCGCCCTGCACGAACACCGCCCCGGCGATGAGGTGATGCTCGCCCCCTCCGAGTCGCTCGACGGGGAGGTAAAAGACTTCGGTCCCCACCTCCTCGTGCGCAACGACAACGACGAGGCCGCACCAGAATATTTAAACGCCACCGCGTACCGGATCGACGTACTGTTGACCAACGGCATGGGCGCCAGGATCAACCTGGACGGACGGGTCTGGAAGATAGAGGACATGTGCGTGGACGATCTGCTCGCGGTCGTGGACGAGGTGGAGGAGCTAATCTCCAGGGAGCCCGTGAAGTAACCCGGCCCGCCTTTGGGCTACGCCTCTTCCTCGACCGCCTCTTCGTCGGTGATCTCGCCGACGGTGATCCAATCCTCCTGCAGCGCCTTCCTCGCGGCCTCGCCCCGCGATCCCACCCCCATCTTGTGGTAGGTGTTGGAGAGGTGGCGCTTGACGGTGCCCTCTGTGAGGTGGACCCTTGCCGCTATCTGGCGGTTGGAGAGGCCGCGGGAGGCCAGAAGCAGGATCTCGAGCTCCCGGACGGAGAGCGGGCTCTCCGGTCCCCCCTCCGTCTCCTCCAGCATCGTCCTCGGCATACCCACGACGACGTTTCCCTTCTCCGGGGCGAAGGCCGCGGCGCGGATCGCGCTCACGAGCTGGGTCGTGGAGGAGCTCTTGAGCACGTACCCGCTGACCCCCAGCCTCAAGAAATTCCGCATCATGGCCGGGTCGTCGAACATGGTCACGATGATGACCTTCGGCCGCGGCTCGACCCGGCGCATCTCGTCGAGGAACCCCCTGGCCTCCTCGAACGGCACCCGTGCCTCCATGATGACCACATCGGGCTTCTTCTCGCGGGCCAGGGCGGCGGCGCCATCGTCGTTGGTCGTCTCCCCGACGACCTCCAGTCCCCCGTAGGCCGTCAGCAGCTTCGCCAGCCCCTCGCGGAACATGGTGTGATCGTCGGCCAGGAGCACCGTCGTCGCGCGGTTCTCCATCCTCTAGTTCGAACCACCGAAGATCATAGCCCCTCCAAGATTACGGGCCCTACCCGCACGTCCGCGCCGAACGTCCCCAGTACCCGGACTGTTCGGACACTCCGACTGCATTTTAGTATGTAATCTACATTTGGACATTTCCACGTCCGGGTGGTGTACGAGCCTACATCTTTCGATACATTTGCGATGGGAGACGACCTTGCGGGGTTTCCGGGGGAGTAGCGGTGTATTAAGGTGTCTGTTCGCACCCGTTGCAGCAATGCGGAGACTCTGGGGAACCATGATACCCGCGAAACTCTTGCGTGCCGACCTTCACGCAGAGGGGAGTCAGAGATGCCGAGGGACAGGGCGGCGCGACCACCGAACCTGACGACCGTTTACTGGCTGATCGAGAACCCCGAGGCCGGACGGTCGGAGAAGCTCACCGTCCGCATCGACGCGGAGAGAGAGGCGCTACCGGTCTTCAGCTTCCCGGAAGAGGCCGAGATGTTCCTGAAGCTCGGCAGTCTGGAAGAACGGGGCTGGCGGATCGCCGAGAGCACGGCCGAAGAGCTCCTCTCGCGGCTCGCACAGTACCACCGCGCGGGTATCGAGCTAGTGGCCCTCGACCCGTTGCCGGAGATGATGGGTTCCATGTTCGATACGACCATCGCCCTCGTAACTTTGAGCCTGCGCGGCTTCGTGGAGCGCCACGCGACAAGGTCGGAACAAGAGCTCGCACGTAGCTAGAGCGAAGGGCAGAAGCCGAGCTTCTGCCCTTCGCGCCGTCAGCCATCAGCTTTTGGTCTTGCTGATGGCTGATTACTCTAACTTTTCCGCCGCCTCTCCTTGAACTTGCGCCAGAGGACCGGCGCCGCGGCCAGCAACACTCTTCTCAGGAAATAACCCATGCTTTCGTCCCCTATCCTCGGACTCGTTTCCCGTTTCGTGAGCCCCCGGCGCCGCCACGACGTATCCCGTGAGTTCGGCGGCGTTGCGCGGGAACGAGGCCTCTGCAAGGACCCTCTCCAGGGCCGCGTTCGCGCCGGGGAGGTCCGTGCTCTCGAGGCACCGGAGGGCCTCCCCGAAGAGCCGGTTCAGTTCCGTGGAGCTGTTATCGCGCTTCTCGCGTGCGGGTTTCAAGGCATGCTCTTCTCTACGGGGTTCACTGTTTCGGCTTCCGGAAGACGAAGAAGCGGAGGAACACGAAGCTCATAGTCGATGCGGCCACCATCGAGACGACCTTGGCGACGTTGCTCCCGATCAGCGGCGAGAGGTCCGTGTAGGTCATCAGCCCGCGGGCAAGCAGCCAGATCAGGAGCCCGCCCACCGCGACGTTCAGGACCCCCTGCACGGTGAACAGGCCGACCTGCCGGGCGTCGTGGCGGGCCCGGTGCCTGAAGGTCCACAGGGTGTTCCACAGGTAGCTATTCGCGTTCGTAATGACCAGCGCCACGACGTTGTAGACGAGGAGGATCTCCGGGCTTCGGGTGGGCGAGATCAGGAGCAGCAAGTTGAGAATCCCGAGGTCTACCAGCGCGTTGGAGCCCCCGACGAGCGAGAATTGGGCGTACTTGACCCCCGTCTTCTTCCCGGATTCCCGCGAATCTTCTCCGCCTTCGCCCATCAACGCCTCCCTTCCGGCGCTCGCTACGGCCCGACCCCGACTCGTTCCGATGGCATCGGAAGAACGATCCTACCGCAGCGTCAGGATCCGCCTCTCGTCGTCCGCCGAGACGGACTCCACCGGGATCAGGAGGATCTTGCGCAGAAAGAAACCAACCTTGACCGCCACGTACTCGGCCCCGCCCTTGCCGTTGACGAAGAGCTTCTCGACCTTGCCTATCTCACACCCCAAAGGATCCTGGAGCGCATAGCCCGCGAACTCCGCCGGAGACACGAACCTCTCGCCGGACTCGTCGTCCAGCACCGCGTAGCCCGGCTCCTGCCTCCTCACGGGCGGGGAGTCACCTTTACGGTAATCCCCGCCGTGCGACGTAGCCTCGTGCGCCATCGTCGCCTCCCGCTAGTACTCGCGCCGCAGGCGGCGGGCGTCCGGCCTCTCGCCGTCGCTCTGCTGCTGCTGGTTCTGCTGTTGCTGCTGCTGGACCTGCTGCTTGGCCTCGCCGCCCTTCTGGTAGCCCTGCTCGACCATCTGCTGGGCCACGCCCTGGCCTCCAAGCCCGAACGCCAAAGCCGCCGCAAGGGCGACCGATCCGAGCAGGATCAGGAACGTCGGGGCGATCAGCTCCGGCGCTATACCGAGCTGCGTCAAGGCCGCGAAGGCCGCGAAGACGATGATGCCATACTGCGCGACGCTGCCCGCGACGCTGCTGCCCGTCGCCCCGCGCACGATGCCGGCCACGAAGGTGGCGAGCAAGGTGGCGAGGACCAGGATCAAGATAGCCGCGATGACCTGCGGTATGTAGGCTATGAACTGCGCCAAAACGTCCGAGATCGCCGAGATCCCTAGAGTGTCCACGGCCATCGTGATGGCTATGAAGAACACCAGCCAGAAGACCAGCTTGCCCAGGATGGAGAGCGGTGTCTGCTGGGTCTGGGACCTCTCGAAGAACTGCTTGATGCCGCCCTGCTCCATCCAACCCTCGAAGCCCATGGCCTGAAGGGCCTTGGTGGCGACGCCCTGGAGCACCTTGGCGATGATGAAGCCGATGATGAGGATGAGGAGGGCGCCGATGAGCGCCGGAAGCGCCCCAAGTATGGCGCCGAGCCCGTCCGACAGTGACTGCGTTATTGCCTGCATTCTTTCTCCTATTCGTTCGTGTGTTTTCGGGCGGCGGGTTACCGCCGCCCGCGTCTTCCGTCTGCCTTACGGCCGGTTCTGGCCGGTCTTGGCCCCCTTCGCGCCGCCCAGGGCGCCGCCGATGAACGGCGCCAGCAGCGCGAGGATGCCGCCCACGATGGCCGCGATGCCAAGACCCTCCGGCACGCTCGTCGGGATGGCCTGCGTGAGGCCGGGCGGCACCGCGTTGCTCAGTGCGTCCCCGAAGACGCCGCCCAGAATGCCGCCGGCGACCGCGAAGATTATCGCGACGATGAGGGCCAACAGCGCCACCAGGAGGCCGTGCTTGGCCCCCGAGCGGCTCGCCATCCTGCCCGCCACGTAGCCGCCGATGAAGAACGCCAACAGGAGGGTGATCACGGCGCCTACGATGCTCGAGATGCCGCCCGAAGACGCCCCCAAGCCCAGCAGCGCGATGATCCCACCCACGATGGCTCCGACGATGCCGGTGAGGATGAACGCCGCCCCCAGCGCGCAGAGCCAGCCGAGGATCACGCTGATCCAACTCGTCCCCCGGTCGGTCTCCGTGCTCCGGCTCGTACTCCGGTCGGCATCGGTCGAGCCCGTTCCACCGCCCGTTTCGCGTTCTCGCGTACGTCGCCGACCCTGCGCGGGCCGGAGCCCCCGCCGCCTTCGGTGCTGCCTTCCGTGCCACGTTCGCCGTACTCCGAGTCCACCCTCGGCGCGTCCGTGTTGCCTTCTCCGCTTCCTCTTTCACTCATCCGTTTATTCCTTCCTCGTGTACCTTCGACGACTGTGGAGCCCCTACTCCGGGCTCAGATCCTATTGTAGGCCGTCTCCTTCGAGGTCCAGTGATTGTCCGGTCTTTGGTGGCGTCCCCGGCCTGCTCTCTTACTTCAGCGAGCTGGGGATCAGGACCCGGCGTTCGGTGTCGAAGTACATGCTCCCGCTCGCCTGGACCAGCTTGAGCAGGACCTTGGCGTCGGATGCGGTCGGGCGGATGACGTGCTCCTCCGCGCCGTCGTCCAGGATCAACTGGAACGAGAGCTTGCCCGGTTCCCCGCTGCCCTGCTCGCTCCAGTTGGTGTGGACGTTGGTTACCTGCCGTACCTTGATGCTTTGTGCGCTGTCCGTCATCGGTCAGGCTCCTCCCGTTTCGTCGCTTTTCACTTGGAGACGTCCCTGAAGAGGAGGACGCCGCGTCCCAGGTCGAAGTAGAGGTTGTCACTCGCCGCGAACATGTCTATGAGAACGTCCGCGTCCTCCGCCGTCGGACGGATCACACGCTCCTCGGCCCCGTTGTCCAGGACGAGCTGGAAGGAGAACTTGCCGGGGGCGCCGCCCTCCTGCTCGCTCCAGTTCGAGTGAAGGTCCGTTATCTGCCGGACCTGGATCTTCTCCGTGTATTCGGCCATGAAGCTCCTCTCTGGTCGAGGCGGACCATAAAGATCCGCCTCTGCTATCTACGGGTTCTTCCCGGCGGAGACTACCCGCCGCCTTGAAGCTTGCCGATCACGTCCTGCGGACCGGAGAACTGGCCGCCGCCGAGGTTCTTGAGCTGTTCGAGCATCCCCTGGGGGGCGCCGTTGCCCTCGGCCTTGTCGACCACCTCTTGCTTGTCCGCCGGCCAGTTGACGCCCTGCAGGTACTGCTGCGCGTCCTGGGGGTTGAAGCCGCCTATATCCATCGCTTCGCCTCCTGTTTTCGTGGGGCGGAACCATCTGGTGTTCTGCCCGAACTGTTTACTACTGCCCGCGTCGTGTGGTGTCGTCCTCTATCTCCACCTCTTCGCGCCGCACGTCCTCCTCGACGACCCGCTCCTCCCGGACGACGTCCTTGCGGACCCGGATCTCCTCCTTCGCCACCGGCCTCTTCTGGACCACGACCTCGTCCTCGACCACCGGCACGGAGACCTCGTCCTCGCCGATCTGGGTTTCCGAGGCCTCACCGGAGGCGGGCACCCGCTCGACGTTGACCTCCTCTCGACGAGTAGGGACGTCGATGCGCTCGCGGTCGGTACGCACGCGCTTGCGGACGTTGACGCTGCCGGCCTCCCGCTCCCTGGTACCGGCCCTCAGTTCTTCTTCCGAACGCTGGACCCGAAGTTCGTCCTCGTCTTCGAGGTCGGAACCGGGCTGGCTGACGCCCTCCTGATTGCGGTCGTGCTCGCGGAACTCGCCCGACTCCGTATCGCCCATGCTCATGCCGGAGCCTACGGTGCCGGCGGAGGTGGAGTCGGTCGTGCCGGCGCCGGAGTGCTCGCCGCCCGTCTTCCGGCGTTCCGTTCCGACGTCCCACTCGTACACGCGGCCGGCCTCTGCCTCTCGCGGCTCCGCTACCGGCTCCGCATCCGCGCGCTCCTCTCCTCGTTGCTCCGCGTCCGGCCTCTCATCCACGTAACCTCGTTCCTCGCCGGTGGAGATCGACGCGTACCCGGCATCGGCATCGAGAGACTCACGGTCCCCCGTCGGGTACTCGTGCTCCATCGGGGCCGGCGGAGCCGCGCCGGATTCCGACGCCTGGGAACGCTCTCCGTACGCCAGGTCCACGTCGGAGTTCCCGCCGTGGTAGACGCCGTATCCGGCCTTGTCCGTTGGAGGGGCCTCGCGCGTCGCCCCGAAGTGCGCGTAGACTTTGTCCTCGAACTCGGCGGTTATCTCCGCGTCGTCCCCGAAGCTCGGGGCGTTCTTGATGGTCTCTTTGTCGGAGGCGACCTCGACGAGTTGCCGTCCGTCGTTCACCCGCACGATGTCCATGGGGATCAGGGCGGACGGGCCACCGAAGAGACCGGTCTTCAACCCGATGTACTCGGGCTGGTCGTTCTCGTCCACGAAGAGGTCGTCGACCTTGCCGACCTTCTCGTAGTGCTGGTCGTAAATCTGGTATCCCTCGAACCGCTTGCCTATACTTTTTTCCTGGGCCATCCGTCTACCCCCTCTCCTGCGATAGAGGTCCCTGCCGGCCTCCCCGCTCTGTCCTGTCGTCTATCTCTACCTCTTCCTTGCGGAGGTCCACCTCGACGACCTCCTCGTCCTCGACGACCCTCTTGCGGAGCCGGATCTCCTCTTTCAACACCACCCGCTTGGAGACCACGACCTCCTCCTCGAAGACCTGCACGACCACCTCCTCGTCGCCGAACTCGGCCTCCGCGACCTCCCGGTTTACCGGCACGCGCTCGACGTCGACCTCCTCACGCCTCCTGGGGACCCGCACCTCTTCGCGCTCGGTGCGCACGCTCTTCTTGACGTTCATGGAGCCGGCCTCGCGCTGCCTGACGCCGGCCCGCAACTCCTCCTCGGAGCGCTGGACCCTCAGATCTTCCTCCGGGTCACCACCGTTCGGAGGCCGTTCGTCGCGTCCCTCGTAAGTCAAACTGGACCTTTCTGGGCTGGGAGCCTCCGCTCCGAACGTCCAAAACGAAGGGAATACGCCGGTTTGTACGGCGCATCCCCCAAAGTTCGTCTTTATCGGTCGGTGCCGCGGCCCCGCTCGGTGGCGTCTTCGACGTCTACCTCTTCGCGGCGGACATCGTCCTCGACGACCTCGGTGTCCTCGGCCACGTCCTTGCGCAGCCGGATCTCTTCCTTCGCCACGGCGCGCTTGTCCGTGACGACCTCTTCCTCGGTGACCGGCACGTTGACCTCGTCCTCGCCGATCTGGGCCTCGGTGGCCTCGCCGCTGACGGGCACCCGCTCGACCGACACTTCCTCGTGCTTGGTCGGAACCTCGATGCGCTCGCGGTCGGTGCGGACGCGCTTGCGGACCTTCATCGAGCCAGCCTCGCGCTCGCGGGTTCCAGCACGGAGCTCCTCCTCGCTCCTCTGCACCCTGAGCTCGTCCTCGTCTTCGAGGTCGGAACCGGGCTGGCTGACACCCTCCTGATTGCGGTCGTGCTCGCGGAACTCGCCCGACTCCGTATCGCCCATGCTCATGCCGGAGCCTACGGTGCCGGCG